>OEIV010001292.1_pt1 | contig 11700 bp, 11 predicted proteins | sample 1539231 | NCBI WGS metagenome assembly OEIV01 (sample SAMN03794762, study PRJEB22550) | activated sludge metagenome | feature: wastewater treatment plant; material: activated sludge; isolation source: Wastewater treatment plant of a petroleum refinery complex | place: Argentina: Buenos Aires ... | reverse complement strand
GTCGCCGTTGGCCACGTGGCCGATTTCGTGCGCCAGCACCGCGCGCGCCTCCTCTGGGCGAAAGCGCTGCAGCAGTCCCTCGCTGACCGCCACCAACGCGGCGTTGCGGTTCCAGCCGGTGGCGAAGGCGTTCGACGCCGGGGAGGGAAATATGCCGATCTCCGGCGTCTTGATGCCGGCATCACGCGCCAGCTCGGTGACGGTCTGCACCAGCCACTGTTCCTCGCGCGTCCTCGGCTGCTCGATCACGCGCGTGCCGGTGCCGCGCTTGGCCAGCCACTTGGACAGGAACAGCGAGATGAGCGAGCCGCTCATGCCGAACACCGCGCAGAACACCAGCAGCGCGTTCAGGTTCAGGTCGACGCCGTTGGCGGCCATGATCGAATTGAAGCCCAACAGGTTCAGCGTGATGCTGGCGAGCATCAGGATCGCGATATTGGTCAGCAGAAAAAGACCTATGCGCATCATGGAATTGGCTCCGGTGCCGTTTGGGATCAACAGCGGCTTAGATGAGGTTTCGTTCGTGAAGTTTCAAGAGTCCGCGCCCGGGGTCTAGTCGGTGGCCGGCGGCTCGTCGGTCGCCGGCGGCGCATCGGGAATCGGGTTCAGCACCTCGACCGCCGGGTAACCCTTGTCGTCGGCCTCGCAGGCGATGATCTCTCCGCGCAGGGCGAAGTCCTTCACGTTGACCTCGAACAGCTCGTTCACCGCGACATCGCGGTACGGGGTGCGGAACAGCGCCGGCCGGTGGCTGCCGTCCAGCCAGTCGTGGTGACGTCCGAGGTAATGCTGGTTCTGGTTGCGGATCACGAACAGTGCTTTCAACGGTTTCCTCCGGTGGCGATGTAGGGTTGCAGCAGGCACAGCGTGACGCGCTTGAGATCGGCCAGCGTGCGGCGCGAGCGGATCCCGGCCTGGTTCACCACCACGAGCAGTAGCGCGTGCGTGAGCTCCAGGTAAGCGCGCGCGAGGCGGCCGAGCTCGGCCGCGGTGCCCTCCAGCCCGTAACGGGCGAAGGCGACGCTCATGCGCTCGATCACCAGTGCATCATGCCGCTGGTCCAGAGCGCGCAGCTCCGGTATCGAGAACATCGCCTGCACCAGGTGGAGTATGCCGTGCCGGGCCTTGTAGGCGGCCAGCTGGCGCTCGATCAACCGGTCGACGAACTGCTCCGGCGCGAGATCCGCGAGCTGCCAGCTGTCGATTTCGGCCAGCGAGCGCTCCACCTCGCGCAGCCACTGTTCGGCCATCGCGTACATGATCGCGTGCTTGTTGGGGAAATAGTGGTACAGCGTCCCCACAGATATCCCCATCTCGCGCGCGATCAGGATCGTGGTGAGCGCGTCGAAGCCGACCTCGTCGAGCAGTCGCGCCGTCACGTCGAGGATTTGCTGCGCGCGTGCCAGCGAGCGCTGCTGCAGCGGTTCGCGGCGCGGGCTGAGATGCTGCTTGCGGCCGTGGCCGCTCGCCGTGTCCGGGTTCATCGGGGTGGCCGCTCTCCTGCGGGATGGCGCGCCTGGCGGGCGCGGCGCATTCTAGCCACCGTTGTCTCCCGGTGCCACCGCGCCAACCCGCTCAAAGCCGGTCACGCAGCGCATAGTAGAGCAGCCCCAGCACCATGCCCGGATAGCGCAGCAGCGTGCCGCCGGGAAAGGCCGGGGTCGGGATGCGTGCCATCACGTCGAAGCCCTCGCCGTGACCCGCGATCGCTGCGGCCAGCAGCTTGCCGGCCAGCGTGGCGGTGGGGATGCCATGGCCGGAATAGCCCAGTGCGTAGTGGATGTTGCGCCCCAGCTTGCCGAAGGCCGGCATGCGCCGCAGCGTGATCGCCAGCGTGCCGCCCCAGCCGTAGTCGATGCGCGTGCCCGCCAGCGCGGGATAGATCGCGAGCATGTGCGGGCGCACGAAGGAGCGGATATCCGCGGGAAATCGCGCGCTGTAGTTCTCGCCGCCGCCGAACAGCAGGCGCCTGTCGGCGGACAGCTTCCAGTAATTGATCACGAAGCGCGAGTCCTGCATCGCGAGGTCGCGCGGGTTGATCGAGCGCGCGGTCGCCGCGTCGAGCGGCTCGGTGGCGAGCATGAAGTTGTTGATCGGCATGATGCGCCCGGCGATGCGCGGTTCCAGCTTGCCCAGGTAACCGTTGCAGGCGAGCACCAGTTGATCGGCCAGCACCGAGCCCTGCGCGGTGCGCACGCGAATGCGCGGACCTTCCTCGTAGCCGGTCACGCGCGATTGCTCGTGCATGCGCGCACCCGCGCGCCGGGCAGCCTCGGCCAGCCCCAGTGCATAGTTCAGCGGGTGCAGGTGCAGCGCACCCTCGTCGAGCAGGCCGCCGCGAAACACCGTGCTGCCCGAGAGCGCGCGCATCTCCTCGGCGGGCACGTGGCGGCACTGCGTATAGCCATAGCGCTCACCGAGATGCGCCGCTTCCTCGCGCAGGTAGTCGTCGTCGCGCTGCTTCCAGCGGGCATAGAGGAGGCCGTGCTTCAGGTCGCAGTCGATGCGGTGGCGTTCGATCAGTTCGCGCCCCAGTGCGACCGCCTCCAGCCCGAGCTCCCACAGCAGGCGCGCGTGACCCTCGCCGAGGCGCCGTTCGAGTTCGCGCTGCGGGCGGCGCTGGCCCGTGCTCGCCTGTCCGCCGTTGCGCCCGGAGGCGCCCCACCCGATGCGCTCGGCCTCGAGCAGCACGACATCGCTGCCGTGCCCGGCGAGGTGCAGCGCGGTCGAGAGCCCGGTGTAGCCGCCGCCGATCACACAGACCTCGGCACGCGTTTCCCCGTGCAGCGGGGCAAGTTCCGGCGCCGCGTTGGCGGAGGCGGCGTAATACGAGGCCACGTGACCGGCGACACCCATCCGGAGCTTCTCCCGCGGGGCCGGCTTGCTTTTGTCCGGCGCCCCTGTTTAAACTGAATAAAAATTCGATTTCAAGCGAATGATAATTCGGTTTATGTGTGGCCACAATCCCCGCCGCACGGTGTCGTCGCGGCGACGGGCGCTCCCGGATTATCATGACAGCGCCGGCAATGCTCTTTTCCATCACACGCGAAAGTGAATCCCATGGACACCATCCATAAATGGCTGATAGACAACCGCATCACCGAGGTCGAGGTGCTGGTGCCGGACATGACCGGCAATGCGCGGGGCAAGTTCGTGCCCGCGGACAAGTTCATGAAGCAGGAAAGCCTGCGCCTGCCCGAGGGCATCCTCGCCCAGGCGGTCAACGGGGATTACCCCGACGACTACTGGGGGTTGGTCGATCCGCGGGCCGGCGAAATGACCCTGCGTGCCGCCCCCGCCACCATGCGGGTCGTGCCGTGGGCCAATGACGCGACCGCGCAGATCATCCACGACTGCTATGACATGGAAGGCAATCCCCATCCGCTGGCGACGCGCAACGTGCTGCGGCGCGTGCTCGCGCTCTACGAGCGCGATGGACTGAAGCCCGTGGTGGCGCCCGAGGTCGAGTTCTACCTGGTCAAGAAGAACGCCGATCCCGACTACGAACTGGAGCCGCCGCTGGGGCGCTCGGGCCGGCCGGAATCCGCGCGCCAGTCCTACTCGATAGACGCCGTCAACGAGTTCGATCCGATCATCGAGGACATGTACGATTTCTGCGAGGCGCAGAAGCTGGACGTGGACACGCTGATCCACGAGGCCGGCGCGGCGCAGCTCGAGGTCAACTTCCTGCACGGCGATGCGCTGGCGCTCGCCGACCAGGTGTTCACCTTCAAGCGCACCATGCGCGAGACCGCGCTGCGCCACAATGTCTTCGCGACCTTCATGTCGCGCCCGATGGCCAAGGAGCCGGGCAGTTCGATGCACATCCACCAGAGCATCCTGCGCCTCGACGACGACACGAACATCTTCAGCCATGCCGATGGCAGCGATACCGAAGCGTTCATGCACTACATCGGCGGGCTGCAGAAATATGTGCCCCTGCTCATTGCGCTGTTCGCGCCGAACGTCAACGCCTACCGGCGGTTCACGCGCGAGATATCCGCGCCGATCAGCCTGCAATGGGGCTACGACAACCGCACCACGGGATTTCGCGTGCCGGTGAGCGACGTGCGCTCGCGCCGTGTGGAGAACCGCTTTGCCGGTGCCGATGCAAACCCCTACCTCGCGATCGCCGCGAGCCTGGTGGCCGGTTACCTCGGGATGAAGCAGGAACTCGCGCCCACCGCGCCTTGCCCCGGCAACGCCTATGAGGAGGAGATCACCGTGGCGCGCAGCCTCGAGGAGGCGCTGCGCTACATCGACGAGGACGATGCGGTAGTCGACATACTCGGTCAGCAGTTCATCCGTGCCTACCGATCGGTGAAGCTGGCCGAGTACGACGCCTTCAACCGCACCATCTCGTCCTGGGAGCGCGAGCACCTGCTGCTGAACGTCTGAGTCCTGCGCCCCCCGCCGCTGCCGCTCCGCCGCACCCGGGGGACAGCGGGAGCGCGCGCTTAACCAGAGTTAATGTCGCAACGCCCGCCGCATGTCTTATAGTCGCAGGCCTCCAACGCCTGGTGCCTCATGTCAGCAATCCGCCCCGCCTCCACTGTCATTCTCCTGCGCGATGCGCCCGACGGGCTGCACACGCTGCTGTTGCGCCGCAATTCCGCGCTCGGCTTCGCCGGCGGCAACTGGGTGTTTCCCGGCGGCCGCGTGGATCCCGAGGAGATCGCCGCCGCGGCGGACGAGCTCGAGGCCGCGCGCCTGGCGGCGGTGCGCGAGACGCGCGAGGAGGCGGAACTGCATATCGACATCGATTCGCTGCGCTACTACGCGCACTGGACCACGCCGCCGATCATGCCCAAGCGCTACGCCACGTGGTTCTTCGTGGCGCGCGCGCCCGCGGATGATGCGGTCACGGTGGACGGCAGCGAGATCCACGAGCACCAGTGGGTGCGCCCGGCCGAGGCGCTGGAGAAGCGCGCGCGCGGCGAGATCGAGATGATGCCCCCGACCTTCGTGACCCTGACCGAGCTGAGCGCCTGCGCGGACGTGGCGGAAGTGCTGGCGCGCGTCGCGCGACGCGATCCGCCGGTGTTCGAGCCGCACTTCGTGGTGCGCGCGGGCCTGCCGACGGAGTCGCTCTACGCCGGCGATGCGGGCTACGCCGATGCGGATCCCGACGTGCCCGGTAGCCGCCACCGCGTGGTGATGGGGCAGGATGCATGGCAATACCTGAACGAGGGGGTCGTGGCATGGTGAGCAAATGGCAGGCGGCGCAGTCATTGTCGCGGATGGACGATTACCCGCTGCACCAGATCGCCGACACGCTGCGCCACGTCGGCACCAGTGATCGCAACTTCTACGATCGCTACTACTTCAACCTGCACAACTCGAGCGGCGAGCTGTTCATGGTGATGGGCATGGGCCAGTACCCGACGCTCGCCGTGCAGGACGCCTTCGTGGCGTTGCGCCGCGGCAACGCGCACCGCGTGGTGCGGGCCTCGCGCGAGCTCGACGACCGCGCCGACACCTCGGTCGGTCCCATCCGCATCGAGGTGCTGGAAGGGCTGCAGAAGCTGCGTTTCGTGCTCGAGCCGAACGAATGGGGACTGGCGATGGACCTGGTGTGGGAGGGCGCGATCCCGGCCTTCCTCGAGCCGCGGCAGTACGTGCGCCGCAAGGGGCGCGTGTTCTTCGACTCGGTGCGCTTCGCCCAGACCGGCTGCTGGAGCGGTTGGCTGGAGATCGACGGCGAGCGCCACGCGGTGACCCCGGATCGCTGGAAGGGCAGCCGCGACCGCTCCTGGGGCATCCGGCCGGTGGGCGAGCACGAGCCGGCGGGCATCCACCACGGCACGCACAGCATGCAGGGCATGTGGAACTACTGCCCGATGCAGTTCGACGACCACTCCATCCTGTACATCTGCAACGAACTCGATGACGGGCGCCGCGAACTCGAGGAGGCCATGCGCATCTGGGCCGATCCGGAGCGCGAGCCGGAATGGCTGGGGCGCCCGGAGTACGAGCACACCTTCGACGCGGCGAAGGAGTTCATCACGGCCTCCACGATCCGTTTCCCCGGGGCGCCCGGGGGAGCGTTCGAGGTGCAGTGCACGCCGCTGCTGCCGATGTACCTGTTCATCGGCACCGGCTACGGGGTCGATGCGGACTGGAAGCACGGTATGCACAAGGGTCCGCTGGTGGTGGAAGGGCTCACGCTCGATCACGAGCGCGACCGCGGCCGCTTCTTCGGCCTGATCGATTCGCCCTGCCGCTTCGAAACCGGCGGCAAGGTGGGCTGGGGCCTGTTCGAATACTGCTTCATGGGGCCCTTCGAGCGCTACGGCATCAGCAACCCGCTGTTCTGGAACCTGAAGCTGTGAGGCGGGAGGGCAGGGCATGACGCGTCGCTTCGAGGCCTTCCTGTTCGATTTCGGCGGCGTGTTCACGGATTCGCCCTTCACGGCCGTCGAGGACTTCGGACGCGCGATCGGCGCCGACCCGAGCCGGGTCAGCGCCATCGTGTTCGGTTCCTACGAGCACGACGGCGAGCACCCGTGGCACCGCCTGGAGCGCGGCGAGATCGCCCTCGAGGCGGCGCGCGAGAGCATCCTCGCGCTCGGGCGCGAAGGCGGGCTCGAGGTCGACATCTACCAGTTGTTCGCGCGCATGGCAGGCAACGACGCGGGTGCAGCATCGCGCGGCGTGCTGCTCGAGGCGGTGCGCGCGCTGCGCGGTGCCGGCTACCGCACCGGCATCGTCACCAACAACGTGCGCGAGTTCGGCGACGGCTGGCGCGCGCTGATCCCGGTCGAGGAGTTGTTCGAGTTCGTGGTCGATTCCAGTCACGCCGGGGTGCGCAAGCCGGACCCGCGCATCTTCGCCCTGGCGCTGGAGCAGCTCGGGCGCCCCGATCCCGCGCGTTGCGTGTTCCTCGACGACCACCCGGCCAACGTGGCGGCGGCGCAGGCGCTCGGCATGCGCGCCATCCACGTCGGGCCCGACCCCGCGGTCACGGTCGAGGCGATCGAACGCCTGCTCGACTGAGCGCGGCTGGCCCGCAGACCGGTCTCCTTTCGCACTGTTGCTACACGATTCTCGCCGTCCGGCGCGAACTCTTTTGCACATTCCGGGTGCGGTTGCGTGCTTTCGCCGCTGAATGCGCATCGCTATAGTGCCGGGTCAACGAGGGCGTCGGACAAGTAAGGAGTGCGCGCGATGCGACTGCAGGGCAAGGTGGCGTTGGTGACCGGAGCGGGACTCGGCATGGGTCGCGCGATGGCCGAGGTGTTCGCGCGCGAGGGCGCGGCGGTGGTCGTGGTGGATCTCACCGCGCGGGACGCCGAGGAGACGCTGGCACTGATCAATGCGCGCGGCGACTGCTGCGCCCTCACGGCGGACGTCTCGGACAGCTCGCAGGTCGCGGCGGTCTACGCCGAGGTCGAGCGCCGCTACGGGCGGCTCGACGTGCTGGTCAACAACGCCGGCATCGGCGCGGCGCCCAACGACGGCTACGACAAGTTCTACGAACGCATGGCGGCGATGAACGAGCAGCTCGCCCGCGGCGAGGCGCCGACCGTGCACCTCGATCACATCATCGACATGCAGGACGACGGCTGGCAGAAGGTGCTCGACATCAACCTGAACGGCCTGTTCTACAACTGCCGCGAGGCCGTGCGCCTGATGATCAGGTGCGGGGTCAAGGGCTCGATCATCAACATCTCCAGCACCGCGGGCCTGAACGGCACGGGCGCGGTGCACTACTGCTCGTCGAAGGCCGCGGTGCTCGGCTTCACCAAGTGCCTCGCGCGCGAACTCGGCGGCCGCGGCATCCGCGTCAACGCGATCTGTCCCGGTGCCATGAACACGCGCATGATGGCCAGCATCAGCCCCGACTACGCCAAGGCGATGCTCGCCTCGATCCCGCTCGGGCGCATGGGCGAGCCGGTGGAAGTGGCCAACACCGCGCTGTTCCTCGCCAGCGACGAGGCATCGTACTTCACCGGGCAGACGCTCGCCGCCAATGGCGGCTGGCAGATGCTCTGAGCGCCAAGCGCGCACCCACCTTTCACGAGGACACGAACATGGCAGGAAGACTCGACGGCAAGGTTGCCCTCGTCACCGGGGGCGGTACGGGCATAGGCGCGGCCACCGCACGGCGTTTCGCCGAGGAGGGCGCGACGGTGATCGTGTGCGGGCGGCGCATCGAGCCGCTGGAGCAGGTGGTGCACGCGATCCAGGCCGATGGCGGTTCGGCGCGCGCCGTGCTGCTCGACGTGAGCGACCGCCAGGCCTTCGCGGACGTCGTGACCGGCATCGAGCGCCAGGATGGCCGGCTCGACATCCTCGTCAACAACGCCTACTCGATGGTCGGCGCCACGATCGCCGACTCGAGCCAGGAAGACTGGCACCCGAACCTCCGCGTCACGCCCGATGGCACCTTCCACGGCATCCAGGCCGCGTTGCGCGTGATGGAATTCCAGCGCAGCGGCGCCATCGTGAACGTCTCCTCGGTGTGCGGGCTGCTCGGCTCGATGTATACCGCCGCCTACGGTGCGGCGAAGGCCGGCGTGCTGAGCCTGACGCGCACCGCCGCGCTCGAGGGCGCGCCGCACAACATCCGCGTCAATGCCGTGGTGCCGGGCGTGGTCATGACGCCGGGCACGGAAGCGGCGATCCCGACGCGCGAAGCGCAACTGGCAACCGCCGCAGGCGTGCCGCTGCGGCGCATCGCCGATCCGCTCGAGCTGGCCAACGCGATCCTGTTCCTCGCCTCCGACGAGGCCTCCTACATCACCGGCATCCAGCTGGTGGTCGATGGCGGCAAGACCTGCGAGCTGGCGACCGGGGCGGCCACGATGAACGAATTCGACGCGACCTGAGGGAGGCTGCATGAGCGCATCCACCGACCTCCTGGCCCGCATCGACCGTCTCGAGTCCACCGAGGCCATTCGCCAGCTCGCGGCGCGCTATTCGCTGTCGCTCGACATGCGCGATCTCGATGCGCACGTGAACCTGTTCGCGCCCGATATCCGCGTCAGCCGCGAGAAGACCGGGCGCGCGCACCTCAAGCGCTGGCTCGACGATACCCTGCGCCTGCAGTTCACCGGCACCTCGCACCACATCGGCAACCACATCATCGAGTTCGACGACGCCGATCACGCGCACGGTGTGGTGTATTCCAAGAACGAGCACGAGACCGGGCCCGAGTGGGTCATCATGCAGATGCTCTACTGGGACAACTACGAGCGTGTCGAGGGCACGTGGTATTTCCGCCGCCGCCTGCCGTGCTACTGGTACGCCACCGATCTCAACAAGCCGCCGATCGGCGACAGGAAGATGCGCTGGCCCGGCCGCGAGCCCTACGACGGCGCGTACCACGAACTGTTTCCCTCGTGGAAGGAGTTCTGGGCCAACCCGCCGACCGGCGACGAACCCGAAGTCGCCGCCCCCGCGCCGGTCGGCGAGTTCCTGAAGCGCATGCGCCGCACCACGGCGGAGCCGCGCATCCGCGTACGCTGATATCCGCGGTCGCCGCAGCGGCGGCCGCGCCCTTTCGCGACCCGATCACAGGAGTCCCGTTTCCATGACCGCAACGCTTTTCGATCCCGTGCAACTCGGCGACATCCTGCTCGCCAACCGCGTCGTGATGGCACCGATGACGCGCAGCCGCGCCGGCCCGGGCGACGCGCCCACCGCACTGAACGTCGAGTACTACCGCCAGCGCGCCAGTGCCGGGCTGATCGTCAGCGAGGGCGTGCAGCCCAGCGCCAACGGCAAGGGCTACTGCCGCACGCCGGGCCTCCATACCGAGGCGCAGGTGGCGGGCTGGAAGGCCGTGACCGACGCGGTGCACGCCGAGGGCGGTCGCATCGTCGCGCAGATCATGCATTGCGGGCGCGTGGGCAGCCACCTGAACAAGGATCCCGGCGCCGAGACCGTGGCCCCGTCGGCGGTGCGCGCCAAGGGACAGATCTACACCGACGCCGCCGGCATGGTCGACCTCGACGTGCCGCGCGCGCTGCGCCTCGACGAGATCCCGGGCGTGATCGGCGAATACCGTCACGCCACGCAATGCGCGCTGCAGGCCGGCTTCGACGGCGTGGAGCTGCACTGCACCAGCGGCTACCTGCCGGCGCAGTTCCTCTCGACCGGCACCAACCAGCGCACCGATGCCTACGGCGGCAGCCTGCACAACCGCCTGCGCTTCGTGCTCGAGGTGCTGGAGGCGATGACGGCGGTGGCCGGCAGCGGGCGTGTCGGCATGCGCATCTGCCCGGGCAACCCGTTCAACGACCTGCACGACGACAACCCGCACGAGACTTTCGCGGCGCTGCTCGATGCGGTGAGCCCGATGCGGCTCGCCTACCTGCACGTGATCCGCTCGCCGCGCAGGAGCCTGGACTCCTTCGCGCTCGCGCGCGAGCACTTCCGCGGGCCGCTGATCGTCAACGACAGCTTCGACCGCGCCACGGCCGATCGCGTGCTCGTCGCGGGTGAAGCCGCGGCGGTGTCCTTCGGCCGCTCCTACATCGGCAACCCCGACCTGGTGCGGCGCCTGCGCGAGGGGCTGCCGCTCGCGGACTTCGACCTCGCGACGCTCTACACCCCTGGCCCGAAGGGCTACACGGACTATCCCGCCGCCTGAGTGCACCGCGCGGGGGCGGCGTTGGCGTTGCCCCCGTGCCCCGCGAAATTTCATTTGCCCTTCCCGCGCAGGGCGGTCTATGCTCGCTGCAGCATTGTCTGTAGCTGCAAGAACCAATTACAAGAACCTGTGGGAGACACGCTATGAAAGCACCGTTCCGGCGCTCGGCACTCTGTGCTGCTATTTTCACGACCCTGGCACCCGCGGCCCTGGCGCAGATCCAGCTCGAAGAGATCATCGTCACCGCCACCAAGCGCACCGAGAGCCTGCAGGACGTGCCGATCTCCGTGAACGCGGTGTCGGGCATGAAGATGGAGCAGGTCGGCATCACCAACCTCGAGAAGCTGACGGCCTACGTGCCGAACTTCTCGATGAACCAGACCGGGATTTCCTCGGCGATCACGGTGCGCGGCATCAGCTCCGGCATCAACCAGTCCTTCGAACAGTCCGTCGGCATGTACAACGACGGCATCTATTTCGGCAAGGCGCAGCTGACGCGCCTGCCGCTGTTCGACATGGAGCGCGTCGAGGTGCTGCGCGGCCCGCAGCCGATCCTGTTCGGCAAGAACAGCATTGCCGGCGCCGTGAGCCTGATCACCGCGAAGCCCGAGGACGAGTTCGGCGGTTCGGCACAGGTGCTCTACGAGCCCGATGCCGACGAGCAGGACTACCGCTTCGTGGTGACCGGCCCGCTCACCGACACGCTGAGCGGTCGCCTGTCGGTGCTGTACCGCGAGATCGACGGCTGGGTGGAGAACACCGCGCTGAACGATCGCGACGAGACGCAGGAAGAGGAGCAGGTCGTGCGCCTCGGCCTGCACTGGCAACCCACCGACGCCCTGGGCATCCAGTTCAAGTACGAGAACGCACAGTTCGACACCGTGGGCCGCAACATCGAGCTGGTGGGTGACGTGATCCGCGAGGACCTTCCCCCGGGCACCGGCACCTCGTACCTGACGGCGCTGCCGCGCTTCGTCGCCAACCTCAATTCGCTGATCGATGCCGGTGTGCGCACCGGGCCGAAGATCACGAGCTTCGTGCCCGACGATGGCAGGTACAACGACAAGCGCACGGCAGGCGCCTGGGATACCAGCGAGAACGAC
>OEIV010001291.1_pt1 | contig 11704 bp, 10 predicted proteins | sample 1539231 | NCBI WGS metagenome assembly OEIV01 (sample SAMN03794762, study PRJEB22550) | activated sludge metagenome | feature: wastewater treatment plant; material: activated sludge; isolation source: Wastewater treatment plant of a petroleum refinery complex | place: Argentina: Buenos Aires ... | reverse complement strand
ACGAAAGATAGAGCCCACGTTATGAGACGATCGAATATTGTGCAGCAGTAGCGTAATTGATGGCATGGTTCTATAATACCACTATAAAAAACACAAGCATCTTGCTACAATATGTCTAATGGACGAAAACAAAATACAAAATCAACGTCGAGCACATGATGAGGATGCGACACGACAAAGAGCGGCTATTTTAGGCGTCAAATACATCGATACTCGTGAATTTGAGCAAGATATACCTTTAATAAAAGAAATACTTACAATACCCGAAATGTACAGTGGCCATATCGTACCATTGCAGCAGGGTGATGAAGAGCATGAATATCGGTTTGGTATCACTACGCAAACCCCGCAGTCGTTAGTACAGAATATGCGCCGAGAATATAGTGATCGTGGCGACGGCATCATTTTCTTAATGATAAGTGGTAGCGGATTCAAAGCGTTAATGAATCGCTACGACCCACCAAAGCAAGTTATTTATGATGATATTGAAATTGCTAAAGAAGGCGATAGTGACACCATTAGTCAGGTAAGTCAGACGCTTAATTCTGTTGGTACCGACCAAGTGTTTGATTACCTGATTGATCAAGCCGATAAACTAGGGGCTAGCGATATTCATATCGAAAACATGCGTGACCGTATTCGAATTCGTATGCGCGTCGATGGTGCTTTGCATCCTGTAGCTGATCTTGAGAAAGACCGATATCGTGTGGTGATGGGCGCCTTAGGTAGTCGCGCTAATATTTCAAGTGCCGCCACTGAGCCGCAGTCGGGTCACATGCAAAAAGAAATTACACGCGATGGTGCGACACATTTATTAAACCTGCGCGTTGAAACTGTGCCAACGATGTACGGGCAAGATGCAGTGTTGCGTTTATTTAATTTCGATGAAAGTTTGTTGCAACTAGATAGACTGAATATTCCAGGAAAACAGCGTGCTGAAATTGATGAGATTATTTCTCATCCTCGCGGAATGGTTTTGATGGTAGGGCCTACTGGGAGCGGTAAATCTACGACACTATATAGTATGCTTAATGCACTCAATACGCCCGACCGAAAATTGATTACCTTGGAAGACCCAATTGAATATGGGCTAACGGGTATTTCACAAATCCCAATCGATACTACTGGCGGGAAAAGTTTTGCAGACGGTCTTCGCAGTGTTCTACGTTTAGATCCAGATGTCGTAATGGTTGGTGAAATTCGCGACCAAGATACTGCAAAAACAGCTATCCAGGCTTCGATAACAGGGCATTTAGTGCTTTCAAGCTTTCATGCCAATTCTACTAGCGCAGCTTTTAGCCGTATGATCGATTTAATAGGACAGAACCCAATTTTTAGTAGTGCAATTAGATTAGTGATTGCACAGCGACTCGTTAGGCGTTTGTATGATAAGACAAAACAAGAATACGAACCTGACCAAGCCACGAAAAGATGGGTACGTGAAGTGTTGGATGGAATACCAGATACTGTAGATGTGCCAGACCTTAATAATTTTAAATTATGGAAGCCTGTACCCAGCCAAGATGCGCCGTTCGGATATCAAGGACGTGTAGTGATTATGGAGCAAATGGTTGTTGGCGAAGAGATACAAAAATTTTTGCGTGGTGATGCCGAAGAAATCCATACTGAGATAATAGAGAAAACAGCCAGGGAAAGCGGCATGTTAACGCTACTGCAAGTTGGTGTTTTGTCAGCGCTCCGTGGCGAAACGACGCTGGACGAAGTTAACCGAGTTGTTTAACGGAGGTACGCAATAAAATACTTGCGTTTATTTTCAACAAGCGTATACTTACATTATTATCGCGATAAAATGATAATATAAACAAAGGAAAAAGGTAGTGATATGGCAGAGATATTACTCGCTGCTGGTTTTGCTAGCACAAAATATCAAGTAGATCACACAGCTGAAAAACTAAGTGAGTATTTTGGTGAGGACGTAGAAGGAATATGCTACACTGACGCTCTGCGAAAAAAGCAGGCGTTTTTTGATAGGGATCTAATCATATCTCATTCAGGTGGTATTGATGCTATACAATATGCCGACAGCCAACAGGTAGTAGCCGTTGCTCCTCCTGTGCCACATACAATTACCAATTTGGTGACACGCGGGTTTAAAAAAATGCGGCAATGCGAAGATGCCTTTGACGGATCGTTTAAACAGTCTTCATTGTACGAAGGGTTAAGTCACGGGGTTACTAGTCTTAAGCAGATCCATCGACTAAGTAAGGTTAACGGATTCGAGATAGCGCAATGCCTTGCAAGACGAGGAATAGATGTAACGTTAGCATTGATGAAGGACGATGGTTTGTTTGACTATGCGTCAGAAGAAGCACGGAGGTCATGGTTGGACGCGACAAATTATACTAATGCAGTAAAAGTTAAGGAAATTAATGGTGACCATGTTCGCTTTACGAACGATCCCATAAAAGTACTTGGTGAAGTAGCGGCGCAAAAGTCATTGTTGTCGCCACGCCTTACGGCTGAGACTAAAGAAGACAGGTCATTTGTTATGCAGCAACTATCGGTAGCACAGGGGCTTACGTAATAGTTTTTGCAATCACTTCTACAACCCCATCGTCAAATGGGCTTGGGATAATCCTTTTAGCACTTGGTTCTGACACAAGGCTTGCGAGTGCTTTAGCTGCTGCTATCTTGTGCTCATCGGTAATTTTTTTAATACCGTTATCAAGTGCGCCGCGAAATATTCCAGGAAATGCTAGTGCGTTATTGACTTGATTCGGGAAGTCACTGCGTCCCGTTGCTATCACAGCTACGCCTGCTGCTTCGGCGACATCAGGCATAATTTCAGGTATAGGGTTAGATAAGGCAAACACGACCGGCTTGTCGGCCATTTTCATAACCATTTCATGGGTTAAAAGTCCTGGCTTCGAAACGCCAATGAATATATCTGCGCCTGCAATTGCATTGTCTAAAGACCCTTCGTGTGACGTTTCAAGGTAGGGTAGTAGTGCTTTTTTCTCGTAGTTCAGATCATTACGTGAATCGCCAATAATACCCCTGCTGTCGACTGCGATAATTGAACCTACTCCATGTTTATGCAACAGTTTAATAATTGCTGTACCTGCAGCGCCTGCGCCAATTGTCACTATTTTAGTTTCTTTTAGGTCTTTGTCTACCACCTTCATTGCGTTAATCAGCCCTGCCAGTACAACTACGGCAGTACCGTGTTGGTCATCATGAAACACGGGTATGTCTAGCTCAGATTTCAATCGTTCCTCAACCTCAAAACACTTTGGCGCTGCTATGTCTTCTAGGTTGATTGCACCAAAACTAGGTGCAATTGCTTTTACGGTTGCTACAATTTCGTCTACTGTATGTACGTCTAGTATAATCGGAACGCTATCGATATCTGCGAAATGCTTAAAGAGCAACGCTTTACCTTCCATAACGGGCAGGCTTCCCTTGGGTCCGATATCTCCCAGACCTAGCACGGCTGACCCGTCGCTAACTACAGCAACTAGGTTATTAGTCCAGGTGTATTTAGGCAGCAATGTTTCATCTTCAGCAATTGCTTTGCTAACCGAAGCTACGCCAGGAGTATAATATGCACTGAGTTTAGTTTCATCAAGTTCACCCGTATCTCTCAAGCTAGTCGCGATCTTACCTTTATATTGTTCATGGAGTTGCAGTGCTAGTTCATCATAGTTCATGTACCTAGTATACCCTTTTAAAACGTGAGCCGCTATGGTATAATTGATAATTGATTAGCAATATAAACTATAAGTGAGTAAGAAAATGAGCTTTGCATTGATTCAAAAGGTTAACAACGAGCAGAAAAAGGCTGCTGTTGTCGATGCTCGCAGTGGCGACACCGTACGAGTACACCAAAAAATTAAAGAAGGTAGCAAGGAGCGTGTTCAGGTTTTTGAAGGTGTCGTGATTCGTACTGACAATAAAAATCAACACACTAGCCGAATTACCGTACGAAAGATTGCCAGCGGTGTTGGTGTTGAAAAAAGCTTTCTGCTTCACAACCCTCTTGTGCTGAAGGTAGAGATTGTACGTCGTAGCAAGGTTCGTCGAAACTTCCTTAGCTATCTTCGCCAACGAAGCGGTAAGGGTGCTCGTTTGACTGCCGTACAGTTTGATCGTGAAGCCGTCAATGATGTTCGTGATCTAGAAGCCGAAAAAGCCGAGGAAGAAGCTAAAGCTGCTGCTGTAGCAGAGGCTGAGAAAAAGGTAGCCGAAAAAGATTCCGAAGAAGCTAAACTAAAAGCAAAACAAGATGCGGTTGAAGCAGCGCACAAAGCAAACGAAAAATAGTTTGGGATAGTATATTAAAAATCCTGCTCACGGGGGCAGGATTTTTTGATACCATAGGGGTATGATTGTCGGTATTGATGAAGTTGGTCGCGGTGCGTGGGCAGGGCCTTTGGTTGTGGGTGCGGTTATATTAGGCTGCGAAATCAATGGCTTAACAGATAGTAAAATGCTTACAAAAAAACACCGCGAAGAATTTAATAAGGAAATTAGCGAAAAAGCCAAGGCCATAGGCCTAGGATGGGTTACCGCGCGCGAGATAGATGAGATTGGTTTAAGCGCTTCACTCAAATTAGCGACTAAACGTGCCGTGCAAGAAATACAAAATGTCAGAGTACCATTTCATGAAATTATTATCGATGGAACCATAAATTTCTTGCAAGGTTCAACCTTGCAAGATTATGTGACTACTATGAAGAAGGCTGATTTGTTGGTGCCAAGCGTGAGTGCGGCAAGTATAGTCGCCAAAGTAGCGCGTGATAATTTTATGGCTGAGCAAGACGCAAAATTTCCCGGCTACAATTTTAAAGGTCATGTTGGGTATGGTACGGCAGCACATAAGACAGCTATAGAACAATACGGTATTACACCTTTGCACCGCAAGAGCTTTGCGCCGATAATAGTGCATGTAGATAAAAACCAGCGTAAATCACTGCAACACACTGGCTTGGCAGTTTCTAGTAAGCTGTCTATGCGCAAAATCGGTGACACTAGCGAAACTGCCGCGACCGAAGAGCTAGTACGTCGCAAGCACCAAGTAATCGCTCGTAATTGGAAAACTAAATACTGCGAAATTGACATTATTACTAGAAAAGACGATACTTACTACTTTGTGGAAGTAAAGCATCGCAAAAATTTTAATAGTGGAGACGGCTTAGCAGCAATAACATTTAAAAAGCTGAATCAAATGAAATTCGCTGCCAAATTTTATGCGCACGCTAAAAAAATTGATGATTTTAACTTACAATTGCTGGCTATATCGACAACTGGCAATCCACCGCAAATAGAATCAGTAGTAAAAATTAAATAACTCGCTTTCGTTCTGTCAAAGCTAGTCGCACAAATACATATTTGTGGAGCGAATATGACAAGCAGACAAGATATAGGCTTTCCTAGATATGACTAGGAATTTATATCCTCTCTGAAAGTCATATTCTAGACCAATCTACTCAATAGGGTATACGTAGTTCATCTCAGTGGGAGGTGATTCGAGCGCCCAGAATGAACCGGGTCTGCCGAAGCTTCGCTTCACCCAGAACTCTTTGTCGTCGGAGTCAGGGGCGAAAGGCCCCGTGACGGAGAGCACCCCAGTCTCTTGGTTCGGAAGCTCCACGCTGACGTGATACTTGAACCGTTCGATGTCCTTGCCACAGAGCCTGTACAGTTCCCAGATGTGGTGGTCGTACAGTCTTTTGTTGTCAAGGACGAGCATCTCGACAACAGCGGAAGGGCTGGAGTTGAACCATTCCAGGAGCACCTGCATCGCCCCTGCGTTTCCGTTGCTCAACGCGTAGAAAAAATCTACTAACGTGATGTCCAGGCTCGTGATACGGTCTAGCGATGTATTGTTCATTTTTTGCTTTCTCCCCATCCCAAGTACCAACTGTACTTGTAGAAACCATAGGCGTGTCAACGTCCCTGAGTAGACGATGTCACAAGATGAGGTTTTAAGATTTACGAATATAAACCAAAAAATCTCACCTTGTGTTCTGTCTGCTTGTCAAAAAACAACTTTTCAGACGCGAGATCGCTTCAATGAAAAGTTAATATGTATGATATCATCTATGTATTGAAAAGTCAATAGTTTTAAGATGATTGCAAAGGTAAAATCATAGATTATTTAGTGCTAAGCACACATCGACGCTATCGCGTTCTATTAACTCTACGCGGGCTTCGATTTCAGAAACACCCATAGAAATTATGCGAGAAAGCGCGGGGAGCGACTGCATGGGAGCAAAGAAACTTTTGTAATCTTCTAGTTGCTGCCGGGTCACAAGGCCCGTGGCACTCAGGCGAGGGTAATCGTCGAAGCTTTTGTCGCCACTAAAAGTAGCTTCTATCCAATTCCAGTTGTCTTTCATCCATTGCCATGTGGCATCGCGCGCGTAGCGATTACGCAGTAGGTACACAAACCAACGAGCGGTGTCTTGGGTGCGAATAGCGGAAGTGTCGGTAAGTAAGCCAAGAAGTTTTTGGACTGTTTTGGGGTCTTTAGTGCTAGTAAGACCAGCTGTAATGTCACTCTTTAGGTCTACCGATGCTGTCGATTGGTGAGTTTTTAATAGCGAGTCGATAAGCTCTGCTGTAGGGAAATGGCGCACCATCGTACTCATCAGTAGATCACGAATATCTGCAGGCAAGTCTTGTAGCCTATAATTTTCGTATAGCTTTTTAGCGGCTTGTAGTACCTCGGGGTTTTCTCCATATATTGTCATTCCCAAAATTGTGCTGCGCAATTTGGTGTCTGCTTCCGGCTCATTTGCCGTAACCTCCCAGCCCAGGCGCTGGTATTGTACATGGGCAATGTTTGCACTTAGTGTGCGTAGTTTTGCCTCAGCTTTTGCATCGGTTTCGACAAACTTCTTTAGTTCGCCAAGTCCTAGTGCGACGATATCCCAGACGCTTTCGGTAGTTTCGTTTGCATACGCTTGTAATAATGAAACAAGATCGGCGCTGCTAGCGGTACCACTGCGTGAAAGCAGAGTTTGTTCGTGCAGTAACTGCAATCGGTCGATCGGCGAAAGGGAGCCTGCCTTTAACTGTTGTACAATAGCATTAAAATGTTCGGGGCTGTAGTGAGCAATAAAGTGCGCCGTGTCGCCAGTATTTAGGCGAGTACCTACGGGAACCTGCACCTGTAAATTTTCTGCTTCAAATAATTCAGGTAGTGACGCGTCACTTGCGTTGAGCGGTAGTGGCCATATTCGATTCGATCTAGCATGGGTGCCGATAAAAAATTGTTTTTGTGATAACGAATCACCTTCTACGGTTACTACTGGGTAGCCCGGTTGTGAGATCCATGCCTTCATGAAGCCTGCGATGTCTTTGTTGCTGGTTTTTGAAAGTTCGTTCCATAAATCGTCGCCTTCGGTATTTTTGTAAGCGTATTTTTTAAAATATTCCTTTAACCCCGCTTGGAATGCCTTGGTGCCAATATAATGCTGTAGCATGCGAAGCAGGCGGCCGCCTTTGGCATAGACAATCGCACCATCAAATAGTGTATTTATTTCATCTGGGTGATGTACGTCAACCTGGACTGCCTGCACTCCATCAATCGCATCGCGTCGTAGCGCTAAAACTGGTTCATAGCCTGCGTAGTCAAGCCAAATATTCCATTCGGGCTCTAATGCATCAACCGCGATATATTCCATAAGATTAGCGAAACTCTCGTTAAGCCACAGGTTGTCCCACCATTTCATAGTGACAAGATTGCCAAACCACTGGTGGCTAAGCTCGTGGGTGATAATTGTTGCAATAGAGCGCTTGTTGGCGACGCTAGTTGTTTTGGGGCTGGCGAGTAAGGCTGATTCACGGTATGTGATCAGTCCCCAGTTTTCCATGGCACCACTGCTGAAATCGGGCAGGGCTACATGGTCGGATTTTGGCAAAGGATAGGGCGTGTCAAAATATTCATCGAAAAAGTCGATAGTCCGTGTGGCTATATCGAGTGCAAAGTCTAAACTTTCTGAATCTTGAGCAAGTGTCGCCCAAACGTTAACTTCGACTCCACCATTGGTGGTAGCAGACTTTTTATGTAGTTCTCCGACAACCCATGCAAGCAGGTAGCTACTCATACGAGGGGTGCGGTCAAATACTGTTACGAGCGTATCGTTTTTGATCGTTTGCGACTTGATTGGCATATTGCCCAATACTTCTACACCCTGTTCGGTGGTGAGTGTTACGTCAAACGTTGCTTTGGCCTCGGGCTCATCAATACACGGAAATGCTTCACGAGCATGGTGGCTTTCGAACTGTGTGGCGATAAGTTCTTTCTTTATTCCATCATGTTCAAAGTAACAAGGGTAAACACCATGCATCTGATCGGTGATATTAGCGGTATAGTTTATAGTAACTATACATTCACTATCCAATTTGTTACTAAGCTCAATTACAAGCTCATCGTTATCGGCTTGTCTCCACTTAGCATTTACTCCATTGACTTGCAGTGATTGAATAGTCAAATCTTTGGCATGTAGCCGTAATTCGTCTTGATTTCTAACAACTCCGTGGATTGTTGCAGTGCCACTAAGCAAGCGTTTGGGACGGTTAAGCGCAATAGATAGGTCGTAATGAGTTGGTGTTAGATATGTAATTAATCGTGAAACTGTTTGCATTGTTCTATTATATAAGAATGCGTCGAAGATATCGAGTACGGTGGGTGGTGACATTAGTAGCAGTAATAATTGCTGTTGTAGTCCCACTAGTACAGACTCGTATAAACGGCTGGGTAAGCCAGCCGACAAAAGCTCAGCAGCAAATGGTGCATGCGGCATCTTCTCAGCTGGATCGATTGACGGTAAAAGGGCGTGCTCCTAAAACCGGATACGCTCGTAGCCAGTTTGGCGATGGATGGGCGTTGGTTGGCCAGTGTGACACGAGAAACTTAATACTTGCTCGAGATTTAATTGATGTACACGTTAGCAGTGCATGCAAAGTAATGAAAGGTACACTAAACGACCCTTATACAGCTAAAACGATTTTGTTTGAACGGGGTGCTACAACTAGCGATCTAGTACAGATAGATCATATAGTGGCACTTAGTAATGCGTGGCAAACAGGGGCGCAGCAACTAAGTCCATTGGTTCGTGAAAAATTTGCTAATGACCCACTTAATTTGCTAGCAGTTGACGGTGGTGCCAATCAGGAAAAGTCCGACAGCGATGCCGCCAGCTGGCTGCCTCCGCATAAGCCATTTCGTTGCCAGTATATTGCGCGACAGATTCAGGTAAAGACAAAGTATTCTTTGTGGGTAACTAGTGATGAAAAAGCAGCGATGACACAAGTTCTTGCACGGTGCAGATAGCGGTGTTTGCAAAAATATTTAGGTTATGCTATAATGAAAAATAGCAATAAATTTGCTGGATGAATACTTGATACTTTTGTTCCTACCGAACTTCTGGTCTTCATCGTAATAATGAAGACAATTAGAAAGGTATTCATGCAGAAAAATAACTCTTTTCGCGCTGGCCGGCAGCGCCCTAGCAACTTTAATCGTGGTCGTCGACCTCAGAACGGTGCGAACCGTGGTTTTGGTCGTGGTAGCAGTCGTGGTCCAAAAAAACAGACGATTCATTATTCAAAATTTATTAATCGTGCGGTCGATCGTGTGCCGCAACCTGAATATACACCGCAACATAGTTTTAGCGACTTTGCATTAAACTCCATTATCAAACAACGCCTACAGACAATCGGTTTCGTTCAGCCTAGCGCCATCCAAGATCAGGCAATTCCACTGGCATTGGCTGGTCACGATGTAATTGGTTTAGCCAATACCGGTACGGGAAAGACCGCAGCGTTCTTGTTGCCAATTATAGAAAAACTTAGCAAAAAACCTACGCGTGGCAGTGTGTTAATAATGGCACCAACTCGTGAGTTAGCTCAACAGATAGACGAAGAATTTAAGCGTTTTACTCCTAACATGCGGTTGTATTCCACGGTAGTAGTAGGTGGTGCAAATATTGGCAGGCAACTGCGTGAACTAGCTCGTAAGCCACATGTAATAATCGGCACACCTGGACGGCTGAAGGATGTAATGAATCGTGGGGTACTAAGTTTACTAGATATTGCTAACTTTGTATTAGATGAAGCGGATCGCATGCTAGACATGGGTTTTATAAACGATATTCGTTTTGTGGCCGAAAAGCTGCCTGCAGAGCGTCAAACCTTCTGTTTTAGTGCCACAATGACACCCAATATCCAGGCACTTGTACATGATTTTATGAAAAGCCCCGAAGTAGTTTCGGTACGTACTAGCGAAACTAGCGAACATGTTGAGCAGGATGTAATTGAGGCAACCGATAAAGCTCACAAACATGAATTGCTTGAAGGCCTACTGCAAAGTGAAGACTATGAAAAAGTTATTGTATTTGGCGAAACCAAGTATGGTGTGCAGAGGCTGGCCGATTCGTTAAGCAAAAACGGCATCCCTGCAGAAGCGATTCATGGCAACAAAAGCCAAAGCCAGCGACAGCGTGCACTAAAGGCATTCAAAAATGACACCGTTAAAGTATTGGTAGCAACCGATGTAGCGGCACGTGGTTTAGATATTCCTGACGTGTCACACGTTATAAATTTTGACCAGCCGCAAACATATGACGACTACATTCATCGTATTGGCCGAACTGGTCGTGGTGGTCAAAAGGGCAAAGCGCTAACTTTTATTGCACCGCGGCGATAACGCCAACGTCTGCTATAATAAGCACATAAACGAAGGAGGGCCTTGTGAAAAAGAACATCACTGTAGGAGTCGTTGTAATGGCTGTTTTGGCTATCGGCGGCTTTTATGTCATTAGCAGCAAACAAGCTGCACCTAGCGACAATAAACAGCAATCTGCCGTAAAAACTAATAACGCAGAAGCCAAGCTGAAGGTTTTTGACGCCTGCAAGATATTTACGCTAGAGAGTGCCAAGCAGATTTTGGGCGAGGCGACTACTCTTTCTCCGGGCACCTCACCTGCCTCTAATGGCGACATAAGGGTAAGCATTGCCGCGTACAACAACGACCCCCCAACGGGGGCGGATAAGAGAACCGCCAGTGTGCTAGTAAGGTCTCCTTTGACTCATACTGGTTCTGATGATAACAAGCAGGCTTTTGGCGAGCAAAAACCTGCAACTGCTCAATCTGTTGCCGGATACGGACAGAGTGCTTTTTGGGATACGCAGACCCACCAACTAAATATACTGCAAGACAACAACTGGATCATCATCACGCACGGCGGAACGAACCCAGCTAATAACACCCTCGAAGACGCCAAAAAAGTAGCCGACAAACTGAGTTATTAGCATACGATATTTTTGCAATTGCTCTTGACCATAACCATAACCACAGTGTACTATTACACCTAGACAAAGGTGACAAAAGAGGTGTCATAGGGAGCAAGGTTAACATGTACAAACATACATCTAAACAAAGCCCATATACAAACACATATGGTATAGCAAAACTAAATACAACAAAGCTAAGCATACCAAAGCTAGCCATGGCCTTGTTACTAATACTAACAACCTTAACCTCCACCATCCTCCAAACCACCCGCACCGACGCCACTCCACAGCCGACGGATGTACCGCAGTATAGTTTTAGTATTGGTTCTAATGATGGACGGTTTAACTACCCCCAAGGCATCACCACCGACCAATCGGGTAATGTTTACGTTGCCGATACTTACAACCACCGTATTCAAAAGTTCACTGCAACCGGTAC
>OEIV010001290.1_pt1 | contig 11706 bp, 7 predicted proteins | sample 1539231 | NCBI WGS metagenome assembly OEIV01 (sample SAMN03794762, study PRJEB22550) | activated sludge metagenome | feature: wastewater treatment plant; material: activated sludge; isolation source: Wastewater treatment plant of a petroleum refinery complex | place: Argentina: Buenos Aires ... | reverse complement strand
CAACGCCCCTTTGAACTCGCCTGGATTCCCCCCGGCACGGCCGCGCCCAAACCCGACCAGTACGTCGAACACCCCGACCACCAGCTGGACGCCCTGCGCGGCATTTTGTACGGCCGTCACGCCCCCGGCTGGGCCGGCGCGGTCATCATCAACCAGCGCACGGCCGAGTACGGCTGGCCGGCCGACGAATGCGGCCCCTTCTTCATTGACGGCCACGCCCGCGACGAGGTCGCCCAGAAAGCAGGCGCGGCCGAAATCCCCGCCCTCATCGGCCATTGGACCCCGGCCGAGGAGAAGCAGCTGATCGCCCTCATCAACCCCCTGGCGATGATGGCCCAACCCGTGCCCGAAAAGCAGCTTCAACTCCTGCAAGAAGCGGCGCGCCTGGCCGATGACCCGGCCATCATCGCGGCGCTCAATGACCTGGCGGCCGAGGCGCAAACGGCAATAGACCAGCTCTACGTGGAGCCGCCCGCCCAAGAGGTGGACGCCGAACCGCAGTTGGAACGCGCCCAGGAGCTACGCGCCGAATGGGGCACAGAGCCAGGCCAACTGTGGCTGCTCGGCGACCACCGGCTGCTCTGCGGCGACAGCACCGACCCGGAGCAGGTGGCCCGGCTGATGGACGGCCGTCGCGCCATCCTCTTCGCCACCGACCCACCTTACCTGGTGGATTACGACGGCACAAACCACCCCCATAAATGGAACGCCACCGAGGGGGAAATCGAGACCAAGAACAGGGATTGGAGCGATACCTACAAGGATTGGGACAAGGCGGTCAACGGCGACGGCCTGTACGATGGGTTCATCAAGACGGCCATTGACGTGGCGATTGACCCACACGCGGCCTGGTACTGCTGGCACGCAGCGCAGCGCCAGAAGGTGGTCGAGGAGAAGTGGCTGCAAAACGGCGCATTCCTGCACCAACAAATCATCTGGGTGAAGGAACGGCCGGTACTCACCCGCGCCTGGTACATGTGGCAGCATGAACCGTGTCTGTTCGGCTGGCTGCGGGGCAACAAGCCGCCGCGCACGGCCGACGACTACCCGGCCGCCGTCTGGGTGATTCCGGGCATCCCCAACAGCGAGCGGCCGGACCACCCGACGCCGAAGCCGCTGCAGGTCTTTGAAATCCCCATGCGCCAGCACACGCGAGCGGGCGACGTTTGCTATGAGCCGTTCAGTGGCAGCGGCAGCCAGATTATCGCCGGCGAGCGGCTCGGCCGGCGGGTGTTTGCGATGGAGCTTGCGCCGGAATATGTGGCGGTGGCGTTGCAGCGGTATCTGGATGCGACCGGGAAACGGCCGGAGTTGGTGGCGTAGTGTTGGCGCGCAAACAATGAGAGACACCGACGGCCGTCCGCCCCTTTGGGAGCGCCAACCCTGGGACACCAACGCCAGTTACAAGGCGTTCAAAGAATACTACCTGCCGGCCGAAGAGCCTGGCAGGCTCGCCAATGCCTACCGTGAATATAGGCGGCAAATAGGCGGCAAACAGGCGTCATCAAAAGTACCGGGAACATGGTCCGCCTGGGCGCGCGGCCGCCATCCTACCTCTGGTGAACCCATCCCCGGCGCGGCCACCTGGCCCGAACGCGCCGCCGCCTATGACGCCTATGTTGCGCAAGAGGAATTGAAGACCCTCGCGGCCGCCAAAGCCCGCAACAAACAGCAGCGCATGCGCGTCCTGGAAGGGGCGCTGGCGCAACTGACCCTCGTTTGGAGCCAATTGGATTACCGGCCGAAACTTGGACCCGACGGCCGTTTAATCCAGCCCGAACTGCCCTCTTTCCGTGACGCCACCGGTGCTATCAAAACTATCCTCACCGAACTGCGCACCGAATACGACGACGTGCCCGCCCAGCAGATCCAGGTGAGTGGCCCCGACGGTCGTCCCCTCCCTACAGCCGGTTTCGCCGCCGGCTACGATTTCTCCGACCTGAATGATGATGAACTCCTCGACCGCATCCGCGACTATGAATCGCGTCGAACTGGAGCAGTACCTGGCCCTCCTGATGGAGCAGGAACGCCGGGAACGGGCACAGACACGGACCCGCTTACAGACGGCGCGGACGCTCGGCCGGCTGACGCCTGACGTCGTCGCCGACTTCGCCCGCCTGCTCATCACCGACGACGCCGGCCGTCCCATTCGGCCGGCGCCTCATCATTGGCTGTGGCTGCACCTGATGTGCAATGAGGACATCAAGAAGCTGCTGATCATCGCGCCGCCAGAAAGCGCCAAGACGACGTGGCTGCTGGCCTACCTGGGCACGCACGTCGCTTTCTACCCCGAATACCCACGCATCATGGCGGCCGTAACCGGCAGCGTGGCCGAGAAGCGCGCCCAATCGCTGCGGTTACAGGTGGAGTCGCCGGAATTCGAGGCGGCATTCCCCGGCATCCGCCGGGCGGCGGGCATGCCCTGGACGCGCACCGAGTGGAGCGTGGCCCCACATGGCGGCCTTCCGCGACCTGGCAGGCTGCACCCCTCCTTCTTCGCCGTCGGCGTGCAGGGTGATGTCATCGGCAGCCGGGCGCGGCTGGCCGTGGGCGACGACATCCTGGACCATGAGAACACGCGCACCGCCCACCAGCGCGAGATTGTCCACGATTGGTTCCACAAAAGTTTCCTGAGCAGGCGCATGAGTCGGGTCGGCCGGAGTATTGTCATTGGCACGGCCTGGCATCACGACGACACGTATGCGCGAATGCGTAGCGGCGGCGACTGGGTGGTGTGCCATGTGCCGTTGCTGAGTGAGGGCGATTTGGTGGCGGCCGACGTGTGGTATCCGGAGGGGTTTGCGGGGGAGCGGCTGGGAACGGCCGTTGGGGGCGAGTTTGACGCTTTACCCGAAGCGGAGCAATTTGCTACTATAGAACGGATATTCTAGGAGGTGACTATGGATTGCAACTCTTTGGGCGACGCTGAAACGCTCGCAGTGATTTTTCACAAAACGTACGAGCGCCTTGCGCCACAATTTGGATACGAGACGCGGCCCGATACGCGGGCGTTTGACCGGGAATCCGCGAACGGCCGTTTAATGATTGCCGTTTGCGGTGAAATTCTGAGCCAGTTAACGCCCATTGCCAATTATCATGCACTCGCTGAAGCCGTCGGGCGGCAAGCAGACGTGCTCGACAACCTTTTGGCTGCGACGCTATTGCCCATGCCACCGGGGTTTCACCTGACGCATGTACGCGATGGCGTTAACGACGTGTCTGCACAGTTAAAAGCCGTGTCATCGGGCGCGCTGGGCTACCGGCCGTGGGCGAGTGCGGAGGAACTATGAGCGATGACTTAACGCAGATTAAAGGCATTGGCCCCGTGCGCGCGGCCGACCTGGCAGCGCAGGGCATTGAAACATTTGCGGCGCTGGCGGTTGCCGACGCCGATTTTCTGGCAACAACGATGGAAGTATCCCCGGCGTTGATTGCCGACTGGCAGGCGCGGGCGCTCATGCAGATACAGGATGCGGCGCTGGCGGCAACGGGCATTGATGCGGCGGCCGGTGAGGATGAGACTGTTTACGAGCATTTCTTGACCGGTAAAGTCCGCCGTTAACGGCCGTTTCGTCCATACCGCCGTCATATGTACGGCTATTTTTGAGGTGACATGACCCAAGCAACCATCTCCGATGAGTTACGGCCGTTTTTCCCCACCGACCCGCATCTAAAAGACCTGGTGGAACTGCGCACGATTGCCGCCGGTACAGCAACCGAGGCATACGCCTGGCCGAAGCTCACGGCCCGGCTCAACGAAATGATCCGCTTCCGCCAGGGCGAACTGGACTGGCAAAAACGGCGCGATGCGGCATGGGCCGCGGCCAGTGTTGGCGCGCCAACACTTGAGGAGGCACGGCCGTGAGCAACGCTGCGCCGGAATGGGTGCGTGAGTACATTGGCGAGTGGCGGGATAGGCTGCTGCTGGCCCACTGGCGCATACGCATCCAAACCAACGACGCGCCGGCCGGCGATGATCGGACGCTGGGTATGGTGGAGCTTTCCCCCGAACTCTTTACGGCCGTTATCACCCTGCGCTCTGACGTGCCCGCCAAACCTGATGACGAGTGGCAGCGAACCCTCATTCACGAGATGGTGCATGTGCGACTGGCCGAGATCAGCGAATTTGTGCGCGATGACGTGCTGCCGGAATTGGGACCGGCGGCCGAGCGCATCGCCGGCGCGGCATTCAGGCGCGCATTGGAACCGGCCGTTGAGGCCCTGGCCCATACCCTGTGGAGCTTGTCCAATGTTAGCGTGCCAACAGAGGAGTAACGGCCGTTGCCCGCCCACCAGGTCTTCCTTCACAACAACGGCCCCGCCCTTTGGCCCCAACACAAACCCCTGGCCGAAGTCCTGGAACTCCGCGCCACGACGCCAGAGCTTACCTGGTCGGGCACGTACCAGGGCGTGCCCACCCCGCCCGGCGGCTACATCTTCAAGCGCCAGTGGTGGCGACGGGAGAATCGCTACGACCCAAACGATCCGTCGCTGCCGGGTCAGATTTACGCCAGATATATCAGTTGGGACACGGGCCAGAAAGACAAAGAGACGAGCGACTACTCCGCATACACCGTCGGCGAGCTGCTGACGGATTACCGGCTGATTATCCGGCGCGTCCGCCAGGAACGGCTGGAGTTTCCCGACCTGCCCGCTGTCATCGAGCAGACGGCCGTGCGGTGGAACCATGACGACAAGCTGCACGGCGTTATCGTCGAGGACAAGTCCAGCGGCACGTCGGCGCTGCAAACGCTGGCAGCCACGTCACCGGATTGGTTGGCGGCGCTGCTTATTCCGTTCATGCCCACGACCGACAAGATTACCAGAGCAAGCCAGGCGGCCGTTTGGTGCAAGAATGGCTGCGTGCTGCTGCCCGTCCCCGGCCCGGCCGTGCCCTGGCTGATTGATTTTGAGGACGAGTTATTCAGCTTTCCGCAGGTGGCGCATGACGACCGGACGGATACGCTGAGCCAGTTGATTTTGTTTTTGGAGCATATCCTGTCGGCCGGGTGGCTGGCGCGAGGAAAGCAAACATGAGAATTCTAACATCCCTCTTCGGCGGCGCGGTCGCCAAAAACTTGACCTTGAACATTACCAACGACGGCACGCAAGCGGAAATGCCTTACAGGGAGGTGGCGAAGCTGCTGTGGAGCTACTACCTCAACAATGGCCTGTACGACGAACTGCGCCTGGCCGGCTACTTCCTCGACGAACCCAACCTCAAGGCCATCCGCAACCCGGCCGGCCGTGTTGTCAAGTTCTACGCCGACGTCATCTGGCCCGGCCGCCTGCCCAACGCCCTGCCGTTGGATTTGGAAGCGACGGCCAACAAGCAGCTGCGCGAGCCGTTGGAAGAGTTGTGGAAGTGGTCCAACTGGCAGGCCAGGAAACAGGTGTTGGTGCGCTGGACGGCCGTTCTGGGCGAGTCGTATATCCGCGTGGCGCAGCCAGCGGAGAGGATGAGAGTCTACTTGCAAACGCTGCGGCCGGAGTATGTGACAGCCCACGAGGATGACGAGCAGGGTAACATCGTCTACATCCGCGTTGATATTCCCCGCAGCCGCCGTGTTAGTGACGACAAGGTCGAGTTCTACCTGCATACGGAGGTTTGGAGCAAGGCGGAGGGAGACTGCCGCATTTGGGAACACGGCCGAACGGCCGAGACGCCGGTGGCGCAGCTGGGCACGCCCAAAGCCAGCTACGACCTAAACGCGACGTGGGGCATTGACTTCATCCCCTGGGTGCGCGCCGTGCATATGGACATCGGCGAAGAGCGGGGCGTCGGCGCGTATCTGCTGCACCTGGAACGTATAGACGAGGCCAACCGGCTGGCGACTCGCCTTCACCAGATGCTCTTTCGGCACAACGCGCCGACGTGGGCGCTGCGGGCAAACATGGTAGATTCGGCTACCGGACGGCCGTTGCCCCCACCGCGCCTTGCCACCACGACCAACAGCGACGGCGATGAGGTGGTAGACCTGAGCGGCGAGAAATTTATCAAGTTGCCCGGAAACGCCAGCCTGGAGACCCTCATCCCCAACATCAATTACAGCGACCACCTGGCCGTACTCAACGCCCACCTGGCCGAACTCAAAAACGACCTGCCGGAGTTGCGCTACTACGACCTGCCGGAGTTGGGCGAAATGTCCGGCCGGGCGATCCGCCTGCTGATGGGACCGGCCATCACCTCCGCCCAAGAGGTGCGCGGCAACCTGGAGGATGCGCTGGTACGCGCCCAGAAGATGGCCCTGACCATCGGCCAGAACACCGGCATCTGGAGCGGCCTGGGCAGCTACGACGACGGCGACCTGGAGCATGGCTTCCAGGAGCGGGCCATCATCCCGGCCGACCGCTACGAGGACGCCGAAATCATCAAGGCCGAGAAGGACGCTGGCATTCCGCTGTTCACCAGCCTGCGCAAGAGCGGCGCGACGGAGAAAGAGATGGCCCAGGTCGAGAAAGACTACGCCCGCGAACAGGCGATGACCCAGGCGGGCATGGCGACCGCCCTCCCCGAAGCGCAGAGCCAGTTCAACGCCGGGCAGCCAGGGCAGAACGGCGCGGCTGTTGGGCAGCCCGCCAATGGAGAAGCGGCCGATGAAACCGCAAACGCCGACAGCAAAACGAAAGCCAAAACCGAAGCCAGCGCCAAAGCCTGACGCCTGCCGGCGCTGTGGCACGGCCGTCGAGGACGGCCGTTGCCCGGCGTGCTTTGAAACCCAGGTAGCTCCTAGCTGATATGGCCGATAACGTCATCGCCCTTGCCGAGGGCTTTCGCTCGCAGCTTATTCACGCCGACGCCCAGGCGATCATGGCGATGACTCGCACCTGGACCGGCGTGGAGGCGGCCTTGCAAACGGCCGTCGCCGACCTGGCGCAGCACATCGCCGACCTGAAGGCGAAGGGTGAGGACGTGCCCCAGTGGAAGCTGTGGCAGATGAGCCAGTACCAGTCGCTCCTGGCGCAAATCGCCGGTGAGATGAGCAAATACAGCCAGGGGGCCATCGCCGACATTCAGGATCAGCAAATCAAGGCGCAGCAGATGGGCGCGAAGCATGCCAAAGAGCTGCTGACGGCCGCAATGGCCGGGCAGCGGTCGCTGGGCAGCGCCTTCGACAAGCTGCCGGCGGGCGCTGTCGAGAACATCACCGCCCTGGCGCAGGCCGGCGAGCCGCTAAACAAGCTGCTGGAGAATGCCTACCCAACGGCCGTTGCCGGCCTGACCCGCGAGCTAATCTATGGCACGGCCGTCGGCCGCAACCCCCGCGAAACCGCCCGCATCGCCATCCGCAAGGGGCTGGCCCAGGGGCTTAACCACATCCTCCTGGTGGCCCGCGACCAGCAGATTCGCAATTACCGCGAGATGGTCCGGCAGCGCTACAAAGCATCCAGCGTGGTCTACGGCTACATGCGCCTGGCGGCGCGCAACACGCGCACCTGCATGGCCTGCATCGCCCTGGACGGCACGATTTACGAGACCGGCCAGGTGATGGCGATTCACCCCCAGGACCGGTGCAGCATGATTCCCCTCGTCGAGGGTTTCCCCCTGCCCAACATCAAACCGGCCAGCGAATGGTTCAAGAGTCTCGACGAGGATGAGCAGCGGCGCATGATGGGCGACGGCCGTTATGAAGCCTGGCGCGATGGGCTGTTCGACTTTCGCCAGTTGGTGACCGTGGGCAACCATCCAGTTTGGGGGCCATCTTCCCACGTGACCTCGCTCACCGACCTGCTGGCCGGCAAGGGCGGATTGGGTGGCGCGCCCATTGACCCGGCGGCGTTGCTGAAGACCCACCAGGCGGCCAAACCCGCCAAGCCCAAGAAACCGCAAACGCTGGAAGTGGACAAGGGTGACAAGAAGCTGCTGGAGCAGCTCATTGAGGATTTAGCGCAGGCGCCTGTTGACGCGGGCACATACAAGGCCATCGAAGGCGCGCTGAGCAAGGTGCTGGCCGGGCAGCAGGGCATGGCCTATACCGACGCCAACGGCCGTTTGGAAGGGGCGCTCGCCTACCAGGTGGGCGTGGGCAACCTCAACTTCCTGCAAATCACGGCCGCCGGCTTTGCCAACGTGGACGCCAACAAGAAGGCCATGCTGGATGCGGCGGCCATCGCCCAGCAGAAAGGCCAGGGCTTGCAGTTGTACGTGCCTGCCAGTCACCAGGCACTCTATAAGGGATGGGGCTTCACCATCCACCAGCCGCTTAAGGGCGGCGCGCAGATGCGCCTGTCGGCCGACGACGTGGGCGGCTTTATCAAAGACCCCGACGGCTACGGCCAGGTCAAGGCGGCGAAGCTGGCGGCCGCTGCCAAAGAAGCGCTGGCCGACCCGGACAAAGCCTTCACCTTCCGCAGCGGCCAGGAGATTGTCGGCCTGCCGTTCAAGGCCGTGCAGATGTCTGACGCGGACTTCCTGGCCCAAACGAAGGTGCTGCCCCACGAACCGCCGCTGCACATCGAAGACCCCAACCTGCACGCGGCGGCCGGGATGCTGCTTTTCACCCCCGACGGCAAGCTGGTAGTGGTGGACCCGGCCGGGCAATATGGCGGCTATAAGACGACGTTCCCCAAGGGCACGCAGGAAGAAGGGATGAGCTTGCAGGCGACGGCCGTGAAGGAGGTGTGGGAAGAAACCGGCTTCAAAGCAAAGGTTATCGGCCACCTGGGGGATTACGAGAAGACCACCAGCGTGAACCGCTTCTACATCGGCGTCGTCGAGGACGGCGCACCCTGGGCGGCGCACTATGAAAGCGAGGCCGTGCGCATCGTCCCTCTTGACCAGGTGGACGCGCTGCTCAACGTGGGGACTGACAAAGGCATCCTCCAGGATTTGCTGAAGCTGAAGGACCAGGCGTTGGAGGGGAAGCCGTTCACTCCGGAAGCATTGGAAGCCGGGCTGGACAAATACGCGGCCGCTGCCGGCAAGCTGCCGCCGCCATTAGGCGATGCGCTGCCGACCGACATGACCAAGAAGGCGCTGGTAGACCACCTGGCGAAGATACGCGGCATTGCCAAATGGAAGCTCACCGTCGCCAGCAAAGAGCAGGTCGCGGCGCTGTTTGACTTACCCGAAGCGGAGGCATTGGCCGCCATTGATGCGTTTGGGGCGGCCCACACCGCCAAATACAGCCAGAAGGGGGCCAGCACGCCAGAGCCAACCGTTGCCAAGCTGCCCCCACCGCCCGAAGACCCGGCCAGCCTGAGCAAAAAGGCGCTCGTCGAGCATCTGGCGCAAATCCGGGGCATCGCCAAATGGAAGCTGACGGTTGCCACCAAAGACCAGGTCGCGGCCCTGTTCGACATGCCGGAGGCCGAGGCGATGGCGGCCATAGATGCGTTTGGCGCGGCCCACACCGCCAAGTATGCCGGCGGCAAGGCAAAGAAGGAGCCTGCGCCCGTTCCCCCCGGCGCGGCCGCCTTCAACAAATACCAACAGGACGCCAGCAGTCTCAGCGCCGAAGAAGCGAAGCTCGCCCTGGAATACGCCCGGCAGGAAGGCTACTCCAAAGTGGTCCTCTTCCAGTTGAAGGAACAGTACCAGAAACAGGTCGGCGACCCGCTCATCACCGGCATTGCCCCTACAGGAACCAAGAGCTACCTGGTGGCCCAAATCCAGGCGCAAACCGGCCTACCCATTTACCTGCTGAACAAGCTGAAGAAGGATGAGTTGGCGGCCCTGCTGGACCAGCCGATGAGCGCGGCGTTTACGGCCGTTGGCAAGTCCTACACGGTCGCTGCCGCGCCGGTGGCCGGGCAGACGGTGGCCGGGCAGACGGTGGGGAAGGCGGCCACCCCCACCCTCATCACGCCGCCGCCAGCCAAAGGTGCGGCCGCAGCCATGAAGGTGCATTTGGCGAAGCATCTGGCCGCGCTGTCGGGCGGGAAATACACGGCAATGGACCTCATCAAGGCTATCAACAACAGCGGCTACACGCCCGACGAGGTCGCCGCGATGCTGGTGGGACAGCCCGTTAGCATGATAGACGACCTGGTGAAAGGGAAGACCGAGCCGCCAAAGCCGGAGCCGCCGCCCCCGGCCGACCCGGTGGACCTGCAACAGTGGGACCACACGTCTCTCAGTGATTTCTGCGTCAATCTGGGCGGCGCATTTACTCCTGGCTCACCGGCCCACAAAGGCGTCAGCAAGGTGACCCCCAACCTCGACGCCGGTCACAGTGGGTTTGCCTACACCGACGCCAACGGTGAACCCGCAGGCATCATTACGTTTGAGAAAGCAGACGCCCAGACGTTGAAGGTGACCGGCGCGGCGTTTGCCGATACGGCCGTCAACCAGGAGGCACTGGCCGACGTCGCCAACGTCGCCCTGAGCCAGGGGCTGACGTTGAAAACCTACGTGCCGAAGGCGCTGATGGGTACGTACAAGAAATGGGGCTTCAAGACAGACTCGTCCATCGGCAACGGTGCGTACATGGTGTTGTCACCGGGCGACATGCCGTCGTTTGTCGCGGCGGCCGGTAAGAAGCCAACGGCAGCGCCCAAGCCGGCCGAGAAACAGGCAGCGGAAAAACCCCAAACGTTGGGGACGCCAGCCGACGTTTCCGCAGACGCGGCGCGGAGTCTTTCAAAAGATGCATTGGTCCAGCATTTGGCTCAAACCTCATACATCAGCAGCGACACCCTGACAAAATACACCACAGGCGGGTTGGTACCAGTTATGACGATGCCTCTGGTAGACGCACTGTCCATCCTGCATAAAGGCGGCAATCCGCCCACCCCGCCCAAAGCTGTGCCCATCATCGAGAAACGGCCGTTGCCCGCCAACCTGCCACCGTTCCAAATGCCTGATCCGCCTGGCTTCCCGGCCGGCGTGGGCAGCCTGAAAACGGTCAGCAGCCTCGGCGGCTCCACTGGCGCGAAGCTGGTGGAAGACCCGGCCACCGGCAAACGCTACGTGATGAAGAAGGGCAACTCGGCCGGCCATTTGCTGGAAGAAGCCTACGCCGACGCCGCGTACCAGGCGCTCGGCCTGAACGTGCCCACCTTCAAGGTTTACGAAACGTCCAGCGGCCCGGTGAAACTGGCCGAGTACAAATCCGACCTGAAGACGCTGGGCGAGGCGTTGAATCTGGCAACGCCAACCGAGCGAAAGCACATCGTGGCCGAAGTCAGGAAAGGATTCGCGGCCGATGCGCTGCTGGGCAATTGGGACGTGTTAGGGGCCAGCAAAGACAACATCCTGGTCGGCGATGATGGCAAGGTCTGGCGCGTGGACAACGGCGGCGGCTTCCGCTACCGGGCGCAGGGCAAGAAGAAGGAGAAGGAGTTCATCTCCGACTACCCGGTGGAACTATGGACCATGCGCGACAAGAGTGTAGGCCCGGAGAATGCCCAACTCTTCGGCGACCTGGACATCTACGAGATTATGGACCAGGCGCGCGGCGTGGTGGACAAGGGCGAGGCGCTGCTGGCGGCCGTGCCTGATGAGCTGCGGCCGTTGGTTCACGGCCGTTTGGAAGTCATGCGCGACCTGGTGGGGACCAGTGACACGTTTAAAGGTGACCAGTGGCAGGCGGGCTACACGGACGGCTTCTTACAGCAGTCCACCTACATCCGCCGCCAGGGGTTAATTGATGCGCTGCCGCAGCAGATGAAGCAGGGGAAGGCCGGCAGCACAACAGTGTATGATGAACACGGCCGTGAGTTCGACGTCATGCGCGGCAAGGGCAGCCACGACGAAGCGTGGGC
>OEIV010001288.1_pt1 | contig 11711 bp, 10 predicted proteins | sample 1539231 | NCBI WGS metagenome assembly OEIV01 (sample SAMN03794762, study PRJEB22550) | activated sludge metagenome | feature: wastewater treatment plant; material: activated sludge; isolation source: Wastewater treatment plant of a petroleum refinery complex | place: Argentina: Buenos Aires ... | reverse complement strand
TCCAGCGCGGCGCGGGCGAACTGCTCGTGACGAGCATGGACACCGACGGCCACCTCAAGGGCTACGACAACGCCATGCTCCGCGCGATTAGCGAAGCGGTTCCGGTCCCGGTCATCGCGTCGGGCGGCGCCGGCGGCCCGGAACACATGGTGGAAGCGCTGACCGAGGGCAAGGCGGACGCCGTCCTTGCCGCCAGCATTTTCCACTTCGGCACGTACTCCATCCGCCAGGTGAAAGAACACCTCGCCGCCGCCGGCCTGCCCATTCGCCCTGTCCAGCAGGTTTAGTCCCGCCTGCCCCAGCCCGCCCCGCGCGGGGCTGAATGGCCTCTCGCGACATCTCGCACCGACTTTGGCAGACTGTTACACACGTGTCTGAAGCTTCCGTGCTCTCCTTCGATTCCGCGGGCTTGATCCCCGCCGTCGTCCAGGACGCCGATTGCGGCGACGTCTTGATGCTCGGGTTCATGAACCGGGAGTCCCTTGCCCGCACCTACCGCACCGGCCTCGTGACGTTCTGGAGCCGCAGCCGGGACGAGCTCTGGGAGAAGGGCGCGACCAGCGGCAACCGGCTTCGCCTGGTCAGCATCAGCAAGAACTGCGAAGCAAACTCGCTCCTGGTGCGCGCGCGCCCGGAAGGCCCCACCTGCCACACGGGCAATACATCCTGCTACTACCGCGAACTCGACCCGGTCGCCGACGTCGAGGCTCCCTGAGGTGGAGGTATGGCCGCTCGAAGGACCGTGGCGCGGCCGCCTGGCCGTCTGTAGCCGCCCCCGCGCGGGCTGGTTCCTCGCCGACGATATCCGCCACCTTCGCGAGTCCGGGTACAACTTGCTCATCTCCGCCCTCACCGCGGAGGAAGTCGTGCGCTCCGAGCTTCAGAGCGTCCCGTCGGTGTGTGAATCCGCCGGCATGGAGTTCGCGCACTTCCCCGTCGGCAATCTCCAGGTCGCGCCGTTCGAAGACGCCCGCGCCCGGCTGACCTCGTGGAACGAGCGGCTCCATGGCGGCGAAGGGGTCGCGGTGCACTGTTGGGCGAGCGTCGGTCGCGGCCCCACGCTCGCTGCCGCCCTGATGGTGCTTGGCGGTGTCGAGCCTGCCGAGGCCTGGGCTCGGATCCGCGCCTCCCGCGGCCGCGATGTGCCCGACACCGGAGAGCAACGGGCCTGGGCGGCTGCCTTCGCCGCTCGAACCGGGATCGAATTGGCGTGAGGATCTATCCGGTCGAGTGGCCCGGACCCGGCCGCCTTGCGGTCGTCTCCCGCCCTTCGCCCGAAAGCATCGACCAGGAGCTGGCAGCGCTCCGCGCCGCCGGCTACGAGGTCCTCGTCTCGCTGCTCTCCGGGCCTGAAGCCACGGCACTGGGACTTCGCGACGAGCGCGAAGCCTGCCAGCGAGCAGGGCTGGCCTTCGAGTGGCACCCGGTCTTCGATTTCTCCGTACCCGAAGGCGACTGCTTCCGCGAGGCGTTGTCCGCGCTGTACGCGCGCTTCCGCCAAGGGGCGGCCGTGGCCGCACACTGCCGAGGCAGCCTCGGCCGCTCCCCGATGCTCATCGCCTCGCTGATGGTCATGGGCGGTGCCAGTCCCGACGACGCCTGGGGGCGCGTCTCGCGCGCCCGCGGACTGCCGGTCCCAGAAACCGACGCCCAGCGCCAGTGGGTCCGCGACCTCGTCCCTCCCTCCTGAGGGCGTGCCGCGACTCCTGCGGCGCACTTGCCAGCGAATGGCGAATCGTGAATCGTGAATCCAGCATGACGAAACCCGACTACACGGCCCTCGACCTCCGGCCCGCGCCGCCAGGCCGCCCGTATGTCCTCATGAACATGGTCATGTCACTCGACGGCAAGGCGGCCGTGGAAGGCACCGAACAGGGCCTTGGTTCGAAGGTAGACCAGCGTCTCATGCGAGACCTCCGCCTCAATGCCGACATCGTCCTGAGTGGTGCTGGCACGCTTCGGGCGACCGGCACCTCGTCGCGCCTGGGAGACCCAATCTTGGAGCAGGTCCGCATCTCCCGCGGCAAACCTCGCTTCCCGATCGCTGCCGTCATTTCCGAGTCGGGAGACCTCCCGCTCGATAAGGTCTTCTTCACGGCGCGCGACTTCGATGCGGTCGTCTATCTCTCGAAAGGAGCCCCCGCCCAACGCCGCGCGGCACTGGCTGCCACCGGCCGGCCGGTGTACCCCCTCCCTCTGCGGAGCCCGGTTGCTGCCATGCTCAAGCACATGCGCCACGGCCTCGGAGCCGAGGTGCTTCTCGTCGAAGGGGGCCCTTCGCTCAACGCCGAACTCTTCCGGCTTGGCGTCGTCGATGAGTACTTCGTGACAATCGGGCCGGTCGTCGTTGGCGGCCGGGAGACGCTCACGCCTGTCGAAGGCGAGACCGCCTTCGAGCGGAAGGCTCTCCCGCGATTCGATCTCGTCTGGGCTGTCCCGAATACCGACACGGGCGAGATCTACTGCCGGTATCGGGCGAGGCGCTGAGGTCCCCGGAGCGGCGTAGAGCGGCGCGTTAGACGAGGGCCGCCGCTACCAGGCACGCGGCAAGGATCCCGCCAGCCGTTGGCAGGAACGCCGCCCGCGCATATTCACCTGCGCCGAAGCTGGCGCCGGATTGCCGTGCCAGGTTCAGCCAGAACACGGTGCTCAGCGACCCCAGCATCGTGAAGTTCGCCCCAATCGCCGAGCCGATGAGCGCCCCCGCCACGAGTTCCTCGTGAGGCCCCGCGCTTGTCCCGATCGTTGCCGCGATCAGCAGCGCGGCCGGCCAGTTGTTCATCAGGTTCGACAGCACGGCGGCGATCGTCGCGGCGCCGACGATCGTCACCAATGCCGGGCGCTCGTCGAGGCCGGTCAACGCGTCCGCCAGCGGGTCCAGCAGGCCCGCTGCCGAGACGCTCTCGACCAGCAGCAGGAGCGCGGCCACGAAGAGGAGGACGCCCGGCGCGATGTGCCTGCGCACACGTCCCGGATCGACGGAGCCACCCAACCTGGCGGCGACGAGCATGGCGGCGCCGCCAGCAAGCGTGACCGCGCCGAGCGGTGTGCCGGCCAGCCCGGCAACGACGTACGCCACCGCCAGCGCGCCCACCACGACGACTGCCGGCCGGCTGTCAGGCGCGGCGATGCTCACCGGGCGGGTTTCAGGCGCCGCGTCCGGCGTCAGTCGGCGGCTCTGCCACCAGACCACCGCGCTCATCACGGCAATTCCTGCGGCTGCCGCCGGAGTGATTGTCGAAAGGTAGGTGTCGAAGCCCATCTCGAACCGCTCGAAGAAGAGCAGGTTGACGGGGTTGCTCACCGGCAGCAGCAGGCTGGCTCCGTCGGCGGTGAACGTTGCTGCCAGTGCAGTCCGCCGCGTGCCGGGAGATCCGGCCGCACCGGCGGCGAAGATCGCCGGGGTCAGCACCAGCGGCGTCGCGTCGTTCGAAAGCACCGCCGTGACGAGCGTGCCCGAGAGCAGCACGGTCACGACCTTCGCCTGGGTCGAATGCCGGCCCCGCAGGAGTGATGCCGTGCGCGCGTACAACCCCGCGGCGTCGGCTCCGGCCGCGATGAGCATCAATCCGAGGAAGAACGCCACGATGTTCGCCGAGTCGGCGACAGCGTCCAAACCCGCGCGAAGTCCGAGGGGACCGACCAGCCAGGCGGCTGCCGCGCCGATGGCGGCAATCTGCCAGTCCCTCGCCCCAAACGGCCGCAGGTAGAGCCCCAGGATCGTCGCAGCGAACACAACAGCTAGCGACAAATCCTGCACGGAGCTAATTCTTCCGCCCGGCTCATCACGCGCAAACGGGGATGCCCCCGGCTACTTGCTGGTGCGCTCCCGGGTCTCGCGCAGATCCCGCTCGCTGGCCGTTTCCTTGCGAGGGTTCGCCGCCTGCCGCGCGCGCTTTTGGGCGGCCTTCGTCTGCGGTCGTTCGGCTATCGGAGCCGACTCCCTCGAAATCCGTTCGCCCATCGTTGCGGCGGCGGCCGCGGCAGCCTCTTCGTTCCCTCTTGCGCCGTTCGCGGTGGCCCGCACCCGGCTCGAGGGTGGCTTGCTCTCCGGCGCTGGGGCGGTTTCCCCGGTCCCGGTCTTTCCGTTCCGCCGCGCCGCTGGTTTCTTCGCTGCCGCGGGAAGCGTCCCGGCTGCCTCGAGGATTGGCCTGAGGTACTGCCCGGTGAAGCTGCGTTCGACGGCGACCACCTCTTCCGGTGTGCCCTGGGCGATCAGTTCACCGCCCCGGTCGCCCCCGAACGGCCCGAGGTCGATCAGGTGGTCAGCCGCCTTGATAACGTCAAGGTGGTGTTCGATCACCAGCACCGTGTTTCCCGCATCCGCCAGCCGCTGGAGGACGTCCAACAGGTGGGCGACGTCCTGGAAGCTCAGTCCCGTCGTCGGCTCGTCGAGCACGTACAGGGTCCGCCCGGTGGAGCGCCGCGACAGCTCGCTCGCCAGCTTGATCCGCTGCGCTTCGCCGCCGGAGAGCGTGGTCGCCGGCTGCCCGATATGGATGTAGCCGAGTCCCGTCGCTTCGAGCGTGTCGAGGATGCGCTTCACCCGTGGGAATCGCTCGAAAAACTCCGCCGCCTCCGAGACCGTCATGTTCAGCACTTCCGCGATGTTCTTCCCGCGGAAGAGGATCTCCAGGGCCTCCCGGTTGTACCGCTTCCCGTGGCATACCTCGCAGGGCACCGTCACGTCCGGCAGGAACTGCATTTCGACGATCTTGTAGCCATCGCCCGAGCATTCCTCGCAGCGGCCGCCCTTCACGTTGAAACTGAAGCGTCCGGGGCCGTAGCCGCGCGCTTTCGCCTCGGGCACCGAGGCGAACATGTCCCGGATGATCCCGAACGCCCCGGTGTACGTCGCAGGGTTCGATCGCGGCGTGCGCCCAATCGGCGACTGGTCGATGTCGACAATCTTGTCCAGGTGCTCGAGACCCTCGACGGCGTCGTGCAGGCCCGGCCGCTGGCGCGCCCCGTGGAGCACGTTCGTGGCCCGCTTCACCAGGATTTCGTTGATCAGCGACGACTTCCCCGAGCCCGAAACGCCGGTCACCGCGACGAACTTGCCAAGCGGGATATCGACGGTCAGGTTGCGCAGATTGTTCTCCCGCGCCCCGCGGATGCGCATGACTTTTCCGTTGCCCGGCCGCCGCTCCCTTGGCACGGGGATCTCCCGGCGGCCGGAAAGGTAGGCGCCGGTGATGCTGCCCTCCACCGCCTTGATGGCGTCGATGTCGCCTTCCGCGACGACATGTCCGCCGTGGACGCCCGCTCCGGGGCCCATGTCGATGATCCAGTTGGCGGCGCGCATCATGGCTTCGTCGTGCTCCACGATGAGCACGGTGTTGCCCAGGTCCCGCAGCCGCTCCAACGTCTTGATCAGGCGGTCGCCATCCACCGGATGCAGGCCAATCGACGGCTCGTCGCAGATGTAGAGCACCCCCATGAGTGCCGAACCGATCTGCGTTGCCAGCCGGATGCGCTGGGACTCGCCGCCGGAGAGTGTGCCGCTCACCCGGTCCAGCATCAGGTATTCGAGCCCAACGTCGACCAGGAACTCCAGGCGGCCCCGGATCTCCTTCAGGATCTGGTAGGCGATGGTCTGCTCTCGCGCGTTGAGCGGTGTGTCCGGGCTGGCGAGACGGTCGAACCATGCCCTCGCCCGGGTGATGCTCAGGTTGGTCACCTCGACGATCGGCTTGCCGTCGATGAGGACGCCCAGCGCCTCACGCCGCAGGCGCCTGCCCTTGCAGTCCGGACATGGGACAGAGCCCATGTACTTCTCGATCTCCGTGCGGATGTATTCGGAGTCCGTCTCCTTGTACCGGCGCTGGAGGTTGGTCACGACACCTTCGAACTTGGTGTCGTACGTCTGCGTCCGGCCGTACTGGTTGGTGAACTTCAGCCGCAGTTGCCGCTCCCCGGTCCCGTAGAGCAATGCCTGCAGTTGCTTCTCATCCAGTTCCGAGACAGGCGTATCCACGGTGAAACCCTGGTCTTCCGCAACCGCTTCCAGTTGCCGCATATACCAGCCCGCCACGCTCGGCGACTTGGACCACGGTTCGACGGCGCCGCCGGCGAGCGACTTGGTCCGGTCCGGGATGATGAGCGTCGGGTCGATCTGCATTTCGACGCCGAGCCCGGTGCACTTCGGGCAGGCTCCGTGGGGGCTATTGAACGAGAACGTCCGCGGTTCGATCTCGCCGATGGATGTGCCGTCGTACGGGCACGAAAAGTGCTCCGAGAAGATGCGTTCCGGCTCGTTGCCCGCAGCCTGGGCCACGATCATCACGCCCTGGCCCACCTTCAGGGCTTGTTCCACCGAGTCCGCGATGCGGCTGGTCGCCGACGCGTCGCTCCCCGGTTCCGGGACTACCAGCCGGTCGACCACGACGTCGATGTCGTGCCGTTTCTGCTTGTCCAGCGCCGTCACTTCATCCAGGTCGCGGACTTCGCCGTCGATGCGGACGCGGACGAAGCCGGCCCGCCGGGCCTCTTCGAAGACGCCGGTGTGCTCGCCCTTCTTGGCCCGGGCGACCGGCGCGAGCAGCAGCAGGCGGGCGCCCACGGGGTAGGCAAGGGTCGCATCCACGATCTGCTGGACCGTCTGCCGCTCGATGGGACGGCCGCACTGGGGGCAGTGTGGCCGCCCGGCGCGCGCCCAGAGCAAACGCATGTAGTCGTAGATCTCGGTGACCGTTCCAACCGTCGATCGGGGGTTGTTGGAAGTCGATTTCTGGTCGATCGAGATCGCCGGAGAGAGCCCGTCAATGTGGTCAACGTCCGGTTTCTCCATCAGCCCCAGGAACTGGCGGGCGTACGCCGAAAGCGATTCGACGTACCTTCGCTGGCCCTCGGCGTAAATGGTGTCGAACGCGAGCGACGACTTCCCCGAGCCGGAGAGCCCGGTGATCACCACGAGCTGGTCCCGCGGGATCCGGACGTCGATGTTCTTGAGGTTATGCTCGCGGGCGCCGCGGACAAGGATGTGGTCGAGTGGCACTGCGGCCTTCCGGTGGAGGGAGTCGCCGATTGCTCGGGCCTACGAGTGTAGCCCGCTTTCCCTGCGGCGGCAGGCAGCATAACAACCCTAGAACGCCCGTTCTAGCCAACTCCTGCCAGCATCCTGTCAGCATGGCGCCTTACCAAGGTCGAGTTCTCCGCTACGTGCCCAGCTTTGCCCCACACTCGCCGCAGAACTTCGATCCCGGCGCGGTCTTCGCGCCGCACTGCCCGCAGAACGCCGCCACCGCGATATTCGTGGGCCGCCCGCACCCCGGACAGAATTTCTTCCCCAGCGTTTCCGCGCCGCAGTCGGCGCAGTTGGCGTTCACTTCTTTGCCCTTCTCGCTCATGCGGACGTTCTCTTCGAGGAACGTGTCGTTGTTGACCTGCGTTTGCACGAACTGCGCTCGGACGGAGGTTTCCACCTCTTCGGCCACGGGAGCGCAGCTCTTGCACATGTTGGCCTGGACGTTCCAGCACACCTGCTCGCACAGCCAGTCACCGCAGTTCCGGCACTGCTTGAACTTCGGCCGGATCTCTTCCACGGCCTTCTTGAGCGCCCCGTCGTGCTGCTTGCCGCCGATGGCTCGCTGGACTTCGAAGGCCGAATCGGCGCCGCGCCCGAGGGTGCTTCCAACGAAGTTGGGGGCGCCGGGGAGGAACCCCCCCGCCATGCCGAGCTTGTTGGTCTGGTAGCTGCTCATGTAACCGTTCTGGCAGCGCTCGCAGACGAATTTGAACTGGAAGCCCATGTCCGTCGAGAGGTCTTCGTGGTTGCCGGTGAACTCAATCGCGGTGCTCAAAGCCGCCTCCGGTTTCGATGCTGGTAACCCAAGGGTGACCAACCGGCCGAATACGGTCTGTGAAGAAAGTCGCGCACACCGGCCATGCGGACCGCTACCCGAGGCGCACCAGGGTCCGGCCCTTCACCTTGCCGCCCAGGATGTCTGCGCAGACCGCCGCGACCCCGTCGAGGTCGGTCTCAACGGCGATCGAGTCGAGAAGGCCCTTCGGCTTCAGGTCCCTGCCCATCCGCGCCCAGACGTGCTGGCGCTTCGGCATGGGGCAGAACACCGAGTCGATCCCAAGAAGGCTGACGCCGCGGAGGATGAACGGGAAGACCGTCGTCGGGACGGCGTTGCCGCCTGTCAGGCCACTGAGCGCGATGCTGGACCCGTACTTCATCGTCCGGATCAGGTAGGCCGTGGTGGCACCGCCCACGGGGTCGACTGCCCCGGCCCAGCGCTCCGTCTCCATCGGCCGGTTGCTCTCGGCACTGACGTCCTCTCGCGACAGGATCTCGGTGGCGCCCAGCGAGCGCAGGAAGTCGTGCTCCGTTGCCTTGCCGGTGCTGCCGGCGACGGTGTAGCCGAGCTGGGCCAGCATGCTGACGGCAGTGCTGCCGACGCCACCGGTGGATCCGGTAACGATGACGGTTCCCTGGTCCGGGCGGAGGCCGTTGTGCTCCAGCGCCTCGACCGACATCGCCGCTGTCATTCCGGCCGTGCCGAGTGCCATCGCCTCCTTCGTGGTGAGGCCTTCGGGGAGCGGCATCACCCAGTCGGCGGGGATGCGCGCCAGCTCTGCGAACCCGCCAGGGTGAGCGACGCCCACGTCGTAGCCGGTCACGACCACCTTGTCGCCGCTGGAGAACCGGCTGTCAGACGATTCGGCCACGGTCCCCGCGAGGTCCACGCCCGGCACCATCGGGTAGCTCCGCAGCACCCGGCCGTTCGGGCTCAGCGCGAGCCCATCCTTGTAGTTGATGGAGCTCCACTCGACCCGGATCGTCACCTCCCCCGCTGGCAGGTCGCTCTCGCTCAGTTCCTTGGTGGCGACGGTGAAGGCGTCTCCCTGCTTGTCGACGACGATGGCCCGGTATCCCATGGAACGCTCCCCCAGTGACGTAGTCCGGCAAGCGTGCTGTGGCCGTGCCGAACTCGCAAGTTTCGCGGATATACTGCCTCACCCCCGATGGGAGACCGCGCTCCATGACCGCTATCGCCGACCGGACACTCCAGTCCGAATTGCACGACCTCGTCATGCCCCTCCTCTCGCGCTGGAAGGTGCCCGGTATCGCCATCGCGACGTGGCAGGATGGCCAAATCCGCGAAGCCGCTTTCGGGACGGCGAACCTCGAAGCCGGTCATCCCGTCACGCCTGGAACGGTGTTCCAGATCGGCTCCATCACCAAAGTCTTCACCGCCACGGCCGTGATGCAGCTCGTCGATGCGTGGCGGATTGACCTCGATGCGCCCGTGGTGCGCTACCTCCCGGACTTCCGATTGAGCACTCCCGAAGCGACCGGCGCGCTGACCGTCCGCCACCTTCTCACCCACCACACGGGCTTCTGGGGCGACGACTTCACCGATCGGGGCTCGGGAGACGATGCCCTGGCGAAAGCGGTGGCTGCTCTCTCCGGCGTTCGCCAGCTGACTCCGCCCGGAGAGTCCTGGGCGTACTGCAACGCCGGCTTCCAGGTGCTCGGCGCCATCCTCGAGCGGTTCCACGGCAAACCCGTGGAGGACGTCATCCGTGACCGCGTTTTCAAGCCGCTCGGCCTCGAACGCACGACGTTCCGCGTCGGAGAGGCGATTACCAACCCCGTCGCTGTCGGCTACAACACGCTCACCACGACCGAACCCGAAGTCGCGAGGCCCTACGCCATCACCCGGGCGATGGCCGCGGCCGGGACGATCATGGGTACCGTCGGCGATCTTCTGAAGTTCGCGGCGTTCCACCTGGGCGATGGGAAGGCGAACGACCTCCGGCTCCTCTCTCCCGGCGCCGTCGCCGAGATGCAGCACGAACAGGTCGCCGCTGCCAACATGGCGCCTCACTGGGGTCTCGGCTGGTGGATCCAGGATGCCGCCGGGACCAAGACCATAGGCCACGGCGGGTCGACGAACGGACACCGCGCGCTGCTCACGATCGTGCCCGAAAAGCGCTTCGCCTGCGCCATGCTCACAAACGGGAGCAACGGGGCGGCCGTCTACAACCGGGTCGAACGCCACCTCCTCGCGGAGGCCGGCGCGCCGCGGGTCGACCCCCAGGAGGGCCGGCTGCCCGGCGCGGCCATGGCCAACCTCGCCGGCCGCTACCACGCGCCCGGCGGCGACATCACCGTCGGGGCCGATGGCGATCGCCTTGTCATCGACACGGCCGTCAGGAACGCGCTCACCGGTGCTGAATACGCCGCGCCCACTCGTCGCGCCGCTGCCATCGGAGACACCGAGTTCGTCATCAAGGACACGGAGATGGAAGGCTCTCGCTTCGATTTCCTCCTCCACCCCGACGGCACGCCGCGCTTCCTCCGCCTCGGCGGCCGCCTCTACGACCGCGTGGCGCACGACGCCGTAACGCCCCTCACGCCGGAGTGAGGCCTGGGGGTTAGGTGCTCCGAATTCGTCCGGATAGGCGAGGCCGGTGTCCGCCGGCGAGACGCCCGGATACGCTTGCAGCATGTCGAACGCTGATCAGATCGCAGACGATATCCAGCGGTACCGGCGCAACCTGCGGGATGAAGTCGACGGTGCCGCGCTCTATCGCCTGCTCGCCGACGCCGAGCGAGACCCGCACCTCAAAGAGGTGTATTCGCGCCTGGCGGTGAGCGAAGACCGCCATATGGCGCTCTGGGCCGATCGGCTCCGGGCCGCCGGTGCCGAAGTCCCCCATTACAAGCCGTCTCTGAGGGTGAAGACCCTCGGCTGGATTGCCCGCCGATTCGGCACCAGTGTCGTCAGCCCCATCGTGACGCGAATGGAGATGTCGGCTACCGCCGTCTACGACAATCAGCCGGAGGCGGTGGCGGCGAACCTTCCCGCCGACGAGCGTTCACACGCGCGCCTCTTTCGCGAGATCAGTCGCAATGGCAAGCAGGGGGACGTGGACATCGCGCGAATCGAAGGCCGCCACCGTTCGGGGAGCGGTAACGCCCTCCGCGCGGCCGTGCTCGGCGCGAACGACGGGCTCGTTTCGAACCTGTTGCTCGTCATGGGAGTCGCGGCTGCGGCGCCGGGGCGGGACTTCGTTCTCCTCGCGGGAGTGGGCGGTCTACTGGCCGGCGCGATCAGCATGGCCCTCGGCGAGTGGATCAGTGTCCGAAGCTCGGCCGAAGCGTTTGAGCGGCAGGTGGCCATTGAGCGCGAGGAACTCGAGGCGAACCCCGAGGAAGAGGAAGAGGAACTCGTCCTCATCTACCAGGCGAAAGGGCTTTCCGAGACTGACGCCCGGGTGACCGCGAAACGCATCCTGGCGACTCCCCAGACCGCGCTGGACACCCTCGTCCGGGAAGAGCTCGGGATGTCCGCGTCCGAGGCCGGGAATGCCTGGGTTGCCGCCGGCACGTCATTCGTAACGTTTGCCTTTGGCGCCGTCGTCCCGATCCTCCCCTGGCTGTTCGTGGGCGGGAACGTGGGCCTGGCTCTCAGCGGCGTGCTGAGTGCCGCGGGACTGTTCTTCACCGGCGCGGTCACCACGCTCTTCACCGGCCGCAGTGTCCTCTTCTCCGGGACGCGCATGGTCCTGTTTGGCGCGCTGGGTGCGGTCGTGTCGTTCGCGGTAGGTGGACTGATTGGCGCGGGCACGGGGATCTGATCGCGTCAGACCTCTATCTCGATCGTGAGCCTGTGCTCGGTCGTGCGGATCGATGTCCCCCTGTATTCCAGCCCGCCCGCCAGCGAATCGAGCCGGTCCCGAAGCGGCGCCTCGAG
>OEIV010001286.1_pt1 | contig 11727 bp, 8 predicted proteins | sample 1539231 | NCBI WGS metagenome assembly OEIV01 (sample SAMN03794762, study PRJEB22550) | activated sludge metagenome | feature: wastewater treatment plant; material: activated sludge; isolation source: Wastewater treatment plant of a petroleum refinery complex | place: Argentina: Buenos Aires ... | reverse complement strand
AAACGTTTTCTATCGCAGTAAACTCAGGCAGCAAATGATGGAACTGAAAAACAAATCCCATATTCTCATTCCTGAATTTGGCAAGTTTATCATTATTGAAATCAAAAATATTCTTCTGCTCATAAAAAACACTGCCGCTGTCAGGTCTGTCTAATCCGCCAAGCAAATGCAGCAAAGTAGATTTACCTGCACCTGAGGCTCCAACAATAACAGAAATTTTATTCGCTTCAATCTCAACAGAAATAGATTTAAGAACTTCCAGCTTGACCTTTTTTGTGGATTGGTACGACTTCGTAATATTTTCTGATGATAAAATGATACTCATATTTACTATTCCCATTTAATTGCTTGTAACGCATCAACCTTTGCGGCTCGCCTTGCCGGTATAAGCGATGCGATGAATGAAAGAAACAAAGAAGCACCTGCAATTACAAAGAAATCTAAAAATCTAATTTCTAATGGAAGTGAATCTATTTTGTACTGAGTCGGATCAAGCGGATAAATATTATACTGTATCTGAAGAAAACAGATTAAGTATCCGAGTAAAACTCCTAAACCTGTACCAATCAAACCGATCATCAAACCCTCATACATAAATATTTTTAAGATAGATTTTTCTTTTGCACCCATAGATCTTAGAATTCCAATATCGCGCTTCTTTTCGATAACCGACATTGAAAGTGAACCAAGAATATTGAAAGTTGCAACTGCGATAATTAATGATAGTAAAATGTATGCAACCCATCTTTCAATCTGCATAACCGTGTAAAGTTCTTTGTGAAAATCATACCAGGTATTTATTTCAAATTTATTCTCATCCAACTTTGCTGATAAAAAATCTTTAGCGGTGAACGAGTTATCTGAATTGTTAAGCTTTATTTCGTAGCCCTGATAACTTTCTTTATATCCTAAAAGATATTGAGCTTCACCAAGATTGGTGAAAGCTAAACCTTCATCATATTCATTATTCTTGGAACTGAAGATTCCATGCACAATAAATTGCTGAGTATTTGGCATACCAAACTGTGAAATCACCTTTTCAATTCCAGCGGGGGAGATTATTGTGATTGTGTCATCAATAAGAACCTGCAACCGATCGGCTAATCTCAAGCCGATTAAAACTCCGGGTGTCTCAGATTCTTCGTTTAACTCACTGCTTCCAAATAGAATATTATCCTTAATGTTATAGAGTTCATTAGCATTCATCAGATCAATCCCTTTCAGTGAGATAACCTGTGTAATTCCGGAACTGAACGCCAATACTTTTCCGCTTACAAAAGGAGCAAATGATTTTAAGTCGGGAGTTTCTTTAATGATAGATGTAACTTTTTCATAATCATCATCAGAACTATCAACTTTATATTCAACTCTAAGATGTGGGTCAAAATTCATAAGAAAAGAAGTAACCAAACTTCCAAAACCGTTAAAGACGGAAAGTACAACAATAAGAGCCGCAACCCCAAGGGTAATTCCGGTTATGGATATAAAAGAAATAATTGTAATAAAATTAATCTTATGTTTGGAAAGGAGGTATCGCTTGGCTATAAATTTTTCGTAACTCATTAATCAAACCTCAGTGCTGTAACAGGATTGATCCTGGAAGCAAAATAACTTGGAATTATTGCGGATAATAATGACAACAAAAAAGTAACTGCAGAAATTAAAAAGAAAACATCCAAACTCATTTCAATTGGTACTCTTGTAACAAAGTAAACGCTGGATGGAACTTTAATGATATCAAACTCTAACTGGATGGACATCAACAACCACGCGAGAAAATTACCTGAGGCGATTCCGATGAAGGATAAATAAATTCCTTGGTAGACAAATATCTTAATAATTTCTCTCCCCTTTGCTCCTATTGATTTAAGTATTCCTACAGAGTTTGTTTTTTCTAACACAAGCATAAGGAGTGCACTGATGATATTAAAAACGGCTACAATTATTATTAAACCCAATACAATTGGTATTGGTTTTTTCTGCAGTTCTATCCACGAAAAAATATTTCTGTGTATTTCAAAAATTGTTCTTGCGTAATAGGGATATCTTTGTTCTTTGCGTAATAGATTCGTTAGACTATCTATTTTTTCTACCGACTTTAATTTGATATCAATTCCATTTATTTCATCTGGCATAGAAAATAAATTTTGTGCAGCTTTTAATCCGGTATAGCCGATCAGATTATCATATTCAGCCATGCCGCTTTCAAATATTCCATCTACAAAAAAGTTTTTTATGTTTGGCAAATCATCAAGAGAAGGAATCTGATCATTCTTCAAGGCAAAGAGTGTTACTTTATCGCCAACTTTCAATAATAATTTTGTCGCCAAAGTTTTACCAATAACTATGGAGTTTTCATTATCAAGATTTAACTTACCTTCAACAAGATTGGATTTAATTTTATTAATTTCTTTGCTTTCATTTATACCTTTAACATTTATTCCTTCTTTACGATTCTTTGTACTAATTATAGCAAGCTTAGAAACTGAAGGAGAAATAAAGTCTATTTGATCCTTAAGCCTTATGTTTAATTTTTCGATATATATATCAGCTTTGGGCAGAGATTCTTTATATGATAAAATTTTAATGTGTGAATCAAAATCCGTAATTTTTTGTGTTAATGTTTTTTCAAATCCATTCAAAACACTTAAAGCTATAATTAAAGTAGCTACACCAAGAGAAATTCCCACAATGCTAATAACTGAGATCAGATTCAGCAATCTTGAGTCTTTATTAGAAAGAATATATCTTCTGGATACAAAAAATGCGAAATTCATTTCAAAACGATTGATTTTTGTTGTAGACAATTTAAAGATTCTATTAGTCCTAAAAAATTGTTTTTTAGAACACAAACGTATATATTTTCTCCTCGATTTTTAAGAATTATGGCATTTCGGGGCGTAGCGTAGTCCGGTTATCGCGCCTGCTTTGGGAGCAGGAGGTCGCAGGTTCGAATCCTGCCGCCCCGACACAAGAATTTCCCTGGTAGATGTTCCTTTAGATTTTTTGGAATTTGAGCGCCCGTAGCTCAATCGGATAGAGCATCAGCCTTCTAAGCTGAGGGTTAGTGGTTCGAGTCCACTCGGGCGTACTAAAGAAATTGTTCTTTAAATGGTGAGCGTAGCTCAGTTGGTTAGAGCACCAGGTTGTGGCCCTGGGGGTCGTGGGTTCAATTCCCATCGCTCACCCAACCATTTATTTATTGAGTTTTATTGATTGCACTGGCCCCATCGTCTAGTGGTTAGGACATAGCCCTTTCACGGCTGTAACAGGGGTTCAAATCCCCTTGGGGTCACTAACTTAAGCCTCGAAATGTAAAATTTTCGAGGCTTTTTTATGTTTTACTGATAATCGTAATTATCAGATTTTTAATTCCTCAAGTGAACCATACTCCAAACTCTTATGATTAATTGTCTAGATTGTAAGGTTTCTCAAGTATTATCCATCTATTTTTTCAGTTGACAATCATTTAGTATTTATTGCTTATGTGGTAATAAATAGGCAAATTTATTTCGAGAAGAAATTTCATTTTACAGAAATAATTAATCAGCAGTTGTCTGAGGAGAAAATATGAACAAAAATGAATCAGCAAAATATCTTGCCAGTCTTACAAAACGATTATTAGCAACTTACGAGGAAAAGCATGCCAGCCTTGCATTAGAGGGAGGTTTAACTGGATCAGAATTTAAATGCCTAGATTTATTCGGATCCGATAAAGGACAAAGCAATCGTGATATTGCCAGACGAATGAATCTCAGCGATAGCCGATTGACGAGAATAATTGATGGGCTTGTGGATAAAGGATACTTAACAAAAGAGTATAACCGAAGGGATTCGAGATGTGTTAATTTAAACTTGTCAAGAAAAGGGAAATCGTTTGTTAAGAAAGTGGACACACTTAACGAAGATGCTCATAAAAAGATTATAAATGACATTAATGCTTCTCAACAAAAATTTCTAATATCTGGAATGGAAAAACTTTGTTCTACGGTTGAAATGTTACTAGGGAAAAATAAATAATCAACTTTTTTAATTGATTAACTAAAGTAAGTCTACAAAAGTGAACTAATTAATAGTATATTTGGAATGTACTTAGTAAAGGCTTCCCCCCAGGCCTGAAGCTAAGGCAAAGCCCTGATGCTTAGGTGTCGGGGCTTTAATTATTTAAATAACACAAATATCATATGACTAGTTTTTTATTTTGAAAAGCTTTCAATCGCTTCTTCTCTTGTCCAGAGCTGTTTAAATATTTTATAAAGACCAGTTCTAGCAAACATTACTTTTATACCGCTGGTGGGCGTTATAACGATGATATCCCCATTTTTTTTCCTAATTTCTTTCACAGTTTTCACCATAATTCCAATAATCATAGAATCGGCAAAGAGGCATTCACTAAAATCAACTATTATTTTATAATGTTTTGTTAAAACTAGGGACTGAAGAGTTTGTTCAAATTCTTCGGCTTCTTTAAATGTGGCTCTCTGGATTTTGATTGTAATAATTGAAAGCTCATTTAGAAAATCTACTGGAAAGTGTTCTGAATAGAAAATTGAATTTGATTTCATATTAAAACAAGGATATTAAGTGAATTTAATTGTTGGTGTAAAAATAGTAATTCATTCTCTATAATGCCTACATAACATTATCAGTATTTGAATATTTTAAAAGGTACTATTACAGAATGTCTGATTTTATATGGATATAATTTATGGAAGCGGTTCTATAGAATTTAATATATCGAAAAATAAGGTATTATATTTAAAGAAAATTTGAGTTTAAAATCTTAAGGACAAGCAGCTTAGTCCACCATCAAGTTTTCTAAACTCAGATACATCGACTTCAATAGTCTGATAACCTAACACTTCAATTTTACTTTTTGTAATTGGGAATCCTTGAGGTACAAGAACATTATTATTAATCCAGAGACTATTTGCAGCATATTTTTCTTCATCATCAATAAGAATCATATTATATTTTTGGAACTCAGGATGGTATTTAAATTCTCCGGTTACAAGTAAGTTATTGTTTTCAAGATAAGATACCCCAGATTTAAGGTGCAGCACATTTTTAAGTGATACTGCAGATCCAGTCATTCCATATTTATTAAGAATTGAAATCAATTGACTTGCTCCCTGTGCATTAGTTCTTTCAGATAAGCCAATAAAGTAATGGGAACCAACCATCATCACATCACCAGCTTCCAAAGTCCCGGGTTCTTTGATCTCCTCAACCATTTCATAGAAATTAATTAAGATTTTTTTAATCTCATGTATTTCGCCCTTACGAGATGAAGCCCCTGGATTTGTAATTATCGCACAGTGAGGAGTTAACAGGGCGGTATCTTCAACAAAAGTAGAGTCAGGATATTTTTCATCTGCATCCAAAATTGTAACCTCAAGACCGCATTTTCTAAGAGCATTAATATAGTATTGATGCTGGACAAGGGATTCTAAGTAATTTGGGATACCAAGATTTACAGAAGTCAGACCTCTGATCATATTTTCGCAAGGAATTTTAACAATGGCTTTTGTAAACATTGAATCAGATATTAAGTAGTTTATTACTCGATAGAAATTGTTTTTTTAAGTTAATTTTTATATCAAACTTCGTCAATTTGTTTGTAACAATCAAAATAATTCTAATATTCAAAAAGTTCTGATTTATAATATTATGCCAAATCAGTTTAAAATGTTGTTAAGGACACTCAATCACATAGTAAATTGCAGTATATTTTTAAAATTCAAAAATTCATCTAAATAGATGCACTTTTGCGTTAGTTGTTTTATTTAAGCTTTATTTTTAGTATTACGCTGTCATTATAAATGTTGTTTAAATGGATTTTATTCATTAAAACAACCATTAATTAAAATAAAGATTTAGCATAAATGCTAACTTATTATTTGCTGGGCTGTAGAATTGGTAAGGAAGCATACCCATCACAAAAGCCTTTAGAGTTTTATTGAAATGCTTTTTCAAATTTACTAGTGTAAAAATAATTTGATTCGCAAAAATTTAATTTTGTTTAAAAATTAACGGAGAATTAATTTTGAAGATAAATCTGGTTTACCTTGTAGTTGTTTTTAGTGTTTTGTTTTTAACAAGAGAAGTATATTCGCAAAGCTATCTTGGATTAAATGATAATTATGCAGCAATATTATCTGAACGCGGCGTACTTTATGATGCTTGGGCAATGAGTATGGGTAATGCTTATTCAACGTTAGGTAATAGTTATACGGCTACTTTATTTAATCCGGCAACTTTAGCGACTGCAGAAAAAATAACGCTTACAACATCTGTTGGATTAAATCTATACAGAAATACAACTACTTATTTAGGAAATGAATTAAGTTCCCTAAAAACTCAAACTAATCTTAGTCAATTTGGGTTAGTTTATCCAATCAAATCAGATAGCAGTGGAAGAACATTTGCACTTTCGTTTGGTTATAATCAATCAAAAGATTTTAATAGAATTATTGAATTTGAAGGGTTTAATGCAGAGGGATCATTTGTAAACGATTTGGCTGTAAATGGAAAAAACATTGCACGTAATATGCTTTTAAGTTATCCATACTTTGATCCAATCTCCGGTGAATATTTTGAAGATAAAACTATTCTGAATAATAATTTGCAGCAAAAAGGATCATTAATTAATGATGGTGGAATAAATAATTGGTCTGCCGGTGCTTCCTATGAATTTGCTAATAATGTTTTTTTTGGTGCAAGTGTTAATTATACAATCGGAACTCTTCAGAGCAATAGAGAATTCAAAGAAACTGATGTAAATGACGTTTATACATCTGCAATAAGAACTGTTCCTGATTCCAGTTTAACCGCCGGTTTTGAATCTTTTTACCTTAATGATGTTGTTGATTGGACTTATAATGGATGGGATGGGAGATTTGGTGTATTATATAAGTTCTTTAATTTTATAAGAATTGGCGGTTCTGTAAAATTACCTACAACGTATGTGATTATTGAAGATCATTATTTTACCGGACAAAGTAATTTTTCTACAGGTTATACAAAGACTTTGGATGCTCCTGTTGTTACATCTGAATATACAATTACGTCTCCGTTTGAATTTACCGCAGCAGCTTCAGTAAATTTATTTTTTGTAACAGCAGCAGCGGAAGTTTCGTATACAGATTTTACTCAGATGAGATTCTCGGGTGATATTGACCCAACTGTTACTGCAGCAATTAACAAACAAATTCTTGAAAAATATACTCAAGTATTTAATGTACGTGCTGGTGGTGAATTTCGTCTTCCATTTACAGGATTAAGTGCTCGTGCAGGATTTATGTATAATCCTTCACCATTAGCAGATACACCGATGGAATATGATAGGAAGATACTAAATGCTGGTCTTGGAATTAGTTCAGGCGAAGGTGATCTTGAAGTAAATATAACATATTCTCGATGCTGGTATGATGAGCCTGGAGAAGGATTTGGTCCAAATGTGCCAGCAATTGATCAATCAATTAAAATAGATAATATTATGACTTCATTTACGGTGAGGTTTTAATCAATAATAACTAATTATCTTATAATATCAGTTTACATTAAAAGTCCCAATGTTAATACCTTGGGATTTTTTATTTGTTATCCGTTAATTGTTATTATCCCTTATTTTTCTTACGTTTACAAAAAAAACGGTGACTAGCATGAACAAACTATTACCTATCATTATCACCATTATTCTGATGGCATTTTCACAATCCAATTATAGCCAATCTAGTTTTAATATAGATACCTATAGGCAATTTCTGCAATCAAATCAGAATATGGATTCTGATCAACTTTTACAAATGCATCCAGCTGGAAGTTTTGTTGGTGATTTAAATCTAAATATTTCTAATACAAGGTATCTTGACAGCATTATATCAAAATATTCATTAACTCCACACGAAATTTCTTTGTTGGATCAAAATGGATTTTTTGTTTCAGAAAGAATGAAGAAAATATCTTTTGGTGAGTCATTTTTAGAAATATTTCACAAAGATTTACCAGTTTTTGTATCAACAGATGCCATCTTACACGCTTTTCATGTTTCATACGATAGAATACTAAAAGATGCTGAACTTGGTTTTCTAATTGAAAAAGTAAAATCATTATTATCAGAACTTCATTCAAATCAGAATATAATTTTTACAAAGTATAGTACAGACCCTGATATGTTTACGATGCTGAAGGATGTAGATGTTTATCTAACTGTTCCATTAAGATTATTTGAGTTACCGGTTAGCCCATATTATTCAGAGAACACCGGAAAAATTGACACGATTTTACAATTGATTGAAGCTGAAGAAATGACAACATATGAATTATTTTCTGATAATTGTAAAGTTATTGATTGGAGTCAGTTTAAACCTCGCGGACACTATTTTGAAGATGAAAATACCTGGCCGCAAACAGAATTACCTGAATATTTTAGAGCTATGATGTGGTTAGGAAGAACAGAGTTGTATTTAACTGAACCAAAAGCTCGTGATTCAATAATATGTCCTCTTCCTACTTTCGATGATGTTCAACGACAGATAATAGATTCTTATCTGATCAAGGAATTAATTGATGTTACAAACAGCTACTCTGATTATGCGGACATTGAAAATACTATAAAAATATTTGCAGGTGAGCAGGATAATGTAACACTGGATAATCTAGGATATTTAAAGAATGCAATTTCACTAAGCGATGCTAATGAACTTTTAGATAGTTTAGCCATAGTAGAATTTCAGGACACTCTTAAAAACCAAAGTTTTGCTTATCAGCTTATTTTATCACAAATACTTTTTGGTGATCCAATGAGCCCGGATAGCATTGTTCCGGCATCAGCATTTATGCTGTTTGGACAGAGATTCGTAATCGATTCTTATGTAACTGCCACTGTGGTATATGATAGAATTAAATATTACAATCAAGATGTGTGCAGATTATTTCCATCGCTCTTAGATGTATTATTTGCACTTGGTAATTCGGCATCAGCACAACTACTGATATCTGAATTAAATGAATACCATTATTCAACTAATCTTGCTGCTTTAAGATATTTAATTGATTCTTACGATGATGAATTCTGGAATGCGAATTTATATTCAAATTGGCTTAACATAATTAGAAAGCTTAATCCACCAGGAAACAGAACAGATCTTCCACCGTTTATGCAAACTGCAGCTTTTTGGCAGGAAAAAATGAACACACAACTTTCATCCTGGACAGAGCTAAGACACGATAATCTTTTATATGCTAAGCAGTCTTATACTGGTGGAACAGTTTGTTCATATCCTTATAGTTATGTTGAGCCATTTCCAGAGTTTTATCAAACCTTGAAAGATTTTTCAGTTTCTGCAGCAAATAAATTACAAACAATTAATTTTTCAGACCCAGGATTGCAATATTCCATAACAGAGTACTTTAATACTCTTGGTAATGTTATGGATACTTTAAAAACAATCTCTGTGAAAGAATTGAATGAGGAAATGTTGACTCCAGAGGAAATAACATTTCTGCAAAATATGATTTATGAGGATGGCAGTGGGGGCTCAGGTACACCTCCATATTTAGGTTGGTATCCAAGATTGTTTTATAATGATTTCTTCTATAGTGGAAACAGTATAACAAATAAGGGTCTAATGGATAGTGATCATCTAGTTGCAGACATGCATACGGTTCCAACAGATTGTTTTGGTAATATAATGGGATGGGTTAAACACGTTGGTACTGGGCCAATCAATCTAGGTGTTTTTATTGCACCCTGGAATGATGGGATTGAAACAGCTTTCATCGGTCCTGTTATGAGCTACTATGAATATACAACTGAAGACTTTTTAAGATTAACCGACCAGGAATGGAACAATCAATATTTACAATCAGCTTTAAGACCAGAATGGGTAAATGTTTATTTAGCAGATTCAACCGGAAATTCTCGTGGTAATGGTCCAAGTTTAATAACTTCTGTCAATGAAAATCCAATTACTAATATTATTCCCCAATCTGAGTTATTAATTTCAAATTATCCTAACCCATTTAATTCAAGCACATTAATTGTTTTTACAATTCCATATGATCTAACAAATCAAAACATAGAGTTAAGAATTTATGACGTTCAAGGAAGCTTGGTTGCAATATTAGTTAATCAGCAATTAGCTGCAGGTAACTATGTTATTAAGTGGGAAGGGAAGAATCAAAATAATCAAAATGTATCTAGTGGAATTTATTTTTATAATATTAAAGTTGGAGAAAAAGTAAAAAGTGGTAAAATGAATTTGTTAAAATAATTTTGCTGACTGTCTTAATAGTTTTATCTTTCGGCAAAAAAAATAAATGCGATGTTAAATTATATTCTTGTCTCAGCCGGCGCTGCAATTGGCGGTGCACTTCGTTTTGGAATATCAAGCTATATCCAAAAAAACATTTCAGTAATCTTTCCTTATGGTACTTTGGTTGTAAATGTTATTGGTTCTTTTATACTTGGTATTATAATGTTCTACCTTAATGAAAAAGAATTAATTGGCAGTGAATTCAGGTTATTTTTAACGGTTGGATTTTGCGGCGGGTTTACAACATTTTCAACTTTTTCATATGAAACTTTGGCATTATTCCGTGATTCGGAAATTGCTCTTGCAATTTATAATGTAATGTTGAATGTAATATTATGTTTAGCAGGGATCTATATAGCGTATCTTATTTCAAAACTTATAGGTTGATTTATGAAAACTAATAGTGAAGCAAAACTTCTTAGAATATTTGTTGGGGAAAGTGACCGTATAAATGGTAAACCTGTATATGAAACTCTTGTTTTAAAAGCACGGGAAGCAGGACTTGCTGGTGCTACTGTGATAAAAGGAATTATGGGATTTGGCGCAAATAGTAAAATCCATACATTAAAACTGTTAACTCTTTCGGATGACTTACCGTTAGTAATCGAGATAGTTGACACTCTTGAAAAAATAGAAAGTTTTATTCCAACAATTAATGATATTTTTGAAAATGCTAATATTGGTGGATTAGTTACTATAGAAAAAGTCCAAATAATTAAGTATATATCTACAAAAAAATAGTATAGCCGTTCTACCAATTTGCCTTTGTTACCATTCTAATCAATTACTTAACAAACTCATAACACTCTCGTAACATTAACTTAACATTGAAATTATAGTTTTCGGGCGTCGAAGGAAAACAAAAACTATATGGAGAGAAAATGTTAAAAGTGATTCAACTAAAATTAAGTGACTATCAAAAATTGAAATCTATATTATCAATATTGCTTTACTTGACAATTATGCAGTCAGAAATGTTATCGCAGCAAACTGGAAGCATAAGCGGAAGGATTACTGACAAAAGTAATAACGAAGAATTAATTGGAGCTAATGTTCTAATTGTTGGAACAACTCTCGGTGCTTCAACAGATATTGACGGCAAATATAACATCGTTGACTTGAGTGAAGGATATTATACAATTAAAGTATCTTACATTTCTTATAACAGTATAACCGTAGAAAATATTTTAGTAAAGACTGGTAATTCAACTAGAATTGATGTTCCGTTAGAATCAACTACAACTGAACTTGAAGAAGTACTTGTAACAGCAGAAGCCCTTAAAAATTCCGAAACATCAGTACTAAAAATCCAAAAGAATTCTGCAAACATAGTTGATGGATTCAGCGGTGATTTAATCAAGAAAAATAATAGTTCCGATGGTACTGATGTTTTGAAGAGAATGTCAGG
>OEIV010001285.1_pt1 | contig 11731 bp, 11 predicted proteins | sample 1539231 | NCBI WGS metagenome assembly OEIV01 (sample SAMN03794762, study PRJEB22550) | activated sludge metagenome | feature: wastewater treatment plant; material: activated sludge; isolation source: Wastewater treatment plant of a petroleum refinery complex | place: Argentina: Buenos Aires ... | reverse complement strand
ATGGAATCCGTACATATGAAAACCAGATCAATCCCAATTATCCCCTGATGGCCTGGGACCCCAAAGGAACCCGCATTTCCGTGGTTTATGTGGAAGAAGGCAGGCTGAAGCTTTTTGTATATGATATTGTAACCCGCATCAAGCAGTATAAGATTGACCTTACGTCCACATTTGACCAGGTGCAGGATATAAAGTATATGCTCGACAGCCGGACACTTCTTTTATCGGCTGTAAAAAACGGGCACACAGACATATACACATATAACATTGAAAAAGAGAAAGCGCAACAGATAACCAATGATGTGTATGATGACCTGGATGCGTCATTTGTTTCCTTTCCGAATAAGACAGGAATCATATTTGCGAGCAACAGGCCATCGGCTTCGGCAAAGTCTGCTGATACCGTACTACCCAGCAACAAACGGTTCAACATATTCCTGATAACAGATTTTGGCGACAAACCTGAACTGAACCAGGTGACTCAGCTATCTGATTTAAAATATGGAGATGCCCGCTTTCCCACCCAATACAATACGAACCACTTCACATTTGTAAGCGATGAAAACGGTATCGGTAACCGGTATGCAGGATTCTTCACCACTAAGAAGGCCGGGCTTGACACACTCGTGCTGATAGGTGATGACATACTGAGAAACCCCACTGAAAAAGACATAGACAGTACATTAAGGGCTTACAAGAAAACCGATGTAGATTCCATTGCGGTTGTTTCCGTTTCGGAAGACTCAGCATATACCTTCCCATTAAGCAACTACCCGAGTACGTTAGCAGAATCGCGGATTGCAGGAGACAACAACCAGTTGAGCGAAGTTACCCGGCAGAGCGACGAAAAGATCCTCTATAAACTGAAGATAGACGAGAATACACTGAGGCAGCGGAACATATCTGCCAGGCCAACCGAATACATGAAGAAGCTGATGCGGGAAAGCAAGCGGACCAAGGTAACGGCAGCTGCGCCCAAAACGGTAGCTGAACCTCCCAAAAAACAGGATGATTTCTTCCAGAACGACGAATTTGCTCCTGTAAAGAAAGACAGCGGTACGGCTGAAAAACAACTTGTCAGCATTCCGGCAACCGACCCGGCGCTGGAGCCCGTATTGAAATCGGCCAAATTATACCGGTACAAGCCACGTAAATTTTCAGCAGATTTCGGCTCACTCGGTTTTAATAATACCATACTGGTTAACCGTTACCAGGCATATGCCGGTGGCAGCGGGCCGATCATGCTAAACAGCGGCACCCCGTTGAACGGTCTTATGACATTGGGAACTTCTGACCTGCTGGAAGATATTAAAATACTAGGTGCATACAAGATCAGTACCAACCTGAAAGACAATGAATGGTTCCTTAGTTACCAGAACCTTACCAGGAGGATTGACTGGGGAGCCAGTTATTACAGGAACACCCAATCCACCGGAATAAATGTGACAGACAATTCCGGGGCCCTGATTGCGCAATACCCGGGAAAGATATTTACAAACCTCTATCAACTGAACGTTGCTTATCCTTTTGATGCAACCAAAAGTGTACGGTTAACAACCGGCATCAGGTCAGACAAAGTGGTTGTAAAAACCGTTGACGACCTGAGTTCTGTTTTACCTGACCAGAAAACGCTTTATTCTGTCACCCATTTTGAATATGTATATGACAACAGCCTGAACCCGGCCATGAACATCTGGAACGGATTACGCTACAAAGTGTTTTTCGACTGGAACAGGCAGGTGAACAAAGTTCAGTTTGCAGACGGTCCGACCACATTCAATGTTGGTTTTGATGCCCGTTATTATTATCCCATACACCGGAACTTCATCTGGGCAGGAAGGGTTGCCGGTGATTTCAGCTGGGGCAACCAGAAGATGATTTACTACCTGGGAGGCGTAGACGGCTGGCTGATGTTTGGCAACAACCAGAAACTCGACAATTTTGGCAATGTAACCAGGGAACGTTATTTCAATACGGCCAACCAGCCGGATAATGACCAGGACTATGCATTCCAGAGCCTGGCTGTTAACCTGAGAGGCTATATACAGAATGTGGCAAACGGTAATAATGCGATGGTGATAAACAGCGAATTTCGTCTACCCGTCATGTCTACTTACTTTGACAGAACGGTGAACAACGCTTTCCTCAGGAATTTCCAGGTGATACAGTTCATAGACCTTGGTTCTGCATGGAACGGCGCTTATGATAAATTCAAAAGGCCGGAAGTGGTATATAACACCACATTGCCCAATGGTACACCGGGCCCTGTAACGGTTAAGACTAAAGCCGGCGGGCTTGGCCCGTTTGCCGGCGGTTACGGGTTTGGCGCCAGGAGCACCCTGTTGGGTTATTTCCTTAAATATGATATTGCCTGGCCCATGAGCGGCTTCTTTAAAGGAAGGCCGGTGATGTACTTCTCTATGGGGCTGGATTTCTGATGCGTTTAATAACGTTTAAGCTTATACGCATTTATTAAACATAAACAAAACAGCAGGAGCTTATTCTCCTGCTGTTTTGTTTTCCCCCATAACCTGTGGTATTATCTTTACCAGGAAATACAACAAGGTGTATAACATTGAAAAGATGAAAGTGATCGCCCATGTTTTCAGGTGGTCTACCGGTGATACAAACCTGTTGATGATATCAATACCCAGCGCGAAGGGGTTGTGCAACACATCCCAACTATTCCAGCGCTGGAAGCGCCCCAGGTAAACCCCGAATGATGCCACAAACAAAATAACAGGCACTAACAGGTTAACCGTTCTCACGTTAAGAAATGAAAGCATCAGGTTTTCCGCTTTCTTAAGGGAAACGAATGCCATCATTATGCCAATGAAAGATGATGCGAACAATAATACGGCATCATACCACAAAGGCACATGCGTTGCTTCTTCCAGGTGAATAAGGTCGGTTACAATGTATAGGGCATTGGGAAAAAACAAAAGCCAGCTTGCAAATAAAAAAAGCTGCTTCCATTTTTCTTTTTCCTGGTAATCGGAAAAGTAGGAACTCAGTATATACGGAATCCATGCGAGGAAAATATTCCAGCACATAGAAAGGTACCTGATATTACCGGAATAAACGATCCTGGCCAGGATAAGGCCGGCTATGAAGATGAGGAAGGCTATGAGTAAGCGGTTGAATGCTGAGATCGTTTTCATCAAAAAAGAATTGTACTGATCATTGAATAAACCTTTGGGGCGAATATGATGATACCGGCTATGGCTGCTATGATGGCGCTTACCAATACAGCCCCGGCGGCAATATCCTTTGTTTTCCTTATGCCGGGATGGTACTCCCGGTGTACCACATCACATAGTTTTTCTAATGCTGTATTAAGCATTTCCATTCCAATTACAAAACCTATGCAAAGCAGCACCAGCAGCCATTCAAAGGTTGAAATACCAAAGAAAAATCCGGCAATCACTACCAGCACGCTGCTGAGAATATGAATCCTGAAATTTGGTTCACTCAACATGCATGACCGTAAGCCCTGCCATGCATACAGAAATGACCTGGTTAATCTTGACATAACATCAACTTTAAGTTTATGAAGCCGGCGCCGGCATAACTCCGGCGCCAGCCTGCTTGTGTTTACTATTCTTCCGTTTGATGCTTTTCGCCTGCCACATTCCAGTTTATCTTCCTGCTGAAATACATGATGATGGCCAGCAGTACAAATAATCCGATGCTTCCAAAGAGCAGTGAATAATCCTGTAGCTGTATCAATACGAATATGAACAGGTAAAGCATAGATAATATGAATGAAAAGATGAACACGATATTCCATCTTTTAAATACCGATTTACTGTACCATCCTATAAGCAACACGGTGGAAGCAGCAGCAGCCAGGTAAGCTTTGGCAAAATCAATATATTCTGACATTGACAACAGCAACGTATAGAATATCACCAGTGCGAAACCAATCAGGATATACTGCAACACATGTACGTTTCTTCGATAGAAAATCTCTAAAAAGAAATACAGGAAAAAGGTAAGTGATATTACCAGCACTGCGTACTTGATACTGCGCTGCGTTTGTCCGTAAGCGTCTACCGGCTGCAGCAGTTTAAAACCAAATGCGCTTTCAGATACCAGGTTTTCGTTCACGCTGGTAAAGTGTTGTGGAAATGTCCGGTTAAAATGAAGTACTTTCCAGTCGGCCTTAAATCCTTTGGCCGACAACGTGCTCGTATCAGGAAGATACTTGCCGTCAAATGCCGGATTACTCCAGTCACTTTCCAGGTGAACTTTACTGATGTTGCCAAAAGGGGTAACATATAGTTGCTCGCTGCCTTTCAGAGACAGGCTTATCTGGAATGTTGACATACTGCCTGTAAATGCTGCTGCTGACAAAGCAAGCGGGCTGCTGATTCCCGTACTGAGCCAACTGATATCCGGCAATCCCGTTTCAAACCCGGATGTGCTGTCGTTCCACTTCAGAAATAGGTTCTCCCCTATTCCTTTAAAATCGGTTATTCCCATACACATCACGGCCTCATCAAAATGCAGCGCCTCTGTTTTCACTGGGAGCTTTTCTTGTTTAAGGGGCAGGAATTTACCTTCTATTTGCAGGTTGCTGTTATAAACCGGAACGTCAAATATGCTGCGATGCCTTATTTGTGGCATCAGTTTCCCATTAATGGTGAGTTCATCCGGAAGCAGGTACAGGTTTCTCTTCTGTAAAACGGATTGACCAGATGCATCTTTTACTTCCACATAATAGGGTACAGATAAAAACGGGCCGGTTATGGTTTGGGCGCCCGCCCATTTATTACTCACTTCTTTAACCACTTCATCCCTGCGTGACTGCCTGTCGTTTACCAGGAACATGATAAAGAAGGTAGGGATAAGCAAGGCCAGTGTTAAAAAGCCAATAAAAACCGCTTTGATAACAAGTTTGTTCTTTTGCCAGAAACTGACAGGTTGTTGTGTGTCCATATGTTTGATATTTAAAAAGCACTTTGATTTTCAAAGTTTATGTATAAAAAAAACTACCGGCTTAAACGGATCATTTTCTCGAGCGCCTCAATATGTGCCCTGAATGCCTTTTCCCCTGACTTTGTAACCGAATAGACCGTATTTGTTTTGCGCCCAATAAAACCCTTGTGCACTTTAATGGCGCCCTGTTCTTCCAGCGCTTTGATATGGCTGGCCAGGTTACCATCGGCTATTTGAAGCAGCTCTTTCAGCTCATTGAAGTTCACCTCGGTATTCACCATCAGTGCGCTCATGATCCCCAGCCTGATCCGGCTGTCGAACACTTTGCTCAGATTTTCTATCGGGTTATTCATTGTTTCATTATTATCGGGTACATCTATTTCCTGTTTTGCAGGTAACCTACACCGTTATTTCTTCATTCCGCTCATACTTGTACCACATATATGCGCCGTAAACTATGTGAAGCAAACCAAATCCGGCTGCCCAGAAATATAATCCATATCCTACAAACCACAAGCTGATAAGGCCCAGCAGGATCTGGCAATAACCCAGATACCTGATCTCATCCAGCGTATACTTGCTGGCATTCATGAGCGCCAGTCCGTAAAATATAAGGCAACCGGGCGCCACCAGCCCAAAAGTACCAAAATGTATCAGCTTGAAAAGGAATACTCCCCCGGCCATCAATGGAATGAATACATTGATCATCAACCGTTTTGCAGAATGTCCCCAAACAGGTATGCCTTGGCGCTTGCTCTTTAGCCAGGTAAATACGAATGCGCTAACCAGTGCCGATAAAAAAGTTCCGGCAGCAATCCAAAACAACCAGCTGTTTAGCATTGTTGAATAATCATGTGCCGTTTCAAGCGTTGCCACCAGTTCCCTGTTCATTACATGATCTTTTTTACCGAACACATAAGGATGGGCCAGCCAGGCGCCAACCAGTGCACATATACCTGCACCAATCCCACTCAATCCACTCAGGCTTATAAAACGGCTGCTGCGTTCCATCATCTGTTTAATGTGATGCAGGTCATCCAGCGGTTGTTGTTGGTTACTCATAAAAGTACTTTGAATTACAAAGTAATAACATTAATTTCATCCAGTCAAATTTTTTTATAGGTAATTTTTGATATCACTGATAATCCTACTGCCGGATAGATTTCACCGCTTGTTCCGAAAACTTTACCAGTTGCCAGTATGGCGGCCTGTATTTCTTAGTTTCCATAAATGCGTCTGTCTGTTGCCTAACTGCAGCTTTTACCCGTTCAAACCAATTAACAAACGATTCATTCTTCAGGGCACGGGTTGCGCTCATGCCTTCGGGTATAAGCCCGTATTTGCCAAACCGGTTCAAAACCATGCAATATGCTTTTATGGTTCTTGCCACCGGCAATTTCCATTTATTATACTGCAACCCGGCGCCGCTATTCGCATATCCGAGCATGGCATCCAGCACCGCGTTATCAATATGCTCACTGAACAGGGACGCAGTATTGCGCCATTCTGATACAACTGCCAGTTGAGGGTCATACTCGAGGTCACCCGGCATTTGTGTTACAAAATGCGCTACCCCAAAACTTTGCAGCCAGTTAACCACTCCTGAAGATGAAATGGTTGAAACCGGTTCCCATAAATGCAAGCCCTGCCTTCGGTAAGCATAAGAAGCCACTTCGGAACAGAACATGGCTGTTGTATCATGAAAATCCATTTTAAAATCATAGGGTATATGCCTTTGTCTAACTGCTTCAAGCATCATGGAAGCCGCCTTCTGCGGCAACAGCGGATCAGCTTTCAGGGCAGGCAGTACGTTTGATGGCCGTAAAACCATCAGCCTGAGTTTAGTATCTTTCAGGTATTCCTCAGGCGTAGTTATGGCAACGCCTTTTTCAATATGCGATTCAATAAGCAATGCATCACCCGTAATTGAATCAACATGCAGCAGGGCTATATGGGAAAAATTGGCCGGGTAGTCGTTACCGCGGGCAATGAGTGCAGAAACCGGTGCAGCGCCTCTGGACACCAGTATGTCGCCGCTATGTAACTTCATGCCTAACAGGGTTGTTGATGCTGTTGCACTATAAGCGTCTGTTACCTGCAAAACAGGATCAATCTTTCTATCCCCAGCCTGTAATATGGCTTCTTCTGTAGCTGCACGCATTCCGTAAAGCAGCCTGTAAACGGTTTGCCGGGCTGCAGCCGTATTCATATCCCAATTATGTGCGTGCTTTTTTACCAGGTTACGCACCCTGGTATAAAAGGCAAGGTACCAACTTAACGATTCCGGGGCTGCAGCCACCAACGGAGCCAATTGAAAAAAAACGGTTTCCAGGTATAATAAGCGTTTATCCGTTACCGGTATTATATCTTCAGTTATTGCTGCCAGCATGCTGTCAGCTTCCTGCATCTTACTGCGCAGGGCAGCGCCCAGTATGAAGGGCTGTAACCCTTTTGACTGCACAAAATCATTCTCCAGTTTTTGCAAAAGCTGCCCGTTGTTCCAGTAAAAAGGCTGGGCAGGCGAATCCAATTTCAAAGGCTGGCTTTCACTGTCTGGTATGAGCAATATAGCATATATGCAGGTAAAAACCAGTAATACCAGGGCCAGTTTTCTCATCAGTTTTCCCATGAAAGGTTGTTTATAATTCATCCAGTGCAGCTATGATCGCCCTGCAGGCTGCATCAATATCATCATCACTGATATTCAATGGCGGGCAAATACGTAATGCCTGTGGAGCAAAGAGAAACCAGTCGGTGAATACCCCTTTGCCTATCAACCGGTCAATCACATTCTTGTTCGTATCAAAATCCTTAAAAAATACAGCCATCATTAATCCTAAGCTGTTAATTCCAGTAATGGCCGGGTGAACCAGGTTTTTCCTGACCCTTTCTTCCTTTTCTACCACCCTGTCAATCACCTTTTCATCATGCAAAACTTTACAGGCAGCCATTCCCGCAGCACAACTTACCGGATGCCCGCCAAAAGTACTGATATGTCCCAGCACCGGGTTATGCGTCAGTGAACCCATGATCTTCCTGTCTGATACAAATGCACCGAGCGGCATACCACCTCCCAGTGCTTTCCCAAGCAACAATATATCGGGCACTACGCCAAACCGGCTGAAAGCCCACAGGCTGCCGGTACGTCCAAACCCCGACTGTATCTCATCCAGCACGAGCAAGGCCCCGGTTTCATCACAACGTTTACGCAATGCCGTTAGCCAACCGTTCGCAGGTTGGTTTACACCTGCTTCAGCCTGAACAGTTTCGGCAATCACACAGGCAGTGTGTTCTGTAATCAAATGCAGGTTATCAAGATTGTTATATTCCAATTGTGAGATACCCGGAAGTAATGGCCTGAATGCCTGCTGCCAGTATTCACTGCCCATTACACTCAGCGCACCCTGTGTACTTCCGTGGTATGAATTCCTGAATGAAACGATGCCTGTGCGGCCGGTAAAGCGTTTGGCCAGCTTCATAGCACCTTCGGTGGCTTCGCTGCCGCTGGATGTATAAAATACCGAGTTCAGTGATGACGGAAGCATTTCAGTTAACATTGTTGCGTAAGCTACCTGCGGGTTCTCAATCAGTTCACCATATACCATGATATGCATGTAATCTGCGGCCTGCTTATTAACAGCGCTTATTACAGCCGGATGGCAATGCCCGATATTGCATACACTTATTCCTGCAATCAGGTCAATATATTCCCTGCCGCCGGCATCCCACATTTTTGAACCGGAAGCTGTCACTATATTCAGGCACAGTGGCGAATCGGAGGTTTGGCCCACATGATCTAAAAAAAGCTGTCGTTGATTCATGCACAACTATTGTTTGAAAAATTTATACGAATTTAGTGTAATACCTTAATGCATGCTTGTTTAGATGCGATAAGTTCATACAGTACCTAACCATTTTAATTCTTACATACGAAAACGCCGGTAATACGGTACTTTCGTAAAACGCTTTATTCAAACAAAAAAACTAATACCGTGGCACTAATTCTTCCTGTAAAAGGTATCAGCCCTACCCTGGGCACAGATTGTTTTGTAGCACCCAATGCCACTATAGTTGGCGATGTGGTGATGGGCGACCAATGCAGCATTTGGTTTAACGCCGTATTGCGGGGCGATGTTAACAGCATCCGCGTGGGTAACAGGGTGAATATCCAGGATGGGGCGGTTTTGCACTGCACCTATCAAAAAACAACCGTACAAATTGGAAATAATGTTAGCATTGGACACAATGCAATCGTACATGGATGCGTTATAGATAATAACGTGCTGATAGGAATGGGGTCTATCGTAATGGATAATGCTCAAATTGGCAGCAACAGCATCATTGCAGCCGGGGCTGTTGTACTGGAAGGTACAATAGTAGAACCGGGTAGCATTTATGCAGGCGTACCAGCCAGGAAAGTGAAAGAGGCGGGCCAGGATAAGATAAAGGGTGAAATTGACCGGATAGCTGAGAATTACCTGACATACAGCAACTGGTTCAAAAGCTGATGAAAGCCTTATTAACAGGAAGTTTTGTTTTTTTTGATTATAAAGTTTCTATCTTTAAAACATGAAAAAAATAATACTTGCCTTTTTTGCATTAACGATGCTGAACAGTTGTTTTATTTCCAGGATTTTCCATAAAAAGGAAAAATACGGATGCCCCACCAATGGAAGGAACATCGGGGCCGAAAAGATCGCTTCCGGAGATGAAAAAGCTATAAAAGCCAGTAACAAGGCAAAATACAAGGGCGGAAGGAAAAGTTACTGACAGGTTTGCTAAAAAACACCGATTACCCTCAACCACAATAAAACCTATATCTATGTGTTATGAACTAAAAACCAAATCCGGCGGCACAGAAGCCGTAATTGACGACAATTGCGGTATCTCAAAGTTTTATGCGATTGCTAACACCCTTGCAGATCACCTGAAAGTTAAATTCCTTAACCAGATTGATGATGCAGACACACTTGACTGGGATTTTAAATACAAAAACCAGTTTTTAACCCTTCATTACAATATTTTTAATGGTGTGAGCATTTACCCTCAGCAGGCAAGCAGTTCCAAAAGCGATAACAAGATCGTGATGGAAGTGGCTCATTTCCTGCAAAAACAGGCATACTGATAGATATTAACCAGTTTTCCGTTACACAATTGATCAGTAAGGCTTTTTGTCTATCGTATCCATGATATTCAGATAGCTGACATACCTTTCTGCGTGTATACTTCCGGTATTTACTGCTTCTTTAACTGCACAACCCGGTTCGTTCAGGTGAAGACAATTGTTAAACTGGCATTGGTTAAGCACAGCCCTCATTTCCGGAAAATAATGAGAGAGCTCCTGTTTTGAAATATCCACAAGCCCCATTTCCCTGATGCCCGGCGTGTCTATGATTTTTCCGCCAAACGGAAGGTCGTACATTTCGGCAAAGGTGGTGGTATGCATCCCCTTGCCGCTCCAGCCGCTTACATCCTGCGTTTTTATCACCAACCCAGGCAATATGCGGTTTATGAAACTGGATTTACCCACACCGGAATGGCCACTGATCAACGTTGTTTTGCCGGCCAGTAATGATGCCACTTCATCCACTCCTGTATTTTCTTCCACACTCATCTTTACCAGTTTATACCCAATTGGTTCATAAATCTCTTTTACCAGTAAGAATTTATCATCTTCCTTTTGTTTATACAGGTCGGCCTTGTTAAACACAATGATGGCCGGCACAGCATATGCTTCCGATATTACGAGGAACCTGTCGATAAACCCCAGTGAAGTCCTGGGTTCCTTTATTGTGGCAAAAAGGAGCGACTGGTCAAGGTTTGCTGCAACAATATGATGCTGGTTCTTATTATGGGGTGAAACGCGGTTGATATAATTCCTTCGTTCATATATCTCCGTTATAATGGTGCTTTCCTCGTCGTCTTCATTTTCAATTTCAACCAAATCACCCACGGCAATGGGATTGGTGGACGTGATGCCGTCTATTTTAAACTTTCCCTTTATGCGGGCATTGTAAACCTTTCCATCCTTATCTTTTACCTGGTACCAGCTTCCGGTAGATTTATAAACTAATGCCTGCATGCCTGCAAGTTAGTAAGAATTGGATAAAAGTTTGTGGATGGACGTGCGCACCAACATATCTTTTGCAGGCTTCCGCGATGAATAGCCTGGTACCCTTGAAAAATTAATCAGGGGAACCGTCTGAACAAGGTAAAGTTGAGCAATACTTCAAGCGCTACAAAAAACAACGAAGCGATAACAAACGGGAAATATTTGTCTTCATAACGAACCGTTCTTACCAGTTCCATTTTCGACTTTTCCAGTCCGTCAATATTCTTATATATTTCCTGTAAACTTTCGTTATCACGTGCACGAAAATATTCGCCGCCGGTTTCGTTGGCAATTTCTTTCAGCAGTTTCTCATCAATAGATACTTTTTCATTTTGTATTACCACTCCAAGCGGCGTATTTACCGGTTGTGGCGCATACCCTTCCGAACCCACCCCAAGGGTGTCCCCCCTTACAGAAGGGGTTTTGTTTTTTCCTTTGGGTTTTTTCGGACAAACCAACCCGCCGTTATTTTCCCCGTCTGTAAGCAATACCACGATCCTCGTTTTCGACTTGCTGTTCCGGATCCTGTCTACACTCGTACCCAATCCCGAACCGATGGCTGTACCGTCTTCCAGTAAGCCGTTCCTGATATTCTGTATGGCTGCAATAAGTACATTATGATCTGTGGTAAGCGGACATTGGGTAAATGCCTCTCCGGCAAATACTACCAATCCCACC
>OEIV010001284.1_pt1 | contig 11735 bp, 13 predicted proteins | sample 1539231 | NCBI WGS metagenome assembly OEIV01 (sample SAMN03794762, study PRJEB22550) | activated sludge metagenome | feature: wastewater treatment plant; material: activated sludge; isolation source: Wastewater treatment plant of a petroleum refinery complex | place: Argentina: Buenos Aires ... | reverse complement strand
TAGTACGACCAGAAAAAGTGGACGACCTTTCGAGCATTAAACTGGCTCGCGATATCGCCACCAAGATAGAGAGTACTATGCAATATCCAGGTACGATCAAAGTAAATGTAATTCGCGAAACACGCGCTATAGAGTTTGCGAAATAATTAAACCAGTTGGTTGGGTTTAACGCGTAGCCAAGCAGCCATTAAATATTGAGCAGTAAACCACAGCAAGCTGCCACTTGCAAAAAATCCTGCAATAACTATTATAACTATGGGTTGAACTTGTGAAGGTATGCCGTATGCACCAAGTGAAATAAGTAGCGGTATCGTAATGAGTGTTAGTTTTGTCGCTATAATTAGTTGAGTACTAAGTATAAGGCGTTTTTTAGCAGAGATTTTTTTATGATGCGTAATAATAGGCACCAGGGCATTGGCGGGTGCTTGAGTAATTTTTTGGCCTTTCTTGGTAACAGTAGCCGGTACTTTTACTAAAATGTATACCGTGAGTACAATCATGCCTATTGTCACTATACTACCAATTACCAAGGCAGCAAGCGGAGGCATAGTCAACTGCACTGCTTGAATGGGCTGGGTGGGTTTTTCAGGAAGTATGAAACTCTTGAAAATATCGTTACTAAGTAGTAGCGGCAAGTACAGTAAGGCAACCCATAGCCACTGCAAGATACAGCTTATATAGCCAAGCCCACCGAGAATATTCACCACTAACAGACGCTTAGATGTATCTTTTGCCATGGTGACTACTATAGCAGAGTAGTAGTCATTAACAATATGTTATGATAAAATTATGAAAAAACTCACGCCCTATCGTCAAAGAGTTCAGAAGCATACAATCACCATAGGGTACATTATTGCTACGATGGCAGTAACGCAATCTATGATTTCTGTAGCGCTCCTCATATCACCCGGCCCTGACCCCGCTATTCCGCTTGAACAATTTTTTACATATATCGTACAAGCGATGCTTCCCGTAATGATAATATTCGCTTGCTATATGTGCGGGTTGTTAGTAAAAAAGGTGGATCAATGGCGCGTTAATACCACGGAGTCCTACTAGCCCAGCTTGGCTTATGGCTATCAATGGTACTTGGTGAATTATTATCATGGATATCTCTAGACCTGAGTGCATTTATTACACTAGCAGTAGCAATAGTCGTTGTGGTAATCGCAGGATCTATCTCGTTGTTTTTTGCCAAAAATAAAGAAAACATGCTGGAAAAGTTCCGACCATTTACCGCAATGCTTGTAGTAAGTTTTGTAAGCACGCTAATACTGCTTTTTTCTACCCCGACAGATACGCGGGGAGGAATAGTTAGTTATTTGTTTTTGCCATTGATGGCTCTAATAATGTTGATAATTTCGCACACTATGCTAAAAAGTCAAAAGGGATACCTAAAGATAGATGTAGTAAATGTACTCTCTCTTGTAAGCATATCCTCTTCATTCGGAACAGTATTGATATTTTCACTTTTCCGTTCGTACGAGCACACTTCGTGGATAAATTTCGGACTTGCCTTGGTAGTATGGGCTGGGTGCCATGTGTATCTTTCACGCTCTAATGTAAGGTCGAAAAAAGTATAGAAATTATTTTTGAAACAATAAGTAGGGAGTGTCCGAAACTGAACTCCCGCTTCGTGCTCGCACCCACCATTCGCCACCACTAAGGGTATTGCCGCTCCATAGCCATCCTGCAGAGCCGTTGGGGGTGGCTGCGTAGGGTAGGTATCGGTCGTAGCCATTAGTATCTTGTATCCAAATAGTGCAGTAGCTTGCACTTGGTGTAGTGCATCCACTCGATAGTTCTGTACTTGGGGCAAATGTGTGTTCTGATTGCGCACTACCAGTTTGTAGCAGGATAGGGGCAGCAGATGAAGTATTCAGTACTGCACTAACAGATAATGCGTTTTGAGCATTAATCAAGCCGTGACCATATTCGTTGGAATAAGCAGCTCCGTTCATCGCCGGCAGCTTTTGTGCTGTTCCATCAACAATTGCAGTAATGTCATCAACACTCGTACTTGGCCGTATCGATTTTATAAGTGCCACGTATGATGCTACAAGTGGGGATGCAAATGAAGTGCCGTACAAGTTGTTCGCATAAGCGGTAGTTTGGTTGTTTTGAGTCCACATAGGCGATACTATTGTGCCAGATCCAGGAGCCATGACGTCAAGGCCAGGCCCAAAACTGCTAAAACTAGCCCGGGCATTACCGCTCGTGCTAGCGCCTACAGAAATCACATGGTTATCAAGAGCAGGGAAGCTCATGGCTCCTGGCTGTGCGGGGTTGCAGCTCATTTCCTGGCCCGTTCCACAATTGCCCGCCGCAGCAATCACTACTACATCATGATTGTATGCATAGTTAATTGCTTGGGAGAGAGCAGGATCCCTCTCGTCACCTCCAAGGCTCATATTGATAACTTGTGCACCATTATCTACTGCATAGTATACAGCCGCCACAACACTACTGGTATAGCCAGAGCCATTATCGTCGAGTACCTGTAGGGGCATAACTTTTGTGTTCCATGTAAGTGTTGCTATCCCTTTTCCATTATTGCCAGTTGCCCCTACTAATCCTGCAACTTCAGTACCGTGCGCCACGCCGTTACCTATTGGGTTCATGACACCTGCTTGAGGCAGGTTGTTCACTGCAAAAAAATTCCAACCGCGCCAATCATCAATGTAGCCATTGTTGTCATCATCACAGTTGTTGGTCATTTTATCAACCACAGCTCCTGTCCAGCAGCGATCACCCACTTTTGTCGCTCCTAGCTCGTCGCTATTTGTGTACCACTGGTTTATCAAGTCTTCATGCTGCAGCGCAAAGCCGGTGTCGATAACAGCCACAACAGTACCGCTTCCCGTAGACTGATCCCATGCAGGCTGGGTCTTTGTATTAGTTAGTACCCAGCTGTTTTGAGTCAAAGGATCGTTGCTAGCAAGGAGCGCCTGGTAGGGGTATTCTTTTGTAACACTTTTTTTAATCTCAGTTTGCCTAGGAGCTAAATCCTGTGTGGTATTTTGATTATTTCGTGTAACGGACGGTGGTGATGTTGGTGCGACGGTCTGGTTAGGCAGCGATGCTGATGGCGAGTTTTGCGATCTGCCACTTGAAGCAACAGTACCACCGATAGAGTTTTTGTTACTAATTTGTTGCGTTGGTAATGTTTCAGGGGTAGCAACAGTGTGTCTAGGCCATACCGTATATAGTTTTGTAGCTAGTGCAATCCCAGCAATAAAAACAACAGTAGTGACAATTTTTGTTTGCTTATTCATGGTTGTGCTTGAATTATATAACACTTTCAATAATAGCCATAGCCATATCTTTATCCCTGCTCCGATCCTTGACTATTCAGAAGCTTGTATCCGAAAATACTGATCAAGGCCAAGAAATTAGTAGAAGTAGGCCGGGTTTATTGTGAGGTAATATTGAACCTACGAACTGACGACGACGCTATATCTGCTATAAAACTAAAACCGTCATACAGTCTGATGACGGAATTAGGCGAAATATCTACTGGTCGGGGTGAAAGGACTCGAACCTTCGACCTCACGGTCCCAAACCGCGCGCGCTAGCCAACTGCGCCACACCCCGATGGTGTAATGCTTCGTTGATTATATCAAGAAAAATGCATAAACACCAGTGTTAGCGAGGGATATTCCTAGAAAGGATGGGTATCTTCAGTAATGCCCACATTCCTAAAAGCAATCCAATGGCTATGGCTGCATTTATAATCGGTATTGTACTTGGCTGCAGAAAAGTTACAACGATAGGTAGAAGTAGGGCTTGTAAAATATAATAGCTTAACGAACGTTCGCCCATTGGAATAAGAAGCCAGCCGAACCAGCGCATTATAAATGGTCGTAGTGCGTGAAGGAAAAGCAGCATAGCACTAAACCATATAAATGAAAGTATGAGCCGACCAATTGACATGGGGCTAGAAGTGAACCATGGGTCGATAACGGTACGTAGGGATATGTATTGCTCGCGGGTCATGACAGCGTTCTCTGGCCGTTCGACTAGTGGCCATCCAAGCACAAAGAAGTAGCTTATTATCATAGTTATTATGGTTATCAAGATGGCCGTCCATGTAAGAGAGTATTTTATAATTGGCCTTTTTCGTAACCATGCGGCAATACTTTCTAGTCTGTAGCCAATAAGTGCTGCGCCAAAGAACAGAACTTGCCACTGCAGTGCGCCTTCTGGCCATAAAAAACTAAGTGCAAAACTGATAATCATAAGAAGGATTATGATCCAATCTTTTTTGCGTCGCACTAGCCATAGGAATAGTGGTGTTACTGCTAGCATAATAGCGTATAGGCGCAAGAAATATATCCAATCGGCAAAAAAACTAGTGGTAATGACGCTCACGATGAATGTGAACGGAGACGATAGCTGTGAGGGGTCAGGTAGTCTTGGTAATAGCGGATGAACCTGTGGTCCGCCAACCCAAAGTGAAAATAGTACGATATAAATAGTTACTATAACCCCCCATACATAAAGCATGCCTGCTCGCTTCCATAGCTTTATTGAAAGGTCCTTTAGTGGATATTTTTTTCCCTTATAGGCCCGTATGTAGCCTATTAGAAGTCCTGAGATTAAGAAGAATCCTTCGGCTGCAGAAACCCATAGTCTACCTTCACCAGTGACGTAGCGTAGTGGGCTAGGCCAAAATTGCAGATGGTCAATAAAAATAATAGCGATAAATATACCTCGAAGAAGATCGAGTTCAAAAATTCGACGTTTTACAGACGATTCCTTCACTTATATTAGTATACCTAATTTTCATTAAGATACGCTGAAAATGATATACTAGACGTATGAAGGTAGTGCCATACCCTGCGCCTAATTTTGCGCTTGAAAGTGAACCTGGTAAAATTGTGAATTTGAAAGATTTTTCAGGTAGATGGCTGGTGCTTTACTTTTATCCGAAAGATGATACTCCTGGCTGCACTATAGAAGCTTGCGGGTTTCGAGATACCCGAGACAAGCTAACTGATTTAGGTGCTGAAGTTATAGGCATCAGCAAAGATGATGCTGCTAGCCACGAAAAATTTAAAGCAAAATTTAATCTTCATTTCACTTTACTTTCCGACCCGAAAGGTAAAGCGATTGAAGCGTATGGTGCGTGGGGCAAAAAGATGTTTGGCAAAGAAGGTGTTTTGCGTAAAACATTTATTATCAACCCCAGAGGGCAAGTCGTAAAAGTATATGGACGCGTAACTCCTGTTGGGCATGGAGAAAAGGTAGTCGAAGATCTTATATTGCTTCAAGGTGTCTAGCGTGGGCGTTTTTTTGCGGTTTCTCGAGCTTTTGTACTGTACGACTCGTCAATATCGCTAGGAACGAAAGATCCGTATTTACGTGACACAGCTTTTTCGATTATCCAGTCAGTAATTTTTGGATTCTTTGGTAAAAGTGCACCATGCAAATAAGTTCCAATAACATTTCTATAACGTGCACCCTCGTGCGAGTCTTTGTCGTTGTTACCTGCACCGATTAGTACAGTTCCAAGTGGCTTGCAGTCTTGGCGTAGCGTGGTTTGTCCGCTATGGTTTTCGTATCCTACAATATCTCCAAATTCTATTGAATCAACAACTACATTACCAATCAATCGCTTGTGCGATGCGTGAGTTTCGGCGTCAAATATGCCAATTCCTGGCATATTCTTACCATTACTTGTTATAAATAGGCTTCCGAAAAGTTGGTATAGTCCACATACCACTAGCATTGGTATGTTGTTGTCAGCCAGTTTGTGTAGTAAAGGAGATATTTTTTGTAAGTCATCTACAATAACCGACTGTCCGCTGTCTTGTCCTCCGCCGCCAACTATAATATCTACATCTTTGGGAAAAACATCTCCCACGTTGTATTCTAGTAAGTCCGGTCGATAGCCGTGCCATTCTAAGCGTTTGGCAATCGCTAAAGTGTTACCCCAGTCTCCATAGATATTCATATCGCGTGGATATAGCTGAACGACCCTAATGACTTTCATAGTATTTTCTCTACTTTTGTAATTTTATTTAGTTCTCGACGTAAGGCCAGCATAGCTGTATAGGTACAATAAATTCGCTTTGGTTGAGTGGAGGAGCTAATGAATTGTGCAAGTGCTTGCGTTAGGTTTGGCTCGATTGTATCGATCTCTACCTCATCATACTGCAATCTAACAGCCATATCATAGGCCCGTATGCCACTAATCATATCGACACCACTACCGCGCAAGCTATGGAAATCAACGTCCCAAAGCCAACTCATGTCTCGGCCATCTGCATAGTTGTCGTTTATGGCAATCATCGTACTGTAGCCAGACGCAGGGAATGATGATAGCCCAAGGCGAAACCCTCCCGGGTTTTTTACTAAAACAAGTTCTAGCGGCGTGTTGTTTACTATGATTTTTTCGCCTCGACCAAACGCGGGTGTAACGGCCGACAATGATTTTAGCAGCGCTTTGTGGTCCATAAACTCTCCACATAGAGTTTCTACGAGCGTTAGCGCAGCTATGGCGTTGTAGGCATTATAAACGCCATCGAGCTGCAGCGTACTGGTATATTTTTTACCACCCAGTGTAAAGTGAACGGTATTATCCTGTACGTCAGTCAAGGTGCCATTTGCTACCGGTAAATTCTGCCGTAGCTTGGTGGTTGTGCCGGTGCGCATACTATCATCGTTCAGGAATATAGAACGGAGTGGGTCGGAAAGTCCGAAGTAGACTCGTTTATTCTTTGGTAACGATTCTCCAATCGTGCAAAGCCTTGGGTCTTCGCGGTTCACGACAACCTTTTCGGTAGTCGCTTGGGCAATTTCTTGCAACATATTCGCAGTAGTATCTATTTCTCCAAAGCGATCAAGCTGGTCACGCATCACATTTAGTAGCAATGTGTAACGTGGTTTTACATATTTTACAAACTGAACACCATGCGCTTCATCAAGCTCCAGTACGGCAATATCAGCCTTTAGGCGTCCGCGCAAATCTACTTCACTAACAAGCGCGGCGGCTATACCGCGTACAAAATTACTACCTGTTTTGTTCGTAAAAACCTTTAGACCTTGGCTCTCCAACAGCTCTACTACCATTTTTGTAGTAGTTGTTTTTCCGTTCGTACCACTTACTACTACGACACCCTTTGGCAGCTGGCCTAGTATAGTAGGAACATATTTTTTATCAATTCTTTCAATTACTAAGCCTGGTAATGCCGAACCGCCTCCTCCGCGGAGGGTTGCGATTCTCTTCACTGTTTTGCCGATAAAAGTTGTGTAGTGTTTGGGCATTATTATTCATTATATAGTAAATATACTTTGTAGCACGAAGTTATTGCAGCATCTAGTGTTCTAGGTGTAGTACAATAAGACTATGCTTGTTGTGGGGATTCTTGAATGGTGGTATACAGCGGGGTGGAGAAGAATGATCCACGACCGACTAGAAGGTTTACATGCTACTGCTGACTATTTTTCAATTGCACTGCTTGCAAAGACCTTGTTTGCACCTTTTCGACAAATATCCGCAGATGGCGTACGTGGTCCTTTGGGGGTGCAGGTTCGTGCCTTTGTAGATAAGCTGATTTCTCGCTGTATTGGTGCAATTATGCGTACCATTATGATTGTGTTAGGCGTATTAGCGATTATACTCCAGGTGCTATCTTCCATAGTCGGAATTATCTTATGGGCTTTTATTCCGCTGCTGCCATTTATTGGTGTGGTTGTTGCATTTCTAGGATGGACACCGCAGTGGATGTAAAAATACATCACGAATCTATGCGTGCGGTGAAAGCGCGATTTGCGGTACGCTTTAATGGCTTGTGGTACCGTACGGCTACCGTAGCAGCTATACTCTTTTTGGTCGTAGGCATAATGTGCGTAGTGATTGGTCAGCCTGTCGGATGGCTCGCTCTTGGCTTGTCGGCACTACCTATCATGTGTATCGAATGGTATGACGCTGAATTAAAACATCTGCGGATTACAAAAAGTCCCCAGGGTATAACCGACGTGCTTGACGGTACAATACTTGGTTTACTACCAAAAAATTTTACTTCTCGTGACATTGCAATAGCAGCTGGTAGGTCTCGTGAAGGTCAGTTTTTGAGTGCTCGACTTGGGTTAACGGCAAGATTGCTACAAGATATAACTGAACATGCTAACCCAACTGTAGAAAAAATATGGCAGGATGCATTGAAATATCGTGAAAAAATACATGAACCATCAGTTTCGGCAGGTGCAATAATACTTTCGCTACTTCAGCAATTTCCTGAACACGCAGCTTTGATCGCAAAAATTAATTTAACCGATAGTGACATTGTTGCAGGGGCTTTATGGTATCGCAACCTAATGAAGCTAGTTGATGAAAGTAGTAAGAAGAATCGTACTGGTGGAATTGCGCGAGACTGGTCATTTGGCTACATTCCAAAGCTTACTCATTTTGGGCAGAATATTAGCGATCAAGTGTCTCGCGGGCTGCCGTTAACCGTAGATATTGATGAACATCAAAAATCGTTAACACAAATGGTCGATACGTTTAACGGTAGCAGGCAAAATATTGCAGTTGTTGGAAAGGAGGGCGCTGGAAAAACGACAATAGTTCAGGCATTCGCCAGTAAGCTTCTTGATGCAGACGCACCAATGCCGTCTTCTCTAAGGTTTCAACAAATTTTTATGCTCGATGCCACCTCTTTGTTATCTGCAGCACCTGGCAGAGGTGAGCTAGAGGAACTTGTTGTGGCAATCTTAAGCGAAGCCTATGCAGCTAAAAATATTATTATTTTTCTTGACAACGCACAGCTATTTTTCGAAGAAGGAACTGGTTCGGTCGATATATCGAATACGCTACTGCCAATACTTGAAACAGGAAATTTACGAATGATACTTTCCATGGATGAGCAGCGCTATCTGCAAATTAGCCAAAGTATGCCGGGAATTATAAATAATTTAATACGTATAAATATTCGCCCTTCTAATGAAACTGAAACTATTGCAGTAATGCAAAATAAACTGATTGATATTGAATTTGCGCGTAAAGTAACCTTTACGTATCAATCACTAAAAGAGACATATAGATTAAGTGAAAGATATGTTCATGATTTGGCAATGCCTGGACGAGCATTAAAGTTACTTGAAACATCCGCTGGGTTTAGTGAAAACGGATTGGTGACAATGAATTCGGTACAACAGGCAATAGAGGAAACCATGGATGTAAAAGTCAGTGTCGCAAGTGAAGCTGATGATCGTGAGCGGCTACTGAATCTTGAGCAACTGATACACAAACGCATGATCAACCAGACAAGGGCAGTGACAGTCGTAAGTGATGCACTGCGTCGTGCTATGGCCGGTGTGCGCAATCAGGATAGACCTATCGGCACTTTTCTTTTCCTGGGGCCAACAGGGGTAGGAAAGACAGAGCTCGCAAAAGCGCTCGCAGAAGGATATTTTGGAGGTGAAAGCCGTATTGGACGCCTAGACCTAAATGAATATGTACAAAACGAAGACGTGTCACGGTTAATTGCCGACGCAACAGAAGATGCGTCGAGCCTAACTGCGCAGGTTATAAAGCAGCCGTTTAGTGTTGTTCTGTTAGACGAGATTGAGAAAGCGCACCCTAATGTACTAACAACCTTGCTACAGGGACTAGATGAAGGCATTTTACGTGATGAGCGCAATCGTGAAGTAAGCTTTCGCGATACAATTATTATTGCAACAAGTAATGCGGGCGCAGAGAGGATTCGTGAACTAGTAATGCGTGGTCAGCAACCTGCGCAATTTGAAGATCAATTCATAGATGAACTTATATCTAGCGGACAATTTAAGCCTGAATTTTTAAATCGGTTTGATGAAATCATTACATTTACCCCATTGTCTAAAGATGACTTATTAAAAGTGATTAATCTTATGATTGACAGTGTGAATAAAACGCTCAAGAACCAAAATGTGTCAGTAGAGGTAGAGCAGTCTGCAAAGGTACTGTTGGTAGAAAAAGGCTATGACCCTCGTCTAGGCGCCCGTCCAATGCGACGAGTTGTGCAAAAAGCGGTTGAAAATACAGTCGCAAAAGCAATGCTTTCAGGTGAAGCAGGTGCAGGTAGTAATATTGTTATAACCTACGACCAAGTAGCATCTATATTTGGTGCTCAGGCAGAGGCAGAAAGTGTCATTGTCGACGCTGCATAAAACCGCAGTTATAGCGGCAGAAATTTATATACTAAAACTCATGCTATAGTACTAATAAGAATGAGAAATATTGACCCCGACCATCCAAGTATAGTTCCTGAAAAATTTCCAAATAGAGATGGGCTGAACGATACTTTTTTCCACCCTGAAAAAGATGGAAAAAAAGCAGATCAACATGCAATGCATACAAAAAGAATACCAGCCGCACCTGTTGTAAAACCAAAATTTAGCGTATACAAGGCTTTTTTGATATCTATCGGTATGGCGGCGGTAACGGGCGGTTACCTACTTTTATTGATTGTAGTGTTAAGCCTGGCGAATGATCCTTTTTACGCTATCACAGCATTGGCATTTAGTTTTTTTGCACTGCTTATTACGTTATTTTTTTCGTGGGCACTACATGTTTCGTTCAATACGTTTTGTAGTGTGGCAGATGTGCGACCAGGTTTGGTTGCGTTATGTAGTAGCCCTGCGGTTATTGTATTTTCCCTTGTTGCATATAACTCTCGCAGCGATCCACTATCGTTCGCTCTTTTATTGCTAGTCATGGCTGCCGTGCTGTGTGCCGTGCTCTATATTGTGTACATTATTGTGCACGCATTACGTCCACATGAATAATTATTCGGCACCATGCCTCCTAGTATCTATATTTATGAAAAGTTTTATTCCGGTGTGTCTTTACGACCACGCCATCATAGAGATTTTATTCGAATTGTCGCCCTTTCGAGCGACAATTCGAATAAAATCTCTATGATGGTGCCCCGAGTTGGATTCGAACCAACGGCCTTAGGCTTAGAAGTCCTCTGCTCTATCCAGCTGAGCTATCAGGGCGCGCTTACTTGATTAGTATAACAAATCACATACTTTTTTTCTTGCTTTGACGTTTCGCTTTACCAATTTTCCCCAAGTGCGTGTGATGAAAATTATCGCGATGCTTTAGTCCATAGCCCAGTGCTCGGTCAACGAAAATGTGAAACAACCATACAAGCGACGCGAATAGCCATCCTGTGCCGCCGAGTGTAATGTAGGCAGCCATTAGTATCGCTGGCCCTAGTAGGCTATGCCCAAGATTATAAGTATAGGCGCCGGCCTTGGCGTTTTGCAGGTAGCCAAATGCTGAAAGGTCAACAAGAGGGAATAAAACAACAAGCCACCACCAGTCAAACTTCCCTACGTGCGTAAAAAATAATGCAATAAGTACTGCGCCAAATAAAAACTCTAAACTGACTATGTATTTTAAAAAAGATGTACGTTTCATGGTTATGATTATAGCAGATGCGGGATAGTAGTTTATTGAAAAAATACCGACAGAGACGTCATGACCTAGATTGCATTCTTTGCAGAAATTGATTCGTACTTCAACGTAAAATCGCCCGACAGGGCGACCGTTTCCGTTTTAATTCCGATTTGGTGCAGCTTTACAGCCGCGCTCTAACCGATTTTAGCACAAAAAACTAATCTGAGCCGCGCCGCCTGTGCGGGCAAGCCCGCACGCGCCCCACCAGCCGCCCCCTTTGCCTTTTTCTGAGATTTCCCCCCGACGAATTTCTTTTTTAGCTGAAAAGGGGGTGGCTGGTGGT
>OEIV010001283.1_pt1 | contig 11742 bp, 13 predicted proteins | sample 1539231 | NCBI WGS metagenome assembly OEIV01 (sample SAMN03794762, study PRJEB22550) | activated sludge metagenome | feature: wastewater treatment plant; material: activated sludge; isolation source: Wastewater treatment plant of a petroleum refinery complex | place: Argentina: Buenos Aires ... | reverse complement strand
AAAAATTATGGAGCGGATGCGCTTTTCTTTTCTCCGGAATACCTGGGCTCTGTAAATTTCCTCGGGGCGCTTATCACCGGAATGGCGCTGGGCGTTTTCGTAATGAGCTGGAATGTTACTACGTTTATCCTTCACAGTAAGCGATTCAAATTCCTGGCAGCCACCACGCATCCGTTTCTTAAATATTGTATCAATAATTCGGTATTGCCCTTACTGTTCATTGTTTTTTATTTCGTTCGCCTCTACCGGTTCAATGATTACAGGGAGCTGATGGGCGCCATGGAAATCGTATCAATTTTAGCAGGTATCTTATTCGGGTTTATCTTTTTGCTGGCGATTTCGCTGGCTTATTTTTTTGGCGCAGGGCATACCATACAGCGGAAAATGGCGACCATTACCATTCACCCGGTGCTGTTCAATAAGAAACATACTTTCAGGCAGCAGCCGGCAGATGAATTCGGGTTGAAAGTAGGCGTATTTTTCAGTGGAAAATTAAAGCTCAGGCATGTACGGGATGTAAGCCATTACCGGCAGGATTTCCTGGACAGCATTTTCAAGCGCCATCATATTGCAGCCATCGGCAGCATATTGCTGGCCTTCATATTCCTGATAGCAATGGGCTTCCTGCTGGAAAACCGGTATTTTGAAATGCCCGCTGCTGCCAGTATCCTGATCTTTTTTGCGGTTATGACGGCGTTGATCGGGTCGTTAACTTATTTCCTGGCAAGCTGGAGCCTGCTGGCTGCAATTGTATTATTGCTGTTTATTAATTTCCTGTACCAGCATGAAGTGATAGATCCCAGGAACAAGGCATATGGCATAGATTATGTAAACCAGGATGACCCGGCTTACGACAAACCATCGTTGCAGGCCATCTGCACTCCCGAAAAAGTTAAAGCAGATAAAGCCAGTATGATTGGCATCCTTGATAAATGGAAAGCCCGTCAACAGCAGGAAAAACCGGTGATGATATTCATTAATGTTAGTGGCGGCGGCTTAAGAAGCGCTGCGTTTGTGATGAATGCCCTGCAGAAAATTGACAGCATCACCGGGGGAAAACTGATGAAGCAGACTTTCCTCATCAGCGGGGCCAGCGGCGGTATGCTGGCTGCCAGCTATTACCGGGAATTATACCGGATGAAACTGAACGGGCATCCACTAAACCTGGCGCATGAACGCTATACCGACCGCATAGCCGGCGACTTGCTGAACCCGGTTTTCACGTCCATGATTGCCAGGGATATTTTTGCACCCACACAAAAATTCAGGGTGGGTGATTTCAGTTATGTGAAAGACAGGGGCTATGCTTTTGAGAAAAAACTTTCTGATAATACCAACGGGGTGCTCAATAAGCAATTGAAAGACCTGGTTGCAGATGACAGGGAAGCAAGGGTTCCGCTCATCATATTCAATTCAGTGATAAAAAGCGATGGGAGAAAGATGATGATCGGTACACAGCCGCTGAGCTTCCTGATGAAACCGGCATTTCTTGCTGAAGACAATCATGCAAATCCCGATGCGGTTGATTTTGCAGCATTGTTCAGCAATAAGCAGCCGATGAACATGCGTATGCTCACCGCCCTGCGTATGAACGCCACATTTCCGTATGTGCTGCCCAATGTATGGTTGCCCAGCAAACCGGTGATAGATGTGATGGATGCCGGGTTGCGGGATAATTACGGGCAGGAAACCACGCTTCGTTTCATTGATGTGTTCAGCGACTGGATAAAAGCAAATACAGGCAAGGTTATCATTTTGCAGGTACGCGACAGGCTGAATGATAACTGGCAGCAGCCGTACCTTACCAATTCTGTGGCAGATATGATTGTTACGCCCGCAACCATGCTTCAGCATAACTGGTTCAAATTGCAGGATTATTTTCAGACAGACCAGTTCAGTTACCTGCAGCAGCAACTGGACAGTAACATGGTTAGGGTCCCCATCATGTATAAGCCGGAAAAAGCGGATAAGGGAGCTGTTTTAAATTTTCACCTAACAGCCAGGGAGAAACGGGATGTGAAAGAATCCTTTAATGCAGCCATTAACCGGGATGCTGTCAGGTTGTTGAACAGCCTGCTCAACCGTTAAGGCTGTAATAGCCTGAACGCGTTTTCAATGATTTCTATGTTCAGCCGTGTTGCCGTTTTTGCCGGCTCTCCGTCAATATGCAACGGCGCTTGCGATGGGTTCGATATGACCAGTTTCTTTGCCTGGAAATAGAGGATCCCTTTTTTATCAGGGTTTTCTTCAGAAAGAATTTTCACTTCACCGGCCCTTATCTGTTTTAGTATTTTATACAGCAGGGTAAGTTTATTCATTTTGTTTACAACAACAATATCCAGCAACCCGTCATGAAGGCTCGCTTTGGGTGCAATGGTGAAATTGTTTCCAAACTGGTTGCTGTTTGCTATGCTGATGAACAAAGCATTCGTCTGTATGCTGGTATTACCCGCTTCAATGCTGAAAGGATAAAATTTCGGTTTAAAAAAATGTCGGATGGTAAGCTTTACATAAGTAGCAAGGCCACGGGAAGCATGCGTGGCAAATTCATGGGCAACCAGCGCATCAAAGCCCAGCCCGCAGAGCATGCAACTGAAAGAAGTGTTGATGCGGAAAGCGTCAATATAAGCAGCGTTGCCTTTAAATATCAAATCCAGCGCTTTATAGGCTTTGCGTGGGATACCGGCAGCTAATGCCAGCCCGTTACCGGAACCCATCGGAATGATGCCTATGTTTACATCTGTGCCCAGCAAAGATCCGGCCACCTGGTTTACCGAACCGTCTCCTCCGCAAATAATGATATCGGTTATCCCTTCAGCCGTTATCTTATCTTTCAGGTAGGCATAGTTGCCGTTTATATTGGTATGCAACACCTGGAATGGAATGCCCTGGCCGGTAGTTTTTTTTTCTATCAGCCGTAATAATGTTTCCTTATTCTTTGTGCCGGAAACCGGGTTGATGAGGTAAATGAAATGTCGTTTCATAATATGTACTCCCTGTTTTTGTACAACCCTTGCAAACAGGTTGTTATTAGTAAGCAGTACGCATTACCATCTTATCAATGCGCTCAGCCTCGGTTCGTGGCACACGAAACGAAATAAAACTTAATTAGCAATGCATTCGTGTGCTACGAACACAGGCACAGAGTATAAAGCGTTTAAACGTACTCCTTTTTTTACAGTCCTTACAAAAAACTTGTTATTTGTAATCAGTACGCATTTACCACCGTATCAATGCGCTGCCCCAGGTAAACCCGCTACCGAATGCAGCGAGGCAAATGAGGTCGCCTTCCTTTACTTTTCCTTTTTCCCATGCTTCGGCCAATGCTATAGGAATAGAGGCGGCCGTGGTGTTATCGTATTTATCAATATTGTTGTAAACCTGGTCATCAGACAATCCCAGTTTTTGCTGCACAAACTGGGCGATGCGCAGGTTGGCCTGGTGCGGTATCAGCAGGTTGATGTCTTTGGGCATGAGGTTGTTTTTTTCCAGCGCTTCCATGGTAACTTCCGGGAACTTTATAATCGCTTTTTTAAATACGGCGGGCCCGTCCATATAGGGGAAATTCTGTGCTTTGTCTATCATTTCATGCGTCATGAACATTTTTCCGCGTTCGGCAGAACCGAAATCAGCTACCGGTTCTTTCACCCAATGATTGGAATGGGTACCGGGGTTGTACATGGCAAGTATCTCTGCGCTTTCGCCGTCGCTGTGCAGGTGTGTGCTCAGGATGCCATGCCCTTCTTTTTCGGTGGGTTGCAGCACTACGGCGCCGGCGCCATCGCCAAAGATCACTGAAACGTTTCTTCCCCGGGTGCTGAAATCAAGCCCGAAATAATGTTTTTCGCTTCCCACCACCAGTATGTTCCTGTACATGCCGGTTTTGATGAACTGGTCTGCTACCGATAAGGCATACACGAAACCGCTGCACTGGTTCCTGATATCCAGCGCTCCCACTTCTTTCATCTTCATGGCCCGCTGCAGCAATACGCCGCAACCCGGAAAGTAATAATCGGGGCTCAGCGTGGCAAAGATGATAAAATCAATATCCTGTGCGGTGATGCCGGCCCTTTCAATAGCAATTTTTGCCGCTTCCACGCCCATGGTGGTGGTGGTTTCATTGGTTACATCGGCGTAGCGTCTTTCCCTGATGCCGGACCTTTCCTGGATCCATTCATCCGATGTATCCATATATTTCAACAGGTCGTTGTTGGTAACCACATGTTGGGGTACATAGAATCCTACGCCTGCAATGGTAGAGTTTGGCATTTCTGTTTTTATTTAGCAAGATGAATGGGCAAATTACATCTTTTGCGGGTAAGTGAAGGGAGGTATTTAGTTCACCCTTACTAAATTCCAGAGGCAGAAATCATCGTCATAAACGGGTTTAACCCTGTTGCGGAAATGAATTTCAACGGCGGCACGCAGTTCCCTGTTTGACCGGATATATTTGGAAGTAAATTTTTCAGCCAGCGGGAGTAAGGATAGTTTATTGTTTTCGCAGATGGCCTGTGTGATATAAGTTTCATTCCCGGTTATGATGTTCAGGAATTTCCTGTCGGCCACCATGCTCATGAAAGCAGTGCACCGGATGGTATCGTTTTTCATTTTGATGTAAGGGCTAAGGAAGTTCAGGCTTCCGGTGAAAGCCAGGCTGTATTCATTGTCATTGAGTTTGTCAATGATTAGTTTTACCGGTTGTTGATCACCGTTATAGGTGGTAACCAGGGTAGCCCATTTGCCCACCAGTATTTCATCGGCGTACAAAGATGGTTCGGAATCGAGCTTATACACGGAGCTGTACGGGCAGCCATATAATGACAAAATGAAGGGTAACAGCAGCAGGCAGCTAAGGAAACGGTAGCAGGATACCTTTATTGATAATGGTTTTCTCATTTTCGGTTGTGGTAATAGATTAATATAAAAATAGTGTTTTTTTCTGAAACGGAACAGGTTTGCGGGCCGGGAGCATGAATCTTCCTTATATCTTTTCAATTTCCCTGTTCAACATTCCTTGTTCCTTGTTCGATATTCCATCAGCCTCGGTTCGTGACACACGAAACGAAATATTACATAATTAGCAATGCATTTGTGTGGCAGGAACGCGGGCGTAGATAAAATCATACTATTGAACAAGGAACAAGGAATGCTGAATGACGAAGTACCGAATTTCTCCCCGGTCTTGGTTCGTGGCACACAAAACGAAATAATGCTTGATTAGCAATGCATTCGTGTGCCACGAACGCAGGCGTAGTTTCAATTTGGCTTTTTGTTGTTAACTTCAACTTTATATTTTCAATTGGGCAGCGGTTCCGGGCTGGACGTTATAAAATTTCCCACCTGCAGCAATACCTGTCAGTTACAAAACCTTTAAACGGCATTAAATAAAATGAAAATTATATTTATTGTGATATTGTTGTTATTCTCTGTGGACCTATTTTCACAAAGTAAGTTTGTGTTATTAAATCGATCCTACTATAAGGATGCAGTTTTTGTAGATAGTATTACTAAGGAATATACATCAACCGGGTATTTTCCCATTCAAGCAAATCAGTTAGACTCCTTTCTTACACTTGTTGGACAATTCAGAAAATTATTTAAACAAGGAATGGATAGGAAATACTTTAATAATGATGAATTTAAAACAAGTTCAATCATTTTCGATATTTCAACTTCAACTCATACCTATGCTGACAGATATGACATTGACATTATTTCATTTACTGGCCAAGGCACATATAAAATGAAACTTTCTGACCTTGGAGACAGTGAAAGTACGACTGATAAATATATTGAGGCATTCTATGACTATCTGAAAAAGACAATCAAACAGAGAGACAAACAAAATAATAAGTAATATTAAATTTTAACATGTCTTCGCACAATATCCGGCTGACGATTTACTATTTAGCTTTTTGTTGTTAACTTCAACATCAGTAGTTTAAATCGGCAGTGGTTTCTGGCTGGACATTCAATGAAAACCAGCACAGCATTAAGCCCTGCCCGTTGTGTGCAATTATTTAACATAGATAGGTTTATAAGACTGGCTGCTTATTTGACTGAATTTACTAATTTTATCATGGCTTTTAATTGATCAACCCCCAGAATGACAACTTCGGAAAAACATATTACTCCAAAAGTTCCCCAGATAGGTGAAGGAATTTATTTTGCCGACGATGTAGCAAAAATTTTGTGTTTACCGTACAGCAAGGTTCATTATTTAATGAATTCTTTTTGGAAGAGTTATACATTCGGCGGTGAAAGAAATAAGGCTATTAACTTTTACAGCCTTATTGAATTTTACACCTATTATCACTTGAGAGAAAAAGGATTTACATCTAACCATATAAAGAAATTTCATCAAGATTTAATTAAGGTATTAAAAACGGATTATCCATTTGCTTCAATTCGAGTGGCTGATCGTGGAAAGACATCGAAAAAAAGTAAGATATGGTATGAGTATTTGGGAGAAATTATGCGAGACGATAGAATTTCACAACCGTCAATAAATTCATTTATAAAACCTTTTATAAAACACATTGAATACGGTGATGATTTGGTTGCCAAGCGCCTATTCCCTTTAGGGAAATCAAAACGAATTGTTGTTGATCCTTTACATCAGTTTGGCCAGCCAGTTATTAATGGAACTAATTTACAAACGCAAACAATATTTACCTTACATAAAGCAGGAGAAAGTAAAACTAATATTTGTAAACTTTACGATTTAACTGAAAAAGAAGTCGATGAAGCCGTTTCGTTTCATAACCCTAAAGCAGCTTAATGACCTTTATATTTGATGAAAACTTTTCCAAAAACCTGGCAAAGGGGCTTGATTTATTAGAAAAAAGTAATCCAGCAAGTAAAATACCAGTTAATGTAATCTCTGCAGAGGAACTAATGGGTAGACGTGGTGCTACTGATCAGGAAATTATCAAAGCAGCTCGTTCAAATTCTGTTGTGTTTACTAAAGACAAAGATTTTAGACAAATAAAGCTTTATGGGAAGGTTATCGAACAGACTGGTGTTAAAGTATTGTTTTTCAAATCATCAAGCAAACTCATTTTCTTTTGGGATATTTTGACTGCAATTGTTTCAGATTGGGAAAAAATCAAAGAAGTTCTAAATAACACAGTTCCTCCTTACGTATATGAATATGATATTCGCAAAGGCATTAAAGAATGTCATCTGTAAAATACTGCACTCAACAGGGTATTGCCGCCTATTCTCGTTTTATTCTTCAATTTAAATCCTGCCAAACCTCACACAACCGCCTTATTTAACGTATTCCACAACAAATCTTTTAGTTGTGGTAGGTTTTGCCCGGTTACGGCAGAAATGAAGATATGCGGTATTTTTTTGGGGAGTTCTTTCTCAATCGCTTTTTTAAGTTCATCATCCAGCATGTCGGATTTGCTGATGGCAATCACAAAATCTTTTTGCAGCATGTCGGGGTTATACTGTTCCAGCTCCTTTCTCAATATTTCATATTCGGCTGCATGGTCCCGGCTGTCGGCCGGTATTACAAAAAGCAGGATGGAGTTCCGCTCTATATGCCGTAAAAAGCGATGGCCCAGCCCTTTTCCTTCTGCCGCCCCTTCAATGATACCGGGCAGGTCGGCCATGCAGAAACTTTTCCCGTCGCGGTATTCCACCATGCCCAGTTGTGGCACCAGCGTGGTGAAGGCATAATCGGCAATTTTGGGCTTTGCTGCGGTTATGCGTGACAGTAAGGTTGACTTTCCCGCATTGGGGAAACCAACCAGCCCCACATCTGCCAGCACTTTCAGTTCCAGCACCTTTATCCCTTCCGAGCCGGGTTCGCCGGGCTGGGCGTATTCAGGCGCCTGGTTGGTAGCTGTTTTGAAGTTTGAATTGCCAAGTCCGCCGCGACCGCCCCTTACCAGGATCACTTCCTGGCCGTCTTCCAGTATTTCCGCTTCCGTTTCGCCCGTTTCCTCGTCTTTGGCAACAGTGCCCAGGGGCACTTCTATGATGATATCCTTTCCAAACCTGCCGGTAGAATTATTGCCGCTCCCGTTCTGCCCGTTTTCTGCCAGTACGTTCTTGAAATACCGTAAATGCAATAGCGTCCATAACTGGGCGTTCCCTTTCAAAATGATATGGGCGCCCCTGCCGCCATCGCCACCATCCGGCCCGCCTTTGGCAGTAAGCTTATTGCGCATAAAATGTTTGCTGCCTGCCCCTCCGTGCCCGCTGCGGCAGAAAATCTTTATCTGGTCTACAAAATTCGACTTTTCCATTTGGGCAAAGGTCTGTAATTTTTAAGCATTAAATTTGAAATGAACGATTTAAGCCATGAAAATTATATACCTGGCAGCCGCTATCATCCTGTTTTGCAGTTGTGCACGCAGGAAAACCATGGGTAACAGGCAACCTATGGATTCAACAGTGCAGGTAACAGGCGCTTTACCCGATTGTGTTAAAAAACTGGTTGCACAAATTGAGGCAGCAGAGAAAACGAATCCGCCACGCAGTATTTATAGCTATACGTACCATGGTAAGACGGTTTATTATGTAACGGCTCCCTGTTGTGATTTTTTCAGCGACCTGTATGACAGCGCCTGTAACCTGGTTGCCCATCCCGATGGCGGGTTTACCGGGCTGGGTGACCAGCGGGCGCCGGATTTCATTAAGGAAAGGAAGGATGAAAAATGGTTGTGGACGGATGAGCGGAAGTAAGCATTAACGTGAAAACAAATAGTAACGACTTTAGCTGCCCAAAAGGTTATGAAAATGCGTTGCCTTAAAAATGAAAAAATTTATTGATTACTTTGTAATTATATTATTCAATAAATCGCTTTTGTAAAATCTCATACAATTAAAAATAATAGCCTTTTTTCCACCATAATCTGCTGGTTGTAATTTCGGAATATTTTCAACAAAATTTATTATTGCCGAATCAATTTTATCGCTAACCGGTCCGTTTATGGAAAATTCCGAAAGATCCTGGTAGACACCTAAACTTATATCTTTTTGAATAAGGGAGTCGTTTTTATATGCGTACATCAAACATTTACAAAAAGCATATTCACGTAACAGTTCTACTTTATCCTTACTGATATCTTGTTTTATAGAATTGTCATTACTTTTCTTACTCGAAGAACAATTCATTATAACAAGGGAAACAAATAATGATAGTATAAATTTAATATGAGCTTGAATTATCAATGTCATATTGGCAATAGTTCAATCATTCAGATAATAAAATGATAGAGCACAGCATGTTTATTTATTAAAATTAAATATGTTACTAACTCTTCAATTCTTTAAGAAGAAAATCGAAAAGATATTTACGTTCTGGAAATGTCTTAATATTTTGAAATATGATTTTACGTAATTTATCCCCACCTCCCTCATCCCTTATAAATGGCTTTAATAGAAAAAAATCAGAATTATTTTTTATTTTATAATGATAACTAATATTTTCTTTAATTGAAATAGGGGATGCTGATTCTTTTTGCAGGGTTAATTCAATGTCATGAAAGTTATTTCCAGGAATCAAAAAGATATCTTGCTTCTCATAAAGTAATTTTTTTATTTGAATGCCAGAGTCGGCATATGAAAGCGGTAGAACCAAGTTAACCATACCTGAATTGTCAGAATTTATTGATTGTTTATTGGAACTGAAGCTTATAACAATCATAGAGGGAGAATTGATATCAATATTAGCTACTTTAATATTGAGTAAAAGACTGTCATATGGCTCTTTTGATGAACTTTTATAGTTTATTTTATTATGATTTATATTGGTTACTAGATTATTAAAAAAGTTAAGAATGAATAACCCATCATTTTTTTGCCATTTACCGTGTCCATATTTTATGATTGTATCATTAAATGTCAAGTTTGTGTTATTGTCAGACTGATTGCTTTTCAGCTTTGATGCGCAAAATATAAATGATGAGTCATTATTAAAGTAAAAATATCCTGCATCAGTTCCGGCAAACCCTTTATATAAGCCAATGGGTTTTTGAAATTGGCATATTGCAAATTCGCTTAGGAAAATTAGCGTTGACAATACTTTTATAAACTTCATGTAATTTATAATATGAACTTAAGTAATCATTAACCCGACTAGAAATATATAACGTCAGCGAATATACGCAAAAATGGCAGGGGTTTTTGCCGGGAAGAAATGCAACCTGTTACCCCTGTTTATCACGCTCTTTCCATGTCTTATAACTGGCCGGCTGCGTTTTCATATTGGCAGGAACCTCGGTCAGGGGTTCGCAGGCTTCCCAGCCTTTGCGCATATCAGATGGCAATTGCTGGTACAGCCTGGTGCCTTCGGTTTTCCAGGCGATCATCTCGGGCGATACCTCTTTGATGATCTTATGCGGGTTGCCGACTACCAGGCTCCTGGCCGGGATTATTTCATCGGCCTTAATGAATGTAAGCGCTCCCACAATACATTCATCTCCCAGTTGTACATTGTCCATGATAACTGCGTTCATGCCCACCAGGCAGTTCCTGCCGATGGTTGCGCCATGTATGATGGCGCCATGCCCGATATGGGCGCTTTCTTTCAGCAAGACGGTAACACCGGGGAACATGTGGATGGTGCAGTTTTCCTGCACATTGCAGCCGTCTTCTATGATCACCTGCCCCCAGTCGCCCCGGATGGCGGCGCCGGGCCCAACATACACATCCCTGCCGATGATCACATGGCCTGTTACCGCAGCCTGCGGATGGATGAATGCGGATGGATGCACAACGGGTGTAAAATCCTGGAATCGGTAAACCATACTGGTAATTTAGGTTTGAAGGTAGGGGGAAGTTTTTATTTTTCCGCTATCTGTAAATCCAATTCCCGATTATGAAAACAGTGCAACCGGCAAAACAGGTAGTTTTGGCAAAAATAAAAAAGAAGCATGGAAAAGAATTTTGTTGCCATCAATTATATCAACTGCACGCCCGGCTATACAGAACGTTTTGAAGAGCTATTCGGGTCGAGGGCACACGCCATTGATACGATGCCCGGCTTTGTTGATATGCAGGTGCTTCGCCCGGCCAAAACAGGCGATGCATACCTCATTGTGAGTTTTTGGGAAAATGAAAATGCCTTTAAAACCTGGACCAGTTCGCCGGCTTTCATAGAAGGGCACAAAAGGGGCTTTGCCGATATTGCACAGGCCAGGGCTGAAGGAAGGCCTGCACCCATGACCAGCGATTTCAAGACCTATGAAATAATTGCCCGCTAAAAAACTGCTGCATGAAAAATGAAAATGGCCATACAACCTCCGTTTTTATGAAGTGGATGAAACGTATCGGTATCTGGGGTTTCCTCTTCTTTTTGCTGAAGGGCATGATATGGCTGCTGGTTGGCTACCTGGCGCTCAGGTGATGCAGGGTAGTTATACCAACGACTTGTTGGTGCGGAAACAGGTTCCCTTGAACAGCGCCACCGCATGGTTGTGCTGGTTGGTAACCGTTATATGGTACAAGCCGGTGCTTTTTCCGTTATGCAGTTCTTTTGCTTCCGCTACCAGTATATCGCCCACATGAACGGGTTTGGTAAAATTGATGGAAGTGTCTAATGCAACCGATAACACGTTCCGGTTGTTGCAGGCAAAGGCGAAGGCGCTGTCAGACAAAGCGAAAGCTATGCCGCCATGTACGATGCCGAACCCGTTAATCATTTCTTTGCGTACGGTCATTGTTATTTTGCTGTATCCTTCCTTCACATCCAGCACCTCAATGCCCAGCCATTGGCTGAAGAGA
>OEIV010001282.1_pt1 | contig 11746 bp, 8 predicted proteins | sample 1539231 | NCBI WGS metagenome assembly OEIV01 (sample SAMN03794762, study PRJEB22550) | activated sludge metagenome | feature: wastewater treatment plant; material: activated sludge; isolation source: Wastewater treatment plant of a petroleum refinery complex | place: Argentina: Buenos Aires ... | reverse complement strand
GACCACCGAGATCTACACTCTTTCCCTACACGACGCTCTTCCGATCTCTGCCTTGATCCAACTCAACCGAGGCGCGCGCGGTGTGACCGCCCGGGCCGCTGAATTTCCTCCCGGCCGACGATGAAAGGCGGGCCAAGCCGACGGCCATGACGCGAGGCGCCGTCCAGCGGACTAGACCGGCGCCGTCTTCACCCGGGCGGCGATGGCGGCGCGCAGTTCACGCTGTCTGGCCTCGGTCAGCGGGTAGCTCCACATGAAGGGCCAGGCGATCAGCGACAGCAGGGCCGGGATCCAGCTGTAGAACAGGGCCAGCGCGAACAGCGCCGAGGGCGAGTTGGCGCGCGGTGCGATGATGACCTTGGCGGCCGCGAGGCGGTCGAGCGCGGCCTGGTCGCGGTTGCGGATCGCCTCGACGCGCTCCGGGGTCACGGCCGCCTTCTGGGCCTCGGCGACGATCTTCTGCAACTCGGCGCGGGGCAGATCGGGGTTGGCGGCGCGGGTCACGATCGCGGCCTCCTGGCGGAGCAGCGACTCGGCCTTGTTGGGCGAGGCAAGACCCGATTCGAAGCCGAGCAGCCCGACGAGGCCCGTCACCAGCAGGGCCGAACCGGCCGCGAATTTCAGGATCATGCCCCACAGCGCGAAATAGAGGCCGGTGCGCTGGCGGCCGCTTTCGAGGGTGTCGAGATCGACCACGTCGGCAGCCATCGAGACGGGGATGAACAGCATCGCGCCGATGGCCGAGCCCTTGATCATCATGAAGGCGACGAAGACCCAGAACTGGTCGCCGGCGATGAAGGGCATCGGGGCCGAGCCGAAGGCGAACCAGAGGATCGCCAGCGCCACCGCACGGTGCTTGCCCACCGCGTGCGCGATGCGCAGCCAGACCGGGATCGCGGCGATCGAGAAGAGGAAATAGCCGAGCAGGACATACGGGTAGAGCGCCCGCACGCCCATGATGTGATCGACGAAATAGAGCGAGGTCGCGGTCGTCACGCCCACGGTCATCGTGAAGATGAAGCCCATCGCGGCGAGGCGCACGAACGAGCCGTTGCGGGCGACCATCCTGAGCCCGTTCTTCCAGTCGACCGGCTCGGCGTGCAGCTCCTCGCGGGTCGGCTCGTGGACCGCGAGCACGGCGACCAGGACGAACAGCGGCAGCGCGACGGCCGTGAAGAGGGCGATGGCCCAGGTCCAGTCCTGGATGCCGGTGAGGCCGAGCCAGGCGCCGATCCCGATGGGAATCAGGAAGACGAGGACGTTGCCGAACAGGCCGAACATCTCGCGGATGCCCGAGACGCGCGAGCGCTCGCGATAGTCCTTGCTGAGATCCGCCCCCCAGGCGCGGTAGGGCAGATCGATCATGGTGTTGGAGAGGTAGAAAAGGCTGACCATCAGGAAGAGCCACCAGACCCCTACGCCCGGCGGCGGCACGAAAAGCAGCCAGAGCGAGATCGCCATCAGCGGCGTGCCCACGATCAGCCAGAATTTCCGCCGCCCGAAAGGCGCCGTCCAATTGTCGCTGAGCGAGCCGATGATCGGGTCCGTGATGACGTCGGTGATGCGCGACAGGAAGATGGCGAGGCCGACTATGCCGAGGGGCACGGCGAGCACGGTCGTATAGAGGTCGTTGAGGTAGAGCCCGACGGGAAGCTGGGCGATCGAGATGGAGAGGTTGGGGAGGCCGTAGAGGAGCAGCGTCCCGGTCTTCAGACGCGGTTCTCCGCCGCTGTCGGTCCGCTGCATGGGCCGGCCGTCCCTTCTCTGTCGTTTCCGAGGAAAACGCGGGTGCGTCCATGGCGCCCCGTCGCTCTTGTCGTTCAAAGCTTGGGACATGTCGGCCCCCCGCGCAAGCGCACCGGGACCAGGCCCCTGCCCGGCTGCGTCATAAAGGGCCATTGTGAGGGACCGCCCGAGTCCCTTCACTCGGCGGCCTCAGGCGAGCGGCGGCACATGGCGAACATTCCCGACTACCAGACATGGATGAAGCAGACCTCGGCCTTCGGCCGGGCTCGCAGTCCGTTCCTCAAGCTGCTGGATGAGGCCGTCAAAGGCGGCGACAAGGACAAGATCAAGACCGCGCTCGACCGCTGGCGTTTCGAGCAGAGCAAGGAGGGCAAGGACTGGCGCAAGAGCGTGCGCAACCAGTCGCTGGCCGTCACCAACCTCTACCGCGCGGTGAACACGATCCCGCGCACGCCTTCCAAGGAAGAGCGCGAGGCCATGGCCTTTCTCGCCGCCGAGCAGGCCAAGGCGCTGATGAAGACCTTCGCCAACACCAAGCTGGTCTTCAAGGGCGACACGCTGGCCGGCGCGATCAGCGGCAACGCGGGGCGGATGCAGAAGCTGTCGCAGGCCAAGCAGGTCCTGTCGTCGGCGAAAGGCCATGTGCAGACCGGCGCCGAGTTCGTCACCGCCGTCTCGAGCGGCGGGGTCGGCAACCCGTTCGAGATGGTCAAGGCGAAGCTGAGCGAGGCGATCCACAATCTCTGCCCGCCGGGTACGCCGGGCCTCGATCCCGACAGCGTGATGCGCCATATCGGCCTGCCCGGCCTCGCCGACTTCATGAAGGAGGCGGTGCCGATCCTCGGCGCGATCCGATCGGGCGTGAAGGTCGTGCAGGCCTGGGCCGATGTCGCCAAGACGGCGAAGGAGAAATACAAGGCCGCGCAGGCCCGCAACGTCATCGCCAAGGGCGATCCGGAAGCGGCGCTGAAGGCGATCCACGTCATCCTGAATCGCGAACTGGCGTCGGGCACGGCGTCGGCGACGTCGGCGACCCTGTCGTTCTCGATGCAGGTGGCCGGCATGGTCGGCGACATGGGGACGGTCTCGGGCCCGGCAGTCGCCGCGGTGCAGGCGATCGCCGAGATCCTGCAGGCGATCTACGAGTTCGTGCGCGACTGGAAGGAACTGAACCGCGCCAACGAGCTGTTGCGGCTCGGCGCTCTGAACCTGGAGCTGTTCGAGACCTGCCCGCTGCTCGGGTGCTATTTCCTCGCGCTGCAGGATCACAGCACGATCATCGCCTTTGCGATTACCGACTACGGCACCGCCAACTGGCAGTTCGACGTGGAGAAGATGGTCAAGACGCTGCAGCCGGTGCTGGAGACGGCGCGGCGGATGGTCAAGGCCTCGAAGTTCGAGCTGATGGGCGTGGTGGTCGATTCGCGCACCATGGACCAGAAGCTGACCTCGATGCAGCAGAGCAAGGGCCTGGTCGATGCGAACTACTCGGTGCTGACCGGCATGGACAAGGCGCTCGCCTTTCCCGGCCATGTGAAGGAAGTGCTGACCGAGAAGTTCATGAAGGCGATCGGGCGCGGCCAGACGGCCTGATCAAGGGGCCGGGGCGCCGCCGGTCATCCGGTCCAGCCACCATTGGTTCAACTGCCAGATCGAGCGCTCGAGCGGCGACAGCCGGCCCTGCCCGGTCGCCGGTGCGGCGAGGCCCTGGGCGACCAAGTCGTTCACCGCAATGTCCTCGCCATGGATGAGCGCGACCAGTTCGGCGGTCGCCGCGGCGAGTTCGTCGATGTCGGGGCGGGCCGCCGTCGCGGCGGGAACGCAGACATGGATCTTGAGATCCAGCCTGCCAGCCGCGCGGGGGAAGAGCTGATACCAGAAGACCGCACTGCCCTGCACCGCGATGAGGAAGTGCGGAAAGACCGCCGCGGCGACGAGGTCGTTCTGCTGCCAGGGTTCGAGCCCCTCGATCAGCGGCAGGCCGCCTTCGGCATGCGGATGCGCGGCCGGCATGTGAAGGATCGACCACGGCCCGTCATTGTCGGGGATGCGCGAGTCCGCGGCGTGGAAGGCCGGCTCCAGCGTTTGCCCGTGTGCGGCGATGTGGTGGTAGGCCTCCATGAAGTTCTCGACGAGGCACTTCCAGTTCCAGTCGTGGGCGTAGTCGAGGGTGCGCACCACCACCATGTCGGCAAGGCGATAGCTGGCGAAGTAGCGCCGGTAGGTCTCGACCGTGGGCGCGAACGGCGCGGCGCCGGGGTCGAGATTGACCATCACGAAACCCTCCCAGATCTCGACCGGAAACCGGGGCAGGCGGCAGTCGCGCTCGGCGAAGCCTGAAGCGCCGTCCATCAGCGGGGCGCGGACTAGCTGGCCCGCGGTGTCGTAGGCCCAGGCGTGATAGGGGCAGGTGAAGAGGCTGCGCCGCCCCTTCGCCTCGGCGACGACCGGCGCAGCGCGATGCAGGCAGACGCTCGACATCGCGCGGATTGCACCGTCAGCGCCATGCACGACCATCATGGGCTGGCCGAAGAGGTCGAAGGCGAGGTAGTCGCCCGGCGCTGCCAGCTGATCGACGCGCGCCACCGGCAACCAGCTGCGCCGCATGATGCGCTCCACCTCAAGGGCATAGACGCTCTCGTCGGTATAGGCGGCCGGCGGCAGCGTCCACGCCTGCTCCAGCGGCCGGCGGACGCGCTCAAGGGCCTCGGCGGAGGGAGGGAGCCGGCCGTCTGTCATCGAGAGATCCTCAGGGCATTCGGCGCAGTATGCCATGCCTGCGCCGTCCCGATAGTACGCCAAGCCCCTGATGACGCTGGGGAAACAGAGCTGCGCATTATGATCGATAATATCGCTCAGTGACTCCTAAAAAATCAATTTCCTTCTCATGCTGCAGCTGCGTAGGAACGCGCGCCAACCAGCAACCAACGCAGCGGAGTACGTCATGTCCCTCATCAATACCGAAGTGAAGCCGTTCAAGGCCCAGGCCTACAAGAACGGCAAGTTCCTCGCCGTCAGCGACGCCGACCTCAAAGGCAAGTGGTCGGTGGTATTCTTCTATCCGGCCGACTTCACCTTCGTCTGCCCGACCGAGCTGGAAGACCTCGCCGACAACTACGCCGAGTTCCAGAAGCTGGGCGTCGAGATCTACAGCGTCTCAACCGACACCCACTTCGCACACAAGGCGTGGCACGACACCTCGGCGGCCATCAAGAAGATCCAGTACACGATGGTCGGCGACCCGACGCTGACCATCAGCCGCAACTTCGAGGTGCTGATCGAGGCCGACGGACTGGCCGACCGCGGCACCTTCGTGGTCGATCCCGCGGGCCGGATCCAGATCGTCGAGATCACCGCCGGCGGCATCGGCCGCGACGCCAAGGAGCTGCTCCGCAAGATCAAGGCGGCCCAGTACGTCGCCGCGCATCCGGGCGAGGTCTGCCCCGCAAAGTGGCAGGAAGGCGAGAAGACCCTCGCCCCGTCGCTGGACCTCGTCGGCAAGATCTGAGCCGGCGCTGCTGCGTTCCCTGCGCGGGTCCGGACGCATGTCCGGGCCCGGGCGGCGGCGCAGCCCCTTTCCCACCCTGCCTATCGCACAGGAGTTCGCCCATGTTGGACGCCAATCTGAAGACCCAGCTCAAGGCCTATCTTGAGATGATCTCCCAGCCGGTGGAGCTGGTCGCCTCGGCCGACGACGGCGCAGCCTCGCGCGAGATGATGGCGCTGCTCGAAGAGATCGCCGGGCTGAGCGACAGGATCGCGCTGCGCCGCGCGGCCGACGTGCGCACGCCTTCGTTCGCGATCAACCGCGCCGGGACCGAGATCGGCGTCCGCTTTGCCGGACTGCCGATGGGGCACGAATTCAACTCGCTGGTGCTGGCCCTGCTGCAGGTCGGCGGACATCCCTCGAAGACGGCGCAGGACCTCATCGCGCAGGTGCGGGGCCTCGACGGCGACTACAGCTTCGAGACCTATTTCTCGCTCTCGTGCCAGAACTGCCCGGATGTGGTGCAGGCGCTGAACCTGATGAGCGTGCTCAATCCCCGCATCAGGCACGTGGCCATCGACGGCGCGCTGTTCCAGGACGAGGTCGAGCGCCGCAAGGTGATGGCGGTGCCGTCGGTGTTCCTGAACGGGGAACCCTTCGCACAAGGCCGCATGGGGCTTGAAGAGATCGTCGCCAGGCTCGACACGGGCGCCGCCGTGCGCGAGGCGGAAAAGATCGCGGCGAAGGCACCCTACGACGTGCTGGTGGTCGGCGGCGGCCCCGCGGGTGCTGCCGCGGCGATCTATGCCGCACGAAAAGGCATCCGCACCGGCATCGCCTCGGAGCGCTTCGGCGGCCAGGTGCTGGACACGATGGGCATCGAGAACTTCATCTCGGTCGCGCACACCGAAGGCCCGAAGCTGGCGGCGGCGATGGAAGCGCATGTCCGCGACTACGGCGTCGACATCATGAACATGCAGACGGCCTCCAAGCTGGTGCCAGCCCCTTCGCCCGGCGGGCTCGCAGAGGTGCATCTGGCAAGCGGCGCGGTGCTGCGGTCGAAGACGGTGATCCTCACGACCGGCGCGCGCTGGCGCCAGATGGGGGTGCCCGGCGAGGCCGAGTACCGCAATAAGGGCGTCGCCTACTGCCCGCATTGCGACGGACCGCTGTTCAAGGGCAAGCGCGTGGCGGTGATCGGCGGCGGGAATTCGGGCGTCGAGGCGGCGATCGACCTGGCGGGCATCGTCGCCCATGTGACGCTGATCGAGTTCGATGCCCAGCTGCGCGCCGACGCGGTGCTCCAGCGCAAGCTGGCGAGCCTGCCGAACGTGACCGTGATCGTCTCGGCCCAGACGACGGACGTAACGGGCGACGGCGAGAAGGTGACGGGCCTCTCCTACAGGGACCGTACGAGCGGCACGACGCGCACGGTCGCGCTGGAAGGCATCTTCGTGCAGATCGGCCTGGTGCCGAACACGGAATGGCTGAAGGGCGCGGTCGCGCTCAGCCCGCGCGGCGAGATCGAGGTCGACCAGCGCGGCGAGACGTCCGCCAAGGGCGTATTCGCAGCGGGCGATGCGACGACCACGCCCTACAAGCAGATCGTCATTGCCATGGGCGAAGGCTCGAAGGCGGCGCTGTCGGCGTTCGACCATCTGATCCGCCTGGCCCCGGCCGGCGAGGAGGCCGAGGCGGAGGCCGTCGCCGCCTAGCGGCCGGAGCCAAGTCGAAACGAAGGCGCCGGCCGTTCGACCGGCCGGCGCTTCGATTCAGGCGGGGAGAATCAGGCTTAGGCCTTGCAGGCTTCCATGGCGGGGCCGGCCTTGGCCGAGCCTTCGCCCATCAGCTTCTCGAATTCTTCCTGCGTGATGCCGGCCGCGGCGAGCGCATCGGCGATGATCTTGTCCTTGGCGGCCTGGTCGGCGGCGGCCTCGGCGTCGCCCGAGGCGACCAGCACGGCCACGGCGCGCGGATCGACGTTGTCGACGATCGCCTTCACCTGGCACTCGCAGGTTTCCGGCTTCTCATCGCCCGCCTTGCACATGGCGAGCAGCTTGTCGCTGGTCTCGTCGGCGGCGGCGGCGCCGGCCAGCAGGAACAGCGGCAGCGCCGCGGACAGGGCGAACTTGGCAATCGTGGTGCGCATCTGGGGTAGTCCCTCGTATGGGTAAGGCCCGAGCGAACACCCGCTTCGCCCTCGTTTCTGCAAGGACGCCCCTCGGCGTCCTGCCCAGCCGAACAGCGCCATATCAGGGCCGGGCGGGGCCGTCGAGGGCCTGTTGCGTCAAGGCCGTTTCGCCAGTTCGTCGGCGATCCAGGCGTCGATCCGGGCCTCCAGCATGGCGAGCGGCATGGGGCCGGCCAGCAGCACGGCGTCGTGGTAGCGGCGGACGTCGAACGAGCCGCCCAGCGCCTCGGCCGCGCGGGCGCGCAGCTCCTTCAGCTTCATCTCGCCGATCTTGTAGGCGAGGGCCTGGCCGGGCCAGGAGATGTAGCGCTCCAGCTCGGTCTGGATGTTGTGCGGCGCGAGCGCGGAATTGTCGGTAAAGCAGGCGCGCGCCTGCTCGATATCCCAGCGCTTCCAGTGGATCCCGGTATCGGCGACCAGGCGGCAGGCGCGCCACATCTCGTAGGAGAGACGCCCGAAGCGCTCATAGGCGTCGCGGTAGATGCCCATCTCCTCGCCGAGATACTCGGCATAGAGGCCCCAGCCCTCGACATAGGCCGTCGCCCCGCCGTTGCGGCGGTAATAGGGGATGTCGCCGAGTTCCTGGGTCAGAGCGATCTGGAGGTGGTGGCCGGGCACCGCCTCGTGGACCGTCAGGGCGGGCAGTTCATAGAGCGGCCGCTGGTCGAGCTTGCCGGTGTTGACCATGTAGCCGCCGGCGATGCCGAGCTGCGGGGAGCCGGGGAAATAGCGGCCGGTCGTGTAGCCCTCCTCCTGATCCTCCGGCACCGGGCGGACGCCGTAGGTGAGGCGCGGCAGCGTGCCGAACAGGCCAGGCAGCCGGTCGTCGGCTCGCTTGGCGATTTCTGACGCTTTCTCAAGCAGTTGCAGGCGGCTGCTAGCGTAGAACCGGGGGTCCGTCCGAAGGAACTGGAGAAATTCGGCAAAGGTGCCGGCGAACCCGGTCTCGGCCATGACGCCGTCCATCAGGGCGCGGATGCGGGCGACCTCCGCCAAGCCGATGTCGTGGATCTCGTCCGGCGTGAGCGTCGTGGTGGTGTGATGACGGGCCTGGAACTCGTACCAGTCCTCGCCGCCGGGCATATCGACCGTCGCGAGACTGGACCGAGCCTTGGGGAGGTATTCGTCCTTCAGGAAGGCGGCGAATTGCTCCTGACGGGGGCGAATCTGCTCGCGGACGAGGCCGATCGCCTGGGCCTTCCACTCCGCGACGGTGGCAGGATCGAGGGTCGCCGGCGCGGTCGCGAAGGGCGCGAGCAGCACGTCGGTTTCGATCGGTGCGCCGGCCTGCGCCTCGGCGATCCGCAGGACGCGCTCGACCACGATCCCCGGCTGGGTCCAGCCGGTCTCGATGCCGCGCCGGAGGTTCTTGATGTTGTCGTCGTACCAGGCCGGCAGCGCCGCCAGCCGGGCGAGCCAGGCCTCGGCATCGGCCGCCGAGCGGATCACCGTCGAGCGCGCCAGATAGTCGCCCAGCGTGTGGAAACCCGAGTCGTTCTGGAACGCGATGCGCCCTTCATCGAAGGACAGTGCAGCCAGGCGGTCGGCGATGTCGTAGGCGAGATAGTCGCGGTCGAAGACGTCGGCGCCGTCGAGACGGTTGGCCGGCAAGGCATCGATCCTCCGGGCGAAGTCCTCGAGGGCCGTCATCCGCCGCGCGTCGGCTTCGGCGCTGGCGTCGGGCAGCCGGGCAAGCGCTTCGGCATCGTCCTCCGCCCCCGCCGTGATCGGGTCTTCGCGCCGCAGAAAGGCCTCGTACTCGGCTTCGAGCGCCGCGAATCGTTCGGCTTCCGCCGGACCGGCGGCGGCCGGCAGAACCGCGGCGGCCGCAAGGAGCATCCCGATGACAAACCGGCGCATGGTTCCTCCTCACCGACGGTCGAGTCGGCCATCTACAGGCGGCCCGCATGCTGGCTGGGAACGGGGGCCGCGTCACGACCGGCCCGATCACGAGGCCGCCAGCAGCCGCATGGCCATGGCGACGGACGTGCTGCGCCCCTATCTTGGACAAGCAAAGGACGAAGGGCGGACCCGACCTTGGACAAACCCCACGGCACTCTCAATCCCGGCTGGCGGCTCGAGGAGCGCTTTCGCCGCCTGCCGCGCCACTTCTATACGACGCAGGAAGCCGAACGGCCCGGCGAAGACCCGATCCTGGTCCATGGGAGTGCGGCGGCCGCGGCGTTGATCGACCTGACGCCGGAGGCATTCGGCCATCCCGACTTCGCGGCGTCGTTCTCGGGCCATGCCCCGCTGGCCGGGGTCGCGCCTTACGCCACGGTCTATGCCGGGCACCAGTTCGGCGTGTTCGTGCCGCAGCTCGGCGACGGGCGGGCGCTGACCGTGGCGGAGATTGTGAACAGTCGGGGCGAGGCCTGGGACATTCAGCTGAAAGGCGCCGGGCGGACGCCCTACTCCCGCTTCGCCGACGGGCGGGCGGTATTACGGTCCAGCATCCGGGAGTACCTGTGCAGCGAGGCGATGGCGGCGCTCGGCATTCCCACCACGCGCGCCCTGTCGGTGGTGGCGACCCGCGAAGGGGTGGCGCGCGAGACGATGGAGCCCGGCGCGGTCGTGACGCGGCTGGCGCCCAGCTTCATCCGCTTCGGCCATTTCGAGTTCTTCCATCATCGCGGGCTCACCGAGGATGTGCGCCTGCTGGCCGATCATGTGATCGAAGGGCATTTCCCCCATCTCGCGGCCCTGCCCGACCGTCATGCGGCCTGGTTCGCCGAGATCGTCACGCGGACGGCGCACCTGATGGCCGCCTGGCAGGCGGCGGGCTTCGCCCACGGCGTGATGAACACCGACAATATGTCGATCCTCGGCCTGACGATCGACTACGGACCGTTCGGCTTCCTCGACGCCTATAATCCGGGCTTCATCTGCAACCACTCCGACGATGCCGGGCGCTACGCGTTCGAGCGGCAGCCGGCGATCGGCCTGTGGAATCTGCAGGTGCTGGCTGGGGCGCTCACCTCGCTCGTACCGGTCGAGACGCTGCGGGCTGCGCTGGAGACCTATGCCCCGGCGTTCCGGGCACGGATGATCGCGCTGATGCAGGCAAAGCTCGGCCTTGAGGAGGTCCGCGACGGCGATGTCGGGCTGATCAACGCCCTGCTGCAGGCGATGTCGAAGGGCGCCGCCGACTATACGATGGTCTTCCGCGCGCTGGGCGATGCGGGCGGAGACGGCGAAGCGGCGGCATGGATCGACCTGTTCGGGGCCGCGGCCGACGAGGCGCGGGACTGGCTGGCGCTATATCGCCGGCGGGTCGGCGTTGGCGACGCGCCAGCCCGGCGTGTGCGCATGAACCGCGTCAATCCGCGCTATGTCCTTCGCAACTGGCTGGCCGAGACGGCGATCCGGGCGGTCGAGGACGAAGGCGACGTCGCGACGCTGGACCGGATCTTCCGCGTCGTCACGGCACCCTATGACGACCACCCGGGCGAGGAGGACTTCGCCGCGCCGCCGCCGCCGGCCCTGTGCGGCCTGGAAGTCTCCTGTTCGTCGTAGGGCCTATGGCGCGCCGGCCCCTAGCGTCTGACGCACGTCGAAGAATCCGGCCCAGGGATCGCGCGGCTGCGCGGCAAGGCGCTCGCCCATCGTGGCGATCGTGAAGCCTCCCGGGTCGAGGCCGGGTGCGACCTCGGCCCAGGCAAGCGGTGCCGCGACCGTCGCCCCAGGCCGGGCGCGCGGCGAAAAGCTCGCCACCGCCGTCTGGGCGCGGCCGTTGCGGAGATAGTCGACGAAGACCCGGCCCCTGCGCTTCGCCCTGGACAGCGTGGCGACGTAGCGCTCGGGCGAGTCGGCCGCCATGGACCGGGCCAGCCTCGCCGCGAAGGCCTTGGCCTCGGCCCAGCTTACGCCGGGATCGATGGGCACGACGACATGCAGCCCCTTGCCGCCCGTCGTGCGGGCGAAGGACGCAAGGCCAGCCTGCGCGAGGCGGTCGCGTACCTCCAGCGCGGCGGCCGTGACACGTTCGAACGCGACGCCCTCGCCGGGGTCGAGGTCGAAAACCAGCCGGTCGGGCGCTTCGAGCCGCGCCAGAGTCGCCCCCCAGACGTGGATTTCGAGGGTTCCGGCCTGCGCCAGCGCACGCAGGCCCTCGCGGTCCCGGATCGAGAGAAGTTCCTGGCCGCGGCTGGCCGTCCGGCGGACGACAGCCGGCATGCCCGCCCAGCCATGCTTCTGGAAGAAGCACGGCTGGGCGATCCCGCGCGGACAGCGAACGAGCGCCAGCCGGCGGTCCGCGACCTGCCGCAGGGGGCGGCCGGCCCGGCGGTGTGGGCCAGCACCAGCCAGGCGGCGCCGTCGGC
>OEIV010001281.1_pt1 | contig 11747 bp, 13 predicted proteins | sample 1539231 | NCBI WGS metagenome assembly OEIV01 (sample SAMN03794762, study PRJEB22550) | activated sludge metagenome | feature: wastewater treatment plant; material: activated sludge; isolation source: Wastewater treatment plant of a petroleum refinery complex | place: Argentina: Buenos Aires ... | reverse complement strand
TGTCAGAAGTGGCTCTCTTGATGAGGGACTGCGCCGCCTCAGCTTCCTGCAGAGCTGGAAGAAGGCCTGACTGTGACGCGGTGCGCCGGAACAAGAGGGCACGCTCAAAATTCTGGTGGAACACTTGAGCTGCGAGGTTGTCGTCGGTCGATGCCGCGCTGGGGCGTGATTCGCCGGTGGCAGCTGGCAGCGTCGCGGACTCCGACTTCGTGTCGCAAGCGACAACTCCGACGCAAAGCACAATCGCGAGTAGGGTAACGGTGACTTTCACGCGACAATGGTAGCACATCTCCAGGAGTATCCGCAACCCGTTGCCTGGCATAGAGTTGCGAGGCACCGGACTGGCGATACGCCGATCTTTCCGACTCTCGTCGCTCTACCACAGCCAGCACGGCTGTATCGGGTACATTGTCGCTTGGGCAGAGTTGGCACAGAGCTTGATCTTGAGACTTGGCGATGTTCATCCGAGATCTATTCCGAGGGCAGGCACGTTCAGCCGGAACTGAGCCGGTGGCATTGCCACCGCGCGTTCCCGGCGTGTGGCCGCTGGACACGCCGCTGTTGGAGTTAGCCCCGGGCGACATTCTGACCATTCGAGACTGTGTGACCGGAGTGCAGATTTTCGGCGCTTCTGGTTCGGGTAAGACTTCGGGTAGTCTGGCGTGGTTATCGCAAGCCATGCTTCGAGACGGCTGGGGAATGTTGATCCTGACGACCAAGCCCGGAGAGGCTGACCAATGGGTTCGATGGGCAGAGCAGGCAGGACGCGGATCGGACGTCGTGAGGGTTCGTCCGGACGGTGAGCATCACTTCAACTTCCTTGACTACCTCGACCAACATCCGGACCCCGGAGCAAGCGTTGCGACCAACATCGGCGACATGCTGATGACGCTTGCCCAGCACTCCAAGCCAAAGGCGTCGTCCACCGAGACGAGCACTTTCTTCGCCGAGTCAGCGAGCCAGATGGCAACGCAGGCGATCCACTTGCTTCGCGCCGCTGGTCAGACACTGACGCTTCCGGCGATCAATCGGGTAATCAACGGCGCACCCAACCATCCATTGGAACTTCGGGATGCAGACGCCGAGAAAAGCGTCGCTGCGGGGCTGCTGCGGCAAGCCGAAAAACGCGGCAGTGCTCAGCTTGAGTCGCTTTGCGACTATTGGCTTGGGCAGTTTCCAAACATGAACGAGCGAACTCGCGGCGACGTGATTTCAACGCTCACGACGGTGCTGTTTCGGTTTACGGAGCAGCCGATTGCCAATCTGATCGCGTCAACACGCCGCAGTACGTTCGTTCCAGAGTTGGTGGACCAGGGCCGCGTGGTGATTTTGGACTGTCCGGTGATCCTGTACCAGCAAGCTGGCCGACTGTTCCAGATCGCGATGAAGCATCTGACGCAGCAAGCGATTTTGCGCCGGCCCACATCCGACACGACCAGGCCGGTAGCGATCATTGCGGATGAAGCTCAGAACTTTGCAACGCACGCAGACTACATCTATCAGGCAACCTGCCGAGACTTTCGCGGTTGCACGATCTATGCCACACAGTCCATCGACAACTACAAGGAGGCAGTTGGCAGTGATCCGGCTGTCGAAGCCCTTCTGGCAAGCCTGGTGCTCAAGATGTTTCACGCCAACGCCGGACGGACGAATGAGTGGGCCGAGAAGCTCATTGCTCGCGACTGGAGGACGATGGCGAGCGAGAGCCTGAACCAGCGGGGGGACCACACCAATCATGCGACTTTCGGGTCGAGCATGAGTGAACAATTGCACCCGCAGATTCTCCAGGTGGAGTTCACACGGCTGCGGAACGGCGGGTCTCGAAACGGCGGGATGGTTGACGCGATCGTGTTTCAGGCGGGACGGCTGTTCCGCCAAAGTGGTACGCCAATTCTGCGAATGGCGTTCCGTCAAGGCGGATTCTAGTGGGAGGTTTGTCGATGAACGGAGAAGGTGGTCAAGCGTCACAGAGTCTTGCGTCGGCTGTCCGCTGTGGAGCGAGTGTGTGGACAGCATTTCGGTGGGTGTCGAATCTGCTTTACGGGCTTTGCTGGATCATCGCACTGCCGGTCGAGTTATTCTTCAACCGCCGCGTCGGGCGACGCTATGCGGGAGTCATTCCGGTTGCGTGTTCGACGATCGTGTTGACTGCGGTGATGCTGGCCCCGGCGTTGCTGGAGGCATACCGGACTCCGCAGGCCGCATCCGAGTTTGACCCGGCGAGCCTGTGGCCGGTGGCGATCGTGCTAGGGTTGTTCGCCTTGTGCGTGCTGCGGCAACGTCTGGCATCGTGGTGGCGGTTTCGCAGCAACGCACAGGTGCACAGTTTCAGTAGCGGCGTGCCCTGCTGGCTGAACTTGCCGCAGTGGTTTGTAAAGTCCAGCCCGCCAGTCAAGCTGACGGACGTTTCGCCCATTCCACCAGCAATGCCGATTCCGCGATCGCCGTTTGAGGCTCTCCGGCAAGAGGCACGTATCCTGCTTGGGGCCGAGTTGCGCGGATTCTTGTCTTCTTGGTTCGAGGGTCATGTGCCGCGCGGCCCGATCATGTGGATCGCGAGCACGGTTGTACATCCTCTCTTGCTCATCGGCCTGGGGGTGTACTTCATGCCCTACCACCCGTTGGGAGCGTATGTGGCAGTTGCGGGTCTGGCCGTCTTTGTCAAGGCACGTATTCAGAAGGCCTTCGTCGTGGAGTCTGTATACGACTTGTTCGATGGCCGGATCGAGCAGACTTTCCTGCTGGAGCTATCTGAACCGCAACCGCTCCATGCTGCTGAGCGTGCCGGGCTTGTGGTGCCGGGAGTGGCACGGATGTTGGCTGGAACCATCGTGTCGTCACCGATACCAAATGAGCCGCGTGGCGGAGCCGCGATCGAAGTAAAGCCAACGTGGACGCGGCGACCAGAATCCGCTTCGGCCAGCGGAACCACTTTGCCTCAGGCTGAAGCCAACGGGACGGATCGGGCCGAGGCAGACACTACGTCACCTGGGCCATTCAACTAGGGTGCCGGAGTGGCTGCGGTCGAATGACCGGTTGTGTCAGACGTGCTCTCTGCTCGGGCGGCAATCTTGCCGTCACCAACGAGAGGAGAGCATTCATGTCTCACGACATCACCCGGACCGATCAACTTGTACTTACCGCGAAACCTGCCTGGCATGGGCTTGGCGTGATCGTTGAGGAGGCGCCAACGCCGGAGGAGGCCTTGCTGCTGGCCGGACTTGGCTGGCGAGTCGAGCAATGGCCAATCCAAGCGAAGGGTCCTGATGGACCGAAGGATGTGTCAAGCCATGTGCTGAACGTGCGGAACGACACTCAAGAGCCGCTGGGGGTTGTCGGCGTCGGCTACCAGCCGGTGCAGAACGGGGAGCTTGCGGAGTTTGTGAGCGCCTTGGGCCAATCCGGTGCCGTGAAGATCGAGTCGGCCGGATCGCTCCGCGGCGGCAAACGAGTTTGGTTTCTTGCCCGAGGAACCTCGATCTGGCTCGGCGACCGGGACGAGGTCAAGCCGTACTTGCTCGTCGCCAACGGCCATGACGGCACGATGGCGGTCGTGTGTCAGCCAACCACGATTCGCGTCGTTTGCCGGAACACCCTGCACGCGTCGCTGAAGGAGGGCGAGCGGTCGAGCATGACGGTGCGATTTCGCCACGAGGGCCAGATTGCCGACAAGTTGGACGATGCTCGAAGGGCTTTGGGGCTTTTTGAGTCGGCGCGTGCCGCGTTTGAACAGCAATCGAAAGCACTCAGCGCGAAGGAAATGAGCCGCGAGGATCTTCAACGTTTCTGGCTGGACGTCTATGCGGCGACGCTGGAGCCGATTCCCGCCCATCCGGTCACGCCGCACGAGAACCGCCAAGTGAAGCAAGCAAAGGAGCGGTTGTCGATGTGGGCTATGAACTTCGATCGGGACAAGGATCGGACCGGATCGCCTGCGTCAGCATGGACCGCGTTGAATGCCGTGACAGAGTGGTTTGACCATCAGCGCCAAGTGCGAGCGGCGAATGAACCTGTGCGAAAGGATCAACGGCTCCTGGGCAACTGGTGGGGCGACGCGGCCATCGCCAAGGCGAAGGCGATGGAAATGGCGCTCACACGATGAGCTTTCTCAATCGCGATGGGTGTCTGGTGTGGCTAGAGGCTATCCCAGAACCCGGATTGGCGCTTCCTTTCCCAAGCAGTTCAAGAGGTTTCGGGATAGCCTCTAGTCAGAAGTCGCACCCAGACGCTTATGGTGCAGTACAGTATGAGTCAGCCATGAGCGACTTCCGGCTCGCTCGCGACATTCATCAATGTACTGAAGACAGCGGCTTGGTACGACTTGCTGTGCCTTGATGGATCTCCCTCAAGCGATTAACCGTTTTGCTCAACGCCCTATTGATCTCGGAATGCACCACTGGCTCGTAGCACACGTCCCAGCAGTGGGTCATAGTGCGAGACGCCACGTCCGCGTGAGCATCGGGACAGTACTTCGGAGAAGCCCATGCATGCAACCTGCCAGCCAAGCGAAGGAGCGTCCCGGCGTGATCGGCAAACGCTGTGGGGTCAAGGCCGCTGTTGCGGCAGAACGCAAACACCTCATCCGGGGCAGACTTCAAGAGTTGAACATTGTGTATGTACCCGACATGCAAATCACGAATTGCGGCGGCTTCATCGGGTAGTCCAAAGGACTTTACAATTGCTGCCGCATTGATATCAAGCGGATGAGTACCTTCCAGCTGCTGCCAAATAGGTGTCGTAATCTCCGAATCGATCCTCGTGGCTACGACGACCAAATCATCGCGGCTCAACAGCTCTCCATGTAACTGATGCAGAAGCGGAGCGTGAACGCCTGCATACCAGTATGTGTAAACCAGACGCCCTAGGAGAGCAATGCTGTCGTCATTCAGAAGCCTGGCGATGCACGCCAAATGATCTGCGACATACTTCGCCAGCCGTACACGTGGAAATACTGCCAAGCCGACTCGTAGGGCGTCAATAGCCTCAATATGAAGTCGAAGCCGTTCTTTGCTGGAGAATACTCGTGTCTTGATAGTGAAAGCGAGTTTCTTGTTCAAGTAGGCAAAGAACTCGCACCGTGTGACATATCTCGCCGGGCTGCTGTCTGGCGCGAACTGTCCAGCAAGTCTCTCCTTGCACACCGCGATGTCTTTGAGGTAAGAGTCCTCGCACGCGTAGAGGGCATACGCGGCAAACAGTGTTGTGGACAACTTGAGTCTCGTGCCCAAACGCAAAGCCACGAGCGACTCAAGAGAATCGCCTGTAGTGAGACTCAGCGCATTCATCCACTGTGTCATCTCATTAGATAGCATCGGCGCCGCAAGAGTGTCATACTCTCCGGTTGGATACTCGTACAACAGATGTTGCGCGGCTAGGCGCCGCCGTTCATCTGCTTTCTCGCCATGCGTGGCTTTCCAGAATGCGTCATAGCAACCGTTGAGAATGCCTGCCCATACGCTTACGTGCAGATTAAGAGTTCTCGGATTGCCTGTAAGTCTCTCAATGAAGTGATCGTACTCAGATTCCAGCGAGGATAGCGGGTCTACACGCGGCTCATAAACAATCAGAATGTCTAACTGAGTGGCGCCAGAGCTCATCGGTTCTGGTGCGTGGACATAGGTGTCTACTGAGCATCGCGTGCAGCACTCCACCGGGCGCCGTAGCAAGCCAGTGAGGACGTGGACAGCATAGCTTGTGATCCATCGCTGTTCGTCTTCAAACGCACCGGCTTCGACATCATCCCCACGAGACACCTTAGAATGCACCAGCCCACCGAAGTAGAGCACGAAATCGTCAAAACGTGGAAAGACACGCGGGGCCTCGACAATGGACATCGGTTCAATGCGGTTTGTTCGGATTAGCCGATTGATAACGGAACGTATAGCCTTGGTCAACCAGTTTTTTGACATCTGGCTCATTCGCGTACTGCCATCCTTTGCGAGCATGGGAGACGGGTTCCTGTCCACGTCCCGTAAAGTAATCTACGACAAGAAGTGCCTTCTGACTGTGATTCACATACGCAGCATCGATGCGGCGTTCGCCTCCTGCCGCCCGTTCGATGACTGGCTGTCCCACCGCATTTGTGAAGATCGACCAACCAGACCGTGATGGCGTTGGGTCCGCGGCAACGGCTACACGTTCTGCGGCCGCAATTGTGGCATGGATACGCGTGCCACGCGCTGCCGCTGATTCGGTAGGGTAGTACGAAGCGAGGGGAGTGGCGATTGGTGATTCCGATGATGCCGCGTAGGTCGGCGCGGAATAGGAACTCCCGTAATTGTGCTCAGTTTGCTCGAAATAGCACGGCATACGTCGCTCCAGAATGGTGTCCGGAAAGCGTAGGCCATCAGAGGCAATCAGCGATTCGAGGAAGCCACAACGCGCGCCCTGTTTGCCCCTTCGGTTCGGTTCGCCGCTAGGTCTGCTGAACTGTCATTGGTGGGCCAACACGGACCAAGCCGGATCGCACGCGACCGTGGGCCGGCGGCGCTCCGGTTGGTCCCGGGCGATCCATCGGAACGACGGCAGCCGGTACTGGCGAGGGTCATCGAACGCCAGATAGGGCAGTTGGCACGAGAGCAGGGTCATCGGTTCATCGAGTGTGCTAAACGTGTGCACCACCCCTCGGGTGAACAGGAACACATCTCGCTCACGAGCCGGGATGCTGCGAACGTCCGATCCGTCGAAGGCACCGACAGTCTGATCGCTGACGTGAAAGAAGCCTCGACCCTCATGCACGATGATGAAGCGGTCGGAGTGCTCGTGAACGTGCATGGGCAAGTCGTCAGCCCCGGCACTCCATCGGAGCTTGGCGAGTGCGCCTGCCGCCTGTACTCCGTCGATCTTTGCCGCTTCCCAAGCTGCTCCGGCCACCAGTTCGCTGTCTTCAAACGGAGCGGTCAGGGTGAGCGGATGATCGGATTCGAGCGCGTGGATCAAATCCCGGAAATGCACGCCGCGCCCAGTCCCGCGAAGTCGGCCAACGGCCGCAGTCGGCCGCTCCGACTGACGTCGAAGGCGGTCGAGGGCTTGATCGGCCATCGACAGGATCGCCTGGAGCACCTCGGCCCCTCGCATGGGGCAGCCGGTCGCGGGCGGGAACTGGATTCCATCCAAGGTGACTGCACGAGCGTTCATGGCGGCTCACTCCCATGTCCCTAGACTGGGGACATACTCAGGCTACTTTAGCGTGTCCCTGTGACAGGGACAACACCACGAAAAAAGCCGCCACACGCCCCCAATCCGGTTCACCGACCGGCCTACTTGGCGTTCTTGAGAACGCTTCAGAAGATTCGCAAAGAGTCCGGCCTGACGATCCGCGAGTTGGCCGAGCGCATGGATCGGCCTCGCACTTGGGTTCACAAGTGTGACACTGGGCAGAGGCGAATGGATGTGCCGGAATTTCTGGAGTGGTGCGAGGCGTGCGGCGTTGAATTCACCGCCGCCGCCAAGATGCTCAAGCGGCGGAGTTAAGCCAAGGTGGCAGCGGGGCTTTTCGAGACCGAGCCTCCTCAAGTGCCACGTGTGAGAGCCATCGCAAGTCACCTTCACCGCGCTGCTGCAAGACGCCCGCGACGCTCTCGGGACGCGGACAGGACGGTCGGTTAGTAATGACCACCCTCTCTCCCGACCCAAGAACCAGCAATTGCTCCCGTCGGCGGGCGGATACCGCGATGTCTGCGGTCTCGGCGACAACCTGCTCCTGTGGCAGCCGTAGCAAATGGGCAACCTTGCCCATTTGGCGGGCATAGTCGAGCCGAAGAGGAGGGAGGACTATCGAGTCGGTCATTGATTCGAGCTTCACATAGGGGCTTCGAGGGGGAACTTCAAGGCCCACATGTGCCGAAGCCTAGCGGTCCACGAAACGATCGCGCCGTTCAGGCCAGTCCCCCGAGCATGTCACACGAAGTCCCGGCCGAGTAATGCGACTCTGCGTCGCCTGCACATTGCAGCAGGGTTGAAGGCGTTTGATGAGCAGCGATTCGGTGTCGGCAAGAAGTTCCACGGTCAGACGAGCGTCAGTGATGAACTCGCCGATGCGGAGGGTCAACTCCTCTACGCCGAAGTGCTCCGCGACGTGGTTCCATACGCCATCTTTCGATCGACAGGCAAGACGCTGTCGCACGCTCTGGTACTCCGCCTTGCCGAGGTAGAGAATCTGATCCGTCTCGGGATGGCTCAGCGCGTACAGAACGCGGCTCAACGCCCAGCGATGATCGCGATCACCTTCGATCAAGTCCCAATCGAGTTCAATGTCAAGCGGCATTCATACCCCTTACCTCGTCACGAGCAAAATCTTCTTGGTCAATGAAAACTGCGGATAGATCAATACGAAAACGTAGTACTTATACGAGAACGCCTCGGCTACGCACTCATGCCGGGTGCCGTTCCGATCGTTGACAACCAGCGCCTGCGGTCGGGACATTTTTCGGCCTCCAACAGGCACCATTCGTCCGATCTGGTCGCTTGGCGTCACGGTATCCGGCAACTGGATCTCGCCAAACTGACTGGTGAATGTCTGAGACGTGATGACACGCCGTACGGTCGCACGAAACCCGTCGCCAGACACCAACTCCGGCGGATCGAGCACCACCACAGCGCACGCACGAGCGTTGGTACCGACGTATCGCCTTACGCTGGCGTAAACGGATGCCCCGTACTTCTTGCTGAGATCCAAAGGCGTTCTTAAGCCGAAGGGAGAATCTGCTGCCTCGACGGTAAACGAGTCGAGTTGAAACAGCACCTCGCAGGCGAACGCGTTGGATTCACGCTCGAAGATTTCGCTGACTTCCGGATCAATCGTCTGAGCACAATCTGCCGTGACTGCGTATATGTCCCGCTGCCAAGGGAGGAGTCCATGGCCCAACTCGTGAAGTTTTAGGAAGGGAACTTTGTACGCGGGCACAAGCTTGTCGAGATGCACGAGCTTTGCGGCCACGTCGAGAACGCCCCACACCTTCGACAGGGCGCTGCGAAGAGCCTTCCCGGCTCGCCCGGCCTTCTTTTGCATCTTCGCGAGAAATCCGTCGTCAATCTCTAGCGGAGCGGCAACAGTGTGCTTCGCTGCTGCGATCACCTCGTCTACGGGCGTCGGAAAGCAGCCAAGTGCGTCTGCCGCTTTGAGCGCGATGCGGGCCTGCTCACGGATGCGGGCAAGCTGCTGGGAATCCACGGAGTGATCGTCAGCCTTCATGAGGAGCGCTTGCCTTTCTTTGATCGAAGGAAGGCCAGGTACTCCAGAAGTGCCTCTTCCTCTTCGTTCGTGAGATTGTCCTTGGCAAATGTCGCGACCCGTCCATGACGCCGCGATGCGGTCTGATCCGGCGCAGAAGCGACAATGTATCCGGCCTTTTCCATCAGTGTCTCATAGGGCACGCCGTACACCTGAGCGAGGCTGTGCAGAATGTTTGGAGACGGCTTGTTGATGCGCCCGTGTTCAAGTTGACTGAGGTAGGCGTTTGAGACGATGCCGCCAGCCGCTTCTTCTACCTCGCGCAGCGACAACTGCTTAGAGGTTCGGACGTTCGCTAGATACTCACCGAGAGTTTGTCCTGTCGGTTTGTTCGTGACGCTCTCCTTGCCGGTCATGCAGTTCTCCTGGATCGGGAAGAGTAGGCTGTCCGCTAAATTTCTCAAGCAAGCTGCTTGACTGCTGCATGGACTAAGCGAATGATTCCTCCAACGCAAGGCACGCGCGGGTGTGGACGTGTCGTCCGCAACCGCCGGAGCCGGAGAACTCAGTCATGGCAAAAGGTCGAAACGTCCATGTCGTCCCGAACGGGAACAATTGGCAGGTCAAGCCCGAGGGAGGGCGACCGGTGTCAAACCACCGCACACAGGGGGCGGCGGAAGCCGCCGCAAAGCCCATTGCTCGACAGAACCAAGCCGAAGTCGTGATTCACCGTCCGAACGGACAGATTCGCGACAAAGACAGTTTCGGTAACGACCCGAATCCGCCCAAGGACAAGAAGCACTGAGCATCGGTCATGGCGGGGTGTACCCGCAACGACCGTGCTCTCGGAGTTGACTCATGTACCACCCGAGACCCTACGACCCACCGAATCTTCCGACCCGTCCCAGCATCCCGGAACTGCCGCATCCGCGGCCAGTGCCAGAACGGCCATCTCCGCCGGTGAACCCGCGGCCTTGTCCGAACCCGATGCCGGGACGCCCGATCATCCGAAAGTGACGGGCAATAGGTCTGGACGAAACCCACGGGTATTCACCGCCGCTGGCACGCGGCGGTTTTTCTTGCGCCTCAGCCCGTGCGTTCGTTTCGGCGGTTCAGCAAAAGCGAGATCATGGCGGATCGTTGCCGATGGGTAAGAGGAACCGGACAACTTCCGATCCAGTGCTTGATCGCGGGTGCGTCGATCTCCTGTGGAATTCCTGCGGAAGCGTCGTTGGTTACTGCACCGGATTCTGCACCGCCTCCCGGAGAACCTGCGGGATTTCCAGCGGATTCCGATGGTTGTTCGAGTCCTTCGGGGGGCATTGAAGACAAAGGAATTACGACAACGGCCCCGGTCGCGACCGGGGCCGTTGTGCCAGTTGCGGACGGGCAGGCCGTGTTTCCTGCGGCGTCGGGATCGACCCGCTGATTTTCTGTCAACGCGGAGCCAGCCCGTGGCCTGGCGGCATGGCACCTTCCGCGAGTCGATAGCCCACTCCTGGCTCAGTGATGACAAACCGTGGCTGGGCGGGATCGACTTCCAGTTTCTTGCGAAGTTCCCCCGCGTAGACGCGGAGATACTGCACATCGCTGGCGTGCTGCGGGCCCCAGACCTCCTTGAGGATCATCTGGTGGGTGAGCACCTTGCCCGCGTGCTTGACCAGGAACGCCAGGAGCTTGAACTCCATCGGCGTCAGGCGGACCTCGCGACGTCCGGGGCTTTCGGGGCCGGTGGCCTGGTCGGTCACGAAGACCAGTCGGGCGGCGAGGTCCACACGCAGGGTCCGGCCGTCGGCGGTGCATTCATACGGCGGCACCTCTGCGATCCCGGCGGGCCCCCGACTTGTAGCCGCGGTCACATGGCGCAGAGCAACGCGCAAGCGGGCGAGCAGTTCGCCGACGCCGAAGGGTTTGGTGAGGTAGTCGTCGGCCCCGGCATCGAGGGCGGCCACCTTATCGCTCTCCTGCCCGCGCGCGGAGAGGACGACAATCGGCGTGCGAGCCTCTTTGCGGATCGCGCGGGTGACGTTCAGGCCGTCGCCGTCGGGAAGGCCAAGATCCAGCAGAATGACATCCGGATAGGTGGTCATCGCCAGCAGCGTCCCTTCGCGGGCCGTGCCAGCTTCCTTCACGCGGTAGTGGTTGGCTTCGAGCGTGGCGCGGAGGAAGCGGCGGATGGGCTCCTCGTCCTCGATGATGAGCACGAGTGGCATGTGCGCTGGCGGCGTGGCATGAAGCGGCTGCGCACTTGCCGGGCTTGGCGTTGAGTCGTTCATCGCGCACTGCTCCCAATCTGCCCGCTGTTGATCGTCGTCGGCAAGGTGGCCGCGCCGCGATCCGCTGCAGCGTCCTCCTTGGCTGGAAGCACGGGCTGCGGGTAGTCGATCGGGAGCGAGAAGAGGAACGCGACACCCCTCGGGGTGTTGGGCTCAGCCCAGATACGACCGCCGTGCACGCGGATGATCCCCTCACAGATCGTCAGGCCAAGGCCCATGCCCGTCGATGCCGCGGCACCAGAACTCGGGCTGGCCGTCTTGCTTGCGCGGCCTCGATAAAAGCGTTCGAACACCTTGGA
>OEIV010001279.1_pt1 | contig 11749 bp, 7 predicted proteins | sample 1539231 | NCBI WGS metagenome assembly OEIV01 (sample SAMN03794762, study PRJEB22550) | activated sludge metagenome | feature: wastewater treatment plant; material: activated sludge; isolation source: Wastewater treatment plant of a petroleum refinery complex | place: Argentina: Buenos Aires ... | reverse complement strand
CACCATCGCCACCAACATGGCCGGCCGCGGCACCGACATCCAGCTCGGCGGCAACGTCGAGTATCAGGTGCGCGACTGGGTGGCCGACGAGCGTGCCCAGGGTCGCGAGCCCAGCGATGCCGATGTCGCCGCCAAGCAGTCCGAGATCGCCGCTGACGTCGGTGCCAGGAAGCAGGTCGCGCTCGAGGCCGGCGGACTCTACGTGCTCGGCACCGAGCGCCACGAGAGCCGCCGCATCGACAACCAGCTGCGCGGCCGTTCGGGCCGTCAGGGCGATCCCGGCCGGTCGAAGTTCTATCTCGCGCTCGACGACGACCTGATGCGCATCTTCGGCTCGGAGCGCATGGACACCGTTGTGCGCACGCTCGGCCTCAAGGAAGGCGAGGCGATCGCGCACCGGTGGATGAACAAGTCGCTCGAGATGGCGCAGAAGAAGGTCGAGGCCCGCAACTTCGACATCCGCAAGCAGATCCTGAAGTACGACGACGTGATGAATGACCAGCGCAAGGTCATCTTCGAGCAGCGCATCGACTTCATGGGCCAAGACGACCTTTCCGAGACGGTCGCCGACATGCGCCTTCAAGTGGTGCGCGAACTCGTGTCGCGCCACATTCCCGAGAAGGCGTATGCCGAGCAGTGGGACGGCGAGGGCCTTCGCGACGCCGTGCGCGGTATCTTCGGCCTCGATCTGCCGATCACCGACTGGGCAGCCGAAGAGGGCATTGCCGACCAGGAGATCGAGGAGCGGTTGATCGCTGCCGTCAGCGAGAAGGCGGCGGCCAAGTCCAGCGAGATCGGCGCGGACCTTTATCGCGAAATCGAGAAGATGGTGCTGTTGCAGACGCTCGATCATCTCTGGCGCGAGCATCTCGTCACCCTCGAGCATCTGCGACAGGTGATCGGTTTCCGCGCCTACGGACAGCGCGACCCGCTGAACGAGTACAAGAGCGAGGCTTTCGTGCTGTTCGAGGCCATGCTCGACAAGCTGCGCGAGGCGACCACCGGTCAGCTCATGCACGTCGAACTCACTCCGGGCGAGACGGGCGGCGGGCGCTTCCTCGAGCCGCACGAGTTGCCGCAGATGGAGGCCCATCATCTCGACCCATCGACGGGCCTCGACGAGTTCTCTCTTGCCGATGCGGCCCTGGGGGGCGGTGCCGCGCTGGATGCCCGGCCGCGGTTCGAGCGCGGCGAGCCGGTGAAGAGCCGCAGCGGCGGCGGTGCGGTCGATCCGAGCGATCCGGCGACGTGGGGCCGCGTCTCGCGCAATGCGCCCTGCCCGTGCGGTTCCGGCAAGAAGTACAAACATTGCCACGGAAAGCACGAGTAGACGGATTGCTCGTATTCAGGGCATTCTCGGGCCGGGATGGGTGGACAGTCGGGAATTTCGGCCAAGCGACGGTAGGTTGAGGTGCGCGTTCTAGGGCTTGTTGGCGCTACGCACGACAGCGGTCTTGCACTCCTCGACGACGGATTGCCGCTGCTCATCCTCGAAGAGGAGCGGCTCAACCGCGAAAAGCGCACCAAGGTCTTCCCGACAAGATCGCTGCGCGCGGCCTTAGGCAATGACCTGACCGGTCTTCGCGAGGTCGACGTCATCACGACGCCGTGGGACGTCGGCCGGCTGCGCGCGAGCTTCGCCAAGGCTATGCTACGCGGCCTTCCTGGCAGCCTCAGCTTTCTGCTCGAGGGCTCGCACACGCCGCAGCGCAACGAGATCGTGCTGCTCAACCACTATCTGCGCCGGCGCCTGAAGCGACTTGCCGGCGGCCAGCCGCTTCCGCCAATCGTCAACGTCGGCCATCACGACGCTCACGCTGCCGTGTTCTTCGTCTCGCCGTTCGAGGACGCGACGATCCTCGTCATGGATGGTTTCGGCGACGATGCTGCGACGAGCATCTACACCGCCGCCGGGAACGGTGTCCGCCGCCGCTGGTGGACCGGCATCTTCAACTCGATCGGCATCGTCTACACGTTCGTTACCGAGTATCTGGGTTTCAGCGGCTTCTCCGACGAGGGCAAGCTGATGGCGCTCGCCGCCTACGGCAACGACAGCCAGGTGCCGGCATTCCGCGACATCATTCACCTCGAGAACGGCGGCCGTTACCGGGTCAATCTCTCGTACTTCGATTTTCAGCGGTACGGCGAGTTCAAGCCGTTCAGGCGCAAGTTCTTCGAGCGCTTCGGTCCGCCGCGTGCGAAGGGTGAGCCGCTCAACGAACGCCATCACAACATCGCGCGTGCGCTGCAGGTCGTGACCGAGGAGACGGTGCTGCATATCGCGCGCGCGCTACTCGCACACTATCCCTCGCGCAACCTGATCCTCTCGGGCGGTGTTGCGCTCAATTGCGTCGCCAATGCCCGCGTGCTGGCCGAAACGAAATTCGAGCGGGTTTGGGTTCCACCGTGCGCGTCGGATACCGGTGCCCCGCTCGGCAGTGCACTCTGGCATTACCATCAGTCGCTCGGCCAGCCGCGTCGCTTCGAGATGATCCATCCGTTCTACGGGCTCGGGTTCGACGATCGCGAGATCGAGGCCGCGTTGCAGACGGCGGGGCTGGCATTCGAGAGGCTCGATACACAGACCGTCATCTCGCGCACGGCGAAGAACCTCGCCGAGGGAAAGATCGTCGGCTGGTTCCAGGGACGCTTCGAGATCGGACCGCGCGCGCTCGGCAATCGCTCGATCCTGGCCGATCCGCGCCGCAAGGACATGCGCGAGATCATCAACTCCAAGATCAAGCATCGCGAGAGCTTCCGCCCCTTCGCGCCGGCGGTGCTGGAGGAGCGAGCGGCGGAGTTCTTCGAGATCGCCCAGCCGGACCCGTTCATGACGCTTGCGCCACGGGTGCGCACCGACAAGATCGGGATCATGCCGTCGGCCGTGCATATCGACGGGACGGGGCGAATCCAGACGGTGAGCCGTCAGGCCAATACGCGCTATTACGATCTGATCGCGGCGTTCGGCGAACTGACGGGCGTGCCCGTTCTGCTCAACACCTCGTTCAATCGCCACGAGCCGATCGTGGCGCTGCCGGAAGAAGCAATCTCCTGCTACCTGCGCACCGGAATGGACGTGCTGGTGCTCGGCAACTACTACGTGACGTCGCGTTCGAACGAGAAATCGGCGGCGGCGCAAGCGAGCTTCGAGGAGGCGGCGAAGGAACGCGCGGTGTGATCGCGTCACGCTCGCGTTTCAGTTGAGGGTTCGCTTCGGTCCGCGCGGGGCCGGCTCCGGGAATTCGTCGAGCAAGTCGTGAGCGCTCTCGCTGGACGCGGTCGTCTCGATGACGATGGGGCCGCTGCGTGCGGGGGCCTTGTCCGGCTTCGGTGCAGCGGCCTGCGTGGCGGCGGATTTGCCCGAGTTGCCCTGCCCTGCCACACCATTGCCTGCTGCGCCGTGTCCCGCGGCGGGCTTGCCTCCGCCGCCCGTGGCCGCCTTGCCCGCCTTTTCCCCCGTGTCGCCCGATCCGTGGCCGCCGTGGTTACCCGAACCGCCGTCGCCGGAGTCGTGCCCGGCAATGCGATCCGAGAGCGCCAGGAACACGCTCGAGACGACGAACACCACGTGGATGATGACGAGCCACATGACGTCGCGGTCGGAAACGCTGTTGATCGTCATGAACTGCTTCAAAAGCTGAATCGCGGAGATGGCGACGATGGACGACAAGAGCTTCAGCTTCAGCCCGCTGAAGTCGATCTTGCCCATCCACTCGGGCCAATCCTGATGGTCGCCGTGGTCGATGCGAGAGACGAAGTTCTCGTAGCCTGAGAAGATCACGATGACGAGGAGTGAGCCGGTGAGCGCGAGATCGACCAGGGCGAGCACGCCGAGGATCACCTCGCTTTCGCTGGCGGTGAACGCGTGGGCGGCGATGTGAAAAAGCTCGGCGACGAACTTGATGAGCAGGACGATGAGCGAGAACGCGAGCCCGAGGTAGAACGGCGCCAGCAGCCATCGGCTCGCGAATAGTACTGTCTCGAGCCCTTCTTCGATGCGGCGCGCGAGGCTCTTGTGCTCACTCATTACACACGTCCTGCTCAGGTGGCGTGGCGCACGTTCGACGTTGCGCGCACTCTATTGTTGCGCTTGTGACGCTTGATCCCTCTTGCGGCCCAAACCGTGACCAGGCGTCAGAGACGAGAACAACACTACAATCATGCGTTCGCTAGAGTTCCTTGCGGTTCTGGCGGTTGTTCTGAGCGTTGCTGCACAGGGAGGCAATCGGCAGAACCGGAACACCGGCGGGCGGGAAACCGCGGGGTTATCGCATGGCTGGGCGGCCATGGGCAAGACGAGCGCACAAGGCGGTGCGCGGGCGGGGTTGGGCCTGCCCGCCTCGCCCCCGGTAGCGAAATCAACGGTGCGTCGATCGCCCGTGCGGCTCTTTCTTCGCTGTCTTCATACGGCGGCGCGCAGCCTCTCTGCTGGCGGCGACCTCCCGCTTGAGGCGCTGCTCGGCCAGCGCGATGAAGCGCCGGCAGCTAGCGAGCTTCGACGAGCATCTCGATTGAGAAACGTTCACCGCCGTTTGTGCGAGCAGACGAGGGTGCTTTCTTCGGGCGGGCGGAAGCTTCTCGTTTTCGAGCATCTCTCGGGCGAGCGTCGTCATCGCCTCCCGATAGCTGTCGAAGGCTTGGCCGAGATGGGGTGGCACGCTGCTCGACGCCTGCCGCCAGATTTGCTCGCGGGTCTGGTGATTGATCTGACGGAGCAACGGGTCGCGGCGCGCAAGAGAGTAGAATTCTTCCAGAGCCTGAACGGCGGCGATCGTCTCGCCGCACGGTGCTAAAGGGCTTGGCAGCCCCCCCTCCCCGGGGGCAACACGGTCGAACTCGTAACGGCTCTGGCAGACGCGGACATTGGGCGGGTTCCGCGTCTCCTCGAAGGCGTCGTACCCTTCCTTGAGGTTGCGCCAGAAGCTGGCCCAGTTGCTCTTGTCGTGCTTGGCGAGGTTCTCTTGTGTCAGGCGGAAGGGGAAGACGTGAACCGGCACGTTGTCCTGTCCGCGCACGATCGCCGCCTGCGTCAGCCGATAGATCTCCGAGATCACCGGGTTCGTCATCGCGAAGCAGCCGACCGACGAGCAGCCGCCATGCATGAGGATGTAGGAGCCGGTGCGGGCGAGCGACTGGTCGTAGACGTTGGGAAAGCCGAGGTTGAGCGAACGCGGCCAGCGGCCGATGCGGTGAAGCTGGCGGCGCGTGACCGTGTAGAAGCCCTCGGGCGTCTGCTTGTCGCCTTCGGCGAGCTTGGGGCCGACGGTTCCGGACCAGTTGCAGACCGGATAGGTGGCGAACAGGACGTAGCGGTCGTCCTTGCGCATCCAAAGCTCGGCCTGCGCCTCGGCCTTGAACAGGCGGATGAGAATGGGGTTGCCGAGCTTCAGGCCGGCGGCCTCGAGACGGCTGTCGAATGCGGCGAGGTCGGGCGTGCCGGGCAGCGGATCGGCGGTCGTCGCCGAGCGGCGCTGGTTCTCGACGCGCTCGGGCGCGACGTCGTTGAGTTCGATGCTGACCGCGTGCGCCGGTCCCTGCTGCGTGGCGAGCAGAGCGGCGAGCGAGAGGCCGGCAAATGATGCCAGTCCTCGGCGCAGATGGCGCGGTGGAGATGTGCTCGAACGCATGGCGACCAGACCTCGGTTATGCGGGACCTTGCGGCCCCCGGCGGATCGCCAAATCAGGCAAACCCCCAACACAGTCCCGATGCCAACTAGCCACCGGCAGCAGTGCGTTCCCGGAGAACGTTGCACGACCGGCGCGAGACAGTGCGAAACTGAAGCGGATCATAGCAATGTATCGGCGCACGCGGCCACCCTCGTGCTGGAATAGTTGCTTCTCGCGATCTCGGCCCGAACGATTTCCGGGGATGACATCGCGATCGCAACACGCGCGCGCGCGGCGAACCATGGGACGGGCATCGTCTCGTGTCTCAGCGCGAGGCCGACCGCGTCGATTTCGTCGTCGCCTTGGCCGACGGCTTGGCGCACGCGCCGATCGGGCCGGCCGTCGCCAGCGCCGGAACCGCGCCCGGTCGGAAAACATAGTTGCGGTCGCACACGCTCACCCGCGGCGGTGCGCCGCTCGACAGGAACAGGTCGTTTCCTTCCTTGAGCGTTCGCCAGAACGGCGCCTGTGGGTTCTCGGCCTCCGCCGCCATGTTCTCGTCGGTCATGCGAAACGGAAACGCCTGCACCTGAATGCGCCGCTGTCCTCCGGAAAGTGCCGCTGTGACGAGTTGCCAGATCTCGTCGATCACGGCGTTTGTCATCGCGTAGCAGCCGACGGAGGAGCAGCCCCCGTGAACCATGAGGAAGCTGCCGGTGCGTCCATGTGCGCGGTCGTAGACGTTGGGGAAGCCGAGATTGAAAGAGCGGTGCCAGCGGCTGTTCGGGTTCAACTGGCGGGTCGAGACGGTATAGAAGCCCTCCGGCGCCTGACGGTCGCCCTGTCTGAGCTTCGGTCCGAGCCTGCCGGAGAAGCGGCAGATGGGATAGGTTGCGAAGTGCTCGTAGCGCGTGCCGCGCCGCATCCAGATTTCGAGCTCGAACTCGCGCTTGAAGATGCGCACGAGCATCGGTTGGCCGAGCGCCATACCAGCCGTGGCGAGGCGCTCCGAGAGCTTGGCGAGGTCGGGTGTGCCGGGAAGAGACTGGCCGGCGGTCCAGAGCGCGCGGCGTTTGGCGCGCTCGAGGGCGAGGGCGCGATCCTCGACGTCGCGAAACATATTGGCGAGATCGCCGAGTAGCGCGAGCGCCGCTATTCCTGCGCCGATGGTGAGCAGCAGCCCGATGCGGATGAAAGGTCCGAACAACGGGCGCCTGCGCGGGGCTTCCGGCATTTCACCTCGCCATGGCCGGGCAAATCATGATCGCGCTTCGGCGCGAGCCGGATTTGCAGGGGTTCCCGAGATGTGCAGCGGCCGAAATCAGTAGCCGCGTTCGAGGGTCTGCCGCGCCAAGTCCGCGCGGTGAGACCGCGCTACTGGGAGGCGAAACCGAAACCGGTGCCGCCGCTGTTCCGGCCCGGCGTGGCGCCGAGCCCGAGCATACGCCCGAAGTTCGTGCTCGCAATCGCATTGCCGCCGTCGGCATCGGTGGCGCCTGCGAGAGGCTCGACGCCGCCGGGCAGAATGTTCTCGGCTGTCCGCATCTTCGGACCAGGAACGGAAATGCGCTCGGCTGCGATCTGCTGCTCGGCAGGCTTCGGCACGAACGGCTCGATCTGCGGGTGCATGAAGCGCGGGCAACGGTCTTGGGCATCGAAACGCACGTTCGCTGCATAGGCGACGTTGACGTTATAGCGGCGCTCGCAAACAGCGACAGTCGGCGGAAGGCGATGCACCTCGAAGTGATCGTAGCCCTGCTGTAGTGTCTTCCAGAACGGCATCCACTTCGACGCCTTGTGACGCTCCATGTTGTCGGCCGTCATGCGGAACGGAAAAGCGTGCACCTCGAAGCGCTGCTGGCCGCCCTTGATGGCCTCGCGTGCGAGCCCGTAAATCTCCTCCATCAAGGCGTCCGTCATGGCGTAGCAGCCAGCGGATTTGCACTTGCCGTGCACCATCAGGAACTGACCGTCGCGGCCTTGCGACCGGTCGTAGGCGTTCGGATAGCCGATATTGAAAGAGACGTGAAACTGGGAGTTCGGATTGAGCTGGTTGGACGCGACCGTGTAGAAACCTTCCGGCGCCTGCCTGTCGCCCTGCTTCTGCTTCGGTCCGAGCTCTCCCGACCAGTTGCAGATCGGGTAGGTTTTGAAGTGGTAGTAGCGGCCGTCGTCGCGCGCTTTCCAGATCTCGAGCTCGGACTCTTCCTTGAAGATGCGAACGAAGATCGGCGCCTCGGCCGTCATGCCCTTTTTGCCGAGCAGCATGATCGTCTGCTTGGTCAACGGCTGATCCGCGGGGGCGATTTCCGGCGCACTGCTGCAACCCGCAAGCGCGAGCGCGGCGGCACCGGACACAAGTACCGGCACCAACCAGCCAGAACGGCTAGGACGGCGAACCCATCGACTCATACGCAGTTTCCCTGGTGCGACGCCTCTTGGCGCAAGTCGACCACGATTGTCCCCCGGGTGGTTAACAGACCGTTAACGGACAGAAGCTCCACGCCACGCGAGCGCAGATTCACATCCGCAACGCACGTATTATAAGCCCTGAGAATGCGGCGGGTCTGCGGCGCGATGAAGCGCCTTACACCAATATTTTCAGGGTGTTGCATCAGCGCTTCAGGCGCCTTCCGGCGACGCCGCAGCGGGTGGTGGCGCGCCTCGCGCGCATGCGGCGTGGGGGAGGGGCGTCTGCCTGAGACGAGAGACGCCACGGCGGCCGAGGAGGCTCCGCAAGCTATTGGATTTGCCGGCCGATCTTCAGGAAGCGCTCGTGACGGTGGCGGCGGATCTGGTCGCCCGTCATGGTGTCGTACTCGGCGAGCGCCTTGGCGATGGTATCGCCGGTCAGGCGGATGATGCGGTCGCGGTCGCGATGGGCGCCGCCGACCGGCTCCTGGATAATCGTGTCGATGACGCCGAGAACGATGAGATCCTGCGCGGTGATCTTCATCGCCGTCGCGGCCTCCTCCTTCTTGTTGCTGTCGCGCCAGATGATCGACGCGGCGCCTTCCGGAGAAATCACCGAGTAGATCGCGTGCTCCAGCATGAGGATCTTGTTGGCCGTGGCGATGGCGACGGCGCCGCCGGACCCGCCCTCGCCGATGATGACGGAGACGATCGGCACCTTGAGCTGGAGGCAGCAGTCGGTCGAGCGGGCGATGGCCTCGGCCTGGCCGCGCTCCTCGGCCGCGACGCCCGGATAGGCGCCGGCGGTGTCGACGAGGCTGACGACGGGGATGCCGAAGCGGTCCGCCATCTCCATGAGGCGCACGGCTTTGCGGTAGCCCTCGGGATTGGCCATGCCGAAGTTGTGCTCGATGCGGCTCTGGGTGTCGGAGCCCTTCTCGTTGCCGATCACCATCACCGAGCGACCGCGGAACAGGCCGAGCCCGCCGACGATGGCCGCATCCTCACCGAAATAGCGATCGCCGGCGAGCGGCGTGAAATCCTCGATCAGCGCCTTGATGTAGTCGAGGGCGTGCGGCCGCTCGGGGTGGCGGGCGACCAGCGTCTTCTGCCATGGCGTGAGGTTCGAATAGGTCTCGACGAGCGCGCTTTCGGCCTTCTGCTGCAGCGTCTTGATCTCGTCGGTGACGGAAACGCCGCCTTCCCCGGCCATCGATTTCAGCTCGCTGACCTTGGCCTCGAGCTCGGCGACGGGCTTCTCGAAATCGAGATAGAAGCGGACGGGAACCTTCATGTTCAAAGACGTGTCCTTCCGGGCGGATGTGCGAGCGGCGGCGCGTCAATGCGCGGGGTGCCGATCGGCTCGCGGCCGCGGGCCTGGTCCGCGCGCGGAACGACCTGTTGCGGCCGGACATCACCCCCGCCCGTTATAAAAGTCAAGATTTCGATAGGTTCGCGATAAACGCTGGGCGCGCCGCGCATGGCTCGCCGGCACACCCGTTCAACCTTCGCCGGGGGCCTTCGTCGCGCGTGCCAGGGGGTGGTGCTCGTTGACCAGCCGCTTCAGGCGATCCTCGAGCACGTGCGTATAGATCTCAGTCGTCGAGATGTCGGCATGCCCGAGCAATTGCTGGAGCGCGCGCAGGTCGGCGCCGCGGTCGAGCAGATGGCTGGCGAAAGCATGGCGCAGGACGTGCGGGCTGACGCGCTCGGGGTCGAGCCCGGTCTCGATGGCGAGGTCCTTGAGATCCTGGGCAAAACGCTGACGGGTCAAGTGGCCTTCGGCGCCACTCGACGGGAACAGCCACTTGGTCGGCAGCGCCGGGGAGAGGCCGTCACCGCCCTTCTCGAGCAGGTCGATATACTGGTCCAGGGCGGCACGGGCGGGCGCGTTCAAGGGGACCAGACGCTCGCGTCCGCCTTTGCCGCGGATGACGAGCATGCGGCGGTCGCCCGCCAGCACGCTGCGGGGAAGGCCGACCAGCTCGGAGACGCGCATGCCGGTTGCGTAGATCAGCTCCATCAGACAGTGCATGCGGAAGGCGCGCAGGCGCTCCCGTCCCGCGGTTCCCTCGATACGCCGGCGCGATGCCTCGATCAGGCGGTCGACCTCGCCGACGGAGAGGGTGCGCGGAAGGCTGCGCCCGGCCTTCGGTCCCGTCAGCCCGTGACTGGGATCTTCGTCGGTGATGCCCTCGGCGGCGAGGAATTTGGACAGTTGCCGCACGGCCGAGAGCTTGCGGGCGCGCGAGGTCGGGGCGAGGCCCGCTTCGGCGAGGCCGTGCAGGTAATCCTGGATGTCGCGGGTCGAGAACTCCTGGCCCGCTGACCCGGTTCGCTCGACGAAGGTCAGGAAATCCTCGAGGTCGCGGCGATAGGCGGCGATGGTATTGGCCGCCGCGCCGCGCTCGACGGCGAGCATTTCCAGGAAGTCTTCCAGGTTCTGGCGGCGGCTATCCGGCATCCTCGGCTCCGGTACGGTGGCGAGGCGCTGGAGCTTCGCCAGTATGTTAGGGGTGCAATCGACCCTGATTGACTCGCATTCGCGATCCTACGACGGCGATCTCACCCTTGGGGGATCGGCACAACGCACACGAGACGCAAACGCGATCAGTTCGAAACGGTCCGCGGCCAATCGCCGAGCAGGGCTTCGAGCGCCAGGCGTCGGGCGTCCGGCTCGAGGCCGGCGCGCTTCAAGGCGCGGATGGCGTCGCCCAACGCGATCATGTGGGCATGGTCGGCGCCGTCGGGGCCGAGCGCCTGCATGGCGAGCAGGACGGTGCGGCCGAACTCACGCTTCACAGAGGCCTGCTGGAGCTGGCTCAGGATGCCGGTCGGCGGCAGATAGCCGCTGGCGGGCTGCGGGGTACGGCTGGCGGCCTCCCAGAGCGGTATGGGCACTTGGTACTGCAGCGCATCGAGCACGGTGGCGAGGCGGTGCAGCGTTTCGGTCGAGAATCGGCCCGATAGGGCGAGCCGTTCGACTGCGGCCAGCGCACCGCCGCGCTCGTCGGGGAAGGCCGGATCGGCAATGTCGATCAACGCCATCCAATGGCTCATGCCGGCGCGCGCAGCCGGGGCACCGCCGCCGGTCCCGCCCATCGCTTCCGCGAACTTGGTCCACATCCGCGCCCGTGCGAAATCACCCGCGGCGAGGTTCGCCTCGATCGCGGTTTCGGCGAACCAGCCGATCTCGGGCACCAGGCCAATGTCGCCCGATAGGCGGGCAACCAGGGTGAGCATCGGCATGTAGAGGTCTGCACGCCGCGCGCTGTCGAGGACCGCGCGGATGTTGCGAACCTTCTTGAATGGCGTGCGCTCGTTCTCGGCCGCGACGAGAAGCGCGGCACGCCGCTCCGGACCATCGGCGGAATCGCTCTGGGGAGATGCGGCCTTGGCGGCGGCACGATAGACGTCGGCGAGCGTGGCGGGCGCAATGACGTTGAGCCGTGCGGCTTCTTCCGCTGCCTGGAGTCGCAGGGCGGGATTGCTGGACGGGTCGCGGACGATGGCGGCGAGCAGGGCGGCCGTGGCGTGAGGCAGGATTTCACCAGCCGGCGGCAACGCCCCGGCTAGTTCCAGGATGCGATAGTCGACCAGCGAGAGGCGTTGCTCCTTACCGAGCTTCGGGGCGGTGGGCTTCGCGCCCACGGCGATCTGATCGAGCGCGGCGAGCCCTGGCGAGGTGGTGATGCCCTCCCCGCCCGCCAGCTCCGCGAGCAGCCCCGCG
>OEIV010001278.1_pt1 | contig 11750 bp, 10 predicted proteins | sample 1539231 | NCBI WGS metagenome assembly OEIV01 (sample SAMN03794762, study PRJEB22550) | activated sludge metagenome | feature: wastewater treatment plant; material: activated sludge; isolation source: Wastewater treatment plant of a petroleum refinery complex | place: Argentina: Buenos Aires ... | reverse complement strand
GCTCGCCCGCCCGCGCCAGGCGCATGGTGGGATGGCCCTCGACCTTGGCGGCGTCGAAGACGTGCAGCGGCCGGTTCAGGTCGAAGGTCACGTAGTTGGTGATGTCGACCAGCGCCGAGATCGGGCGCAGGCCGATGGCGCGCAGCCGGTCCTGCAGCCACTTCGGGCTGGGGCCGTTCTTCACGCCGCGGAAGTGCCGGCCGGCAACGTAGGGGCAATGGGTCTCGGCGCCGGGCGCGATCTGCCACTTGAGCGGACTGTCGTAGCTCCCGGCGACGGGCGAGAGGTCCAGCGGCTTCAGGGTGCCGAGGCCGGCGGCCGCCAGGTCGCGGGCGATGGCGCGCACGCCCAGCGCCTCGGCGTGGTTCGGCGTGATGGCGACTTCGATGACCGGGTCGTCGAGGCCCAGCAGCTGTGCCAGCGGCGTGCCGAGCGGCGCCGGCTCCTTGAGGTCGATGATGCCGTCGTGCTCGTCCGACAGGCCCATCTCGCGCTCCGAGACCAGCATGCCGTTGGACTGCTCGCCGCGGATGACGCCCGGGGTCAGGGTAATGCCGGTGCCGGGAATGTAGGAGCCGGCCGGGGCGAAGACCGCCCACATGCCAGTCCGCGCGTTGGGCGCGCCGCAGACCACCTGCACCTCGCCGCTGGCCGTCTCGACGCGGCAGACGCGCAGGCGGTCGGCGTTGGGATGCTGCCGGGCCTCGATCACGCGGGCCACGGTGAAGGGCTTCAGCTTGGCCGCCGGGTCCTCGACGCCTTCGACCTCCAGGCCGATGAGCGAGAGCTTGGCGGCGATCTCGTCGAGCGAGGCCGTGGTGTCGAGGTGCTGCTTCAGCCAGGAGAGCGTGAACTTCATGTCAGAGCCCCCGCACCATCGAGGGCACGTCGAGCGGCAGGAAGCCGTAGTGCCGGAGCCAGCGCAGGTCGCTCTCGTAGAAGGGCCGCAGGTCCGGCATGCCGTATTTCAGCATGGCGATGCGCTCGATCCCCATGCCGAAGGCGAAGCCCTGGTACTTGGTGGGATCGATGCCGCAGTTCACCAGCACCTTGGGATGCACCATGCCGCAGCCCAGGATCTCCAGCCAGTCCTTGCCGGCGCCGATGCGGAGCTGGCCGTCGGCGCGCGAGCATCCGATGTCGACCTCCGCCGAGGGCTCGGTGAAGGGGAAGTAGCTGGGGCGGAAGCGCACCGGCAGGTCCTCGACGCCGAAGAAGGCGCGCAGGAAGTCGATCAGCGCGCCCTTCCGGTGGGCCATGTGGGTCCCCTCCTCGATCTCCAGCCCCTCGACCTGGTTGAACATGGGGCTGTGGGTGGCGTCGTGGTCGCTGCGGAAGGTGCGGCCCGGGCAGATGATGCGGATCGGCGGCGCCTTGGCCACCATGGTGCGGATCTGCACCGGCGAGGTGTGGGTGCGCAGCACCTTGCGGCGGCCCAGGGCGTCGGGGCGCAGGTAGAAGGTGTCGTGGTCCTGCCGGGCCGGGTGGTCTTCCGGGATGTTGAGGGCCGTGAAGTTGTTGAAGTCGTCCTCGATGTGCGGCCCCTCGGCCCAGGCGAAGCCCATCTCGCCGAAGATCGCGATCAGCTCCTCGATGGTCTGGCTGATGGGGTGCAGGTGGCCGACCGGCCAGGGCCGGACCGGCAGCGAGACGTCGAGCCGCTCGGCCTCCAGCCTGGCGTTCAGCGCGGCGTCGCCCAGCGCCGCCTTGCGCGCGTCCAGCGCCGCCTCGACGGCGCCCTTGACCTCGTTGATCGCCTGGCCGGCGGCCTTGCGCTGCTCGGGCGCCAGCGTGCCCAGCGTCTTCAGCGCCTCGGTCACGCGACCCTTCTTGCCCAGCGCGGAGACCCGCACGGCATCGAGCTGGGCGAGATCGCCCGCCTGGGCGACCTCGGCCAGAAGGCTCGTCTTGAGTTCCGCCAGATCCTGCATCGGAGCTTCCCTGGTGCGTGGGTATGGCACCGCCCCCGCCGCCTGGCGGGCGCGGCGCGGGACTGAGGCAGCGTCAGCCGAGAGCGGTTACTTGGCCAGGGCCGCCTGAGCCCGCTCGACCAAGGCCTTGAACGACGCCGGCTCGTGCGTCGCGATGTCGGACATGACCTTGCGGTCCAGCTCGATGCCGGCCTTCTTCAGCCCGGCGATGAAGCGGGAATAGGTCAGGCCGTGCTCGCGCACGCCGGCGTTGATGCGCTGGATCCAGAGGCCGCGGAAGCTGCGCTTCTTGTTGCGGCGGTCGCGGTAGGCGTAGCGCAGCGCCTTTTCGACGCGCTCGATCGCCGGCCGGATGTTGGTGGAGGAACGACCCCGGTAGCCCTTGGCCAGGCCGAGGATCTTCTTGTGACGGGCGTGCGACGTGACGCCCCGCTTGACGCGTGCCATGTGCGGTTGCTCCGGGACTTATCCGTTGGGCAGGAAGTGCTTGCGGACGTTGGCCGCGTCGCCCTCGAAGAGGACGAAGGTGCCGCGCGCCTTGCGCTTCATCTGCTTGGGCTTGGAGATCAGGCGGTGGCGCTTGTGCGCCGCCGCGGCCATCACCTTGCCGGTCCCGGTGATCTTGAAGCGCTTCTTGGCGCCGCTCTTGGTCTTCATCTTTGGCATTTCGGTTCCTTTCGCTTGGAGTGTTGCCCCGTCAGGGCCGCCCAGGCATGCCAAAGCCCGGCGACCGCTCGGAAGACGCGGCAAGGCGGCGGGTTATAGGGAAGGCGGCGGGGAAAGGCAAGCGGGGAGGCGCCCAAGGTTTCCCCCTCTCCCCTCGTGGGAGAGGGTGGCGAGCGAGCGTAGCGAAGCGCGCCGGGTGAGGGGGGTCGGTGGGTGCGACCCGTGACGCTCGCACCGACCGACCCCCCTCATCCGCCGGCTGCGCCGGCACCTTCTCCCGCGAGGGGAGAAGGGGATAGCTACCCGAACCGCCCCAGCCCATAGCGCTCCAGGCTCAGCGCCGGCGCCTTGCCCGACACCAGGTCCGCCACCGCCTCCGCCGAGCCCGCGCCCGTGGTCCAGCCCAGGTAGCCGTGTCCGGTGTTGAGCCACAGCCCCGGCACCGGGCTCGCGCCCAGGATCGGCAGGCAGTCCGGGGTCATGGGGCGCAGGCAGGCCCAGGGGAAACCCTCCTGGCCGGCCAGCGCCGCCTTCAGCTGCGGATAGAGCGCCTGGCCGGCGCGCACCAGGTTGGCGATGCGGGCCGGGTTGACGCGGCGGTCCTCGCCGGTGAACTCGGCGGTGCCGACGAAGCGGATACGGTTCCCCAGCGGCGTCACCGCGATGTGCAGGCCGTCGTCCACCACCGGCTGGGTCGGCAGGTCTGGCGCAGCCTTCGCGTCGAAGGTGATGGAGTAGCCCTTCACCGGGGCGACCGGCAGGCGGAGGCCCAGTTTGCGCCCCAGCGCCGGGCTGCCGACGCCGGCGCAGAGCACGGCGCCCTCGAAAGCCTCTTCACCCGCGGTCGTCGCGACCGCGGCGATCCGGCCGCCGCGGCGCAGCAGGGCGGTCACCGTCACCCCGGTCCGCAGGACCACGCCGGCGGCCTTTGCCGCCGCCGCCAGGGCCTCGGTATAGAGCCGGGCGTCGCCGGCGCCGTCGTCGGGGAAGTGCAGGCCGCCGGCGAGCTGGCCGGCGACGTGCCGCAGCGCGGGCTCGATCTCGGTCACGGCGGCGCCCGCCAGGCGGCGGTGGCGCACGCCCAGCGGCGCCACCATCTGGGCCAGCGCGGCGGCGCGCTCCAGCGCGGCTGGGTCGCGATAGACCTTCAGCGTGCCGAGGTTGGACTGGTCGTAGGCGAGACCGAGCTCGGCGGTCAGCGCGCGCAGCCGCTCCAGGCTGTAGACGGCGAGCGCGGTCTGCGCCCGGTTGATGGCGTGGTAGCGGTCGAGCCGCGCGTTGCGCAGGAAGGCCAGCCCCCAGCGCGTCAGCCGCGGCACCGCGCGGGCCCGCAGCAGGACCGGCGAGTCCTCGCGCCCCAGCGAGCGCAGCAGCACGCCGAGGATGCCGGGCGCGTTCCAGGGGTCGCCCTGGCTCGGCGTCAGCAGCCCGCCGTTGGCGTGGCTGGCCTCGCCGGCCAACTGCGGATGGCGCTCATAGAGTGTGACGACATGGCCCCGCCTGGCCAGCGCCAGGGCGGTGGTGACGCCGATCAGACCGCCGCCGATGACGGCCAGCCGCATGGCCGGCCTCCTAGCGCGCGTAGTCCTCGCCGGCGCGGTCGAGCAGGCGCTTGCGCGCGTTGAAGTGCAGCTCGGCCTCGCGCCCCAGGTAGATCGACTGGATCAGCGGCGCCATCTTGGCGGCCTGCGCGGGCGTCAGGCACTGCAGCGGCAGGCCGGTCGCCATGGCCCTGACCTGCAGCCCGACGATGCGGTCGAGGTAGTAGAGCAGGGCGAAGGCGCGGGGGATCGTCTCGCTGGCGATCAGCGGGCCGTGGCTCGCCATCATCAGCACCTGCGCGCCGCCCAGTTCCTTGGCCAGGGCCTCGCCGACGCTGGCGCCGGTCGGCACGTCGCCATAGGCCGCGTCGTAGTTGGTGATGCCGTGGAACAGCGCGGCGTCCTGGTGCACCATCTCGATGCGCGCGCCCTTGATCGCGGTCAGCGGCGTGATGTTGGGCTGGTGCGTGTGCAGGATGCAGCGCGCCTGCGGGCAGAGCCGGTGGATCGGCCCGTGGATGGCCAGCGCCGACATTTCGGCCTCGCCCTCGCCCTCCAGGATCTTGCCCTCCAGGTCGACCATCAGGAAGGAGCTGGCGGTGGCCTCGGCCCAGTGCGTGCCGTACTTGATGACCAGGAAGCGGTCGTCGTGGCCCGGCGGCATGAAGGTCATGTGGTTGACCACCGACTCGCTCCAGCCCAGCCCGGCGGCGATGCGGTGCAGCGCCGCGAGGTCGATGCGGGCCTGGCGGACGAGAAGGGCGGGATCGGCGACTTGCGTGTTCATGGGCGCACTCCGGCGGGGATCTTGCCCGCATCCTGCGACCGGCGCGGCGAGGCTTGCTGCGCAATCTGCGCATGGGACCGGCGCGAAGGTCCGGGGCGCCTGCCCTCAACACCCGTCACCCTCGGGCTTGTCCCGAGGGTCCATCCGGACGCCCGCGCTGGCGTCGCCATGGATGCTCGGACCAAGTCCGGGCATGACGGGGTGCTAGATGGGTCGCGTCGCCACCGTCTCCCAGAGCACGGGCGGCAGGGCCCCGCCTACTTCGGCGAGATCACCATGACCATCTGGCGGCCTTCCAGGCGGGGCCAGGATTCCACCTTGGCCAGCTCCTGGGTGTCCTCGCGCACGCGGTCCAGCACCTTCACGCCGAGGTCCTGGTGCGCCATCTCGCGGCCGCGGAAGCGCAGGGTGACCTTCACCTTGTCGCCCTCGCCGAGGAATTCCTTGATGGCCTTCATCTTCACGTCGTAGTCGTGCGTGTCGATACCAGGGCGCATCTTGATCTCCTTGACCTCGATGACCTTCTGGTTCTTGCGCGCTTCGGCGGCCTTCTTCTGCGCCTCGTACTTGAAGCGCCCGAAGTCGATGATCTTGGCCACCGGCGGATCGGCCTGGGCGGCGATCTCCACCAGGTCCATGCCGACCATGTAGGCCATGTGCAGGGCCTCGGCCGTGCTCACGACGCCCTGGTTCTCGCCAGTCTCGTCGATCAGGCGCACCCGCGGGACGCGGATCTCGCCATTGATTCGGGGGCCGTCCTTGGACGGCGCCTCGCCACCGGGAAACCTAGCTATAGTGCTCTCCTATCAAGGTTGTCTGGTCAGTCTAACGAGCTTGGCCGCCGTCTCTAGGCCGGCGGCCGTGCCTCGGCCTGCAGTCTAGTGACCGCGTCGGCCAGCGCAAGCACCTCCTGCGCCTCGCCGCCGAGGCGGCGCAGCGCCACGCCGCCGGTCTCGGCCTCCTTGCGGCCGACCACGGCGATCACCGGCACCTTGGCGAGCGACAGGTCGCGCACCTTGGCGTTGATCTTTTCGTTGCGCAGGTCGGCCTCGGCGCGCAGGCCGGCGGCCTTCAGCGTGGCCACCACCTCGCGCGCATAGTCGTCGGCGTCGTTGGTGATGGTCGCCACGGCGATCTGGCGCGGCGCCAGCCAGAGCGGGAACCTGCCGGCGTAGTTCTCGATCAGGATCGCCAGGAAGCGCTCGAAGGAACCGAGGATCGCCCGGTGCAGCATGACCGGCCGGTGCTTGGCGCCGTCCTCGCCGACATAGGTGGCGTCGAGGCGCTCGGGCATCACGAAGTCGACCTGCAGCGTGCCGCACTGCCAGTCGCGGCCGATCGCGTCCTGCAGCACGAACTCCAGCTTCGGGCCGTAGAAGGCGCCCTCGCCGGGATTGAGCGTGAAGTCCAGGCCGGCCAGGCGCGTGGCGTCCATCAGCGCCCGCTCGGCCTTGTCCCAGGTGGCGTCGCTGCCGGCGCGCTTGGCCGGGCGGTCGGAGAACTTGACCCGCACCTCGGCGAAGCCGAAGTCGCGGTAGATCGACAGCAGCAGGTCGCAGAAGCGCTTGGTCTCGGAGACGATCTGGTCCTCGGTGCAGAAGATGTGCGCGTCGTCCTGGGTGAAGGCGCGCACCCGCATCAGCCCGTGCAGCGCGCCGGACGGCTCGTTGCGGTGGCAGGAGCCGAACTCCGCCATGCGCAGCGGCAGGTCGCGGTAGGACTTGATGCCCTGCTTGAAGACCTGGATGTGGCCCGGGCAGTTCATCGGCTTGACCGCCAGCACGCGGTCCTCGGACTCCGCGATGAACATGTTCTCGCGGAACTTCTCCCAGTGACCCGAGGCCTCCCAGAGCGAGCGGTCGTAGAGCTGCGGCGTCTTGACCTCCAGGTAGCCGCCGGCCTCGAGGCGCCGGCGCATGTAGGCCTCGACGGTGCGATAGAGCGTCCAGCCGGCCGGGTGCCAGAAGGTGGAGCCCACGGCCTCCTCCTGCTGGTGGAACAGGTCGAGTTCGCGGCCGAGGCGCCGGTGGTCGCGCTTGCCGGCCTCCTCGAGCTGGGTGAGGTAGGCCTTGAGCCGCTTCTCGTCCTCCCAGGCCGTGCCGTAGACCCGCTGGAGCTGCTGGTTCTTGCTGTCGCCGCGCCAGTAGGCGCCGGAGATGCGCAGCAGCTTGAAGGCGTGGCCCAGCTTGGCGGTGGAGGGCAGGTGCGGTCCCAGGCAGAGGTCGAGCCACTGGCCCTGGCGGTAGATCGAGATGACCTCGTCCTGCGGCAGGGTCTCGATGTGCTCGGCCTTGTACTTCTCGCCGATGTCCTTGAAGTAGCGGATGGCGTCGCCGCGGCTCCAGACCTCGCGGGTGATCGGCTCGTCGCGGTCGACGATCTCGTGCATGCGCTGCTCGAGCTTCGCCAGGTCCTCGGGCGTGAAGGGCGTCTCGCGCGCGAAGTCGTAATAGAAGCCGTCGTCGGTCGCCGGGCCGAAGGTGACCTGCACGTCGGGATAGAGTTCCTTCGCCGCCTCGGCCAGCACGTGGGCGGCGTCGTGGCGCAGGAGCTCCAGCGCGTCGGGGTGCCGCGTGGTGACGATCTCGACGCGCGCGTCCCGCTCCAGCAGGTGGCCGAGGTCGCGCAGCGTGCCGTCGACCTTGAGGGCGAGCGCGGCCTTGGCCAGGCCCGGGCCGATGGCGGCGGCGAGCTGGGCGCCCGAGACGGGCTGGTCGAAGGCGCGCTGGGCGCCATCGGGCAGGGTGATGACCGGCATGGCAGGACTGTCCGTACTGTGAAGCCGGGCAATAAAGGGGCGCGGCGCCCGCAAGTCAAGGAAGCAGCCCATGGCGGGGCCGCTCGCAGTTTGACAGCCAGGGCGAACGAACTTCCCGTTGCCTCCCGCCCGCCGGCGACCGCATCATTGCCCGCATAGTCATGGTGGGGCGGCCCAATGAAGAGACTCGCGAGCGCATTCGTCGTGACCTGCCTGCTGTCCGGCCCGGCCCCAGCCGCCGCGTTCGAGCTGCCTGACCAGGTGAGCTGGACGACCTATGCCAGGCTCGGCCAGGAGCAGGCCGTCGCCATCGGCGAGGCGCTGCGCGGAGCCGGGGTCGAGCTGCGCATCCAGCCCGCCGACAGCGACCTGGCGCGGGCCGAGCTGCTGCGCACCGGCGCGGTCGAGTTCGCCACCACCGCGATCGGCGGCTCGGTCGCGGCGCAGGAGGGCGTGTTCGACTTCGCGGCCCGGGAGTGGGGGCCGCAGAAGGTGCGCATGGTGCTGGCCAGCACCGGCGAGCGCTTCACCTATGCCATCGCCATCGCCGGCGACCTCGGGGTCGAGACCTACGCCGGCCTGAAGGGCAAGCGCGTCGCCTGGTACGCGCAGTTCCCCATCGTCAATGTCAACACCGAGGCCTTCCTCGCCTATGGCGGGCTGACCTGGGCCGACGTCGAGCGCGTCGAGGTCGCGGGCTTCTTCGACGCCGGGCTGAAGGCCCTGGACGAGGGCCGCCTGGACGCCGCCTTCGCCGCCACCAGCCTCGACGGCGCCTACCAGGTGCAGCCGGGGCAGCGGGGACTGGTCTGGCCGAGCATCGACCCGGCCGACACCGCGGCCATGGCGCGCTTCGAGGCGGTGGCACCCTACTTCATACCGCACGATGCCGCGGACAACGTCGGGCACGAGGGCGCCCACTACCCCTTCCCGATCCTGGTCGCCCTGGAGGGGACGGACGAGGCGCTGGTCTACAACATGACCAAGGCGCTGGTGGAGCTCTTCCCCCAGTACCAGGGCAAGGCCTTCGGACTCGACGGCTGGCACCTCGACCACCAGGAGCTGCTCTGGTTCGTGCCCTATCACGAGGGCACCGTCGCCTACCTGCGGGAGATCGGCGTCTGGACCGAGGCCTCGCAGGCCCACCACGACGCCCTGGTGGCGCGGCAGGCCGCGCTGGCCGCGGCCTGGGAGGCGCTCGAGGCGGAGAACCCGGCGGACTGGCAGGCGGCCTGGACCGAGCGCCGGCGCCAGGCGCTGAGGGACGGCGGCTTCCAGCCGGTGTTCTAGACCGGGCGCGGGGCGGCCACGCCGCCCTCACCCCTGGCGCGGCAGCGGCACGACGAAGACGCGCAGCAGGAAGCCGCCGACGCTGCCCAGCGCGACCACCAGCGCCATCGGCAGCGCCGTGCCGTCCTGCAGCAGCCCGACGGTGGCGGCCGCGACGGCGGCCAGCGAGAACTGCAGCGTGCCCATCAGCGCGGCCGCGACGCCGGCGCGGTGGCCCTGTGGCCCCATGGCCAGCGCGCCGGTGTTGGGCAGGATGATGCCGATGCAGGCGACGTAGACGAAGAGCGGCGGCAACAGCGTCCAGAGGCCGCCGAACCCGGTCGCCGCCGCGGCCAGCAGGGCGAGGCCGGCCAGCGCCTGCAGCGCGGTGCCGTCCCACAGCACGCGGGCCGGAGTCTGGCGCCGCAGCAGGCGGCGGTTGAGCTGCGAGAAGAGCACGAAGCCGGCGGCATTGGCGCCGAAGATCCAGCCGTAGGTCTCGGCCGGCACGCCGTGCAGCTCGATCAGCACGAAGGGCGAGCCGGCGATGTAGGCGAACATGCCGCCGAGCGACAGCCCGCCGCAGAGCGCGTAGGCCATGAAGGCGCGGTCGGCCAGCAGCGCGCCGTAGCCGCGCAGCACCGGGCCGAGACGCAGCGAGGGCTTGACCGCCGGCCGGTGCGTCTCGTCCAGGCGCAGCGCCACCACCAGCAGGCAGAGCAGGCTGAGGCCGCTCATCAGCCAGAAGATCGACTGCCAGTCGAACCAGGCCAGCAGGTAGCCGCCGGCCAGCGGCGCCAGGATCGGCGCCAGGCCGATCACCAGCATCAGGGTGGAGAAGACCTGCGCCATCTCGGCCGGCGGGAAGAGGTCGCGCACCATGGCGCGGGAGATCACCACGCCGGCCGCGACGCCCAGCGCCTGCAGCAGGCGAAAGGCGGCCAGCCACTCCACCGTCGGTGCCAGCGCGCAGCCGGCCGAGGCCAGGGCGAAGAGCGTCAGCGAAAAGTAGAGCGGCGGCTTGCGGCCGTAGCGGTCGGTGATCGGTCCGTAGAAGGCCTGGCCCACGGCGAAGCCGGCGAAGAAGGTGGCCAGCGTCATCTGCACCGCGGCCGGCGAGGCCTGGTAGACCTCGGCCAGGCGCGGCAGGGCCGGCAGGTACATGTCGATGGCGAGCGGGCCGAAGGCGGTCAGCGCCCCCAGCATGAGCAGCAGGCCGAGGCGGCCCAGGCGGACCTTGGGCAGGGGCGGGTTGGCTTGCGACATGGTCGCAATCTGGGCGCCATGCTGCGGTGCGTCAAACGCCGGCCCCGCAGGCCAGGGCCGCAACCTTCGGAGGCGGAAGCCGCCGCCGCGTCCAGTATTCGCCGCCGCGGTCCCGGCGCGCCTAGAACTTGAAGATCGAGCCCTTGCACATGCCCGAGCTGCCCGAGCCGCTGCCGCCGCCCTGGCAGGAGCAGGCCGAGACGCTGCCGGCCAGCAGCAGCGCGGCGAGGAGGGTGAGGACGCGACGGACGGGCATGGCGGGAACTCGCTCCAAGGGAGGCGCAGCTTAGACCAAAGGCCGCGGGCTGGGCAGGGCCCTTGCGCCTAGCTCCGGTAGTCGGCGTTGATGTCGATGTAGCCGTGCGTCAGGTCGCAGGTCCAGACCGTGGCGCTGCCCTTGCCGACCGCGACGTCGACCTCGATCAGGATGTCGCGGCCCTTCATGTGGGCGGCCACCGGGGCCTCGTCGTAGCCGGGCGTGCCCGGGCCCCACGGCTCCTTGGCCCGCCCCCGGCGGGCCGCCGTTGGCGATCCCCGGGGGGACGCGGGCGGCCTTCTCGCCGGCCTTGCCCACCGCCATGACGATGCGGCCCCAGTTGGCGTCGGCGCCGGCGATGGCGGTCTTCACCAGCGGCGAGTTGGCGATGGCCAGGCCGATGCGCCGGGCGGCGCCCCTGGAGGCGGCGCCGGTCACCGTCACCGTGACGAACTTCTCGGCGCCCTCGCCGTCCTTCACCACCTGCTGCGCCAGGTCGATCAGCAGCGCCTTGAGCTTGGCCTTGAAGTCCTTCAGCCGCGGGTCGCCGGCGCGCTCGATCCGGGGATGCTTCGCCTGGCCGGTCGCCGCCAGCAGCAGCGTGTCGCTGGTCGAGGTGTCGCCATCCACCGTGATGGCGTTGAAGGAGGCGTCGGCGGCCGGCGCCAGCAGGGCCTGCAGCACCGGCTGCGGCAGCTTCGCGTCGGTGGCGACGAAGGCCAGCATGGTCGCCATGTCGGGGGCGATCATGCCGCTGCCCTTGCAGACGCCGGTGAGCGTGACGGTGGTGCCGCCGATCTCGGCGGTGACGCTGGCGCCCTTGGGATAGGTGTCGGTGGTCATGATGGCGCGCGCCGCCTGCTCCCAGGCGTCGGCGGCCAGCGCCTTGGCCAGGCCCGGCAGCAGCGGGGTCAGGCGCTCGGCCGGAAGCGGCACGCCGATCACGCCGGTGGAGGACTGGAAGACCTGCCTGGCGGGCGCGCCCACCAGCTTGCCGACCGCGGCGCCCAGCGTCTTCACCGCCGCCATGCCGAGCCTGCCGGTGAAGGCGTTGGCGTTGCCGGCGTTGACCAGGATGGCGCGGCCCTTGCCGCCGGCCGCGAGCGCGGCGCGGCACCACTCGACCGAGGCCGAGGCGGCGAGCGAGCGGGTCAGCACGCCGGCCACCACGCTGCCCGGCGCCAGCTCGAGGAGGCAGAGGTCGGGGCGGTTCTTGTAGCGCAGGCCGCTCTCGGTGGCGGCGAGGCGCACCCCGGGGACCGGCGCCAGGCGCGGC
>OEIV010001277.1_pt1 | contig 11752 bp, 8 predicted proteins | sample 1539231 | NCBI WGS metagenome assembly OEIV01 (sample SAMN03794762, study PRJEB22550) | activated sludge metagenome | feature: wastewater treatment plant; material: activated sludge; isolation source: Wastewater treatment plant of a petroleum refinery complex | place: Argentina: Buenos Aires ... | reverse complement strand
GCGCAGGGTCGCCAGGGTGTGGGGGGTCTCGCCCGACTGCGATACGAACAGCGCGATGCCGCCCGCGGGCAGAGGGGCCTCGCGGTAGCGCATCTCGGACGCGATATCGATCTCGACGGGCACCCGGGCGAACCGCTCGATCCAGTATTTGGCGACAAGGCCGGCATAGTAGGCGGTGCCGCACGCGGAGATGGTCACGCGCGGAACGCTGGCGAGGTCGATACCGAGATCGGGAATGCGGACGCGCCCTTCGCTCATGTCGATGTAGTGGGCGAGCGTGTGGCTGATGACCTCGGGCTGCTCGTAGATTTCCTTGGCCATGAAGTGGCGGTGGTTGCCCTTGTCGACCAGCAGCGCGCTCGCCTGCGATTTGACCGGCGGGCGTTCGACGGCGTTGCCGTCGCGGTCGTAGATCACCGAGCCCGTGCGTTGCAGAACCGCCCAGTCGCCTTCCTCGAGGTAGGTGACGGTATCGGTGAACGGGGCCAGCGCGATGGCGTCGGAGCCGAGATACATCTCGCCGTTGCCGTTGCCGTGGCCGATCACCAGCGGGCTGCCGAGGCGCGCGGCGATCATCATGTCGTTCTCGCCCGCGAACAGGATGGCGAGGGCGAAAGCGCCGCGCAGCCGCTTCAGGGACGCCTTTACGGCCTCGACCGGACCGAGACCTTTACCGAGCTCGTGCGTGATGAGGTGCACCACGGCTTCGGTGTCGGTATCACTCTCGAAGACGTGGCCGGCGGCGGTAAGCTCGGCCTTGAGCTCGCGGAAGTTCTCGATGATGCCGTTGTGGACCACGGAGACGCGGGCGCTCATGTGCGGATGGGCGTTGCGCTCGCTCGGTCCGCCGTGCGTCGCCCAGCGCGTGTGGCCGATGCCGATGTGGCCCTGTAGCGGCTCGGAAAGCAGCCGGGTCTCGAGGTTGCGCAGCTTGCCCTCGGCGCGGCGGCGCTGGAGGTGGCCATCCTCGACGGTGGCGATGCCGGCCGAGTCGTAACCGCGGTACTCGAGGCGGCGCAGCGCGTCGACGAGGTCGTGCGCGACAGGACGCGAGCTCATAATTCCGACGATGCCACACATGTGCTTTCAATCCGTTCTTGGACGTTGGCCACCGGCCCGCGCGGGCCGGCAGTTCAGATCATCATGCGCATTCCCGGCGATGCGCCCGCCCTGCCCGACGCGACTCGAAACACCTCGCTGATGGCGCCATCGCTCGAACGCGCCGCCGGACGTGACGCCTGCCCGCGTGGGGCGGGAGGGGCGGTCGATGCGATACGAGACGGGACGCACCATGCGAAGACCGAAACGGGACGATGCACGAAACGGGCCGCGATTCCCGCTCTCGTGCAACCCTCAAGGCTTGGCCGCGGCCTTGCGCCGGCTCATCATCTGGCGGAATTTCTCGGCCCAGCCCGGGCGCTCCTCCTGGCTGGCCCGCTCCAGAGCCAGGCTACCGTCGGAAACATCCTTGGTGATGACGCTGCCGGAGCCAACGTAGGCACCGCTGCCAACCTTGACCGGGGCGACGAGCGACGAATTGGAGCCGATGAATGCACCCTCGCCAATCACGGTGCGGTACTTAAAGTACCCGTCGTAGTTGCAGAAAATGGTGCCGGCGCCGATGTTCGCCTTGGCGCCGACGCTGCCGTCACCGATGTAGGCGAGGTGGTTGGCCTTGGCGCCTGCCCCGAGCGTCGCGTTCTTGACCTCGACGAAGTTGCCGACGTGGGCGTCCGGTCCGATGTCGGCGCCGGGACGCAGCCGGGCGAAGGGGCCGATACGCGCACCGGATCCGATCCGCGCCTGGACGAAATAGCAGTTGGCCAGGATTTCCGCCCCATCCTCGACCGTCACTCCCGGACCGAAGAACACGTTCGGCTCGATGATGACGTCCCGGCCGACCACCGTATCGTGGCTGAACCATACGGTTTCGGGCGCGATGAGCGTGGCGCCGTCGCGCATGGCTTCGCTGCGGCGGCGGCGCTGCCAGATCGCTTCGGCCTCGGCGAGCTGCTCGCGCGAGTTGACGCCGAGAACGGCTTCAGCGGCGCACGTCACCACACCCGCCCGTCCCCCGTCGGCGCGGATGATCTCCACCGCGTCCGTCAGGTAGTACTCGCCCTTGGCGTTGGCGTTCGAGATGCGCGAGAGCACCCCAGCGAGGTCGCCGACGCGGAAGCCGAGCACGCCAGAGTTGCAAAGCCGGACTTCGCGTTCGGACGGTGTGGCGTCCTTTTCCTCACGGATCGCGAGAAGAGCCCCGTCGCCACCTCTCAGCAAGCGGCCGTAGCCCGTCGGGTCTACCGGCTCGAATCCCAGAACGGCCACCTGGTCACCGGCCGCGAGGCGCGCGCGCAGGGCGGCGATGATGTCGGGCGTGGTCAACGGCGTATCGGCGTAGAGCACCACTACGTCGCCCTGGTGGCCGGCGATCGCCGGCAGGGCGGCCTTGACCGCGTCGGCAGTGCCGAGCTGGTTGTCCTGAACGAAGACTTCGGCCGAGGGCATCTCCGCCAGGGCGGCCTTGCGCACATCGTCCATGCCCGGGCCGATGACGACGGCGGTGCGCACGCTCCCCGAAGCCTTGGCCAGAGCCAGTACGTGGCCGAGCATCGAGCGGCCGGCGACCGCGTGCAGGACTTTCGGCAAGGTGGACTTCATACGTGTGCCCTTGCCCGCGGCAAGCACGACGGTGAGGAGGGGCGCTGCGCTCAAAGGAACCTCGTCTGACCTGTTCGGCGGATAGGGGATCCGCGCTTCGCCACCCTGGGGCCGTCCAGCGCGCTGGCGGAGACAGCCATGAGGCTGCGTCCCATTCCGCGGCCGGCACCCTGACACAAAGATCCGAATGCCGATTAAATCGGCGCGCCCAATTTGATGTGATTCCCGTGGTCCGCGGAATCATCGCCCTGCCGCGTTCCGCCCCGACACCCGCGCAAGGCGTTGGCAGCGGTCGGCGGCACCAGCCGATGCCAGAAACGCGGGGGCACCGCAACCCCCGGGCGGGCCCCAGGCAGGCGCGGCGCGCAAGTTGAACTTTGTTGCATTTTGTTCCGGCGCCCCCTCTCGCCCAGTCGTTCCGCGCGCCGGGGGCGGCGGCTGAGGCGGCGGCGCACCCGTCCACAGCCGCGCGCGGGGAGTGGCCGGGCGCGAATTGACCGGCCGGATCGACTCGCATCAGGCTCCGACGACATGCAAGCGCAACTCCGTTCACCAACGGTCGGCCTGCGCCCGCGGGCGGCGCCGTGCGAATGAAGGGACGTCGCGTTTCGATCGAGCAGCATTTTCGGCCGCCGGCGCGGCCGCCCAAGTCAGGTTGGCGGACATATGATCGATATGATGACGGTTCCGAGCCCTCGCCAGCGCACCGGCGCCGGCTACATCGTCGCCTGGATCGCACTCGGGTTGGCGGCCGCCGCCTACCTCGCGGCGCTTTCCGTGCAGCCCGACTTCATGCCGGACTGGCTGACCCGGCGGACTTTGTCGGAACCGCAGGGCAACCAGGGGCAGCGTGCGACGATAGCGAGTGCGGACAACGCCGGGCGCTATGCCGCGTCGGACGTTGCAGCCCTGCGCGACCAGGTGGCCGAGAGGGAGGCGCGGATCAAGACGCTGGAACTTCGCGTCTCCGGCCTCGAGCAGGATCTCGCCGATGCGCGCCAGCCGCGCGCCGGCGCGAGCACTCCGGCGACAGCGAACGTGACGGCCGGCGGCATCGAGATAGTCAATGCGTCTCCCATCGGCATCGACGGCGCGCCGCTCACCACAGCAGCGGTCGATCCGCCGCTGCCGGCGCGCCGGCCCGATGCGCCGGCGCTCAGGCCATCGCTCTCGCCTCCGATCGAGACGGGCAGCGTCGCCACGCCCGCGACTGCGGCCAAACCGAAGGCCGACTCTCCGTTCACCACCCCGATCACCTTCGGCATCCCCGAGGTGAAACCGGCGGCACGGCCGAGCGTCGGCGTGCGCCTCAGCACCGGGCCCTCGATCGATGCGCTGCGTCTGAGCTGGAGCCTGATGACCGAGCGCTTTGCTGCCGACCTCACGGGGCTCGAGCCGCGCTACGTGGCGGGTGGTCCGCCCTCGGCGCCGTTCGCACTCATCGCCGGGCCGATCGCGGGTGATGCCGAAGCCCGTTCGCTCTGCGCGGGCCTGCTGGCTAAGGGCATGCCGTGCGTGGTCGACACCTTCACCGGCAACGCACTCTGACGTCGCACTGGCCGGGGTCGTCGCGCTGGGGCCGGCGCTGGGCAGGGCGCAGACCAGACCAGCGCCCGCCTCCGGTCCCACGGCGCGAAGAACTATGCTAATCTGCCGGGGATGACATTCGTCTCCGGTTGCGGCAACGCTCGGAGCAGATGTCAGAACGAAAAAGAACATCAGCGAAGCATGATGCTCTTGTTGCTCTCGTCTCTGACCCTTGGTCTCGGTCTTAGCTCGAAAACAGGGCCAAGCTTCAGCGGTGCAACACGAGCGTTGCGCGCATGCGCCGAACGTTCGGGCGCATAGGCAATTCGGCACGCAGCCCGGCGTCGCGAGCGGTGGCGCTCCTGCGTGGCAATCCGCAGGATTCGCAGGCGCGACGCATGGCCGAACCTTCATCCGAAAAGCGATCGCCGCGTCCCGACCCGAAGACCCGTTCCGAGACGGAAGCTCAACTTCGTGAGGGTTTGAAGCGGCTCGCGAAGGAAGAGGATCGCGCCTGGCACCTCGGTGCCCGGATGCGCAACTATTTCCTCACGGGCCTGCTGATCGTCGGCCCCGTCACGCTCACCGCCTATCTGATCTGGTGGATGGTCAACTTCGCCGACGACTGGTTCAAGCCATTCGTGCCGAAACAGTACCTGCCCGACACTTACCTCCCATTCGCGGTGCCGGGCGTCGGCCTCATCGTCGGCATCGGCGGCCTGACACTCATCGGCGCACTCGCCGCGAACCTGTTGGGGCGCACCATCATCAGCTACGGCGAGCTGATGCTCGGCCGCATGCCCATCGTCCGCAACGTCTATCGTGCGCTGAAGCAGATCTTCGAAAGCGTCGTGTCGGCAACGGAGCCGACGCAGGCATTCCAGAAAGTCGGTCTGATCGAGTTCCCCTCGAAGGGGCTGTGGAGCCTCGTCTTCGTGACGGGCGAGACCGCCGGCGAGATCGCGGCGGCAAAGCCGGGCGGACACGCGGAGTTCTACAACGTGTTCATGCCGACAGGCATCGTGCCGCCCACCGGCTTCGTCTGCTTCGTCCCGCGCGAGAACGTCACGTTCCTCAATATGACGATGGAGGACGCGGCGAAGATCATCATCTCGGGCGGCATGGTGACGCCACAGCAGATCGCGGCGGGCGGGCCCGGACTGAATACGTCAGGGCTCGGAACGCAGGGACTGGGAGTTCCAGGCACGGGCGCCATGGGCGGCGGCAACCTTCCCATGATGGGCATGACCGGCGCCGCAGGAGCGCAGGGTTCGGCCGCACCGCCGGAGATCGCGGATGCCATGCGGCGTGCGCACCGCAACAAGCCGCGCCCAAGGCGGTGAAGGAGAGTTTCCTAGGACACGAGTTATTTCGGGGAAGTCCAATGCCTTTCAGTCATGGATTTGCAGTTGTCCTCGGCACACTCGATGATTTTCAGGCGGAAGGACCGATCGATTTCGGTCGTTACCGGCATGGTATGCTCTGGGTGGGAACGCCCGAAGGGACCTATCGCTGTGCCGTCGATGTCGACACGCGCCTCGATTCAGAACCGTTGCGCTGGCGCATTCAGCCGCTGAGGGTCGGCGAGTGGAGTAACCTGCTGGCTCTGCCCGACGGACGCCACCAGCTCGTCCCGGCCGAGACCGTCGCGGTGCCGGGCAACGGCGGCACCGACTACATCCGCGACGTGCGGCTTTGCGACCTGATCTATCTTCCCGATATTCCAACGCCCGTGCCGCCGACTTATCCGTTTCCACCCGAGGAGCGCCTAGTTGAGCTGCTGCCGCACCGGCGTGCGCTCGATGCGGCATCCGTCGCCGGGTTCTCGGTCGGCGAGCGGCGCGCCCTGCGCGAATTCGCAGGCGCGGATCGCGCGGCCCGGATCGTCCGACGGCCGGCCGGTCGGCCGCAGATCCTCATGAGCACGCCGATGCGGTTCGGCGGCAGTGCCGGGCATATGATTACCGTGCGTCCGCCTTGGAACGTCGGAACCAGCGGCGCCGCGCTCCTCGATCTCGAAGCAATGTTGCAAGGGGCCGTGCGCGTGATCGTGATGGGCGAGAACTTCAATGACGAATCCCACGAGAAGGGGCTGCACAACGTGCACCAGAACCAGGGGGACGCCATCGGCAGCGGGTTCGCGCGCGAGAATGGAATTTGGCACGACGGCATCACCATCGCCGTTCGCGCCGACGGCACGGCGGCCGCGTTCATGAATCGCTTCGAGAACCAGTCCGACCACACCGACGACATGGGCCGCCCGATTTGACGAGTGACCTGAGACCCGCCAACTCGTCCGGATCTGGGTAGAGTTCCGTCACTCCGGGAAGGAGACGGACGATGCGTAACAGCAGGTTTTCGGAAGAACTGATCATCGCGATCTTGCGCATGCAGGAGGCGGGGGGCACGGCGGATGTCTGCCGCAAGCACGGGATCAGCTCGGCGACGATTGGGGGACACAGAGCATGCCGTGGCGTCATCCGGGGCGGGGCAGGCGCGAAGCAGCGCATCACGATGGACAACGCTTGCGGGTATATGTCCGAACTGCCACGATCCGTGACTTGGCAAGCGCCAAGCACTCGACTAGAGCATCATCCGACCGCACGGGATCGCGTTGGCGATGAGCGGTCGGATAAAGATGCTCTAGAATCTAAGGGATAGAGCGCTTTCATCCGATCATGGGAACCGCTCGCGGTTCCGTCTGATCGGATAGCGCTCTAGCGTCCGCGTGAACTTCAATTCTTGGAGGGGGCAATGCAGGTGTTCAAATCCGGCTTGGTGGCAACGTTGATGCTGTGCGCGCTTTCGGCGACGGCCCATGCCGCTGACTGTACCAGGGTTGCAGCCATTGGGCAGAACTTCACCCACGATACCGCCGTGCTCTTCTCTACCAATGCTCTGAAGAACACCCTCGCCGGGCGGGGGCTCTTGGGGAAGGGACCAGTGCGCACGACCTGCAAAACGGAATCGGCGCTGATTACCTGTCACTCTTCGCAGATGGCCTGCAAGGGTGGGACACCCAAGACCTGCTTGGGCCCCTGGCTTTGCTTCTAGACCCGGCGTAGCCGTCGGCGCGGCCCAAGGCTGACACGTTGCCTTTCGTGCCAGCCCTTTGGTGCCAGCGTTCCTTCGGTGCCGGAGTGCTATCGACGTTGATTGAATCGCATTCGCGCTTCATCAAATTCGCCAGCAGCACTTCTGAAACAAGAGTTGAGGGTGCGATTCACGATCTCGATGGAAGCGCGTGGCGCTTCCAACTCGACCGATCGCCCCCTAGCGTCACGTTCCCGGAACGCGGCTGCGCCTTCGTGCTGCGATGCTACGACGCGTTCGACGGCAATTGATCCATCCTCGCTAGGCCGCCCGGAACAGTCGCGCCGCCTCGTCGCATTCGAAAAGATAGAGCAGGGTGCGCAGCGCGCGGCCGGGTTCGCTTCCGGGCTGCGGTTCGGTCTCGAGGCTCAGTCGCGCACCGTCGCGCGCGCCCGCCAGCAGCGTTTCGAAACCCGGCACGTTGGCGACGCGGAACTCCGGCAATCCCGACTGGCGCGCGCCGAGCACTTCACCGCCGCCGCGCAACTCGAGGTCCTTCTCGGCGATCAGGAAGCCGTCCTCGGTTGCGCACATCATGTCGAGACGCTGCTCCGCGACCTGGCCGAGCGGCGCCTTGTAGAGCAGCAGGCAGAAACTTTCGCGCGCGCCGCGTCCGACGCGCCCGCGAAGCTGGTGCAACTGCGCGAGGCCGAAGCGCTCGGCATGCTCGATCACCATGATGTTGGCGTTCGGCACGTTCACGCCGACCTCGATCACCGTCGTCGCCACCAGCACCTTGAGACGGTTGGCGGAGAAGGCGGCCATCGTCTCGTCCTTGGCGTCGGCCGCCATCGCTCCGTGTAGCAGGCCGACGCAATCGCCGAGGTGCTGGACGAGATGGGCGTGACGCTCTTCGGCGGCGGCGAGATCGGACTTCTCCGAACTTTCGATGAGGGGGCAGACCCAGTAGACCTGTGCGCCCTCGGCGAGCTGCACCTTGATGCGCTCGATGACGCGCTCGATGGCGTCGAGCGGCACGGCGCGCGTGACGATGGGCTTGCGGCCGGCCGGCTTCTCGGTAAGGCGCGAGGCGTCGAGGTCGCCGTAGTGCGTCATCAGCAGCGTGCGCGGAATGGGCGTCGCCGTCATCACGAGCACGTTGGCGCCACCGTCGCCACCCTTGGCCTGGAGCGCGAGGCGCTGATGCACGCCAAAGCGGTGCTGCTCGTCGATCACGGCGAAGGCGAGATCGCGGAACGTGACATCCTCTTGGAACAGCGCGTGCGTGCCGATGACGATGTCGATGGCGCCGTCCGCGAGACGCTCGAGCGTCTCGCGCCGCGCGCGCCCTTTCTCGCGGCCCGTGAGCACCGCGATCGTGAGCCCGGCGGCGTCGGCGAGCGGCTGTATGGTTTCGAGGTGCTGGCGGGCCAGAACCTCTGTCGGCGCCATCAGGCAGGCTTGAGCGCCAGCTTCGACCGCGATGGCCATGCTCATCAGCGCGACGACGGTCTTGCCCGAGCCGACATCGCCTTGCAGCAGGCGCAGCATGCGGAACGGCGCGGCGATGTCGGCCTCGATCTCGTGAAGCGCGGACTGCTGCGAGCCGGTGAGGGCGAAGGGAAGGGCGGCGAGGATCTTCGCGCGGATTCGGCCGTCGCCCGCCACCGCGCGCCCGCGCTGGGCTTTGACGCGACGGCGAACGAGACCGAGCGCCAATTGGCCAGAGAGCAGCTCGTCGTAGGCGAGCCGCTGCCAGGGCTTCGACGCGGCCGAGACGTCGCTGGCATCGATCGGGCTATGCAACCTCTGGATCGCTTCCGAGAATGTCGGCCAGCCGCGCTCCGCCAGCCAGTCGGGGCGCTGCCATTCGGGAAGCGGCGGAATGCGCCCGAACGCCTGCCGTGCCCCCTTCACCAGCACTTTGCCGGCGAGGCCAGCGGTCAACGGATAGACGGGCTCGAGCAATGGGAGATCGCCGCGCGCGTCCTCGGCGACGATGTAGTCCGGATGCGCCATCTGCAATACGTCGCCGTAACGCTCGACGCGGCCCGAGACGTAGCGCGTCTCGCCTTCGGGAAGCTGGCGCTCGATGAATTTGCGCTCGGCGTGGAAGAAGACGAGATCGAGCCGGCCGGTATCGTCCTCCACCGTTACCTTGTAGGGAGCCTTGGCGTTGCCGCGCGGGGGCGCCTTGTGCTTCAGCACGCGGACCTTGAGCGTGACGATGGCGCCAGCGACGGCGTCGGCGACATGCGGTTCGGCGCGCCGGTCGATGATGCCGGTCGGCAGGTGCCAAAGCACGTCGAGCACGCGGGCCTCGACGATTCCAGGCGGCAGTACGAGCGCCTTTTTCAAGAGCAGCGCAATGCGCGGACCAATTCCCGTGAGGGACTGGGCGGAGGCGAACAGAGGCTGGAGCTCGCTCGGGCGCATGGTAACCAGGATGATCCCTCGGGTCTGTTCGTACTGGGCCGCCCGCGCCGGAGAAGCGCAGGCATGAACCAGCACGGCACCTTTCCCGGTGGCGCCTCGGATAGCGAAGGCGCGCCCGAAACCTTGCGGACCGGGCGGGGGCGGTATACCACGCCCGGCGGGGCCTGGAGCAAAGCGGGCCAGAACCCGGCCGTCAAGCGCGGGCCGGGGTTGCCAACAGACTTACGAGGCTGGACGTGACGAGCGACACCGAAACCCGCCGCCGCCGCGCGGCCTACCGCGCCAACCATCGCGGAACGAAAGAGATGGATTGGCTGGTCGGTCGCTATGCCGACGCCACCCTCGATCAGCTCGATGGCACGGCGCTCGACCGTTTCGAAGCGATGCTCGAGATGTCCGACGTCGAACTGCAACGATGGATACTCGATCCGTCACTGGCGGAGGGCAGCGTGTTCCGCGACCTGGTGGCGGATCTGCGGTCGTTCCATGGGCTCGGCGACGACCGCGCCTCGTCGTAGTCGAGAACCTGCGCTGCCATAGCCGCACCGTCACACCAAGGAGCATCGAACACACGTGCCGAGCAAAGTCGTAGAGCCCGATGGCGCGTCCGCGCGCGGCGACCTCATTCTCTCGAGCGTTCCCGAGGGCCTCGACGCGCTGGTGCTCGCCGATCTCGTGCGCCAGGAGAGCACGACTGAGGGCGGCTCGACGCTCGTGCACGTTGCGCGTGACGACCGGCGCATGGAAGCGCTGCGTCAGCAGCTTGCTTTCTTCGCGGGCAGCGTGCGCGTGATGTCTCTCCCGGCGTGGGATACGGTTCCCTACGATCGCGTCGGCCCGAATTCCGATATCGTCGCGGAGCGTATGGCGACCCTCGCCAAGCTCGCGGTTGCCGCCCGCAAGCAGCCGACCATCGTGTTGACGACCATCAACGCCGTTCTGCAGCGCGTGCCCCCGCGCGATTTCGTTCGCCGCGCCATGAAGCAGGTGGCGCCGGGGCAGCGCGTCGACCTCAAGCGTCTCACCGAGCGCTTGCAGTTGTTCGGGTATCAGCGCACCGGCACGGTGATGGAGCCAGGCGAATACGCGGTCAGGGGCGGCATCCTCGATCTCTTCTCGCCGGGGCGCTCGGCACCGGTCCGTCTCGATTTCTTCGGCGATACCCTCGAGAGCATCAAGACGTTCGATCCCGAGACGCAGCGGACCATGAAGCCGGTGCAGAAGCTCGTGCTGCTCGCCATGTCCGAGGTGGCGTTCGGCGACGAGGCGACGGCGCTGTTCCGCCGCCGCTATGTCGAGCTGTTCGGTGGCGCCACCGGTGACGACCCGCTCTATGAAGCTGTGAGCGCTGGGCAGCGCTACCCCGGGCAGGAGCACTGGCTGCCGCTGTTCCACGAGCGTCTCGAAACGGTTCTCGATTATCTGCCGGGCGCATCGGTCAGCTTCGATCACATGGCCGACGATGCGCTTCGCCAGCGCTTCGAGCTGATCGCCGAGCACTACGACGCACGGCGCGATGCGCGCGAGCAGGAGACGTTCGGAGCGCCACCCTACAAGCCGGTGCCACCGGAGCGCATGTTCCTCGACGGCGCCGCCTGGGCCAAGGCGCTCCATGCCCATCCGATCTACCGCCTGACGCCGTTCGAGGAACCGGCCGCTTCGAACGTGCGATCCTGGAATGGCAGAACCGGCCGCTCGTTCGCGCCCGAGCGCCAGTCGGGCGACGTTAATGTCTTCGATGCCGTCGTCGAGCATATCGCCAAGCTCCAGTCGGGCAAACGCCGCGTCGTCGTTGCAGCGTGGACACCGGGCGCGCGTGAGCGTTTGCAGGGGCTGCTCGCCGATCACGGTCTCGGCGAGATGCGCAAGATCGAAAGCCTCGACGAGGTGAGGGCGCTGCCCGGCGATGTCACGGCGCTCGCGGTGGTCGGGATCGAGCAGGGCTTCGAGACGCCCGAGATCGCGCTCATCGCCGAGCAGGACATTCTCGGTGACCGGCTTGTCCGGCCGCGGCGCAAATCGAAGCGCGCGGCGGACGTGCCGACCGAGGCGACCGGCCTGGCGGTCGGCGGTCTCCTCCTTCACGCAGATCACC
>OEIV010001276.1_pt1 | contig 11780 bp, 10 predicted proteins | sample 1539231 | NCBI WGS metagenome assembly OEIV01 (sample SAMN03794762, study PRJEB22550) | activated sludge metagenome | feature: wastewater treatment plant; material: activated sludge; isolation source: Wastewater treatment plant of a petroleum refinery complex | place: Argentina: Buenos Aires ... | reverse complement strand
CCTCTTTGTCAGGCTTGATTTCTCCGGCTTTGACGCGCTGATCGCCAAACACGCGGGCGACGCGCCGAGCCGCCAGGCCGCGGCCTAAGCTCTGGTTCGCTCCGGCGAGGAGCAGATCGGAGAACCCGTGCACGAGCGCAAGCCCTTCGTCGGCGGCAACTGGAAGATGAACACCAACCGCACCACGTCCGCGGACCTGACGCGGGCCGTGGTGGATGGCCTGGCGCGAGTCGAGGGTGTCGAGGTCGCGGTGTATCCGCCGTTCCCGTATCTCCTGGCGGTGCGATCGATCCTGCGCGATCGCTCGTCGTCGATCCGCATGGGAGCGCAGAACGCGTACCACCGCCCGGACGGCGCGTATACGGGTGAGATCTCGATCGAGATGCTGAAGGATTGCGGCGCGACGACGGTGCTGGTCGGGCATTCCGAGCGCCGCCATGTGATCGGCGAGCAGGACGAGTTGATCAACGCCAAGGTGCGGGCGGTGCTGGAGGCGGGATTGGAGTGCGTGCTGTGCGTGGGCGAGACCATTGGAGAGCGCGAGGCGGGGCACACCGACCCGGTGAACCAGCGCCAGGTGCGCGCGGGCCTGGCCGACGTGCCGGGGGATTGGGTCAATCGCCTGGTGCTTGCGTATGAGCCTGTCTGGGCGATCGGAACGGGCAAGACCGCGACGCCCGACGACGCCCAAGCCGTCCACCGCAAGCTCCGACAGTTGCTGTCGGGGCTCTATGGCCCGGAGATCGCGGCCCGCACCCGGATCATCTACGGCGGGTCGGTCAAGCCCTCCAACGCCGCGGAGCTGTTCGCTCAGCCGGACATCGACGGCGGGCTGATCGGGGGGGCGTCGCTGAAGCCCGAGGACTTTGTGGGGATCGTGAAGGCGGCGGCGACGACCTGAGCCCGTCCATACCCCGGACCACCCGCGCGCATACCCTTCCGGGCGTCATTCCGCGACTCCCGGGAGCTTTGCATGGTTTTGTCTCTAGCGGCCGCTGGCTGGCTGATCGGCATCCTCACCGTCCTGTTCATGGTCGTCTGCGTGGTGCTGATCCTGACCGTCCTCATTCAACGGCCGCAGGGCGGCGGGCTGGCGGGGGCGTTCGGCTCTGGCGCGGGCTCGGGTCAGACGGCGTTCGGCACCAAGACCGGCGATGCCCTCACGATCTTCACAATCATCGTGTTCGTGCTGTTCATCGGGGCGGCGATCGGGCTGAACTATGCCGCCCGACCCGAGGATGCGGCAAAGACGACGCCGACCTCGAGCGAATCCGGCACGAGCGAGCCGAAGCCCGCGGAGGGCGAGCCCGGCGACAACAAGCCCTCGGGCACACAGCCCTCGGACACCAAGCCCGCCGACTCGAGCGCGACGCCCGTTTCGCCCCCCGCGGCTCCCGCGACTGCGCCCGCGGCGCCGGAGACCAAGCCAGAGACCCAGCCTGAAATCAAGCCTGAAAACAAGCCCGCGGAGACGCCGACGGAGAAGCCAGCCGAGACGCCCGCCACGCCCCCGGCGGAGAAGCCGGCCGATCCGCCCAAGCAGTCCTAAGCAACGGAGACCGCGATGATCCGCAGCATGACGGGCTACGGCGAGGCGTCGGCCCAATTCGACGGCGTTCACTACTTCGTCGAGATCCGCTCCCTCAACAACAAGTACTTCAAGGCGACGATCCGGCTTCCTGAATCACTCCAGGGCCTCGAGGCCGAGCTTGAGTCCACGCTGCGCCAGCGACTCACGCGCGGCTCGATCACGCTCACGGGGTCGTGCACGGATTCGTCGTCCTCGGCCGCGTATTCGATCAACGACGCGGCGCTGCAGTCCTACATGACGCAACTCAAGAAGCTCCCGGAGTTTGCGTCGGGCGGCGTGAAGCTGGACGTCTCGGCGCTGCTCTCGCTCCCGGGGGTGCTCCAACCGCCGGGCGACGAGGAGAACCGGCTGTCGCGGGCGCGGGCCGCGTTCTCGAAGCTGTTGGGCGAGGCGACGCGGGCCCTCATCGAGATGCGCGAGCGCGAGGGGCGGATTCTGGTGGATGACCTGCGTCAGCAGGGCGAGCTGATCGCGGATCGCCTTCGGCAGATTGCGCAGCGGGCCCCGACCGTGATCGCGGATTACGAGCAGCGCCTGCGTCAGCGGATCGAGGCGATGCTGAAGGAAGCCCAGGTCAAAGTCGACGCGGTGGACTTGATCCGCGAGATCGCGGTGTACGCGGAGCGGACGGACATCGCCGAGGAGATTTCCCGCCTGGGCGGGCACCTTGAGCAGTTTGCCGATCTTCTCAAGCCCGATTCGGACAAGCCCGTGGGTCGGACACTTGATTTCCTGGCCCAGGAAATGCTTCGTGAGGCCAACACGATCGCCAGCAAATCCCCGGACGCGGGGATATCAAGACTGATTGTGGAGGTCAAGGGGGCCATTGACCGCATCAAGGAACAGGCCGCCAACGTCGAATAACCGCTGGCGTTGTCCCCGGCTTGCTTGGTACACTCTGGTGGTCACCGCCGGAGGCTCTCCCGTGCCCGACGCTCATCGCCTGGGTTTTGCGTGTGTCACGCTCGCGCTGCTGACATCGCTGTCGAGTGCGCGAGCGCAGGACGCGGCGCCCAAGGCAGCCCCCGATGCGCAGCCCCCGGTGAACCTCGGTCCGGTCGATCCGCCCGCGCCGGGCGAGGCCGCGGCGCCTGGGGATGTGGCGACCGCCGTGCCGGCGCTGGACGGGGCGGTGTTGGAGTCGCTGCTGGTCAAGCTGGATGATCCTTCGATCGCGGAGCGGGAGCACGCGATGGCCGCGCTCCGCGATCTTCCGGGCGTGACGGTGCGGGCGATCGAGCAGGTGCTTGGGAAGCCGACGCTTTCGGCGGAGCAGCGCGTGCGTCTGCTGCAGGTTGGGCGGGCGCTGTTCATGAGCGAGCCGCGGGCCGCCATGGGCGTGAGCTTCACGCAGGGCATGATGGAGGACGAGGACGGTCAGGTGCAGGTGAGCGAGCCGACGCCGGGCTGGGATTCGGCGCGAGTGCTGCGGGCGTGGGACGTGATCCGATCGATCGACGGGCTGCGGCTGCGCACGCGGGCGGAAGCCCGGGCCGCGATCATCTCGCACGATCCGGGCGACACGGTGTCGCTCGACATCTTGAGGAACGGCCAGCCGGGCACGGTGCGGGTGCGTCTGGGCAACTTCATCGACCTGGGGAGCCGCGGGTTCATCGACGCGGCGACGTTCGAGGCGGCGTGGCGATTGCGGGCGGCGCGATCGATCGCGGATGGGTCCAAGCCGCTGGTCATCGATGTGGCGGCGGAGGAGTGGTCGAGCGAGCCGGCGGGTGACGGGCTCTCGCGCATGGAGCGGATGAATCACCCGATCACCAGCGAGCCGCTGCGCACGCAGATGCGGCAGATCCCGGTGTCGGATGTGTCGGCGTCGGGGCCGAGCCGGGCCACGGGCGAGCGCGAGGTCGACGAGTTCGGGCAGGCGGGGCTGACGATCCGAAGCGGGCCGGCGGTCAGGATGCGGGGCGAGAATCGGCGCGGCGGGATGCCGCCCGAGTTCGCGCGGGCGATCGTGGAGTCGAATCGGCGTCTGCGTGACTCGCTGATCCAGAACATCGCGATGTGGCGGCAGATGGCGGCGGACCCCGGCATCGACGCCAAGCAAGCGGCGGAGCTTCGCCTTCGCGCGGACCAGTATGAGCGCCGGGTGGCGCAGCTCGAGGTGGACATTCTCGAGCAGGAGCGCGACGCGGGCGATCGGTGAAGCGAAGCCCATGCACACCTTGACGGTTCGGCGCCGATCGGCGTGACTTCGCGCGTCGATCGGGACGCGCCGGCCGCTCGGCCGAAGCGCGTCGGCACACGTCGAGCACGGGTGACGCTGCGCGGGCAAAAAAGCCACACCCCGGGAGCGTCGGCCCGGGGCATGGAGACGTCGGAACACCCGACGCACAAGGAGCATTCGAGGTTCGATACGGCCGGCGGGCCGGTTACGGCTTCGCCGACCGGGAGGGAGAAAGAGGAGACTCAGTTGATGTTGATCTTCCTCGGTGAATCGGGCTTGGTCTTCGGGAGCGTCAGCGTCAGCACGCCGTCCTTCAACTCGGCCGCCACCTTCTGCTCATCGACGACCGTGGGGAGCGCGACGCGACGGCTCACCGAGCCGAAGCGCCGCTCGCGCCGGTAGAACTTCTCGTCGGTGGATTCCTTCTCTTCGCTCTTGGCGCCCTTGATCGAGACCACGCCGTCGTGGACCTCGACCTCGATCTCGTCCTTCTTGAAGCCCGGGAGCGAGGCACGCACGAAGATGCTCTTCTCGTCCTCGGACAGGTCAATCGGGAGTGTTCCCTCTTCAATGGCGGCGACGGCCGGGCGCATCTCGGCAAAGAACGGATCGCCCAGAAGCTGGCCGAACAGCCGGTCAAAGGTCGGGAAGCTGACAGGTTCACGACGGATGAGGGTGTTCATGGCATTCTCCTTTTTCTCTCGCCGCCCCGGCCCATCCGGGCGCGGCGTTCATGACGCGTTTGTGCCGCGTGTTTCGCGACGGGAAGAAGAATGGCAAGGGGCGTGCCAGCGTTTTTGGCTTGCGGCGCGGGGTGGGTGTACGCCAAAGTGGTGCGGACGCCCTGCCGCGGTGTCAAAGCGGCAGTTCATGAAGCGTTCAATCCCTGCGAACGCCATGCGAATGCGTGGTTTGCGGACTTTGCGCGAGCTACGTTTCATTCATGACCAGCCGCGAGCACAGCGTCATCGATTTGCGCAGCGACACCGTGACCCGTCCCACGCCCGAGATGCGGAAAGCGATCGAGCGTGCGGAGGTTGGCGACGACGTCCTGGGCGATGATCCGACCGTGATCCGTCTGCAGGAGCGCGTCGCGGAGATCATGGGGAAAGAGGCCGCGTGCTTCGTGCCCACGGGCACCATGGCCAATCAGACCTCGATCCGGGCCCAGTGCGAGCACGGCGACGAGATCCTGTGCCACGAGGACAGCCACATCGTTCACTACGAGACCGGCTCGCCCGCGGCGCTCTCGGGCTGCATGGTGCGACCGGCCCGCGGCGAGGGCGGCCTGTTCGACGAGGACCAGGTCCGCGCCCTGCATCGCCCCGATTCGATCCACGCGCCGCGCATGCGCCTGCTGATCGTTGAGAACACGCACAACAAGGGCGGCGGGACGATCTGGCCGATCGCGCAGATCGAGCGGGTGACGCGGGCCGCTAAGGAACTGGGCATGCGTCGCCACCTCGACGGGGCGCGCATCTGGAACGCCTGCGCCGCGACGGGGATGTCGCCCAAGGACTACGCGCAGCATTTTGACACGATCTCGTGCTGCTTCTCCAAGGGGCTGGGTGCGCCCGCGGGCTCCGCGGTCGCGGGCGATCGCGCGACGATCGCGCGGGTGGCGCGGTTCCGCAAGATGTTCGGCGGGACGATGCGGCAGTCGGGCGTGCTGGCCGCCGCCGCGATCTACGCCCTCGATCACCACCGCGAGCGATTGGTCGAGGATCACGCGAACGCGAAGCGGTTGGCGTCGGGGCTGGCGGAGATCCCGGGCGTTCGCCTCGATCCGCGCAGCGTGCAAACGAACATGGTGTTCTTCGACGTGATCCCGGAGATCGGCACCGCGGCGGCGGTTTGCCAGACGCTCCGGGCGCGGAACGTTTGGATGCTCCCCAACGGTCCGCAAAGGATCCGAGCGGTGTGTCACCTGGACGTAAACGCCGCCATGATCGATCGCGCGGTCGCGGTCATCGCCGAGGCTTTGTCGGCGCCGGTGCCGGCGTAGTCTGCGGCGCGGGCGAAGTCTCCTGTGTTTCGTTGGGCAGGCGCGTCAGGCGTGTGCGTGCCTTGTGCGACGACGAGAGCATGAGCCCCTCGATCGCGATCTCCATGGCGATTGATTGGTTGATGTCCATGGATTCGAGCTGGCCCTTGGCGGTGTCCCACCTGTAGCGTCCGGCGAAGGTGGAGTCCTTGATCTGGAGCGGGCCCGACTTGCCCTCGCTGGACTTGTCGATCATGCCCGCCAGATCGACGCTGGCGATTCCGGCAGCGGCGGAGCGCAGCGTGTGGGTGGTGCGCATCTTCATCGAGCCCAGCACGGAGGCGTCGAGCGTGTCGTCGCTGGTCCATGACTCGCCGATGCGGGCCCGCCCGCTCGATTTTTTGGCGGTGAAGATCGGCCCGAGCAGGCCGGCGTTCGAGTTCGACGGGAGTGACTTGAGCCCGTCGAGACCGACCAGCGACGAGGGCGACAGGCCGGCGCCGCCCGTGGCGGAGATGATGTTGCCCGCGGCGTCGATCTTGAGCGTCATCTTCGAGTCGAGCATGGGGCGGACCGCCAGCGCCAGCATCTCGGCGTTCTCGCGATCGTCGGGGTTGCGGGTCGGCGGCGTCGCGGGGCGCGAGGGCGTGCCGGGGGGCCTGGTCGTCGGGGATTTGGTCGTCGGGGGTTTGGCGGCGGGTGTGGACGGCGCGGTCGCCGCGGGCTCGGCGGTGTCGTAGGCGCCCTTGAACTCGTCGGAATCAATCGAAATGCTGACGCGCTCGTAGCTTACCTCGACGGTGGCGACGCCCGCCTCGTCGACCTGCATCGTTCGCATCGCAATCCAGATCGTCTGGTCCATCTGCGACGAGGTGTTCTTGGTCTTGTCGCGGTCGGCGCTGGTCTTGCTCGTGCTGTTCTGCTCGAGCTTGTAGCGGACGACCTGGCCCTGCTCGAACTTCGGGCGAAGGTCGACTTCCTGCCCGAGCGCCGGGGCCGCCGCCGAGATGGTCAAGACGCTCGCGAGCACATAGGCCGCGGGGCCCGCTCGCCAGGGCTCAAATCGCATGGATCGCTCCTTCCGATGGATCGTTGTACCCGCGCCGGGGCGGGAAGCTGCAGAATCATCGGGCCAGGGCGGGCCGGGCCGCCACAGACCGGTGGTATCCGCGCCCCGCACGTCCCGGCCTGGAAGATGGGGACGCGGGGGAGCGATCGTGGTCGCGTTCGGCGTGCCGGGCCTGACGCGGACGAACCATCAAGAGAATCGGCGTCTTCGGCCGATGGAACTGGATGGCCGCGGCGTCGCGACGGGGGTGTTGTGTGCGCGAATCGGAGCACCAACCGATGTCATCCAAGCTTTACGCGCGCGCGATGGCGCCCGGGCTGGATGCCGCGGGCCCTCTGGGAGAGCTGGCCACCCGCCATGCCCTCGAAGTTCCCTCGCGCATTCTCACGACCGAGCGGTTCGTCCTCCGTCCTCTGGTCGCCGACGACCGTGCCGCGTTCCTTGATGCGATTCGCGTGTCACGAGCCGAACTCGATCGCACGCACCCGCTCCACGAGCCTGGCGAGAGCGACGACGAGCTCTTTCTCCGTCAGCTCAGGCTGCAAGCGGAGGGCGAGCGTACGGGTCGCGCCTGTCGGCGCGTCGGGGCGTTTCTTGACGGCACGATCCTGGGCGCGTTCAACGTCAACGCGATCGCACGCGGCCTGTCGTTCGAGGGCGAGCTTTCGTGGTGGGTGCGAACGGACATGGCGGGGCGCGGGCTGGCGAGCGAGGGTGTGGGCGCGCTGGCCGCGCACGCGCTGGCGGACCTGCCGGGAGGCCTCGGCCTGCACACACTGCACGCGATGATCGAGCCCGGGAATCGGGCGAGCCTTCGCATCGCGGCCAAGCTGGGGTTCACGGCGGTGAGGGGCGTATCGGCGCGGGTGCGCGTCGCGGGCGAGTGGCGGGCGCACGACGTGTTCGCGCTGACGTCCGAATCGTTTCCGGACGCGTCTACGCGAACACGCGGGCGTGCTTGACGAGCGCCGCGACGATGGCGATCGCCCGCGCGGTTTCCTCGCGGCGCTTGGCGTCGCCCTTGGCGAGTTTCATCGCCCGCTCGGCCTTGGCGATCATCTTGGCCAAGCTCTTGCGTTTCTCGCGCGTCTGGAGCATGTCGCTCAGGTTGTCGTACACATCGGCAAGCTTGATCAGGCGGGCCCGCCAGTCGGCGGCCGACAGACGCCGGTCGTAGTCCACTTCGCGCTCGGGCTCGGGGAGGATCATGCTCTTGGTGAGGGCCGCGACGATGCGCGCCACGCCGTCGCCGAAGTTCTCCGCGATGTCGTCGTAGTCGGTGGGGGTGTCCTCGATGGTGTCGTGGAGCAGGGCGGCGGCGATGGCCTCGGGGTCCTCGCAGCGGTACTCGTGCCGGAGTACGAGCGTGACGCGGACGACGTGGGAGAAATACGGCGTGGCACCGTCGGCCCGCGTGTGGCCCGCGTGGGCCCGTGCCGCAAAGCTCGCGGCCCGCTGGATCAGTTCCATTCCCCTCGTCTCGTCACGCTTGGCCATCGTGAATACCTCAGGCAGAAGTCACGGAGTCACGGAGTCACGAAGTCACGAAGTCACGAAGTCACGAAGTCACGAAGTCACGAAGAGAATACCGCGGGAGTCGGGAATTGTGGAGCGACAGGAGACGCGAGGGTCGCAACGCCGTCGGCTTGGCGCTTTCACGTCGCCAACGCGACGCTTTTTCCTCCCTGTCTCGCTGCCGCGCGGTCCCGCTACATCGGCTTGGCGTTGACGACCTGGCGGGTGTGGTCAAAGACCGCGCGTGATTTGGCGGGATTTCCGCCGTGTTCATCGAAGATGACGACCTCGTTGTCGGCGCCCGCCTTCAGCCACGACGCGGGTACGAACCAGCGGCTCTGCGGCCCGACATTCTTTCCTTCGTGTGTCGCCACGAAATACCGGCCCAGGTGTCGCCCGTTGACGAAGATCTGTCCTTTGGTCACGCCGTCGAGCTCGAGGTAGAGCGGCGAAGGGCACGCGGCGTGATGAAGCGTCGCTCGCCACCACGTCGGCCCGTGGGCCTTGCCCTTGGGGGCGTGGAACGCGCTCGCCGCCGGCTGCTCCCACTTGGCGAACGCCCAGTCGGCCTTGGCGGTCAGGCTGTCCTCGACTTCATAGAACGTGACGGCCTTGTCGGCGTCGCCCAGCAGTTCGTCCGCCGTCCGCGTGTGCCCGCTGGCCTCGGCGACGATCGCGAGCTGTACGTGCGACGCGCCCTTCGACAGCAGTTCGCCGTCGATTGCGACCCAGGTCGGCCCGGCGCGATCGACGTACGCGATCGGCTTGTCGTTGACGAGAACGATGGCGCGGCACGGCGCCGCCACGCCCTCCGCGCCGGCGAACTTCATCACCAGCCCGCTCTTGCGTTTGCCGATGCTCCAGTCCAGGCGCGACGCCAGCGTGGTGTCGCCCTCGCGCACGTCCCACAGGGGCGATCGAAAAGCGAGGATGTCGACGGGGTCCGACGAGACGACCTTGGGCTTTCCGGGCTTGATCTCGGACAGTTCGAGCAGGCGTCCGCAGAGTCCCTTGCCCAGCCCGCTCGAGGCGCCGAGATGAGCACCCGACGAGAACTCGCCGAGATTCTCGGCGAGGACGACGATGGTGCCCCCGCCCTTCTTGAGCGCGAGCGCCGCGTGATCGGTCGCGCCCGGGCCGTGCCCGACGACGCCCAGTTCCTTGCCTTCCTGGAAGAAGTGCAGACGATCGCCGCCCTGCGTCACATAGGCCGCCGCTCGGCGCGTGGCGGTCGACTTCAGCCCGATGCGGTACCAGCCGTATCCGCTGGGTGCGCCCAGCGACGCCAGCGGCGCGGGCCCGGGGATCGACGCGAAGCGCGGCCCGCTGCCGTCGACGTATTCCGCCGCACCGGCGCAGGTCCAATGCCCGAGCGCGGCCTTCTCGTGCCCGCTGGGCGCGTGGACCCTGAGCGCGTCGTGGGCGGCGTGGGACTGACCGGTCGAATCGATCCGCGTGTAAGTCTTGAAGGAGGGGTGCGCGATGGGCTTGTGGTCCCAGGTCAGGCCCGAGACGCCGACGAGCACGGCGTCGTCGGAGAAGTAGGTGGCTTCCGATAGCTCCATGTTGAGGACCGCGATCGAGATCCCTTCGACCTCGACGATCTCGGGCGTCTTGCCCGCGGGCACGTTGACCTCGACCGGCGAGCCATTCACGGACATCACGCCGCGGGAGCCCGCGTTGCCGAAGACGACGAGCGTGCGCCCGACGACACCCATGGCACTGAGGTTGGAGTAGTCGAGGTTGGCGCGCGGACCGACGGGGGCGTCCATGAGGCACCAGACGACCGAGTGCCCCTCGAGATCGACCGGCAGATTCGTGCCGTCGGGGAGCAGCAGCGCCGTGCTCTTGGCCGACATCGCGGCGTCGTTGAAGACCATCGCGAAACCGCCCTGCGCACCGGTGCGGTGCACGACGGATACGCCCGGGACGGGCGGCGACTGGGCGCCCTTGGCGGGCTTGAGAGTCTGAACTCCCCGCGCCGGGTCGATCGCCACCGGCTGATACGCCGCGTTGAGATTCGAGAAGACCCGCCCGAACTTGGCGGCGAAGGTCGCGATGCGGCGCAGCGCGTGGTACGACGGCGCGGGCGCGCCCGTTTCGTCGAGCGGCGCGCCGCGATCGGCGCTGGCGATGCCGAACCACTCCGAGCCTGCGTCGCAACGCCCCGGGGCGAAGCCGAAGTTGGTCCCGCCGTGGAAGGGGGTGAGGCTGAACTGTCCGCCGCCGGCGATGACCTCTGCTATTCGGCGCGTGAGGCCCGGTCCGTCGAGCCCGGCGCGGGGGACGCCGCCCCACACGTCTCGGGCCCGGCGCTCGTCGCCCGATTCGCAGGAGAGATCGATGATGAACTTGGGCTGATCGGCGCGGACGACGTTGAGCTGGCGCATGGCCGAGAGCATGTCATCGCCCCCGGACCATCCGTCGATCTCGCCCTCGACGCTCTGCCACAGGTTGTGCGAGTTGATGACGGGGATGTTGATGCCCGCCTCGCGCAGGTACCGGTTCAACTCGCCCAGGTACGAGACCGCCAGGTCGTCGTGCCCGCAGGTCCAGTTGCCCTCGCTCTTGACGAGCAAGAGCGGCCCGCCGCGCCCCGTGCTGGAGAGCTGCAGGTCCTTGATCTGGTCGACCAGCGCCGTGAGGTAGCGCGAAGAAGCCTCGAGGAATGGCGCGTTCTTGGTGCGCAGCGACACACCCGCCTGGCTGGTCAGCCAGGCGGGGAGCCCGCCGCCGTCCAGCCCCGCGCCGACATACGGCCCGACGCGGAGGATCAGCCACATGCCGGCTTCGCCCACCAATTTCACGAAGTGACGGACATCGTTGTCGCCCGTGAAATCGAAGACGCCGGAGCGCGGCTCGTGCCTCGCCCAGACTGCGGTGGTGTCGATCGTGTTGACCCCGGCGAGCTTGGCGGCCTGGATCCGGTCGGCCCAGGAGGCCCTCGCCACGCGTGCGTATTCAACCGCCGCGCTGACGATCCACACTCGCCGCCCGTCCAGCATGAAGCTCTGACCGTCGTAGGTCACCGCAGGCATGGTCGCTCCTCATACGTTCACCTTCGCCGGTCCTGTCGCGGGGACCCACACGCGCCGTTCATTCGCAATCCGAACAAAATGCGAATAAACAGGCCGGAGAAAGTGGAACAGAACTCTAGCGCGGCCCGAAGGCGTATGCAACGATGAACCCGTCCGGGTGCATCCATTTCGGTGTCCGGTCGGAAGAACAGGCCGCTATTCTGTGGTTCACGCCAGCGGAGCCAACCATCGTGACCCGAACGAATACCGTGTTTTTGACACCCGCGATCCTCCTGCTGCTGGCTGGATGCTCGTCGCGGCTCGAATCGCTCGATCGTGAGATCAACGAGCTGATCTCGGAGCGATCCACACGCCTCGGGACGGTTTCACCCTCGCGCTCGCTCCCGGGCGAAACCCAGGCG
>OEIV010001275.1_pt1 | contig 11791 bp, 9 predicted proteins | sample 1539231 | NCBI WGS metagenome assembly OEIV01 (sample SAMN03794762, study PRJEB22550) | activated sludge metagenome | feature: wastewater treatment plant; material: activated sludge; isolation source: Wastewater treatment plant of a petroleum refinery complex | place: Argentina: Buenos Aires ... | reverse complement strand
GATTCTGGATTCACGAGGTAACCCAACGGTTGAAGCTGACGTTTATCTGAACGATGGAAGTATGGGTCGAGCATCGGTGCCGAGTGGTGCAAGCACTGGTAGTCGTGAAGCAGTTGAGCTACGTGATGGCGGAGAGGTATATGAAGGCAAGGGAGTAATAAAGGCTGTCGTAAACGTTAATACTATAATCGCAGACAAGCTTGTTGGAATGAACCCATTTACGCAGCGCGACATCGATAGTACCATGTGCGAACTTGACGGTACTAAAAACAAATCGAATCTTGGGGCAAATGCTATTTTGGCCGTAAGCTTGGCTACCAGCAAGGCGGCAGCCAGCAGCAAAAAACAACCACTTTATCGCTATGTTTCTGGACTAGCTGGCACTCAGGATGACATGTGTCTACCTGTGCCAATGATGAATGTAATGAACGGTGGCGTACACGCAGCAGGAAGTACTGATATCCAAGAATTTATGATTATTCCTTGTGGTGGCACAACCTTCCCTGCCGTACTAGAAATGGGTACAAATACGTTTCATGCCCTTGCAAAAGTTTTGGTCGAAAAAAGTTACAGTACTACCGTAGGCGATGAGGGTGGCTATGCACCAAGCGTAAAAAGTGGCAACAATGAACCGCTAGAGCTAATTTCTAAAGCGGTAAAAAATGCAGGCTACACGCTAGGTAAAGATATTGTATTTGCTATTGATGTCGCATCGAGCGAACTACTGGTCGACGATCATTACCTGTTAAAGACTGAGCGAAAAAGCCTAACTGCCAGTGGAATGATTGAATGGTATCGACAACTAAAAAACCAGTTCCCTATTGTCTCTATCGAGGACGGATTAGGTGAAAATGACTGGGAAAACTGGAAGTTATTAACTGAACAGCTTAGCAGTTCACTACAGCTAGTGGGCGACGACCTGCTTGTAACAAACGCGAACCTGCTTCAGCGCGCTATAGACGAAAAAGCAGGCAACGCTATTTTGATTAAACCCAACCAGATTGGTAGTTTAAGCGAAACTATTGATGCCGTATTGCTAGCGAAAAAAGTTGGTTGGAATGCTATAATGAGCCACCGAAGTGGCGAAACCGAAGATGTAACAATTGCTCACCTTGCAGTTGGGCTAGGCACTGGGCAAATTAAAACTGGCAGTCTAAGCCGCACCGATCGCCTAGCAAAATATAACGAGTTGCTGCGTATTGCTGAAATGGAGCCAAAATTGCAACTAGCACAACCGTTTGGTCTATAATAAAAGAAAAAGGTGGGACAATGGCAGTTATAACTTTCTATGATGCAACAAAAATAGATACCTTTCAGCTAACCGACGGGCTTCGTCGAACTGATCATTATTGGGAATTTATACCCGAATCGATAAATATCAATAATCTAAACCCAGAAGCAGAAGTGATTTCTGGGTTTGTCTCTAGTAATATTACACGTGAGATTATGCAACGGCTTCCAAAACTACGGCTTATCGCCACGCGCTCAACTGGGTTTGACCATATCGATCTCGACTATGCCAAAGAGCGCAATATTGCTGTCGTTAACGTTCCAACCTATGGCGAAAATACCGTGGCTGAACATACCTTTGCCCTAATTTTAGCAATTACCCGACGACTTATCGATACGGTCACTGACACATCTTTGGGCAAGTTTATAGCCAGCGAGCACACAGGAATTGACCTGAAGGGTCGAACTATGGGTATTGTTGGCATGGGGCATATCGGCCAGCACGTGGCGCGAATTGCTCGTGGTTTCGAAATGAATGTTATTGCGTACGATATTTATACAAATAAGCAGTTAGTCAACGAGTTGGGCTTTCGGTATGTATCGCTAGATGAGGTCATAAGCCAAAGCGACATACTGAGCCTACATGCACCTTTAACCCCAGACAATTATCACCTTATTAATCACCATAGTATTGAAAAAATGAAACCCGGCGCTATACTAATTAACACTGCACGCGGTGAGTTAGTCGAAAACCGCGCACTTATTACAGCACTAAAAAGTAAACTACTAGCTGGCGCAGGGCTCGATACAATTGAAGGCGAGCATTATCTTGCTACTTCTGCCCTAATAGAAGCCATTACCGATAATGCTACAGCCCCACTTGCCTACGAATACGCTACCGAAGACCGTATTTTACTGCAACTACCAAATGTAATTGTTACCCAACACGCAGCATTTAATACTGCTGAGGCAATAAAGCGAATTAATGATACGACTGCTCGAAATATTATTGATTTTTGGTACGATAATGTGCCAAACAAAGTAAAGGCGACAAAAAGTTCTGGGAAATTAGTGATTGTACGCCATAGCGAAAGCGAATGGAATGCACTTGGTAAATGGACCGGGATAACAGATGTACCCCTTACCGAAAAAGGCGTTTCAGATTCTTTAGAAATAGGCAAAAAACTAAAGGATATTAATTTCAACTATGCATATACCTCCCAGCAAATCCGTACTCGTGAAACACTGAAAGGGATTATATATGGCTCGCACCAAATTGACCTTGCCTACGAACCAGCACGAGCACTAAATGAACGAGACTATGGTGCATATACAGGCATGAATAAAGACCAAATTTTGGAAATGATTGGCAAGGAGGCCTTCAACGAGCTTCGTCGTAGCTACGATAGCCATGTTGAAGGTGGTGAATCTTTAGAGCAGGTCTATCAGCGAGTAATTCCTTTTTATTTACGTGTTATACTCCCACGACTACGACATGGTCAAAATATACTTGTTGTTGCACACGGCAATTCTATCCGTTCACTGGTTAAGTATCTCGAAAATATTTCCAACAATGACATTGGTTGTACGGAGATGATCCAAGGTGAAGCATTGGTACATGAAGTTGACTCAGAGGGCCGCAGTAAAAATAAAGCAACGATTGCTTTATAGCTACATAAATGGGCAATAGATGCTTATTATTTATTTCAAACCATATATGCTACGATAATGACCGATATTTTGTTCAATCTCGGCCTGAGATAGTACTTTACTGTAAATCATAACAGCGCCCAAGCTGCCTGCGTGCCTTTCCCTGTTGGAATATCTACTTAGTATATTTATAGTTGATGTAAACTGGGTGCTAGACTCTAAATATATAGAAATCCATCTACCCTTTTGTATATTAGACCAAGCTCTATGTATAGCAGAGCCGTCCACCATAACCTTGACCCAATCACTTCCGATACCACGACTGTATATATATCCAGTACCCAACCCTGGTCTAGCATCTATTAAATAGCCGTCTATAGTCTGCGATGAATCTAGCTTGACTATCATCATGACAGACCGAGCTGTTACGGTAGGTGTCTTGAATAGTGAGCTTGTGGAGTTTAGAACCAACTCTTTACCGGATCCGTTGCCAGTAGAACTTACGCTTGTAATAGATGCGTTGTTGCCATTGCCCGAGACATCGCGCCAAGAAGTAGAATTATCTGTATAGGAATCTGGTCGACCTGCGTCATAGTGTGCAACTAAGCCGCTCTTAGATACCCCTCTCGGCGAGATGTCCAACCCGTTACCGCCAGAACCTAACCTGAATACATTTTGGCCACGCACTATAGCAAGGTCATATTTGTCCCCTTGGTTACTGTATTCGATTGTCTCAGTACTATCCTGCGAAGCTACACAAATTTGGTCCTGACCCGACGCAGGGCAGCCTATAGATGACGGGTATCGGCCGTTCTCGACATAAAATATGTCTATTTGCTTTGAGATACTATTTAGATTAGAAGATATACGAGCTGAAGTAGCTCTGTCTCGCATCCCCACATATGCCACTATAGAAACTGTAGCTAGAATGCCTATGACAACTATGACTATAAGTAGTTCTACTAGTGTAAATCCTGTTTGTTGATTACCGGTATATCGCTTATTCATCTACTTATTGGTTTTTTCTTGGCCTGTAGGTTGTCGGTATATTGTAGCACGCAAGGCTATGTCTTGGCTAAATATATCGATAATTCGATACCGTCTATCTTGGCGGCGACTGGCTCTGCTACTACGCTATCGCTCTTTGTAGCCAATGTCTCGGCGTAGATGGTGTCGTGGTACTCCTCTAGAGCCTTGGATAGTTCAGTGTCATCGGTATCTAGCTGAAGTTTTATACGATCGTCAACATTTAGCTCAGCAGACTTGCGAGCTGCCTGAACATGACGGATGACTTCGCGCATATAGCCTTCGCGCTTAAGCTCGGGGGTGATATTTAGCTCAACACCAATCTTGGTATTTTCACGCTGGCCGTGTAGTGCTGGGTTGCACACAAACTCAATTTGTTTAATATTTACTTCATCTATCACCATTTCACGGATTTCGGGTCGGAAATCATGCACTGTCTCGACCTTGGCGTAGCCAAGCGGCTGACGCGTCTTGATACCCTGTTTCGCCCTAATCGACAAAATATCATTGATTACGCTACGAGCTTGCTGCATTTCATCTAAAACCTTCTGGTCGACGGTATAATTTGTCGGCCAATCCAGCAGGTGAACAGACGCTGCTCCGCCACCGAGTTTTTGGTAAAGCTCTTCGGCTAGGAATGGTGTAAATGGTGCCAGTACAACCGACAACTTAAGCAGTACGTAGTGTAGAGTGCGATAAGCTTCGGCCTTGTCGCCGTCGTCTTCGCTCTTCCAGAAGCGGCGGCGACTGCGGCGCACATACCAGTTACTAGCGTCGTCTAGCAGTGGCAAGATGTCGCTCATAGCCTCTGGTAGATTGTAGTCGTCCATATGCTCAGTGATGTGCTGATTTAGCTGGTGAACGCGACTAACGATCCATTTGTCGAGCGGATTGGACACGTCATCTGGATTGGTGGTAAATGGCTTGCTAGCGTCGAATTCCCAGCCATCAACCTCAGCATACATAGTGAAGAAATCGTACATATTCCAAACCATACTGAGCTTGCGGGCTACGTCGCCGACATCTTTGTCTTGCAGACTAAAGTCCTCGCCCTTGAGTAATGGCGAGCTGAGCAGCAAGAAGCGTAGGCTGTCGGCACTAAACTTGTCCATCAACTCGTTTGGATCGGTGTAGTTGCCGAGACTTTTGCTCATCTTACGACCATCATTGCCAGCTAGTGTACCGGTGGTAATGACGTTGTTGAAAGCTTGCTCGCCAAACAACGCCGTATTGATGGTATGCACATAGTAGAACCAAGCGCGGACTTGGCCGATGTATTCGACGATGAAGTCACCCGGATAGTTGGCTTCGAACTTTTCTTTGTTTTCGAACGGATAGTGGAACTGCGCAAACGGCATACTACCAGACTCGAACCAGCAGTCGAGGACTTTTTCGATGCGAGTGAAGTGCTCGCCGTCGATTTCGAAGGTGATGTCGTCGACCCATGGGCGGTGGTAATCTTCTAGCTCTACGCCGCTGAGCTCTTTTAGCTCGGCGTAACTACCGATAACTTTGACAGTACCGCGGTCGCCTTTCCAGACAGGCATAGCCGTCGCCCAAAAGCGGTCGCGGCTGAGATTCCAGTCTGGTGCTTGCTCGATGTTTTTGGCGAAACGACCGTGCTTGAGATGCTCCGGGAACCAGTTGATGTTTTCATTTTGCTCGAGCATCTTTGGCTTGCTACCTTGCACGTCGAAAAACCAGCTAGGGATAGCGCGGTACATGATGCGCTGCTTGCTACGTGGATTGAACGGGTATTCGTGCTGGATGTATTCGGTCTTCCAGACGATGCCGGCTTTTTGCAGGCCTTTGGCGATGTTCTTATTGTTATCCCAAACTTCGAGTGGTTTGGTGTTGTCGACCCATGGCATGAGTGCGAGAAGTTGCTCGGCGACTTCTGGGAAATAAAAGCCGTTGTCGTCGAGCGTGTGCACGACCGGGATGTCTTCCGCCTTGGCAAGCTCGAAGTCGTCTTCGCCGTAGGCTGGTGCGATATGCACGATGCCGGTACCGCTGTCGGCACTTACGTAGTCTGCCGCCCAGATTTTGTGAGCATTGCCGCCGTGGTCTTCAAATAGTGGCTGATAGCTCTGTCCTACCAGCTCGGCACCTTTTAGTTCGCGTACAACGCTATAGTCGAGTGGCTGTTTTTTGTCGTCTACAAAAACTTTTGGTGCTAGATCTTTGGCAACGATAAGTCGTTCGCCGTCTAGCTCGACTTCGACATAATCAAGCTCGCCACTGACGGCTAGTGCCGTGTTGCCGGGTAGCGTCCATGGCGTGGTTGTCCAAGCAAGCAAGCACGATGACTGAACGTTTTTCGTAGCCGATACACAAAGCCACTTTTCATCAATGAGCGACGTGGTAATGGCAGAAAATCCAACTTCCTCAAGCACTTTGCGGATATCTTCTTCATCCCAGTACTTGAAATACCGCTCATCGTTCATCTTATGGCTCGACCACTCTTCGCCAGATCCTTGTTTCAGGCTAAATACAAACTTCCCATTACTCTTCAAAGAGTTACCTATCTTAGCAAGAGATTGTTGCATTTCGGTTGGCGTGAAGTGAAGCAAAACTGCGTTGGCAAATATCAAATCGTAACTTTTCGGGAATGTATCGGTTGCAAGGTTGAATTTGATAGGCTCGAAACCAGATTCTTTCAGTTTTTCAACAAAACCTTCCGCCACATCAGAAGTCTGAATTTTATAGCCAAGTGACTCTATGAACTTCGCATCTCGACCAAACGCCGAGCCAATCTCAAACATATCAGCGGTTTTCGGCAGACCATTGACCGCATCGCTCATCCACTGCGCAAGCTCACCACTCGCCTCCTGCCGTGTCGCGCTAATATAGTCCTGAACGTGATTTTCGTACACCTCAAGCGTCTTCTTGTTCTCATCGCTTTGGACAAAAACCTGCGAATTATTTGATTTAGTAGTATCTTCCAGCCGAAACTTCACATACACACTCGGATCAGTCACCGTCTGATAGGCATCATTATCCATCGTCACTTCGTTTTTACTGACAGGCGTGGCGAATTTGGTGTCGTACATCAACACTTTTTCGCCTTCGTAAATTTTGCCCTTTTCGTAGAGCTCTTTGAACGCCCACCAGACGCTTTCCATGTAGTCTCTGTCCATGGTTTTGTAGGCGCCATTGAAGTCCACCCAGCGGCCGACACGATCGACGACGTCTTCCCAGGTAGCGGCATTGGCGACCATACTTTCGCGGGCTTTGTTGATGTACGTTTCTAGACTGACAGTTGGCAATTCATTACCTTCTTTGTCGAGTGGCGCCTTGTCGCCTGGACTGGCTACTATCTGACGACGGTCGGTGATATTGAGCTGTTTCTCGACAAAGTTTTCGGCTGGCAGACCGTGTGTATCCCAGCCCCATACGCGCTCCACTCGCTTGCCTTTCATAGTCCAGTAGCGCGGCACAGCGTCTTTGACGATACTACTGAGTAGCGTACCGTGATGCGGCACACCAGTGATGAACGGAGGGCCGTCATAAAACACATAGGCGTTATCTGCCGGTCGGCTTTCGACCGATTTTTCAAACGTCTTGTTGTCTTTCCAGGTACTCGCCCATTCTTTTTCGTATTCAAGCGCACGGCGTCGGCTATTTGATTTAAACTTCATCGTATTCTCCCTTTTTTATCATATCTACAATAATCGCTACGTGACCCAGCCCTTCGCACCATGCGTAATACCGGCATTTTGTCACGAAATAACTCTTCGGTTTTACCCGCATCAACAAAGCCACATTTACGATAGAAGGCTTTGGCTCGTTCGTTGTAATCTACAACCTCTAGGTCAATCTCGTCATCACCCACAAAGCTGTCTGCCAGAGACATCAGCTCTTGAGCTAAGCCGCTGCCATGTGTCTCAGTAGATGTATACAACGCACCAAGGTGCTTAGTACCATCTTCTTTGATAAGAACATGAACCATACCAACCACCTTGTCATTTTGCAGTGCAACTCTATAAAACTGCTTCGGGTCAGCAAACACTTCAGTCATTTTTTGATACGACTTCTCCATCCACTCGGACGTGAGCCATTTGGTTGTTTCTTCTGCCAGCCACTCCTTAGTAACACCCAGCTCGTCATTGCGATAAGTATCGCGCCAAGATTGTCCATGCATAGTACGGATAGGCTTGACGTCATCGATAGTCGCTTCACGTATCTCGTAATTTGATTGCCGCTCTTGTTCCATCTTTCTCCAAACAAAAAATCCCTTCTTCGTTACTGGAATCCGCAAGGGTTATGCGGACGGTGCCATCCAGTTTCGAAAAAAGAGATTTACTCTATATTCGCACTTTATTGTTCGATCTGACGAGTCGATGGTCGCCCGAGTCTAGTTTCTGCTGGACAGATTTCTTTCGGGGGCATTCGCGGCTGATAACCACTCACCTCGTATATAAAAAATGAGGGCGCTTCTGCCCTCATTTTACTAGATAGCGTTGGGTTTTACCAGAGCCACTTGTTTTTCTTGACGAAGTCTTGGCTCAACCACCAGTCCACAAGGCTCCATTTGCGTGGCGAAGCTGCGATAACCACGAGCACAGCAGCGTAGATAAGATGTTCATCGATGATTGGATTGTTTTCTAACGGCAAAACAGCCGCCCACATCATAGCCATCAATAGTGCACCAGATACCGCTGCGATACGCAGACCAATGCCTAAAATCAGTGCTAGCCCTATACCAAGCAAGCCCAGCATGAACAGCCAGTCTACCAGCTGATTTCCAGCCAGACCGCTAAAGAAGTCGGCAAACGGGCTATTCTGATTAACGCCGAATTTCAAGAATCCGGTTGTTGGTGATCCGCCAGCTAACCAAGCCTTACTTGCTTCCGTAGCCATACCTAGTCCAAAAGTCTTGTCTAAAAACGCCCACAAAAACACAAAACCTAGCATGATACGCGTAACTGCTAGCGCGTACCAAGCTTTTGTGTAGCCTACTTTTTTCTTTGTTGCCATGATGCCCTCCCTGTAACTTATCTTTTAAATAAACTACTTAAAGTTTATGCTTTTTTGACTAAATATACAAGTATAGCTCACTAATTTATATGCTACGAAAACAATCCATCACCATATTTTACTAAAATCATAACTACCAGAAGCACGATTAAGCTCCACATGGCAAGCTTATCAAAATCCTTACCAATCCAATCATGTACAGTTTTTTGGATTTTCTTCGGTAAATATAGGTTATTTTCTCGGATATTATAGCGGGTGATCGAGAACCATACCAAGATAGTAGTTAGTGTTACAAGTAAACACCACGGACAAAGAGCCTGAATAACAAAGAAGCTAATTCCAAACAGTACAAGCGCAAAAATAAATCCTATAGTGTAGCCTATTTGTGCTGCGAACATGAATTTACGCGGAAACCTTATTCCCACCAGCCCTGCAACAGCAACGGTTATGACAACCGGCTCAGTCATCAATCCCAAAAAACTGTTAGGGAACCCAAACATATATGCTGACGGGTGGTTGCCTACTGCAGCGCAGTTAAGAACGGCATTGATACTACAGCTTAGCGCTGCACCCGGATTACGAGCGAGTTCAATGGCCTCAATACTTAAAACAAATGCAGCAAGCAAACTTAAACAAGCCCCTACTAGCATACTAGTAAATATCCAACGATCGTCCCGTAGTTTCTTTTCGTTATGCATAAAGAAATTAGTTATTTTGTTCATAATACGAAACCTCACTAATTGTCGGCAGGGTCAAGCCTCGCCACATATTCTGTAGCTGCCCATCATGGCTGATTGCAATCAAAGTTGGATATTCTACAATGTCATAGGTGCGGCAGAAAGATATTCCCTCTGGTGATTCAGGGTTTAATTCTTCAATTATTCGTCCCGTCTGGCGCGTAAAATCGTTTAAGAATGTTACAACCGTACGCGCATGGTCACTATCAGGTTTATACACCATTATCACTCTCATTTTTGATCCTCAGCCTCAAGCCTTCTTTGGCGAGCGGCTAAAATCTGTACGAAATCATCGAGTGTCTTAAAGTCATGAAAGACACTCGCAAAGCGTACATATGCAACTTGATTATCTTTGCCAAGCTCATCAAGCACTATACCTCCTATGTCTCGCGAGAATATCTCACTCTCACCCCTGTTATATACTGCTTCTTCGACATTATTAACAATTGTCTCGACTTCTAATTCTGATGAAAAAAATTTCCCCACCGACTGCTTTATCGCACCGGCTAGCTTGTCTCTATCAAATAGTTCTCGATCACCATCTTTTTTGATGACTGCCAAATTTGGCTTTTCGATTCGCTCATAAGTAGTAAACCGTTTTCCATCTGGGGTTTCGCGACGACGACGAATTGTTTTACCATCACCAACTTCTCGTGACTCCAGCACTCGACTATCGCCTATATTTACCTGTCCGCTCATATCGTCCGCGAACTCCTTCCTATTTAGTCCTTTTGCTCTTCTTTGTTCTTTTTTCGACGACGCAGAAAGGCTGGAGTATCATCTTCGTCATCCTCTTGCTTTTCTGGCTCATTCCACAAATTCGAGCCTGGATCACTTGCAAAATCCACCGCTGCGTCTGGCTTATCATCGATATTCATATCAACATTGGCGATATCTTCATCATTAACCTGGCTAGTTGTAGCCGTAGCCAGTGAAGGTGTTGTAACACTTGTGGCTTGATCGTGGAAATATTCGCTATCAAATCCAGTAGCAATTACTGTTATCACTAGCTCGTCTTCCATTTCAGGCTTTAGCGTTGCACCAAAAATAATGTTTGCATCTGGCGAGACTGCGCTTGTGATAATTTCGGCGGCCTCTTGAATCTCTGCCATTGTCATATCATAGCCACCTGTAACATTAAACAATACGCCTTTAGCACCGTCGATTGAAACCTCAATAAGTGGTGATTCGATAGCCTGCTGTGCAGCCTGGGCAGCACGATCCTCGCCATTAGCACGACCAATCCCCATCAATGCACTGCCTGCATTACTCATAATAGCTTTTACATCTGCGAAGTCTAAGTTAATCAGCCCATGTTCAGTTATTAGTTCAGAGATACCTTGAACACCTTGACGCAGTACGTCATCAGCAATCTTGAATGTTTCGAGCAACGGCGTGCGCCGATCGATAGTTTGTAGCAAACGATCGTTCGGAATAGTTATCAATGTATCGACCTGTCTACCTAGATTGGCGATTGCCAATTCAGCGTTGTTGCGACGCTTTTCGCCTTCAAAACTAAACGGCTTAGTAGCGACACCAACTACTAATATACCCAGTTCACGAGCAATTTCAGCAACAACGTGTCCTGCGCCACTACCTGTGCCGCCGCCTGCGCCTATGGTTACAAATATCATATCCGCACCTTGAAGCGCTTCTTTTATTTCATTGCGAGATTCATTAGCTGCCTCTTCGCCTTTTGCGGGATCTGCGCCCGCGCCAAGCCCACCAGTCGCGTCTTTTCCAAGATGCAATTTTATATCTGCCTTAGAGTTATGTAACGCCTGAGCGTCGGTATTCATAGCAATAAATTGCACGCCTGTTAAGCCCGCATCTTTCATACGATTGACAGCGCTACCACCTGCTCCCCCAACACCAATCACCTTTATACTGGCAAAGGTCTGTATTTCACTTGGTTTTACTTCCGGCATTGGTTACGAGCCTCCCTATTACTATCTGTTCTTACCAACCAGTATACCACTATTGAATACAAAAAATAAATGAATACATTTTGTAGTCGATATATTATGGTTTGAATCGCTTAAAAAGCCCGCCCAAAAAACTACTTGCTTTTCTTGCACCATCCTTAGCACCTTTTGAAGATACTCCCAAATGTAATTTGTGGCCTTTTTCGGCAACCACAGCGCCTTCTGTATCAGCTAGCATCAATC
>OEIV010001274.1_pt1 | contig 11802 bp, 10 predicted proteins | sample 1539231 | NCBI WGS metagenome assembly OEIV01 (sample SAMN03794762, study PRJEB22550) | activated sludge metagenome | feature: wastewater treatment plant; material: activated sludge; isolation source: Wastewater treatment plant of a petroleum refinery complex | place: Argentina: Buenos Aires ... | reverse complement strand
AGGCCCAGCAGCAATTTCAGGAAGGTCGTCTTGCCCGAGCCGATGCGGCCGATCGCCGTGGCGAGCAGGATGCGGATGAAGGGGCCGTTGGAGGCGGCGATCTTGAAACCCTTCATCCATGTGGTCGCCGCCCCGGCGCTCTGGCGCACCGGCGCATCGGGCACGAAGCGCCAGATGAGCAGCGCGCTGACCGGCAGCGCCACCAGGGCCCAGGTTCCCAGGCCCTGCATGACCGGGGTGAGGCCCTGCGGCGTGCCGGCGCCGCCGCCGGGGATCAGCGGGGCGATGGTGGCGATCAGAATGCCGATGAAGGCGAAGAGGGTACGCCAGCCGGTGATCCGGTTGCGCTGATGATAATCGCCGGACAGTTCCGCGCCCCATGCGCCATAGGGGATCGAGATCATCGTCCAGCCGAGATAGAGGACGAACAGCCAGAGCAGCATGTAGCCCGCCCCGGCCCCCGGCTGGGCGAAGAAGATCATGTAGATCGCCAGCATTTTTACCGGGATGCCCATCAGCAGCCAGGTCTTGCGCCGTCCCAGCGGCCAGTTCGTGGAGCGGTCCGACAGGATGCCGATCATCGGGTCGGTCACCACGTCGCTGAGCCGGGTCAGCAGCAGCACCCAGGCCATGGCGGCCAGCGGCACGCCGATGTCGCCGCCATAAAAGGCCGTCAGGTAGATCGAGAGCGGCAGATCGGCGATCGCCATCGGCAGAGCGAGCTGGCCATAGGCGACCAGCGTCCGGCGCGGATGTAGCCTGGCGGGCGAAACGCCCGCCCCTGCGACCTGCATGATGCCTCCCGATGGCCTGACGCCGCCGCGGCATCCAGAGCGCCGCTTGTAGCGTACAGGGTATGAGCGACCCGGCGGCCACGGCAAGCCGCTTCGCGCGACAATGTCGGCCTTGTGTGCGGGCCGCCCTTGTGGGCTGATTGCCGCACCGCACAAATTACGTTACGTCCGCTTCGACCGACATCTCCATTCGCTTGCGAGGACCTTCATGAAGACCGCCCTGACCTGCCTGGCCGCCGCAGCCGCCCTCGCCGCCCAAGCCGGGGCCCAGACCCGCCCCACGTGGGAAATCGGGGTCGGCGCCTTCGCGACCTACTCGCCCGCCTATTACGGCGCCAGCGAAAGCAATTTCGGCGGCTTCCCGGTGATCTACGCCAGCTACCGGGGCAAGAACTTCAACATTCTGCCGAACGGCCTCTACGACATCGCCGCATCGAACGCGGAAACCGTGGATTTCGGTCTGTCGATCGACATCGGCGGCAGCGTCGATAGCGAGGACCGGCTGTTCCTGGGCGACATCGACTTCGTCGGCGAGATCGGACCCGAGATCACGATCGCGCTCTTCGCCAACGGACGCTCGCGGATCGAGGCCGGGGTCGCCGCCCGCGCGGCCTTCGAGTGGGACAACGGCTATGTCGGCTACGTGATCCAGCCCAGCATCGCCTATCTGACGACGCTGAGCGACACGACGCGGCTCGGCCTCCGGATCGCGCCCAAATTCGGCTTCGACGGCTACAACGAACTCTTCTACTCGACGCCAGGCTTCGACGCCGCGGACGGCTATATCGGCACCGACCTCTCGCTGAAGCTGGTGAACGACGTCTCCGAGCGCTTCCGCCTGAGCGGCGAGATCAAGGCGATCTCGCTGTCCGGTGCGGAGAACGAGGACAGCGCGCTCTACCAGGAGGACTGGAACTTCTCGGTGCGCGTCGGCTTCACCTACGCGATCTGGCAGTCGGAATAGGCGGCGCCGGCCTCAGCCGAGCGGCATGAGGCCGACCGTCGCGCCGACCATAAGGCTTGAGAGCGTGCCGGAGATCAGCGAACGCTGGGCGAGCTGCACGATCTCCTTGCGCCGATTGGGCGCCAGCACCGTGACGCCGGCGATGGTGATGCCCACCGACGAGAAATTGGCGAAGCCGCACAGCGCGTAGAGCATCATCAGATCCGTGCGGGCAGACAGCGTGTCGGCGGGCAGCGCCGCCTGCTGCAGATAGGCGACGACCTCGTTGAGGATGAACTTGAGGCCGAGCAGGCGGCCGGCGTCGATCGCCTCCTCCCACGGGATGCCGATGCACCACGCGATGGGCGCGAAGATCCATCCCGCCATGCGCTCGAACGTCAGCGGCGCGCCCCAGACGTCACCGAGCCCGGCCAGCATGTAGTTGGCCAGCGCCACCAGCGCGATCACCACCACCAGCATGGCGATGATCTGCAGGAACATGGCGAGGCCATCGGTCGTGCCGCGCGCCACGGCGTCCATCGTGCCGTTGTAGGAATGCCCGACCCCGGCATCGGCGGGGGTCGTTTCCTTGCCCGGGATCATCACCATCGCGATCATGATCGAGGCGGGCAGCGAGAGCAGCGAGGCGATGATGATGTGGCCGAGCGCCGCGTCGCCCACCACCGGCTTCAGGATGATCGAGTAGAAGACGAGGATGGTGCCGGCGGCGTTCGCCATGCCGCAGGTGAAGACGATGAAGAGCTCGCTGCGGGTCAGCCGCTCCAGGTAGGGCTTGATGAGCAGAGGCGATTCGATGGTGCCGAGAAAGACGTTGGCGCCGCAGGAAACCCCCACCGCGCCGCCGATGCCCAGCGTGCGGCGCAACGCCCAGGACATGAAGGCGACGATCGCAGGCAGGATTCGCCAGTGCCAGGCGAGCGCCGACAGGGCGCCGATGACCATGAGGCTGGGCAGTATCTGGAAGGCGAAATTACCCATCGCGCCGGGGTTCGTCACGGTGAAGGGGGCGTCTGCGCCGCCGATGTAGCCGAACACGAACGAAGTGCCCGCCTTGGTGGCGACCTGGATCGCCTCGACCACCACGTTGAGGGCGAGCAGGCCGTCGCGGACGATGGGCACGTTGAGGAAGACCGCCGCCAGCACGATCTGGACCGCGACGCCCGCCGCCACCACCCGCCAGGGGAAGTCGCGCTTGCGCTCGGAGAGCGCCCAGGCCAGCGCGAGGATGACGCAGATGCCGAAGGCGCTTTGCAGGTTGAGGAGCGACATGGAGGTCCGGGGCTGGAGTCTGTCCGCGACCGTCGCACGGCTTGCGGCAGACGCACAATCGGCGGCGGCCGGTCCCATATCCGGGCGAGGGCTTCCCCCAAGGCATCTTGCCATCGCCCCCCCTTCAGAGTCAGAAGCGAAGCCGTCTTAAACGGCCCACAGGCCGCACGGCCCCCGAGGAGATCAACATGGCCATTCGTTTCGACGGCAAAGTCGTCATCGTCACCGGCGCCGGCGGCGGCCTGGGCAAGCAGCATGCGCTGGACTTCGCCCGGCGCGGCGCCAAGGTCGTGGTCAACGACCTGGGCGGTTCGGTCGACGGCACGGGCGGCAACTCCGCCGCCGCCGAAGCCGTGGTCGCCGAGATCAAGGCGGCCGGGGGCGAGGCGATCGCCAACGGCGCGTCGGTGACCGACGATTCCGGCGTCGCCCATCTGGTCAAGCAGACCATGGATACCTGGGGCCGCATCGACGTCCTCATCGCCAATGCCGGGATCCTGCGCGACAAGTCGTTCAGCAAGATGGAGCTGGCGGACTTCGAGGCCGTGATGGCCGTGCACCTGATGGGCACGGTGAAGCCGGTGAAGGCGATCTGGGAGATCATGAAGGCGCAGAAATACGGCCGCATCGTCGTCACGACGTCCTCGACCGGGCTCTACGGCAATTTCGGCCAGACCAATTACGGCGCCGCCAAGCTCAGCCTCGTCGGCTTCATGAACACGCTGAAGCTGGAAGGCCAGAAGGACAACATCAAGGTCAACGCGATCTCTCCGGTCGCCGCGACCCGGATGACCGAGAGCCTGTTCCCGCCGGAAGCGCTGAAGGTCTTCGCGCCCGAATACGTGACCCCGGCCGTCGTCTTCCTCGCCAGCGAGGACGCCCCCACCGGCGCCATCGTGACGGCGGGCGCCGGCACCTTCGCCAAGGCCGAGATCATCGAGTCGGCGGGCGTCTATCTCGGCAAGGACGGCGTCGACGCCGATGAGGTCGCCGCCAACTGGAGCAAGATTGCCGACATGACCGGGGCCAAGGCCTATTTCATGGGCGGCGAGCAGACCGGGAAGTTCCTGGAGCGGCTGTCGGGCAAGTAAGACCGGCGATGGAGCGCTTCGCCAGCTTCGACGGCGCGCCGATCGCCTTTCGCCTCATGGGCGAAGGGCGGCCGGTGCTGCTGCTGCACGGCTTCCTGGCGGATGCCGAGTTGAACTGGATACAGCCCGGCATCGCCGCGAAGATCGCGGCGACTGGGCGGCAGGCCATCCTGCCCGACCTGCGCGGCCACGGCGCCAGCGCCGCGCCGACCGGCGCAGAGGCCTATCCGCCCGACGCGCTGGCGATGGACCAGGAAGCGCTGATCGCCCATCTCGGACTCGCCGACTACGATCTCGTCGGCTACTCGCTGGGCGCCCGCACGGCGATGCGGATGATGGTGCGCGGGGCGCGGCCCGCCCGCGCCGTACTCGGCGGCATGGGCGACAGCGGCATCATGAACGTGGCGGCGCGCCGGGCCTTCTTCGCCGACTCGATCCGCAACGGCGCGCGCGCGGCGCGGCCGGAGGCGGGCCAGTACATCCAGGCCGCCATCGCCGAGCGCGGCCTCTCGGCCGAAGCCATGCTGAACGTGCTGGCGCAGCAGGTGGACACCCCCCGCGAGACTCTGGCCGGCATCGACGTGCCGATCCTCGTCGTCTCAGGCACCGAGGACGAGGACAACGGTTCGGCCGAGGGACTGGCCGCCGCCCTGCCCCGCGCCCGCGCCGTCCGCGTGCCGGGCAATCACCTGACCGCCGTCGGCGAGCCGGCGCTGGCCGCGGCGATCGTCGCCTTCCTCGACGCGCCTATTTGATCGCCCGGAAGGCCGCGAAACCGATCTTCTCGGCATAGGCCTTCTTCATCTCGGCGGGAGGCCTGCCCGACACGACCATCCAGGGACGCTTGTCGACGATGAAGGTGATCCGCCCGTCGCTGGGATCGATCAGGCCGGTCTCGCCGGCGATGATTTCCGTCTTGACGCCCATCGCGGCGACGATCGCCGGATCCATGAACATCGCCGCCATCTGCTCCACCATGTCGCTGTCCGCCATGATCTCGATGCGAACGTCGGTGCCGTCGGCGGCGCTGTAGGTGCGGTCGAGAACGACGCCGCCGCCCATCGCCGCGAGGCCGATATTGGTGGTCTCGCCGTCCTGCATCGTCCAGCCGTCGAGCGGCGGCGGCAGCACGGCACGGATCGCCTCGCCCTGCCGCGCGGCGAGCGACGCGGCGGCCTTCTCCGCCGCGCGGCGGGCATGGCCGATCTCGCCGGCGGCGAGGGCGTCCTGTGCCTCCTGGAGCAGCGGCGCGGGGTCGGCCGGCGGGGCGGCATCCTGGGCGAAGGCCGTGCCGGCGAGCAGCGCGGCGAGAAGGGTCAGGCGCTTGAGGGTCATCTTGGCCTCGCAAATCGGTTTCGGACGCGGACGCAACAGGGCAACATGGCGGCGAGCCGCCTGCAAGCCGGAGCGCCCGCCGTGAGATCAATCGCCTGTGTCCTGATTGTGGCGGCGGCGCTGGCCGGCGCGGCCACGGCCGATACCTTCCGGCGCGCCAACGGCAACGATCCCGACACGCTGGACCCGCAGAAGTACGAACTGCTGTCGGAAGGCATCATCCTGCGCGACCTCTTCGAAGGGCTGACGACGCAGGACGCCGACAACCGCATCGTGCCCGGCCAGGCGGAGAGCTGGACGGCCTCGCCGGACGGGCTGACCTGGACCTTCACGCTGCGCGAGGGTCTCGTCTGGTCGGACGGCGCGCCGCTGACGGCAGAGGATTTCGTCGCAGGCATGCGCCGGGCGGCCGACCCGAAGACCGGCGCGAAGATCCCCGAAGTCACCTACAAGCTGAAGAACGCGCGGGCGATCCTCGCCGGGACCATGCCGGTCGAGGCGCTGGGCGTCGCCGCGCCGGACGCGCGCACCGTGGTGCTGACGCTCGAAGCGCCCTCGCCGCTGATCCCGACCATCCTCGCCCACGCCGTGCTCGCGCCGGTGCCGCGCCATGTGATCGCCGCCCATGGCGAGGACTGGATCAAGCCCGGCCTCATGGTGACCAACGGGCCCTATGTGCTGGCCTCGTGGGAACCGTCGGACAAGGTGCGGATCGTCAAGAACCCGCGCTTCCGCGACGCCGCCTCGGTGGCGATGGACGAGGTCGTCTTCTTCCCCTCCGACGACATGGAGATGGCGCTGAAGCGGTTCCGGGCGGGCGAACTCGACCTCGTGCCGCAATTGCCGCCGACCAAGATCGCCTGGGCGCGCAAGGAGGCGGCCGAGGCGCTGGCCCTGACCCCGGTCGCCCAGCTGCGCTATCTGGAGATCAACCACACGCTGGCGAAGTTCCAGGATGTGCGGGTGCGCCGCGCCCTCGCGCTGGCGATCGACCGCGAGACCATCGCCGGACCGATCAGCGGCGGCTCGGTGGTTGCGGCCTACGGCATCGTGCCGCGCACGCTGGAGGGCTATGAGGGCGCCCTCTTCGACTTCGCCGGCGCGGCTCAGGCCGAGCGCGTCGCCGCCGCCAAGGCGCTGCTCGCAGAGGCCGGCTACGGGCCGGACAATCCGCTCGCCCTAGAGCTCAGGGTGATGAGCGATGCCTGGGCGAAGCCGCTGTCGGCGGCGATCGTCTCGATGTGGGGCAAGGCCGGGATCAAGGCGAGCGTCCTCGCCGCCGAGGCGAAGGTGCACTACGCCGCCGTCGGTGAGGGCCAGTTCGAGGTGGCGCTGTCGGGCTGGTTCGGCGGCGACGACCCGGAGACCTTCATGTGGCTTTTCCAGACCGGCGGCGGCCTCAACGAAAGCGGTTATTCGAACGCCGCCTTCGACGCCGCCTCGGCGCGGGCCGAGACGGCGATGGAGCTGGGCGAACGCTATCGGCTGTTCGCGGAGGCCGAGCGGATGCTGCTGGAGGACGTGGCGACGGTGCCGCTCTTCTGGACGATCCAGGCGAGCCTCATCTCGCCGCGCCTCGACGGCTTCAAGCCGACTCCGCGCGGCCTGCCCCGCAGCCGCTACGCCCGGCCGCGGGGGTGATGCCGGGACCTAGAGCCCCAGCACCGCCTTCGCCATGATGTTGCGCTGTATCTCGTTCGAGCCGGCGTAGATCGAGGCCTTGCGGACGTTGAAGTAGTAGGGCGCGATCGTCGCGGCGTAGTCCGGACCCGGACGCGGCTCGTTGGAGCCGCGCGTCTGGGTATCCTGCACGAAGGGCTGGGCATAGGTGCCGACCGCTTCCAGGGTCAGCGCCGCGATCTCCTGCTGGATCTCGGTGCCCCGGCACTTCAGCATCGAGGATTCGGGACCGACCGCCTGGCCGCTCGAGAGGGCCGAGAAGATGCGCAGCTCCACGAACTCCATGGCGCTGATCTGCACGTCCATCTCGGCGATCTTGCGGGCGAAATCGGGATCGTCAATCAGCCGCCCGCCATCGGCCGTCTCCTGCGAGGCGATCTTGCGCACCTTCTGCAGCGCCCGGCGCATGCCCGGCCCGTAGGGGTTGCCGCGCTCGAACTGAAGCAGGTACTTGGCGTAGGTCCAGCCCTCGCCGGGTTTGCCGATCAGGTTCTCCTTGGGAACCTTCACGTCCTCGTAGAAGACCTGATTGATCTCCTGACGCCCGTCCGGCGGGCCGTCGAGGGTCGGCAAAGCGCGCACCGTGATGCCGGGCGTCTTCATGTCGACCAGGATGAAGCTGATGCCCTCCTGCGTCTTGCCGGTGTTGTCGGTGCGCACGAGGTTGAACATCCAGTCGGCGTATTGCGCCAGCGTCGTCCAGATCTTCGAGCCGTTGAGCAGGTAGTGGTCGCCCTTGTCCTCGCACTTCATCGAGAGCGAGGCGAGGTCGGAGCCCGAGCCCGGTTCCGAATAGCCCTGGCACCACCAGCGCTCGGAGGCGAGGATCTTGGGCAGGTGCTCGGCCTTCTGCGCCGCATTGCCGAACTTCATGATGACGGGGGCCACCATCTTCATGCCGAAGGCGACGACGCCCGGCGCGCCGGCCGCCGACATCTCGAGCTCGAAGAGGTATTTCTGGGCCGCGGTGAAGCCGGCGCCGCCGTATTCCCTGGGCCAGTTGGTCGCCGCCCAACCCTTGGCGTAGAGCGCCTTCTGCCAGCGGACATGGGCGTCCTTGCTCATGTAGCCGTTCTTGGAGTTGGCGAGCTGGTGGCGCATGTCCTCGTCGAAGTGATCGGCGATGAAGGCGCGGACCTCGCCGCGGAACGCGAGGTCTTCTTGCGTGAAGGCGAGGTCCATGGCGGATCCTTCCTAGACTTTGTCGAGGAACTGCAGCGCCGGGCGGCCGGCGAGGAACGAGCCCATCTTCGCCATGCCGGCCTTGCCGGCGTCCGACTTGCCGTGGATCTCGAGCGCCGCCTGGTCGGCGTACTGCTCGTAGACGACATAAGTGTCGGCTTCCTTGGCGCGGAAGAGATCGTACTGGAGATTGCCGGGCTCCTCGGCCTTCACGACCTTGGCGAGGTCGGCGAAGGCGGCTTCGAACTCGGGGCCCTTGCCGGGCTGGACCTTGATGGTGGCGAGCAGGCCGATGGTCATGGGGTATCCTCCTCTTTTTTCTGGATGGCCGAACCCTAGCGGCCGCAGCGGCGGCCGCGCAAGGCGGCGCTTTTTGACGCTACGTCAGCGGCCCTTGTAGACCGGCGGGCGCTTGTCGAGGAAGGCGGCGACCGCCTCGGCATGGTCCTCGGTGTGGTGGGCGAGCGCCTGCATGCCGGCCGACAGTTCCATGATCGTGTCGAAGCTGTTGGCGATACCCTCGCGCAGCAGCCGCTTGGTCATGCGAAGCACGTCGGGCGGCTGCTGGGCGATCTTCGCGGCGAGCGCGCGGGCCTCGTCCATCAGGGCGGCGGCCGGGACGACGCGGCTGACGAGGCCCCAGGACTGCGCCGTCGCGGCGTCGATCGTGTCGCCGGTGAACAGCAGTTCCGAGGCGCGCGCCATGCCGATCACCTTGGGCAGCAGCCAGGCGCCGCCGTCGCCGGGGATCAGGCCGATCTTCAGGAAGGTCGCGCCGAAGATCGCCGTGTCGGCGGCGATGCGGGTGTCGGCGAGGCAGGCGACATCGTTGCCGAGGCCGATGGCGGGGCCGTTGACGGCGGCGATCATCGGAACCTCGATGCCCCAAAGGCTTCGCACCAGACGGTGAATGCCGTTGCGGTAGCGTTCGCGTACGGCGACGCCGGGACCCGCGAACGCGCCCGCGCGTTCCCGCATCGCCTTGACGTTGCCGCCGGCCGAGAACGCCTTGCCGGCCCCGGTCAGGATGACGCAGCGGACCTCGCGGTCCTCGTTCACCCGGGCGGCGGCGGCGGCATAAAGCTCGCCGTCCCCGTCCTCGCCGAGCGGATTGCGGCTTTCCGGCCTGTTAATCGTGAGCGTGACGATGGGGCCGTTCTTCTCGAACAAAAGGGCTGACATGGGCGGTTCCTCCGTAACCCAATCGTATACGGAAGATTACCGCCGCCGCGCAAATTGCAACGCCCGCGCAACAGGTTCCTTGGGAGGACACGCCTAGGATGCAGGCGTGGGGAAGGACCAGACAACGCCGATGCGCAGACCGACCGACACCAGCCGCGCCGCCGCCGCGACCGCTTCGCCGGCCGGATCGGTGTTGGGCGCCATCGGCGACACCGTCGCCCTGTTCCGCCGCGAGATGTCGCCGTCGGCACAGGACATGGCGCTGACGCTCGCCAAGGCCCGGCTCTCGTGCGGCCATCTCGACGAAGGCATGAAGGCGCTGCCGGTCGCCGCGGTGCTGCTCGCCGCCGTCTACAGCACCTGGCATCCGCCTTTGCTGATCGGCGCCTGGCTCGTCCTCTTCGCGGCGACCTGGTGGGCCTACTGGCCGATCCGCCGGATCGTCGCCGCCGCGACCGGCGCGACGGCCCATGCGGCGCTGCGGCGCTATCTGGCGATCTGCCCGCTGGCCAGCATCGCCTGGAGCGCTCAGGGGTGGCTGTTCTGGGTGCCCGGCGACCCGACCAACCACCTGATCATCGCCACAGTGGCCCTGGCCTCGACCCTTGGCGCGTCGATGTCGGCCTCCTGGGCGCCGGCCGCCGCCGTGCAGATCGCGCTGCATGTGGGCACCGGCACGGTCCTGTTCGCCCTGGAGGGCGGAACGACCAACATGCTGATGGCGGTTCTCGGTACGGTGTTCGCGGGGTTCGTCGCGGGCACGTCGGCCCGCATGCACCGGACGACGGAACGGATGCTGACGCTGGAAAGCGACAAGGACGCCCTGATCGCCGACCTGCGCGCCTCGAACAAGGCCAAGAGCGAATTTCTCGCCAATATGAGCCACGAGCTGCGCACCCCGCTCAACGCCATCCTCGGCTTCTCGGAAGTCATGAAGGGCGAGATCTTCGGCGCCCTCGGCGACGCGCGCTATCGCGGCTACGCCGGCGACATCCACCAGAGCGGCACCCACCTGCTGTCGCTGATCAACGACATTCTCGACCTCTCGAAGATCGAGGCGGGCAAGCTGGAGCTTCAGGACGACGAATTCCGCCTGGGCACGCTCGCCGAGATGACGATGGGCATCTTCCAGCTGCAGGCGGAACAGGCAGGCGTCACCTTCAGCGCCAGACTGCAGGACGATCCCCACATCCGCTGGGACTGGCGGGCCGCCAAGCAGATCTCGTTCAATCTCATCTCGAACGCCATCAAGTTCACGCCGCGCGGCGGAAGCGTGAACGTATGGGTCGGTCTCGACGCCGGGGGCTGGCTGCGCGTCGCGGTCAGCGACACCGGCTGCGGCATCGCGCCGGAGGAACACGACAAGGTCTTCCAGTCCTTCGGCCAGGGCCGCCACGACATCGTGCCGCGCCAGAAGGGCACCGGTCTCGGCCTGCCGATCGTCAAAGGGCTGGTCGACCTGCACGGGGGGCGCATCACGCTGGAGAGCGCGGTCGGGCGCGGCACGACCGTCACGGTCCATGTGCCGCCGGAGCGCGTCCTCGGATCGCAGAAGCGGGCGCAGGCGGCATGAGAGAGCGCCTGAAATCAGCGATCGAGGACATGATCGACCCGGCCGATGCGGCGGTCCGCCGGATCCGCCTCGAACAGCTCGTCCTCGCCGCCCGCAACTCGGACTCAACGCTCGCCCAGTTGCCGGTGCTGTCGGCCGCCGTGGCCCTGGTCCTGTCGCTGTGGGCCCCGCCGCTCAACATGGTCATCTGGTGGATCGTCGCCAATGCCGGCGCCGTTGCGTTTCGCCGCGAACTGCGGCGCTATGCCCGTGACGACCAGCGGGTAGACGATCTGCGCCGCCTGACTTTGCGCTTCGTGGCGTGGAACGGCGGACAGGTCGCCCTCTTCTCGACGCTCGCCCCGCTGGCCTGGGTGGACGGGGAGCCCGTGGGGCAGATGGCCGTCGTCTTCGTCATGGCCATCACCATGGCGAGCATGGCGACGATCACAGGCCCCTCGCGCGCCGCATTCCTGTCGGACATCGTCCCCGTCGCCGTGGCGACGATGGCGGCGCCGCTGGCCATCTCGGGGCTCGACGGGGCGCCGGCCACGGCCCTCGTCCTGCTCTTCGCCGTCCTGATGTTCGACGTATCCAAGGGCGCCTACCGGCTGGCGGAGAAGTCGCTGACGCTCAACGACGAGAACCGCAAGCTGATCACCGACCTGCGCGCCGCCAACAAGGCCAAGAGCGAGTTCCTCGCCAATATGAGCCACGAGCTGCGCACGCCGCTCAATGCGATCCTGGGATTCT
>OEIV010001273.1_pt1 | contig 11804 bp, 10 predicted proteins | sample 1539231 | NCBI WGS metagenome assembly OEIV01 (sample SAMN03794762, study PRJEB22550) | activated sludge metagenome | feature: wastewater treatment plant; material: activated sludge; isolation source: Wastewater treatment plant of a petroleum refinery complex | place: Argentina: Buenos Aires ... | reverse complement strand
GCTCCCGGGCTCGGCGATGCGCCCGGTCTTCGGAATCTCGTGGCGCGACGCCGCCTTGTACTGCAACTGGCTCAACAACGGGAAGTCCAGCGATCCGGCATCGCTGTTGTCCGGCGCGTATGACGTTTCGACCTGGGGCGACAACGCCGACGGCTCATTCAGCGACGGGCTCACACACCTCCCCGGCGCGAAGTACTACCTCCCGACCTACGACGAGGCCCTGAAGGCCAGCCACTACGACCCGAACCGCGACGGCCAAGGACAGGGCGGGTGGTGGCTGAACAAGAACGGCTCGGACCTTGCACCGATCCCCGGTCCTCCCGGCATCGGCGAAACCAGCTACGGCTGGACCGACGGCCTTGGCGGCGAATACCTCGCCCCGCTGGGAGGCTATCCCGACTCACTTTCTCCGTGGGGACTCCTCGACACCAGCGGCGGTACGCCGGAGTGGACGGAGCGAGCGGCGCCGAAATCCGGCCCGCCGCAAAGCAGGACGATGATCGGGAGTCGGGCAGGTACAGGGCATGGGGGTGATTCAATTTACGAAGTGACAAGTACAAGCCCTTCTTCCACCGGGCTGTACGGCTTCCGAATCGCATCTGCGGTCCCGGCGACTGGCGCGTTGCCGATCGTGCCGCTCGCCTGCTTTGTCGCGTCCCGTCGAAGGCGCTGACGCGGTTCACACGCTCGGGGGAGAGCCCCGCGATTCCTTAGCGCTCTGACGCACTCGGCCGATTCCGGCATGTCACTCAACCGAAGAGCCCCGGCGTTGCCTCGTCGTCCTTCCGCCGCAGCTTCTTTACACGCACGCCCCCCACCACCTGCGACTCGAACTCGCCCCCCGCCGTCCGCGTCGTGACCACCTTCCCCGCCGACACCTGCTCGGGCCCGCGCACCAGCGTGCCGTCCTTCAGCGTCGTCACGCTGTAGCCGCGCTCCAGCACCGAGATCGGCCCCACGGCCCGGAGTTGCCGCCCCACCGCGTCCACGCGGGCCACCCGCTCGGCGACCAGCCCCTTGGCTGCGTCCACGAGGCGGATCGCATCCACCCGTGCCGACGCGCCGGCGATCAGCCCGCGCATCGCGCTGTGCAATCCCTTCTCGGCCGCGGCCAGGCGAGCCGCCAGGCGCGAGCGCAACTCCGTGGGGCGCAGGCGTTCCAGGAGCAGACCCGCGCGATCGACGCGCTTGCGCGCCAGCGCGACTCGCCGCTCCGCGCCATGAAGCAGCCGCTGTGCCAGGCGATCGGAGTCGTCGCGGAGGTCTTCCACACGGCGCTCCACCGCCAGGAGCACGCGCCGCTCCGACGCGTCGACCTCACGCAAGAGCGCCCGTCGATCGGGAGTGAGCTTCGTGGCGGCCTGCGTCGGCGTGGAGCAGCGTTCGTCCGCAACCAGTTCCGCGATGGTCGTGTCGGTCTCGTGCCCGATGGCCGCGACGACCGGCAGCTTCGATTCCACGATCGCCTTCGCGACGATGCGCTCGTTGAAAGCCCAGGTCTTCCATCGAACCGCCGCCGCGGGTGACGAGGATCGCGTCGATGCCGAGCTCATCGCGCCGGGCGTTGAGCGTGCGGATCGCGCCGGCGACCTCCGCCGCGGCGCCGTCGCCCTGCACGCGCACGTCGGCCAGCAGCACGCCAACGGCGGGGCAGCGTTGTTTCATAGTGACGAGCACGTCCTGCAACGCGGCCGCGGTCCGGCTCGTCACCACCGCGATCTTGCGCGGGAAGCTCGGGACGCGGCGCTTTCTCGCGACGTCGAACCATCCCAGCCCGCGCAGCTCTTCGACCAGGGCGCGGTACGCGAGCTCGAGCGCGCCCGCGCCGATAGGCTCGACCTTGTCGGCGATGAGCGAGACCTTTCCGGCCTTGGCGTAGAAATCGATGCGACCGGACACGACGACCTCTCGCCCGTTCTCCGGGGTGAAGCCGACTTTCCTGGCCGCGAACTGGAAGACCACGCACGAGACGACGGCGTTGGCATCCTTGAGATCGAAGTACCAGTGGGTGCGATCGCGGAAACCGCTGACCTCGCCGATCACGCGGACGCGGGCGGGAACGCCGGATTTGAGGGCCGAATCGATCGCGCCGGCGAGTTGGGTAACGGTGAGCGTGCCGTCGCGGGCGCTTGACGCGGCGGCATGGTCGTCGGGCTTGGCTTCTGCGTTGGCTTCGGCACGCTTGGCGGCGCTCGACGCCTTGGGCTTGTCGGCCGCGCCCGACATCTTGGATGGATCAAACGGCAATCGCTCCACGGCGAGAGGATATCAACCGTTTGTGAGGCGCCGTTTGATTCGCCCGGTCAAAAACGAAAGCCCCCGATTTGACTCGGGGGCTCCGACCTCCCCTCGCACACACAGAGGTTGTATGTTGCACCGCGGCATTCGCTCCGCGGCGAACGACGCGCGGAACCGCCCGCCCCCACTTCGTCTCTTCGTGACTCCGTGACTTCCTCTCATTTCTCCGCCGAGGCGACCGGCTTGGGCTCGGACTTGGCATCGTCCTGCTTCGTTGCGATCTTCACGTCGTTCGGCTTTTCGGTGCGCGCGATCGCGTCCTTGGGCGCGCCGCTCGGCCAGGAGATCTTGAGCTTCTCGCCCGCTTTCGCGTCCGCGAGCTTGGTCTCGGTTTTCGCGTCGATGTTTGTCGCGCTCGCCGGCGTCGCCTCTTCGTCGGCCTTCACTTCCTGATGGCCCTTGAAGCGCGGGATGTCGATCGGGATGGTGATGATCGCGCGGGGGACGATCTCGTGTTTCTTGGCCGCGGGCTCGGCGCTCGCAAGGGTTTCGGGGCGCTTGAGCGTGTCGTTTACGAAGGTGCGCACGCCGCCGACATAACCGTTTTCCTTCAGCCACGACTGGCGGGCGTATTCCAGTCGATCATTGCCGGGATGCTCCCAGGGCGAGAAGGCGACGACAACTTCGCCGACACGGGCGTAGACCATCGCGTCCTCGTGGCCGAGCGCGCCGTACGCGGCCGGGCCCGGATCGCGCCACGCCGCGGGCCACTGCGTGCGCCCGCCGACGATGGACTCGCCGCGCCATTCCTTGCCGTTGAACCCGGGTCGGCGGACGTCGTCGGCGCGTCCGTGGGGGTAGGCGGGGCGGGTCGCGAGGGGGCGTGAATCACGATCGCGGAAGTTGCGTTCCACGCGCGTCTGCGCCTCGGCCGCCGAGCCGCACAAAAAAAGTACGCCCGCCACGCACGCGATCACGGTCTTCATCGGTCGATCCTCTCTCAAACCCTGTTCTTGAACTGTCTCGCCAACGCCCGCACGCCGAACTGTTCGAACCACCGGCGGATCGCGCGCGACGCCATGGGGCATCGCGCCGGGGCACGCGCGCCGAGCGATCTGGACGGCGGCACTCCCCGATCAAGTGTGCCCGATACCTTGAGTTCCATCAATGGAAATGCGATGGGCGGACGTCATGTGGCGCGGCCAATCCGGCATAGACCCTCCAGCCTCCGGCGCTATCGGACGCTGCGCGGGAGATTCTCAGACGGGGACTGCGCCCAATAACGAGGTCCGCCTCCACGTCAAAGAAAAAGCCCCCGATTGCTCGGGGGCTGCGGGGTCGATCGGGAGTTGTCGGTTTCGCGAACGGCTTGCGGATCGCGATCAGTTCGCGAAGTGGGCGAAGGCGCGGTTGGCCTCGGCCATCTTGTGGGTCTGCTCGCGGGTCTGCATCGCCTTGCCCTCGCCCTTGGCGGCGTTGTAGAGCTCTTCGGCGAGGCGCTGGTGCATCGGGCGGCCGCGTTCGCCGCGGGCGGCCTCGAGGATCCAGCGGAAGGCCAGCGACTGCTGGCGCTTCTTGTTGACCTGCATGGGAACCTGGTAGTTGGCGCCGCCGATTCGCTTGGAGCGGACCTCGACGAACGGCTTGACGTTCTCGATGGCCTTCTGGAAAAGTTCGAAGGCGTTGGCCGGCTTGTCGGGCGCGGTTTCCTTTTCGAGCTTGGCCTCGATGGCGTCCATGGCGTCATAGACGACGCGCTGGGCGACGGCCTTCTTGCCGTCCTGCATCACGCAGTTGATGAAACGCGAGACAACCCGATCGTTAAAACGCGGGTCGGGGCGAAGCTGCTTGCTGGCGGCGGTGATTCTTCCACCCATCTGAAAACTCCTTTGGCTGCGAGCCGCACGGTTGCGGGGCTCGGTTCACCCGGCGTGCCTGGAGAAGCCACGCCAGATTACTGCCGGGCCGAGACGTCCTCGGCCCAAAACGAAAACACCCCCGCAACGCGCGGGGGTGCGTGATTACTTCTTGCCGCGCTTGGCGCCGTACTTGGAGCGGCTCTGCTTGCGGTTCTCGACGCCGAGGCAGTCGAGCGAGCCGCGAACGATGTGGTAGCGGACACCCGGGAGGTCGCGGACGCGGCCGCCGCGGACGAGCACGATGGAGTGCTCCTGAAGGTTGTGTCCTTCGCCGCCGATGTAGGCCGTCACTTCGTTGCCGTTGGAGAGGCGAACGCGGGCGATCTTTCGGAGGGCGGAGTTGGGCTTCTTCGGGGTGGTGGTGCGGACGATGAGGCACACGCCGCGCTTCTGCGGGGACAGGTTCAGGTCCTTGACCTTGGACTTGCTGGCCAGCGGGCGGCGGGGGCTTCGGACAAGCTGATTGATCGTCGGCATGGTCGCTCTCAAAGTGCCGGGGCGGAGGAAAACCGCGTCCGGGCAAGGGAGGGAATGTTAGCCGGGAGGAAGGGGGAGACAAATGGGCGAATGGCAAATCCAAAGGGGTCAGTGACACAGCAAGCCAGCGAGGCAGGGGAGTAAACGCCGAACATGGACGGACGGGGCGATCCGGAGAAGCGGCACGGAGAAGCCTGCCCGATCCTGCAGTGCCGCCTGACTCGCTCGCCGGGCTCGAGCGAATGACTTGCCAGCGAACGGGCCGTCCTCTGGACCGCTTGCCCAAGACGTTCCAACTCCCGTTCTCCCTGTCTCGCTGTGTCGCCGTGTCGCCGTGTCGCTGGATCGCTGGATCGCTTTCCTACGCTTGCTTCATGTCGCAGCCCATCACCTTCGCCGCGTTTCAGAAACTCATCCACGACCGCTACTACAAGACCGATTCGGCCCGGGGCACACCCGGCACGTTCATGTGGCTGATGGAAGAGGTCGGCGAACTGGCGACCGCGCTCCACAACAACGCGCCGGGCAAGCGACCCAGCCCCGAGGAACGCGCCAACCTCGACGAGGAATTCGCCGACGTCATCGCCTGGCTCACCACCCTCGCCAACATCAACGGCGTGGACCTGGAGAAGGCCCTCCAGAAGTACACGGTCGTGGGAGTTGAGGGAGTGAAGGATTAGGCGGGGGACGAGGCACTTGGCACTTGGCACGAGGGAAGAAGAAACGAGCGTTTCGTGGCACGGCGGCGTTGTGCGTTTGTGCCCCGGTTTTGACTCGACAAGAAAACCCAATCACGGGCGCGGCATCACGCGGTCACGGGCCTTGCGATCTCGATGACGAGCGTGTCGTCGGCCGGCGGGCCGTAGCGGTGCTGCTCGACCGCCTTGAGAAGCGTGCCTGTCCAACCGAGCTGCGGGTCGGGCGTGGTGAACGCGACGAGCTTGGCAAAGCCCTTGACGCCCAGCATTCGCCCGGCGCGGTCGCGGGCTTCGATGGCGCCGTCGGTGTAGCCAATGATGACGTCTCCCCGTCCGAAGCGCATGGACTTTGGATCGGGTTCGAAGTCGGGGTCGGCGCAGGCGCCGAGGACAAAGCTGGTTGAGGGAAGCTCGTGGACGGTGCCGTCGACCGCGCGCAGGAACGCGGGCGGGTGTCCGCCGCTGGCGTATTCGAGGTGGTCGCGGGTGCAATCGACGCGGAGGCAGAGGGCCGTGACGTAGACGGAGTGGTTCGCGAGCGTGAGGTGGATGTAGCGATTGAGGAGCTTGAGCACGTCGCCCGGGGCGGCGTCGGGGTTCTCGGCAAAGACGCGTTCGAGCTCGCCGTGCAGGCGATTCACGGTGAGGGCGGCGGGGATGCCGTGCCCGGTGACATCGAGCATGACGACGGAGAATCGATCGGCCTGGTCTCCCTGGCGCGCGGAGGTGGCGTAGAGGTAATCGCCGCCGATCTGGCGCATGGGCTCGTATTCATACGCGAAGCGCAGGGGGCCTTGCGTGACCGGGGCGGGGAACAGGGCCTCGTGGATGCGGCGGGCGTCGACGAGTTCGCGGCGGAGTTCGCCGTAGCGGCGCTGGAAGAAGCGATTGCGGTAGGTATCGAGGCGGCGCGAATGACGGAGCCATGCGATGAAGGTGCCGGGGGCGGCGAGAAAGAGGCTCCACACGACGCCCCAGATTTTTTCGGACCAATCAAGGTCGGTGCGGACGAGGCGGACGATCGCGTAGAGCGCCAGGATGAGGGCGATGGGGCGGAACGCGTCGCGGGCGCTCCAGGGGAGCGTCAGGGCGGCGATGACGTGGCAGAGGATGACGCCGCCCAGGCCGATCCCGTGTCCGACGCCGAGCCAGCCCATGACGATGCGGAGCGCACCGTCGAGGAAGACGAGCCAGAAGGTGAGCTTGAGGAGGTCCTGATCGGTGACGCTGCCGCGGCGGACGGCGACGAACGAAGCGGAATAGGCGATGATGGCGACGAGGTCGAAGAAGGGGCGCGGCACGACGCCGCGCGGCATGTTGAAGAGGGCGCTCCACGCGGAGGAAAAGTTCAGACCCTCGACCCCGCCGGTCTTGATGAGGAGCTGGAGGCCGAGGGCGTAAAGAGAGAGGATGAGGAAAAGCAGCCAGACGAGGCCGAGGAGGGCGTTGAAGAGGAGGAACTTGCCGCGGAGGAGCTGGGTCGTCTCGGCCTCGAACTCGTGGCGGATGTCGGCGGTGAACGCGGCGCTGCGCGAGTCCGGCGCGGGACGGCGTGGCGGAGTTCGGGGGTTGTTGTTGTGGTTGCTGGCCATGGATGACACCGGACGCCGGAGCGGCCTCAACAGGATACCGGCAAGAACGGCGTCCGTGGCGGGATCAGGATTTGGGGCGGTTGGCGCCCGGAACCCAGAGTACGTCGGCGGCACCCATGTCGTTGGCGACGCGCCCGAGCACGAACAGGAGGTCGCTCAGGCGATTGAGAAATCGCACGGTTTCCGCGCTGGTGTGTTGGGAATCGTGGCGGCGGAGTTGCACCGCGAGGCGCTCGGCGCGGCGGACGACCGTGCGGGCCGCGTGAAGGGCGGCCGACGCGGGGCTTCCACCCGGGAGCACGAAGCTGTTGAGCGAGGCGAGGCCGTCGTTGAAACGATCGATGAGGGGCTCGAGTCGATCGGTCTGAGCGGGCTGGATGCGGAGGCGCTGGCCGGGCTTTTCATCGGGCGAAACGGGCGTAGCCAGGTCAGCGCCGAGATCGAAGAGGTCGTGCTGGATGGAGCGGAGCACGCCGGTCATCTCGGCGAGCAAGGGAATCGCGGCGCAGGCGACGACCGCGAGGCCCAGGAAAGAGTTGGCCTCGTCGACCGTGCCGTAGCACTCGACGCGGAGGTCGTCCTTGGCGACGCGCTCGCCGGTCGCCAGGCCCGTGGTGCCGTCGTCGCCGGTTCGGGTGTAGATGCGATTGAGCTTGACCATCGGGGCCTCCGTTTGTGGTATCGCGGTGATGTTCGCGGCGGATCGGGAACGCTATTCTGAGTTGCCGCGACGGAACGCGGCGGGGAGAAGACGGAACGGATGTCGACCTCAGCCAGCGAGCAATCCGCAAACATCGTTGACGCGCCGGCGGCTCAAGTCACGTCGAACGCGGGAACGCCGGCGCGGCGCGGCGACGAGGCGGGCGCCATCGTTCGCGGCCTGACGCGCTTGTGGAAGATCAGGAGGGCGGTCGAGGTGCCCGCGTCGCCCGAGTTTGAGCCGCTCGTAGGCCGTGTCTTCGCGGCGCGGGGGCTGGCGGATTCGGCGGCGGCCCGCGAGTTTCTCGAGCCGAGCCTCAAGCAGCTGCACGACCCGGGCCTGCTCCCGGAGATCGACAAGGCCGCGGGAAGACTTCTCTACGCCGCGGCGTCGCGCGAGCCGATCGTGATCTACGGCGATTACGACGTGGACGGGGTCACGGCGACGACGATCCTCTATCACACGCTCAGGACGCTCGAGCCCGGCGCGATCATCGACACCTACGTCCCCCACCGCCTCGACGAGGGCTATGGCCTTTCGGGCGAGGCGATCGGCGAGCTCGCGAGCAGCGGGGCAAAGGTCATCGTGTCGGTTGACTGCGGCGTGACGGCGGTCGAGCCGGCGCGCGTCGCGCGCGAGCGTGGAGTGGACCTCATCATCACGGACCATCACACGCCGCCCGCCAGCGCCGCGGACATGCCCGAGTGCTTCGCGCTCGTGCATCCGCGCGTGCCGGGATCGAGGTACCCGTTCGGCGATTTGTCCGGGGCTGGCGTCGCGTTCAAGCTGGCGTGGCGCCTGGCGACCACGCACGCCGGCGGCGACAAGGTGAGCGAGAAGATGCGGGCGCTCCTGCTCGATCTCCTGGCGCTGGCGGCGCTCGGAACGATCGCGGACGTCGTGCCGCTGATCGGCGAGAACCGCGTCATTGCGCGGTTCGGTCTCTCGCGGATCAAGACCTCGCCGCTGGTGGGGATGAAGGCGCTCGTGGAGGCGTCGGGGCTCGACGGCGCGTCGGTGAGCTCGGAGGACGTGGGCTTCAAGCTCGGGCCGAGGCTCAACGCGTGCGGGCGCATGGGGCACGCGCGCGAAGCGGTCGAGATGTTCACGGTCGCGTCGCCCGATCGCGCCCGGGAGATCGCGCGGAACCTCACCAAGCTCAACCGCGAGCGGCAGGACACGGAGAAAAAGATCTTTGAGCACGCGGCGCAGCTGGCCGAGCAGTCGGGCATGACCTCGCCCGATCGGCGCGCGATCGTGCTGGCGCACGAATCATGGCATCGCGGCGTCGTGGGCATCGTGTGCTCGCGATTGGTCGAGCGATTCAGCCGCCCCACCATTCTGATGGGGCGCGACGGCGATTTGTATCACGGCTCGGGCCGGAGCGTCGAGGGCTTCAGCCTCGCGGAGGCGATCGAGACATGCCGCCCGATGCTGAAGTCGGGCGGCGGGCACGCCATGGCCGCGGGCTTGTCGCTCGATGCGTCGCGCATCGCGGAGTTCACGGAGGCGTTCATCGAGATCGCCAATCGCGCCATCTCGCCCGATCGTCTGGTCGGCTCGCTGTGGGTGGACACGCACGCCGCGATCGAAGAACTGAGCGAAAGCGCCGTTCGCCAGCTCGCGGCCCTCGCGCCGTTCGGTCAGAGCAATCCGTCGGTGCGGGTGCGCCTGACGCGGGCGCGCGTGGTCGATAGGCCTCGAGCGCTGGGAACGCAGGGCAAGCACCTCTCGCTACAGCTCGCGGGCGAGCGCGGGCGGCACGTGCGCGTCGTCGCGTGGAACTGGGCGAACCTGTGGAATCGCTTCGCGGGCGACATCCGCGCGGGCACGATGATCGAGGCGGTGGTGTCGCCGAAGCTCTCGGACTGGAACGGGCAGGTTGAGCCCGAGCTCTTGGACTTGCGGATCGCGGAATAGTCAGGCCGGCTCAGTTCTGTTCGTCCACCTGCGTCAGCATCGCCGCCGCCGCGGGGTCCTGCGGGTTGGTCTGGAGCGCCTGCGCGAAGACGGCCCGTGCTTCGTCGGTGCGGTTCAGGTCTTTGAGCGCCATGCCCTTGAGGATCAAGACGTCGGACTTGGCGCCGAGCGCGAGGGCCTTGTCGAAGCTCGCCAGTGCGTCCTTGGGCTTGGCGTCGCGCCGCAGCTGAAGCCCGCGGAGCACGTAGCCGTCGACGCGATCGGGCGCCAGCGCGATCACGCGCGCGGCGCATTGACGAGTGCGCGTCGCGTCTTTCAGGACGTAGCTGAGATTGCCGAGCTGCACCCAGGCCTCGGTGTCGGCGGCGCCGGCCTGACCCTGCGTCAGCGCGATGAGCGCTTCGCGTGCATCAAGCTTGCGGTCGACTTCGACCAGGCAGCGGGCGCGGAGATGCTGCAGGTCCCGGCGTTCCCTCATGTCCGGCGACTTGAGCAGGCGCGAGAGATTCGATTCCGCGTCCGCGAACTGCGTCGCGGCGACCTGGGCGCGTGCCAAGTCCTCGAGAATGGCGTTATCGTCGGGCGCGAGCAGGCGAGCTTCGTTGAAGAGCGCGACCGCCTTGGTCGAGTCCGAACGCATCATCGCGAGGTGCCCGAGCGTCTGGCGAACACCCGCGTTGTTCTCGAAGCTCCCGCCGCGTTCGGTCAGGTAGGTCTCGGCCTCGTCGCTGCGTCCCAGGTCGATCATCATCTCGGCGGCGGCGATGACATACTGGGCGTTGGAGGGTTCGAGTTCGGCGGCCTTCTGGTACGCCGCCAGCGACGGTTCGCGGCGATTGATGCGTTCATAGGCGATGCCGAGGTAATACGGCGCATCGACGAAGGTTGGATCGAGCGTGGCGGCCTTGTTGAAGGACTCGATCGCGCCCTCCAGCTCGCCACGCTCCATGAGGATGCGGCCCTTGAGCACATGGCTCTTGGGCACGTTGTCGTTGATGGCGATGGAGCGATCAACGCCCTTGAGGGCCTTGTCGAGTTCGCCTGCGAGGAACGCCTGGTGGGCCATCTCCCACTCGGTGGCGCTCTTCATGATGTTCATCTTCTCTTTGGCGGCCGAGATGTGCTCGGTCGTGTAACCGCCGCCCGTGCTGGCGCCACACCCGCCGATCGCCAGGCCGGCGGTCATAACGAGAAAGGCCCCGACCCGCGTGAGCGTGTCGAGGCCCCCACACACCTGCTTGTTGTCGAGCGACTTCGAAACGCGGCGGGTCTGGAAAGCCATGGTCGGTTCTCCTGGCGCCCGCGCTCCATCGTCGCGGGCTCTATTTCTGTTCACCGGGCGGGCCCGTGTCGTCCTGCCCCTTGGTCACGGTTGTCTCGGGCTTCTCGTCGTCATCGCTGGGACGGAGGAAGTCGAAGATGCCCCAGCTGGACTTCTTCTTCTTGGCTTCCTGCGCGGCCTTGGTCTTGGCGGCCTTGCTGTCCTTGGTGTTCGCCTTGGTGTTGGCCTTGGCGGTCTTGGAGTTCGCGGTGGTCTTGCTCGTCGCGGCGTCGGACTTGCCGGGCTTCAGTTCCTTGGTGGTCGCTTCCTTGCCGGTCTTGCTCTTGGACTTGGAAGCGGCGGAGGCTTTGCTCGTGGTCTGGCTCTGGGTCTGGGACGTGGACTGGGCGTCCGACGCCGAGCCGGCCGCGGTGTTGTTGTCGGCGTTCTGGGACGACGAGTTCTCTGACATTGGCGAGTTCTCGGCGTTTTCCGAGGTGCTCGCCTGATTGCCGCCCTGGGTGTTGATGGCGTTGGTCAGGAGGTCAAGGTTGGACTTCTCGCCGTGGACGACGCCAGCGGACGCTTCATTCGTGGCGCCGGCGGTCGAGGCGTTGGCCGTTTGGCTGGTGGTGGACTCGCTGGCCTCGAAGCCGGAATTGGGCTGGTTGGCGTAGTCGGTCGGGGTTGTGTCGGTGCTCGCGCTCGTGGTCGTGTTCGTGTTCGTGTTATCGGTGGTGGCGTCGGTGTTCGACGGGTTGGTGCTGTTCGACGCTTCGGTCGGCATGGTGCCCGCGGCATCGGAAGACGGGGTCGTGGAGTTGGCGGTCGGCTCGGTCGCGGCGCTCTCCGTCGGCGACGAGGCGCCCGTGGTGTCGGTGTTGTTCGTGTTGTTCGTCGGCGCGGTGGTCGAGTTGGTGGTGTTTGAGGTCGGGCTGGATTCGGTTGTGTTGGCGGGCGACGAGTCGGTGCTCGATGGTGTCGCGTTCGACGCGGCGT
>OEIV010001272.1_pt1 | contig 11805 bp, 17 predicted proteins | sample 1539231 | NCBI WGS metagenome assembly OEIV01 (sample SAMN03794762, study PRJEB22550) | activated sludge metagenome | feature: wastewater treatment plant; material: activated sludge; isolation source: Wastewater treatment plant of a petroleum refinery complex | place: Argentina: Buenos Aires ... | reverse complement strand
AACACCAATCCAGAACATTGTATTGGCTGGCATGGGTGGCAGCGCCCTACAGGCAGCTAGCGAGTGTATTTCCAAACCTATCGGTACCGTTACTAATTTGCCGAAACTACAATTTGCCAAACTTCGTAAATGAAAACACATTAGTTATTGCCTCAAGCTATTCTGGCAACACCGAAGAGACACTTTCCGCACTCACCGAAGCACGAAACAGAAAGGCTATAATCGCAGTAATGTCGGGTGGCGGTCAACTAAAAGCCGCCGCCTTAGAAGCAGGGGAGCTTTTCGTTGAAATCCCTAAGGCCGTACAGCCTCGGATGGCAGTTTTTTATGCTTATCGCGCGCTTGTCGAAATTTTAATCGCTTATGGGCTAGCCGATACGTCAGCGATAGTGGAGCTTGAGGCGGCTGCTGATCATCTAGAAAAAGAAGTTAAGAATTGGAAAAAAGATATTCCAACAGCCAACAATCCCGCCAAGCAGCTTGCACAAGATGTTGTTGGCAAAACCTTGATTATTTATGCATCTAGTCAAATGAAGCCGGCTGCCTATAAATGGAAGATTAGCGCCAATGAAAATGCCAAAAATACTGCGTGGTGCAATGAGCTACCTGAGTTTAATCATAATGAATTTATTGGCTGGACATCACACCCTGTAGAGAAGCCGTTTGCGGTAGTCGACCTTATTTCGAACTTTGACCATCCACGAGTTCAACAGCGGTTCGAATTAACCGACCGCCTGCTTTCAGGCGTACGACCCCATGCCACAACTATAGAAGCGCGAGGCAGCACACCACTCCAGCAATTATTATACTTGGTACTTTTTGGCGACTTTGTAACACTGTACATGGGGATCTTGAATGGTCTGGACCCTAGTCCCGTAGATTTGGTTGAACGATTCAAAAAAGAACTTGGCTAGCGAAGACTTCGCATATACACATCATGGGTTTCACGCGCCATCTTCTCCCATGAAAAAAACCTACTTCGTTCATAGCCACGCTTTATTAAATTATTCCTCAACTTCTTGTCAGTTAGCACATTGTCTATTTTTTCTGCGATATCATCAACACTAAACGGATCAACGTAAAGAGCGGCGTCTGCGTACACTTCGGGCAAACACGTAGCATTGCTCGAAACGACTGGGGCGCCAAATCCCATTGCTTCAAGCCCTGTTAGGCCAAAACCTTCGCTAAGTGATGGCGTGACATATACTGCCGCATGAGTAAATACATAGTCGCGCTCCTCCATAGAAAGAAATGCAAAATAAATATTTTTGTATCCTCGTTTTTTAAACAATGCTTCATTAATTTTACGTGCCGAGGTAGGGCGACAAACGAATAGTAAGCCTAGGTCGGGGTGCTTGGCAAGCAGTTTTTGGTGAGATTCAGCCAAACGTACCAGATTTTTGAAGTCACTATGGTTGCCTACGTTAAGTAAATATTTTTTTAACGGTGGCTCGTATTTTTTTAATTTATTTACACCGGGATCACAGGCCTCATATGTTACAGTAATTTTTTCGGCAGGTATGTTAACGAATTTGAGCAAATCTTTTTTTGCATAATTGGTAGGCATTATCACAAACTCACTGTCACGCGCAACTTTTTTGAACACAAAGCGACCAACGAATTGTTTAATTTTATAAATAAAATAATTTTTGTCAGAATTGTACTTCTTCAGTAGTGTAAGATCATGAATAGTCGTAACTTTCTTGCCTTTATAAAGTACCGGCTGTTGAGGCATACAAAAATGAACCAAGTCAGCCTGCAGGCTGTCCAGCAACTTTTTGAACCCCAGTTGCTCACCAAAACTATAATCGTCATAGTCGGCAAACTTCACAACAAAGTTTTTGACAGTAGGGCGCCAATAATCATGGTCTTTTGTGCGCATTAATACCGTGTAGTTATTTTTTGTATCAATCTTTTGCAAATAATGAAGCAAGCGCTCAACGTATGTACCTGTAGAGCTGTTGATAATCCTTGCGTCAATTACAATATGCGCCATAATTAGTCCTTTTTTTCCTTTTGAGTACGTTGCCATGCTTGGTCAACAATGTTCTGAATCTTCATTATAAACAATGACTCATCGAAGCGTTTAGCACGATTACGCAAAACTGTGATTAGGAATTTTTTGGCTTTGAACTGTCGTAATGCCTTCTTGAGCGAATCAACAGTCTGCTCATTAAATAGTACGCCTGTTTCGCCATCTGTTACGCTATCTAAGATCCCGCCCTTGCCGTAAGCGATCACGGGTGCCCCTGCAGCCATCGCCTCTACCGGAACAATCCCAAAATCTTCTTCAGCAGGGAATATAAAACCTTCAGCTGCTTCCAGCGCCTTAGTCACGGCCTTATCTGATGCATTACTATTACGGTCACCAAAAAAATCAACCGTTGGACCTGCCATCTCCACGAGCCTTTCATGCTCACTACCATTTCCATACACTTTTAGTGGCAAGCCTAATTCGTTACATGCCCGCACAGCCAAATCGACGCGCTTGTACGGAACCTGTCTTCCAAGTACCACGAAGTAATTGTCACGGGCTTTTTGTGGCATAAATCGCTTTACATCAACAGGTGGGTGTAATACTGTTGAGGGTTTTTTATAGTAGTGCTCAATACGACGCTGTACCTCTGTAGAGTTAGCCAAAAACAGATCGACATTTTGTGCCGCCCTGTAATCAGCCTTCTTTAAAGCCGGTACCATTAATGGCATAACTAAACGCACAAGCCAATTAAATTTCCCAAAACCTGGATCATTTTTGTATTCATTATAGTGACTCCAGTAATAGCGAATTGGTGTGTGGCAGTAGCATATATGAAGTTGGCCGGGACGAGATTTCTGCACCTGCTTAGCCTCGGCACTCGAGCTCGAAACTATAATATCATAGTGCGATAAGTCAAGCTTACGAAACGCTCGTACTCGTAGGTATGGGAAAAATTTATGCAAACGACGTAATGGCTTTGGTAGTTTTTGTAGATACGTTGTACGGACATCTATATTCTTAAATGCCGGCATTCTTTCGGATGAATACACACTAGTGTAGACTGGTGCGTCGGGGAATGCCTTGTGTAACGCTAGCACCACATTCTCAGCACCAGCCATGTTAGTTAGCCAATCGTGGACAATCGCAATTTTCGGTGCAGAACTTTTTATCATAACTTTATTATACAGTGACTAGTGCAGTCGACGGAGTGATTCAATTGGATCTTTGCGTGCTGCACGCACTGCAGGGTACAGACCAAAGATAACTCCCGCGCCGACCGACAAAACTCCAGCAGCGCATGCAATAAACCAGTTGAAGGTTGGATCGTACGGCAAGAAGATGCTGATTGCAAACGCAATTACATACCCAGCAATATACCCAAGAGTGCCGCCCAAAACACTAATAATAAGCGCCTCTATCATAAACTGCATAACAATCATCTGATTCGATGCACCAACTGCTTTACGCAAACCAATTTCACGCGTTCGCTCAGCAACACTTACAAGCATAATATTCATAATTCCAATACCACCAACAAGTAGTGAAATACCGGCAATTGCCGACATTACCACTTTTACAATTCTAAAGAAAGCATTGGTAGAATCAGATATCTCGCTACCAATTAATGTTTGCGTGTCCGCCTGATTATCGTGATTACGTACTAACATTGCCTGAATGTCATCGCGAAGTCTTGTGTTTTCAACATTGTCTTTTGCTCGTATATTTATCTGTTGTATCTGCGCAGCACCATTATTAAATAGCTTACCACTCTCAAAACTAATCATGACTGATTGATCATAGTCAATGTTTAATATTCACAGGCTCATTTTGCTGTTTTAGTACACCAATTACAGTAAAGCTTTGACCGCGAACACTAAATGTTTTTCCCAGTGCCTTATCGGTGCCAAAAAGGTCAAGTGCTAGCTGGTTGCCAAGCACAGCTGTATTTTCAAGTGTTGATCCGTCCATAAATTCACCGTCACTAAAAGAAAGAGGGGTGATAGAGATAAATTCTGGTGTTGTCGCTACAATTGTTGCGCGTTTTGGCGTATGCGTCTTTGAATGTACGCTTCCGCCGAGCGTCATAATTGGCGCTGCCTTTTCAACTAGCTTATTTTCACGAATTAACGTTAGGTCGCGCTCAGTTATTGGGCTGGTCGTAAACGCTGTTTGGGGCATTGCATTCCCAAAATCGCTAAACCCAATAGCTTGCTGGGCAGGACGTACAACCGCAACGTTACTACCTAGGTCTTTAACTTGTTTACTGAGTATGTTCGACACACCGGCGGCCAGTGCTAAAATTGTTGTAATACTTGCAACTCCAATTGCAATGCCTACCATTGTTAGTACGGTGCGCGTTCGTGATCGTCTAAGAGAGGCGACCGCTGTTCGAAAATGTTCACCAATCAACAAGCGCATCACTTTTTCGCCTTCTTTTTAGTTTTCTTCGTTACTTTTGACGTTTTACCCAAACCTCGCTTTGTGGCAAGTGACTTTTTAGACGGCTTAACATCGTTCGTATCGGTTGCAATTGTGCCATCAATCATAGTAATCACTCGTGATGCATACGTAGTGAGGTCGGGGTTATGCGTCACCATAATAATTGTGTTGCCTTGTTTATGAATGTCAGACAGCTCTTCCATAATAATATGGCTCGATTTACTGTCGAGGTTGCCTGTTGGCTCATCTGCCAAAATAATCGATGGATTTGACACCAATGCTCGCGCAATCGCCACACGCTGACTCTGTCCGCCACTTAATTGCCACGGCATATAGTATTCACGCTCTTGTAGGTGAAATTTTTTTAATATTGCACTCGCCATCTCGGCTCTCTTTAGGCGCGGTACACCACTGTAGGTGAGAGGTAGTGCAACATTTTCAAGTACGTTCATACGTTCGATTAAATTAAAATTCTGAAATACAAAACCTATATGCTGCGCTCGCACCGCCGACTGCTTGGCGCTTGAAGCGTCTTGAACCTCTTTACCGTCTAGCAAGTACTCGCCATCTGTAGCACGGTCGAGTAGCCCAATAATATTGAGTAACGTTGTTTTACCGCAACCGCTCGGACCCATTACGGCAATAAACTCGCCTTTTTTGACCTTTAGGTCAAGACCATCGAGTGCGTAGTGTTCAGCATCGCCAATTCCAAACCGTTTTTTCAGGTCACGGAGCTCGATGACAGGCGTGTTCTTAGCAGATATTGACATTTATTTTATTATAGAGTTGTTAAGAGTAGAAAGGCAACCATAAGTACAACGTGAATTTTACAACTCATACCCGTATGCTGTCGTGTGTTACATTAATTATATGGACAAGACAAACAAACTATCTTTTGAAGTGGAATATCTACCTGGTATTACACTTTTTTCTGCCGAAAGGGCATATATAACATGGGGTACAGCCGATACAATCACACTATACACCATAGACAAGGCAACGAATCAGTATTCACAAACAGTTTTCTCGGCACATATCAGCCAACTAACTGGGTTTAAAGTAGAATGGACGACCATTATGTTTCTTACGCTATTTGCTGGAGGAAAGAAGTACAGGATTAAAGTGTTTGATAGCAACAATACAACAGCTAGCGCTCTTGATGGAATAGGCCTTGGTAACATAGTACGCGGAGCTGTGGGCAGCAGCAACACAGGTGAACAGAATCTTTTACTATTTATTGATATGCTTAATAAAGCAGGTGTCAAAAATAAAACAATTAATTACACGAAAATTGCTACCATAGTTGCAATCGTAACGTTTGCTCTAGTTATGACAATATTTCTAATAGCTTTTCTATTAGATAGCTACCAAAGCTAAGTGCTGCACCAATGGATCCAATAATAATTGTGGTAATTGGTCTTGGCGTTAAGCGTATAGATATGCTGATTGCAGCAAGCCCCAATACCCCAAAGAGTACTACAACGTATCCCATGATAAAAGCAATGACGAAGCCTACAATACTGATGATGCCGAGCCCAAGTGCGGTCCATCTAGTGCCAGCTCCTGGTGACGATGTAGCGCTTGGAGTTGCAAATTGTTGCGCCTGTCCGGCAGGCTGCTGGATAGGCTGCTGACCGGTAGGAGCTTGAGCAAAACTTTGCATATTCGATTGAGAAGGGGTATCATTCGGTGTCGGTGTGGGTGTGGGTGTGGGTGCATTGTCCATAATGTAACCTTTGCTTATTAGTAACTATTACGCTATAGGTAATAATACTAATATTATACACACTTGTATAGTTGGCACGCTCATTAAGTATCTTGTAGAATAGGAATTGTACGGAGAGGTGCAAGAGTGGTTGAATTGGCACGCCTGGAACGCGTGTGTGGGGTCAAACTCACCCAGGGTTCGAATCCCTGTCTCTCCGCCAGATAGAACGTGGAACTTTTTCAAAATGAGCGAGCTACCAACTTCAAAGCCTGTCGAATCTAGTGAGCACGAACTCTCTGGCGAGGAACTTGCAGAAGTATCCCAGCACCTGGGCGAAGAAGCGGCCGAGCTGACTGTTCTGATAGATACATCCGAGCCGACTGTTGATAATGAAAAGAAATCAGCCGACGACACAGTTAACCTCATTGATGATTACAAGGCGGAGCATAATTCTGTTCACGGTCTATCTATGAAGAAAATGGTAGAAAAAGGTTTTGATCCGGATATGGTTCTTCTAAAGCTTGGCAGCGAGAGGTTGGAAGAAAATCTTATTACTGTAAATAATATACATCGTGCCGAGCGCGGCACTCCGGAATGGAATGCTATGGAGAGACTCGAGGCTCGGAGTATCCCAATAGAGGATGATGAAATTGATGCGCTTATGGACGCCGGTGTCAATCCGCAGCATATTGTCGATGCTCTTCAGCGGACTGAACCGGAGGATGGCGTAGACAACCCTTCGTCGGCAAGAATCGTCCGAATTCTAGATAAGCTTGTCGACGCCGGTCTTCCGCCGGCAATCATAGCGGCTCGCTTGAACCCAAGCTGGCGTGAGGGCACTAAGGACCAATTGGCTGCCGCTGAAGTGCGTTGGAACGAAGCAAATTATCGAAAAGCGGCTGCGTAAGCTCCCTGTTCCAAAAAACAAACTAATTCACAACGAACACAGTTTGCAAGCCTAGCCGAACGGATGATTTTGCCTTCCACTTGTCGCGAGCAGTTACATTATGTCGTGGGTGTAAATATTCCTCATTCTCATATTCGTAAGCATCAAACACCATCCAGATATCCACTGGATACTGCGGACGCTCCTCTGATTTTGGCTTGAACCTATGAAAACCCTCCAGTATTGTTAAGATTGTGCTTTCACTTGTCCACGGTTCAAACCCTTGTGCGTACATTATTCCTGGGACTTCGTCACCCCGACGAAACACATAGTCACCACCGTGAGCGACGATACTTTTAATGAGCTGGTTACACTGCAGCGTGAAGTGCCCGCTCTGGACGGCTCGCACAAGGATATTGCTACCCCCGAACCGTCCCATGATTTCAACATCCAACCTATCTGCAATACGACTAAGATTTTTAGGTTGCTCAGAATCAAACGCAAACGGGTTTTCATTGGTATCGTACGTATACTCTGGAATAGCAATGCGCACAATCTTGCCAGTCTTTACGTATTCTGATACATCTTCGTCTTCATTTTGAGGGTCGATTTCATAATCCTTAAACACACCCGATTCGTTTTCATGTTCACCAAAAACATGGCGTTCTAGCTTGTCAGGGCTTTTTTCAGTATCGCCGGCAAGCCCCTCTGGGTCATAGCCTGGGTGTTTTTCGTATCTACCGCCCTCAATGGTCATGATGGTCAATTATACAACTTATTTTTGTGGAAAATAAGGTATCTCGTAGGGTCCAAAGATTATATACAGTGAAAGTATCGCAAGTTAAGCAGTTTACCACCAAGAAATATTTACTGTAACGGCTGACGCGCTACGACCGCAACCCAGATATCTTTTGCGCCGGCCTTTTGCATTGCTTCAGATGCATAAACTAACGAAGCACCTGTCGTGACGACGTCGTCGATCAATAGATAAGTTTTCGATGAATCAAGACTATTTACCAGCAGGAAAGCTCGTTTTGCCTGCTCGTATCGTTGCGTCCTCGAGGCACCGCGCTGTCGATCTTTTGTTGCTCGCACCAGAACAGGGGAATACTGAAGATTCCTAATCCCCGCAAACTGTTTTGCAATAACTGCTGCATGATCATATCCACGAACACGGATATGGTTCGATACCGTTGGAACAGAAGTTACAATAATATCTGATGGCAGCTGAGGAAGAGTAGCATCCAACAAATCAGCAAGCACAAACCCCGCTGCCCTGGCTCGATAAAATTTATAAACATCAATCAACGACCTCAGTACATCTTCGCGCTCACCGACACACCATCCCCTAGAAAATGCCACATTGCATCTAACACAGAGTCCGTTTAATGCAATGCTTCCGCAGCAAATACAACCATCATAGGATTCATCTATGATGTTATATTTACAATTTCTACACAACAAGGTGCCTATCGAATCACATCCTAAACAGTGGTGTGGAGCGATTACCCCCATCAATGTATCTAGTATTGTATTTTTTACGTATCTCCTCATTCTCTAGTTGATTATACCCTCAGTGTTAGCTATACTGAAAGGGACTATCTGTCAAGCCAAGAGAAAAGTGGAGGAATCTATGGCACGTAAACAAAATGACGATCTATTGATCGAAGATGAACTGGCAGCAGCCTTTCTGAACGACGACGATCTACAAACTACCAACTCAGACGCAGCTACACAGCCCGCACAGGCTCAAAGCCAGCCTACCGAAGATAAATGGGAAGGGGAAAGTGAAGACGAATTCCCAGGCCAACTAGCTGTTGATGTTTTCGAAGGCGAAGAACGCCTTGTCGTAAAAGCACGAACTGCGGGGGTGAACAAAGAAGACCTAGATGTCAGCATCTCTGATGGTATTCTTACTATTAGCGGCACCCTAAGCAGTGGCGACGAAACCGATGTCATGAACTGGCATATTCAGGAATGCTATTGGGGCGAATTTAGCCGCACCGTAGCTTTGCCGGTTGCCGTAAAAGAGGACGAGGCCGAGGCTTCACTAAAAGACGGCGTACTAACAATCAGCTTCCCCAAAGTACAGCAAGAGCAGGCCACAAGGATTGCAGTACAATAGCCTTACTGCTGCTCACTAAATACAAAAAACCTCCTTCGGGAGGTATTTTGTTGCCATAAAACTCGGTACCTAAAAAGAGCCTGATAAATACAGGCTCTTTTTAATAAAGCTCTAAATACTATGCGCCGTCTGGCTTAAAGCTACCAACCACAAAGTTTACAGCTGCGTAGGCAAGAATCGCCACTACAATACCAACGATAGCGTAAAGAATTGTATTCTTAGCACTCGTAATAGCATTGCTGTCGCCACCAGAAACAGTATAACGGATACCGCCAATAATAAGCATAATCACGCTAATTGCACCAATAACAAAGAGCAGTACGTTAGTGATAGTACTGAACATACCACCGTTACCGAATAATTTTTCGTTTTGGTCAGTACCCTTTGCACAATCAACACCATTTCTTAGGGACACGTCGCCCTCCTGACAATCAACGGCTAGTGCGGATTGGCTTGGCAGTACAAGACTCGCACCGAGTGCCAACACGGGTACAATCATCAGCGCCTGAAAACCCTTTACGATATACTTTTTCATTTAAATTAATTTCCTTTCGTCTATTCTTCTTATACTTGTTATATCAAATTTTTACCAAGTTGTTAAGTATTTACAAGCAAGACTTATTACTTTTACTTAAAGTTATTCACTACGAAGTTAATGATTGCGTACGCAAGAATGGCCACGATGAGTCCTATGACTGAGTACAGTATCGTATCCTTTGCGGCCTTGGTTTGATTGGCGTCGCCACCAGAAGTAACGTAACGCAATCCACCAATAACAACCATGATTACACTAATCGCACCAATAATAAACAAAAGAACATTTACTATGTCCTTCATCCAACTGCCTAGGTCTTTTTTTGCATCTTTGTTAATGCATTTATTACCGTTCCAGTTGCCGCCGCTACCTTCACAGATTTGCTTACTGGCATTAACAGCATCTACAGGCTGTGCTACCAAAGCGGGAACGACTAAAAAGGCAAAAACACCAAATGTTGCCGCGGTAGTTATTATAAATTTCTTCATTCCTATCCCTTCATACCCTTAACTTATATTATCTAGTACAAAATTAACGATTGCATACGCAAGTATTGCCACCACAAGCCCCACTACAGCATACAGTATCGTGTCTTTTGCAGCCTTGGTTTGATTGGCGTCACCCCCAGAAGTCGCATAACGTATGCCGCCAACAACAATTACTATTGTACAAATTATCCCGAGCACAAATAAAAGAGTATTTATGATGTTGTCGGTTAGGTTTCGTACTTTATTTTTTTCATCTTTATTTTTGCACATTGCTGAACCTGGATTTATCTTACAGGCATCTCCACCTATGTCTACCGCCGTCGCTACCGGAGCGGCCACAACTAATAAACCGAAAAACGCTATAAAGAAGTAGCTTACGTATTGTTTCATATTTTTTATTATACCTTTCCAATCCCCATTACATAGGTTGTTATAACAAATGCCATCATAATCACAACCAAACCAACTACGGCATACAAAATAGCGTCTTTAGCCTTCTTAACATTCTGCGCATCACCACCAGACGTTGTATATATAATTCCTGCAATAATAATAACAATTACGGCCGTTATGCCTCCGACCCAGTACACGAGCCCTAGCACGTTATCCAAAACCCTATCTGGTGTAACCTGTGGAACATTCATCTTGCCTGGATCTAGTTTATGAACCGTGTTGGCGACAAAAAACTGCAACATACCTATGCACTAATCTTTCCTGCAGCGTAGCCTACCACTGCAATTGCAGCTATCGCAATAACCAGGCCAATGACCGCATTTAATATCATCTCTTTGGCTCTCTTGATCTTTTCGGGTCGCCCCGTACTCGTTAGGTAGGTGAAACCACCCCATAGTACATATCCTGTTGCAATATAAGCGACCAATTGAATAATAATATCAATAACATTTAAGACAATTGTCCAGATAAACTTAGAGAGTTTTTGATCTTCAGGACCAGATAGCTCAGAGGGGCTCTTTATTTTACAGTCACCCGTCGTTAGCCCCCTATACCAAGTAGGGAAGGTTAAAAAATATTCTTTTCCGTTACAACTGGCAGGGGCTGGTGCTGCAGACACAGTGGCAGGTGCAATAGGCCCTGATACAAAAACAGCCATAGCTACTAATGTAATTGCTGCAGTTGTCATCTTCTTCAAGTTTTTCATCATCTTAAAATACCCCTCCTGGAATTAGATATTGCAAAAAAGCATACATCAAGGCAAACGCAACCAGTCCCATGACAACATTGAATATAACTTCCTTGGACTTCTGAATCTTCCCAGAATCATCTGCGGCGGTTGTCCACAAAATTGCTCCATACAGTACACCTCCAACCGCTACAATCACAACCCCGGTAGTCATAATAGTAATAATCATATCTAGAATACCCCATATACCACCCCCTTCATTATCGCAGGCTACCTTTATGATGCTTGTTTCCGGACAGTCTGCAAACGCAGGACTATATACAAGAATAGACAAGAGTAAAATGCTTAAGGATATTGTAGTAATTTTTTGTTTTATAACCATACTACTTACAAAAATACGATATTCTGTTACACTATGCAAGCATTTGGGGTCAAAAATGTTACGTAAACATTGACTTTACACCTCTTAAATGATACAATATTACTGATATGTGGGAAGGCCTAG
>OEIV010001271.1_pt1 | contig 11806 bp, 6 predicted proteins | sample 1539231 | NCBI WGS metagenome assembly OEIV01 (sample SAMN03794762, study PRJEB22550) | activated sludge metagenome | feature: wastewater treatment plant; material: activated sludge; isolation source: Wastewater treatment plant of a petroleum refinery complex | place: Argentina: Buenos Aires ... | reverse complement strand
AGACCATAGTTATCGCCAGGACCAGATGCTGCACCATACAAACCAACTTTATTACCAGGTCCACCATCAACTTCTCCAGAAGCGCCATAATAATTCCCTGAAACAGTTGGAAAAACGTAACCCACTACACCATTCTTACCACCATTAAAATGTCCACCTGTACCATATTTCCCTGCAGATATACATTTGCCAAAAACACCAATTGCATCTTGATAGGTACCTGTATATTCTGCATGTATGACTCGTGCCGCGTCAGAAAGAGAATAATCAGTAGTAAAGTATCCTGCATGCTCACTGTTTGTTGCTACATGTAGGGCGTACATTGGGTTTTCTGTTCCAATACCAACATTACCATTTCTGTCAAATGTCATTAAATTCTTAAGCGTTGTAATTCCATTATCACTGGCTGCATTTATTCTTAATTTTTGGTTCCAACTTTCTAAAGACCATCCTCTTAGTGTTGTTGGCTGGCTTTCTTCCAATATGGCTAATCCAATTAGTCCACCGCCTGTTCTTGATACTTTAAGACCCAGTCCTAATGTTGGAGTAGTGTTAACAGTAAGACTAAAATCGGGTGTATTTGTCGCCAGTCCAATTCTATTTCCATCATCAAATAAAGTAGAACTGCCAAGTGTTGTACTGCTGGTAAATTTAGAGATATAATTTGCTGTTCCACTTCCACCAATTGTTCCGCCGCCACCGGCTGTTGCGTTTATTGTTAGATTATTTCCACTTGGTGTAATTGTTACATTACTTCCTGCAACAAGATTAACATTATCTTTTAGACCATTTATACTTTTTACTACCTGGGCATCTGCAATTTTTACTGCCGTTATGCTTCCGCTGGGTACCGTTAAACTCATTATACTGTATGGTACTGAGGTTAAAGTTATTCTTGGTATTAGTTCACTTCCCGTTCCTATCGTAATACCAAGCCAGGCGGCTCCAACAATTGTTGCTGATGTTATTGGTGTTACACTTCCCAACTGTGTGTTTACAATACCACCAACTACATTTATTGTTTTTGTTTCATTCCAAAGCGCTGAGCCGCCGGATGGTAAATCGTATAATTTAAATGTAATGCTGTAATCGCCATTCGGTACTACAACTCCTGCAGCATCTTTTAGAACTCCCTGATAATTTATTGTTTGTGGAATGCCCTGCGAATAAATATTTGATATGCTTATTAAACTTATCAGTACAGCAAAAAGCAAAACAGATTTTTTCATTCTTGTTCCTTTTCAATATTAAATGTTTTTAATTAGGATTTTTATTTGTATATAATTTTTTTGATTGATGTTTTATTAACTCTGTAACACAAAGAGCCATAAAATCAGAATTATCATATAAATGATTTTGAAAAAATCACGTTTAAACTTTTGTATATCATAATGTATCGGGTTATTCATATTAATCATCCTTTAAGAAATAGATTGAAAAATATTAGCATCAGAGCTACCGTTACAATTATCACTAATGCATAAATGCTTATCTCAAGATGTTTTTCTCTTTTTTTTATCTGATCGTTATCTCCTAAACCCACTTGTCTTTTTTGCAGAAATTTCATTTAATGTTCTTTCACTGTTTTGGTTATTGACTAAGACTAAATGAATTTTTTAACACGGATACTTTTAATGTGCAAAAGTAAAATTTTATAAGTGCGACAAATTGCTTTTTTGATTCAATGTTTTGCCATTTTGATTCAAAACGCAGAATATTGGTTGTGGGGTGTTAAGTGTTGATACTTTTTTGAGTCTTTGTAATCGGTCTTAAAAGTGTGCTAAAGTTTGGTTTGTTTGAATTCCGAAGGAGAACAATTATAATGTTTTTGAAATGCCCGTGTAAATTGTGCCGGACTGCTAAATCCAACTTCAAGTGCAATTTGGGTTATGCTTAGTTTGTTTTCGAAAATCATATGTGCGGCGCGTTTTAATTTATAGATTCTAATAAACTCACCGGGACCTTTACCGATAACGGCGCTAAGTTTTCTGTTTAACTGGCTGCGGCTAACAAAAAGTTCCTCTGCAAGATTTTCACTTGTAAAGTTTTCATCCTGCAGGTGTGTTTCAATAATCTTATTAATTTTTTCAATAAAGTCTTTATCTAAATTATTAGTTGTAAAGTATTCTGCATTTAAACTTGTTTCCTTACTAAACTTTTCCTTTAAGTGCTTTCTTTGAGTTATAAGATTTTTAATTCTGATTGAAAGCTCTTCAAAATCAAATGGTTTGGTTAAATAATCATCAGCACCAAACTCCAGCCCTTCTAATTTACTTTGTTGAGTTGCTTTTGCTGTTAAGAGTATAACGGGAATATGGCTGGTTTTCCAATCAGTTTTTAATTTTTTGCAAAGTTCAAATCCATCCATCACGGGCATCATAACATCACTGATGATCAAATCGGGCAAACTATTTATTGCTGTATCAAGTCCGATCCTGCCATTTTCTGCTTGAAGCACATTGTAATCTTGCGTTAACAAACCAAGCACATAATCTCTGACTTCCGTTTGATCTTCAACAAATAAAAGCAATGGTTTAGAAATATTCTCCGTTGAAAAATCCTCATTTGGTTTTTCAATCTCAACAGAATTTTTTAAATCATTTTGATCTTCTGAGTAATTAGGTGAGGATAAATTTATTTGTGATTCTTTTGGGGATAACAAAGGAATCTTTAAAGTAAATTCGGTTCCCTCTCCTTCGTTGCTGCTTACGGAAATTTCCCAGCCAAGAAGTGTTGTTAATTCTTTTACAAGTGCTAAACCGATTCCCGAACCACCATAGTTTCTTTTTGATGAATCATCAACCTGAAAAAATCTATTAAATATTTTTGATTGATTTTCTTTTGTTATCCCGACTCCTGAATCGCTTACAGAAACCAAAGCAAATTTTTTATCTGAGATAATTTTTTCAACTACCTCAGTGTAAACAGTTCCACCAACATCAGTAAACTTAAACGCATTACTTAAAAGATTGTTAACTATTTTTTCAAACTTGTCTTTATCAAGTAAAGCAAATGCCGATTCCATATTTGAATTAAAGTTAAATTTTATATTTTTTTGATCCGCAAGAGGAATAAATGAATTCGAAATCGATCTTAAAAGTTTAACAACGTCATATGCTTCCTTTTTTAATGGAATTGATTCTGATTCCAGTTGTGATAATTCTAAAAGCTGATCTATCAACTGCTGAAGTTTTTCAGTGTTTCGCAAAAGCATTTTATAATAATCAGTAAGATTTTCTTTTATTCTTCCTCTTAACAATTCTTCCAAGGGCCCTTTAATCAGCATCAGCGGAGTTCTGAACTCGTGAGATAGATTTGCAAAAAATCTTGATTTCATCTGCTCAATTTCTCGCAGGTGATATGATTCAAGTTCTCTGAGCTTTAATTCGTGCTGCAATTTTGTTCTATAATTTTGAAATTTAATTATTGCCCAAACTCCGATAACAAATACAACAAAGTATAATAGAATTGCCCAGATTGTTTGCCACCAGGGCGGAGTTATTATTACGGAAAGATAGGTTTCATTATTATTCCATACCCCATCACTGTTTGTTGATTTAACTTTAAAAGTATAATTGCCGGGATTTAAATTTGTGTAAGTAATAAATCGGCGTGTTCCACTTTTAATCCACTCTTTATCAAAACCCTCCATTTTGTATGCATACTTAATTGAACCGGGATTATTAAAATCCAATGCTGCAAACTGAAATGAAAAAACATTTTGTTTGTGCGAAAGTGTTATTTTATTAGTGTAAAAAATATTTTTTGAAAGGATTGAGTTTACTTCTGCTTTTACAGATTTATTGAAGATTAAAAAATCAGTGAGAACAACGGCAGGTTTATAATTTGATTGTGAAATTCTTTTCGGATTAAAATAATTTAGACCACCAGTGCTGCCCAATAAAACCAAATTATCATTAAGCTTAAAAGAAGAAGTGAAGTTAAAGTCTGTTCCTATAACTCCATCTGAAGTAGAAAAATTTGTAAATGTGTTATTAGTTAAATCAAATAAAGTAATTCCGGAACTTGTCCCTAACCAGAGATTTCCATTTTCATCTTCAACTATGCTTTTAATTGAGTTGTCTGTTAATCCATCCTTGGTGGTGTAAAAAGTTACTTTAACATTAGACTGTGAAATATTTTTACTATCTGAATTATTAATTGCAAGTTTATTCAATCCATTGCTTGTTCCGACCCACAAGATTGAATTGTTATTTCCGAAATTTTTGCTTTTAGATTCAACAATTGAATAAACACTATTACTACTTAAACTGTTTTTACTTCCTTCGTTAAAACTATAGTGGGAAAATTTTACGCCGTTTGATTCATCATATAAATTTAAGCCGCCTCCATTTGTTCCAATCCATATTCTTTTCTTGCTGTCTTGAAAAATTGTCCAAACATCATCATGACTAAGTGAATTCATATTATCATTTTGATGAAGCCAGTTTTGTACTTTACCAGTTGATAAATTTAATTTTGCAAGCCCAACTCCCCAATATCCTATCCACAAATTATTATTATCATCTTTAAAAACAGACTTTACAAAATTTCTTGATGTAGACTTAATAACTCCAAGTAAAATATCATGTTTAGTTAACTGATTTGTTTTATAGTTAAGGTGCAATAGTCCCGAACCATAAGTACCAATCCATAGATCATTTGAATTACCTTCTGTCAGACTCCAAATATTTTCTGAAGCTAATGCATTGTGCTTTCTAAGTAATAATTTTCCATTAGCATTGCTGGAAAAGTATAAACCATTATCAGTTCCAATCCACAATGTTCCGTCTGATGATTTTGTAATTGCTTTTACATTTAGCTTATCAAGTTTGTTTAAATCAACACTTCTATCAGAAAATAACAGCGAATTATTAAACTTTATACTTTTTTGTGAAAAGTAACTTAAGCCATTATCAGTAGCAATCCACAGAACTCCTGAACGATCTTTAATAATATTGTTAACCTGGTTACTTGTTAGACTATTGGGATTATCTTTATCTGATAAAAATCTATCAAATCTATTTCTTGTAACATTATATCTTAACATTCCTGCATAAGAATTTATCCATATAACGCTTTCCCCATCAACAAATTCTTCTACTACAGAACCTGTTCCATTTCCAAACTGCAGATTATCAGGGTTTGGAATATTTATTCTTGAAAATCTTTTTGTTTCTGTATTTAGAATAGTTAAGCCATTTGCAGTCCCTAGCCATAGTTTGTTTTTTTCGGATTTTGATTCAGTGATTCCCCAGATAATATTATCACTTAAACTGTTCGGATTATTTTTATCAAAAAAATATTTTACAAAATGTGTGTTAGATTTATTCGGATTAAATTGATTTAGTCCGTTAAAGGTACCAATCCATAAATTTCCAAAATCATCTTCAACTATCGAGGATATATAATTATTACTTAAAGATTTGGGATCTTCTTTTTTATGTGTCCAGTTCACCGTCTTTCCTGTTCTAGTATCAAGCTTGTACAACCCGCTTCTGTAAGTACCGATCCAAACATTAAATTTTTTATCAACATAGATATTTGTAATCGAATTGTCTTTAGTTATTTCGGATTCGATTTTCCAGTAAGTGAATTTATCAAGAACAGGATCGTAACAATTTAAGTACCCTATTTTTGTTCCGATCCAGATTCTTCCAGAATCGTCTTCAGTGATAGCAAATGTTGAGTTATCTGAGATTGAAGATTTATCGGAAGGATTATTTCTGAACACTTTAAATTCATATCCATCAAATCGGTTTAATCCATCATCCGTTGCAAACCATAAGAAACCTACTTGATCCTGAAGAAGATTTGAAACGTTATTGTTTGAGAGTCCGTTACTAGTCGTTAGGCGATTAAAACTAATTGATTGTGCAATTACAATTGATTGCAAAGTTATAATAACGATAGACAAAAGAAGTTTAAAATATTTAGCTCTGTAAAATGCAATCATAAAATTCTAAATTGATTAATACTTCCTTACTTTATAATTCAACACTTATCATTATTAACAAATAGTAAAAGATGTTAACTACAAACAAACACTTTTTCTTTTAACTTGCAAATAAGTTTGATAGTGGACGATTATTGACAGAAGTAAATTAAATCACTAACGGCCTTTAAATTATTGTAACGATTGATTAAGTTTATAAAAACAACAGGAGATAAAATGAAATCTATATACTTTTCTTTTTTTTTAACAATTGTTTTAGTTACTGTTTCATCAACTGCTTTTGCACAATGGTCAACAAATCCTGCGATTAATCTTACTGTTTGTGATACAACAGGAGAACAAGCGCTTGCAAAAATCGGTTCAACATCAGATGGTGGGTCCTACATCTCCTGGTTTGATAACAGAAGCGGAAGTTATGCTGTTTACTTACAGCGATTAGATCCGCTTGGTAATAAAATGTGGGCACCAAACGGATTACTGATAAGTAACAATTCCCAATCTTCTTCTCTCGTTGATTGGGATTTGATGGTTGATGACAATGATAACGTTATCGTTGCATTTACAGATACAAGAAACAGCGGAAATCTTAATCCATTTGTTTATGCCATTTCTCCCACTGGTAATTTTCTTTGGGGCCCAAATGGAATCGATCTAAATCCAACTGCTGATTTTCAAGCTAATCCAAAACTTGCAAAAACTGATGATGGAAATATTGTTGTTGCCTGGATAATTGCAACAACAAGATACCAGGTTGGATTACAAAAAATTTCTCCGGCAGGTGCAAAACTCTGGGGAACTAATCCAATCATTCTTCAATCAGCAACTGAAGGATATGGTTATCCAGATATTGTTACATCCGACAGCGGTGGAGTAGTTTTATTTCACACAGCTACAACCGGAAGTTTCCCCGCACAAACTGTTAAACTTCGTGCAAAGAAAATTACTTCTGCTGGATCAATTAGTTGGGGTGTAAATGTGCAGGACTTAGGAAAAATTGCTGCCTTCACAACTCCAAAAGTTTACACTGATAATAATAATGGCGGATTAATTGCTTGGCATGATGATCGTGATAATAATTCTCTACAAAGTGGATTTGTACAAAGAGTTTCATCAAGCGGTACAATTTATTTTCCTGTTGATGGAGCTGAGGTTTCATTAATGGCAAACAGACATAAGTTTAATCCTGTTGTTGCTTTTGATAATACAACAGACGAGACTTATGTATTCTGGGTAGAGACTGAACCAAATCAAAATCAAAACGGAATAAGCGGACAAAAACTTTCCTTAAACGGAACCAGACAGTGGACTGACAACGCAAAAGTATTTAAAGATTTAAGCGTCGCATTCACAACTTCCATAAGTTACTTAACCTCTGAAATGGGCGACGGAAAAGCATACTTGTTCTATTTAGAAGGAAACGGTTCAGGTCTTAATGATAAAGTTGAAGGTTTTGCCTGCAACTCAATTGGAGATTTTTTATGGACAGGAAACTTTACAATCCTTTCAAATCCATCCAGCGATAAATTACAATTAGTTTCTACAGTTGATGTTTTTAAAAATTGTAAACTCGCCTGGGGAGATAATCGTTTGGACGCAAGTGGAATTTATGCACAGGATATCAATCCTGATGGACAACTCGGCAATTCTATTACTCCTGTTGAACTATATACTTTTTCAGCAACATACGTTAATGGTAGCGTGGAATTAAATTGGAAAACTGAAACCGAAATAAATAATAGAGGGTTTAATATTGAGAGATCTTATAATATGATTGATTGGAATACTATCGGATTTGTCTCTGGTAACGGAACAACAACTTACCAATCATCTTATAAGTTTTATGATAAACTTCCAATTAACATTTCTTCAAGGGTAATCTATTACAGACTAAAACAAAATGATTTTGATGGTTCATACAATTATTCGCCTTCAATTGAAATAAGCATTATGTATCCTGGTGAATTTAGGCTTGAACAAAATTATCCAAACCCTTTTAATCCGTCCACAAAGATTAAATATTCTGTAAGATCACAGGAAGGCAAAGATGTTTTTCCAGTATTGTTAAAAATCTTTGATGTTCTTGGTAATGAAGTTGCGACAATTGTAAATGAAGAACAATTTGCTGGGGATTATGAAGTAAATTTTGATGCAAAAAGTCTTTCAAGTGGAACTTACTTTTATAAGTTACAAGTTGAAAATTTTGTTGAAACAAAGAAGATGACTTTATTAAGATAGTTTATTTTCAAGGAAGGACGGTTTAATCCCCGTCCTTCTAATTTATTTTTTCAGTCTCACTTAACTTTTCAAGATCAACAATTGTTTCTCCGCTTTCATCTGTTGAAAATGCACGGATAAATTTTGAATCCCATTCAATCTCGTCATACTTATAAGAATTTCTGGTTATAACAGTTTGAGAAAAACTGTCATCAAATCCCTTTATCATTACTAACAACTCGGCTTCCAGATCTTTCAGATCACTTTCTGTTTTGCCGAATAACGGACTGTCTTCATCTATTTGATGCACAATTGTCCAGGGTAGCGGAAAAAAATATATAAATTTTATTTCCAGTTTTAGTGGAAAATATTTTCTGGTAAACTGATTATTACTTTTATCCAGAAAAGTCATCATCGCATTCGCTTCCATTTCCATCATTACATTTGGGCGCGCATTTGCGACACGAAACATTAAGGCTTTACCTTCTTTAAATGTTGTAATAATTGCTTTATTGCTAAAACTAATTTTGGCAGAAGGTTTTGAAAACCGGCCGTAAAGCAACCCTGTGGCCAATGCAAAACTTAATATTCCTGTCATCGATTCAATTGAAGCGATAATATTTGATAAAATTCCGGTGGGATGAATTCCCCCGTAACCAACAGTAGCAAATGTTTGAACGCTAAAGAAAAAAGTGTTTAAAAAAGATTGTAATCCATCGTGGGATTCAGCATTAACAAGATTTTCAACACCGGCCAGGTGATACAGAATGGCAAAGAATAAATTAACTGTAATAAATCCTGCAAATACTATTATTAAAAACTTTGTCCAGGAAATATTAATTAGGTAATGAAATGTATTTCTTGAAGAAAGCCCACCACCCGTCCGTTTGATATTAAACGAGCCATCTTTGTTTATAATGCGCTTGGTGTGTTTAAAATATTTCTCCCCCAATCCGGGATCTTGTGATTGCTTAAACATTGTTTTCTTATTAGTTATTGATTTAATGCTGTGAAGATATAAAACCAATTTGATTTTTGCTGTGATTTTTGATTAATCTTTTTTTCATTATTAGGTAAAACCGCTCATCAAATCTTTCTTGCTGTTATCAATCCATTTATCTAAGTTTTGCTGCAAATATTCTACTTTCAGAGAAAATGAACCAGACAAACTCTACGAAAAAACCCGAACAAAAATTTAGTCATACTATTAAGGATGATTTCAAAAACATTAATTTCAGAAAAGATTTTAGTAATGAATATAAAAACCTAAGTCGATTTTATTTAGACTCGGAAAAAATATCCCAACTCGAATCTATGACATTTGTTGAAAGATGGGTGCACAAATTCGCATGGTTAACAAAAAGTATGTTTCTTCATTTAACTCCTCTAAGACGTATTCTAGTCCTTCTTGGTGTTTTTTTATTATTTACAAGTAACAGCATATCTATTAATAATTTATCAATTTCCAGTAACTGGGGTTTGTTTGGTGGACTTTTAATTCTGTTTGTTTTATTTCTTGAATTAAAAGATAAACTGCTTGCTAAAAATGAACTTGAAGCAGGTAGAAAAGTTCAGCGCGCATTAATGCCGGAACAAAACCCGGAAATTGCTGGGTGGAGCATCTGGTTATTTACTCGTCCGGCAAACGAAGTGGGCGGGGATCTTGTTGATTATTTACGGCTGGATAAAAATAAAACGGTTTTAACAATTGCGGATGTCGCAGGCAAAGGACTGCAGGCTGCCCTTATGACTTCAAAACTACAGGCAACAATTCGTGCACTTGCAACAGAAATTAATTCTCTTTCAGATTTTGGTAAAAAGATTAATAAAATTTTTCATCGCGATAGCTTACCTAATTTATTTGCCTCAATGCTGTTCATTCAGATTGATTCTGATTCGGGTAAAGTAGATTTTATAAATGCAGGACACTTCCCGCCGCTTATTGTTAACGACAAAGAGATTAAAGAACTTTCCAAAGGGGATATTGCTCTTGGACTTGTTTCAAATGCTGAATATATTGAGCAGACAATGATACTCGAACAAAACGAAATTTTTATTGCATATTCAGATGGAGTGTTTGAAGCAAGAAATGAATTCGGACAGTTCTTTGGGTCGGAAAGATTTCAAAAGCTAATCAAAAACTCATCGAACAAGTCTCCCCAGCAAATCGGAAATTATATTGTTTCTCAGCTGGAACTATTTATTGGTGAATATCCTGCGGCCGATGATATATCTTTAATTATTATGAAAAGAAATTCCTAGCGTAATATTTAAACTGAAAATGTTTTTTTCATAATGTTTCCGTATCTCTGGCTTATTGGAAACGGAGTGGATATGTTTTTAAGATAAACATTGTAGCTTCTAAATCCTGCCTTCTCAATTTTATCTAAAAAGAGCATGTTAACAATTGTAGCACGATGAATTCTCAAAAAATCTTTGGCAGGCAATGTCTCAATCCAATTACGAATGGATTTTCTAACAACAATTTTACAACCGTCATCTGTTGTTACTTTAGAATATTCCTTTAATGCAGATATGCACACAATTCTCGAAAATTCGATAAGCTTTAAATTTGAACCAATCTTAATAAGTATATGATCAATCTTTTTTGATTGATTTGAAAACGCATTTTCTGTAGAGATAATCTTATCAGTTAAATGTTCGCTTAGAACTTCAATTTTCCGAAGTCGTTTATTTATTGATCTTAAAAGTGATTCGTAGGTAATTGGTTTTACAAGAACATCATCAGCACCCAATTCCATTGCCGCTCTTATGTGAGTATTTTTCGGAGTAGATGTAATTACTAAAAGTGGAATGCATTCTGTGGTTTTGTTTTCATTGATTTTTTTTATAACAATAAGTTCCTTTTCATTATTATCAAGATCACATATTATAATATCGGGTTCATAACGATCCGCGATTTTTAAACCATCGGACTCTCCAACTGTAGTGTAAGTATTAAACCCCGCAGATTCTAAATTATTTTGGAATTCAAAATTCTGTTCAGGATTGCCGTGTATTAATAATATTTTTTTCAAATAATGCTTTAATAAAACACAATAAAAGTAAAAATAATTGATCCAAAATTAGTTTTATAGATTCCGGGAAACAACAAAATAATATCAATCGTGGCGTGCCTACACTCGCTTACAGCATCCTTGTTGCGCTTGTTGATTTTTCAATTTAGTACGAATAATGTATTACTTAAAATTGTATAGGTAATATTAATTTTTATGGAATACCAAAATCAAAAACTTCAATCGTTTCTTTTCTACATATCTCATTACTCACTATTTAAAGGAAAACATTTATGATATTTAAATTAAAAATATTATCCGCCGTACTTTTTATTTGCTTCGCAAGCATGTCATCTGCACAGGATCTTAGCTTAAATGCCGGAGCCGATGTTGTTAGCAGATATATCTGGCGAGGCATAAATGTTAATGATGCAGTAAACATTCAGCCGGCATTAACATTATCTGTTTCCGGTTTTAGTGTTGGATTCTGGGGTTCATACAGTTTCGCTGACAATTCAGGTGATAATACTTTCGGACAGGAAGTTGATACCTGGATTGGTTACACCTATGTTTTTGAAAATGGAATGAACATTGGTGCTATTGTAACAGACTACTACTT
>OEIV010001270.1_pt1 | contig 11809 bp, 12 predicted proteins | sample 1539231 | NCBI WGS metagenome assembly OEIV01 (sample SAMN03794762, study PRJEB22550) | activated sludge metagenome | feature: wastewater treatment plant; material: activated sludge; isolation source: Wastewater treatment plant of a petroleum refinery complex | place: Argentina: Buenos Aires ... | reverse complement strand
GCGAGATCGCGGTCGAGCCAGCGCGCGACGTCTTGCGGGCGGCGCGAGGGATCGGCCGGACGGATCGCCTCGTGCGCTTCCTGGGCGTTCTTCGCCTTGGACTTGTACATGCGCGGGCTGGAGGGGAGGTAGCGGCCGCCGAAATCCTTCTGCACCTGCTCGCGGAGCGCGAAGACCGCCTCGGGCGCCAGATCGACGCCGTCGGTGCGCATATAGGTGATGAGGCCGACCGTCTCGCCGCCGAGATCCACGCCCTCATAAAGGCGCTGCGCGACCTGCATGGTGCGCTTGGCGTTGAAGCCGAGCTTGCGGGCGGCCTCCATCTGGAGCGAGGAGGTGATGAACGGCGGCGGCGGGTTGCGCCGGACCGGCTTCGCCTCGACGGAGGCGACCTTCAGCGTCGCGGCCTCGATGGCGGCGCGGGCGCGGGCGGCGGCCTCGGCCCCGCGCAGCGACATCTGGCCGATCTTCTCGCCGCCGAGCCCGGTGAGGCGGGCCGTGAAGGGGCCGCCGGCGGCGGTAAGGTCGGCATCGACCGTCCAGTATTCCTCGGGCCGGAAGGCCTCGATCTCCATCTCGCGGTCGCAGATGAGGCGCAGCGCCACCGATTGCACGCGGCCCGCCGAGCGCGAGCCGGGCAGCTTGCGCCAGAGCACCGGCGAGAGATTGAAGCCGACCAGGTAGTCGAGCGCCCGGCGGGCGAGATAGGCGTCGACCAGCTCCTGGTCGATGGCGCGCGGGTTGGCCATGCCGTGGGCGACGCCCGCCTTGGTGATGGCGTTGAAGACGACGCGCTCGACATCGACGCCCTTGAGCGCACCCTTCTTCTTGAGGATCTCGAGCAGGTGCCAGGAAATCGCCTCGCCCTCGCGGTCGGGGTCGGTGGCGAGGATGAGCTTGCTGGTGCCTTTGACGGCCGCCGCGATCTCGGACAGGCGCTTCTGGGCCTTGCCGTCGACCTCCCAGTCCATGGCGAAGTCCTCGTCCGGCCGGACCGAGCCGTCCTTGGGCGGCAGGTCGCGGACATGGCCGAAGCTCGCGAACACTTGGAAGTCGCGGCCGAGATATTTGTTGATCGTCTTGGCCTTGGCGGGCGACTCGACGATGACGACGGTCATGGGGAACGCACTGTTTCTAGGACAACGGGCCTATCGGCTTTGGCCGGACCCTTGCCCGCGACAGCCCGGCGTGTCAACCGCGACCAATTTCCGATGCCGGAAAACAACCTAAAGATGTATAGTCAAGTGGGTGCAATTCAATACAAATAGACTATCGCAGAAACGATTGCGACCTGGGGAAGCCAATCATGTCTCGCGAATTCAATAAAGAGGCCCCTTCTGCAACTAAAGCGCGAGTACCGGATGAAGCGGTGCCAGGCTATCTGCGCGAGATGCTGGTCGGCATGACCGATATGGCGCGGTCCAGCGGTCACGCTTTGCTGGCCTATTTGCTGGAGGTGGCGGCCCAGGAGGCCGCTCAGAAGGCCAGGAAGCCGTAACAACTCGACCGCGGCGCGTCTTGTCTTCCCGTCCCGCGGTCAGAGCAGCGCGACGCGCTGTCCGGTGCTGCGGTGGAGGCGGCCGCCAAGTTCCAGTTCCAGCAGAATCGTCATGACCGCGCCGGGGGGAAGACCGGCCCGGCGCGTCAGTTCGTCGATCTCGACGGGCGTCGGGCCGAGAAGGTCCAGGACCAGAGTGCGGGCGGCGGCGAGGTCGGTTTCGGCCGCGGCCGGGTCTTCGGGCGGCGGCGGCTCGCGGAAGCCGGGGCGCGGGCGGGCGCCGAGGCCGGCAAGGACGTCGTCGGCCGACTCGGTCAGCGTTGCGCCCTGGCGGATGAGGTCGTTGGCGCCGCGGCTGCGCGGGTCGAGCGGCGAGCCGGGGACGGCGAAGACCTCGCGGTTCTGTTCGAGCGCATAGCGGGCGGTGATGAGCGAGCCGGAGCCGATCGCCGCCTCGACGATGACGACGCCGCGCGCGAGGCCGGAGATGATGCGGTTGCGGCGCGGGAAGTGGCTGGCGAGCGGCGCGAAGCCCGGCGGCATTTCGGAGACGACCGCGCCGCCGGCGGCGATGCGGGCATGCAGCTTCGCGTTCTCGGGCGGATAGACGACATCGACGCCGCCGGCGAGGACGGCGATCGTGCCGGTCGCGACCGACCCCGCGTGGGCGGGGGGGGCGATGCCTGGGGCGCGGCCGGGGACGCGGGCGAGGCGGGAGGCGCCGGGGGCGCGGGCAATGTCCTGGGCCAGGTTGCCGCGGCCCGCCGAGGCGTTGCGCGCCCCGACGATGGCGACCGCGTCGCGGGCGAAGATGGCGGGATCGCCCAGAACATAGAGCAGCGGCGGGGCGGGATCGACGGCGGCGAGGAGGGGCGGGAAGTCCGGCTCGCCGAGGGCGAGCAGGCGCGCGCCGATCGCGGCGGCGGCGTCGAGCTCGCGCGCCGCGTCGGCCTCGGGGCAGAGCTTCAGCGGCGTGCGGCGGCCGCCATTGCGGGCAAGGTCGGGGAGGGCCTCCAGCGCCCGTTCCGCCGTGCCGAAGCGGCGGATGAGATCGCGGAAGGGGACGGGGCCGACCCCTTCGCTGCGGGCCAGCCGCAGCCAGGCGATGCGACCGGCGTCAGCCAAGCCGGGGCTCGCGCGGCCGGGTCACAGATAGGGACCGCCGTTGTGGCCCATCATCTCGTCCTGCGAGGGCGGTTTCTTCTGGCCGATCTTCGGCTCGGCGCCCGAGACGAGGCGCATGATGTTCGACCAGTGCGACCAGATCACCATGAGCGCGAAGAACAGCGAGACGAAGGCGACGATGCGGTCGCCGAAGGCGAAGGCGGCGACCGGGGTGCCGAAAACCGCGACGAGCGCGGCGAGCGAAGAGTAGCGTGTGAGGAAGGCGGTGGCGAGCCAGAGCGCGGCGGCGATGAGGCCGGTCGGCCAGTGCAGCGCGAAGACCGTGCCGAAGAAGGTGGCGATGCCCTTGCCGCCGCGGAAGCCGAGGCCGACCGGGAAGATGTGGCCGACGAAGGCGCCGAGCGCCGCGGCGGCCATCATCAGCTCACCGCCCCAATAGACGGGAAGGCCGAACCACTTGAAGAGAATGCCGCTGGCGATGAAGGCCGCGAAGGCCCCCTTGCCGGCGTCGAAGACGAGGGTGAGGAACGCGATCCGCTTGTTGCCGGTGCGCAGCACGTTGGTCGCGCCGATATTGCCCGAGCCGATGTCGCGGATGTCGCCGAGGCCCGCCCAGCGGGTGAAGATCTTGCCGAAGGGGATCGCGCCCAGCACGTAGCCGCAAACGAAGGCGCCGAGGAGATAGGGCCAGGCGGCGGCCCAGTCGGCCGGGGGCAGGGTGTCGAGGATCATGGCGGGCTCTCGTGGGCGAGGCGGCCGGCGACGTAGCTGCGCCAGACCCGGCCCTGGAAGTGGAGGCCCTCGAAGGGCGTGTTCTTGGAGCGGGAGAGGAGGTCCTCGCGCCGGATCGAACGCGGCGCGCCGGGATCGAAGAGGCAGAGATCGGCGCGCGCGCCCTTCTCCAGCGTGCCGGTGCCGTCGGCGAGGCGCAGGATGCGGGCCGGGTTGTGCGTGACCCTGGCGAGCGCCTCGCAGAGCGAGAGGCGCCCGTCATGAAAGGCGGTCAGCGCGACAGGCAGCAGCGTTTCGAGACCGGCGCCGCCGAACGCCGCCTGGGCGAAGGGCTGGCGCTTGGTGTCGGGGGCCTGCGGATCGTGGCTGGAGACGATGGCGTCGATCAGCCCGTCCTCGACCGCCTTGGCCATGGCGCGGCGATCGTCGTCGGAACGCAGCGGCGGCGAGAGCTTGCGGAAGGTCAGATAGGTGCCGACGTCGTTCTCGTTGAGCGCCAGGTGGGCGGCCGAGACGGCGCAGGTGACCGGCAGGCCGCGCGCCTTGGCGCGTGCGATGGCGTCGAGGCTGGCGGCGGTGGAGACCTGGGCGATGTGCAGCCGCGCCCCGGTGATCTCGGCGAGGCGGATGTCGCGTTCCACGATGATCGCCTCGGCGGCGGCCGGAATGCCGGGCAGGCCGAGGCGCGTCGCAGTCTCGCCCTCGTTCATCGCGCCGCCCTCGGCGAGGAAGGGGTCCTCGCAATGGACGGCGACCAGAAGGTCGAAGGTCGCGGCATAGGCGAGGGCGCGGCGCATGACGCGGGTGTTGGCGACGGTGCGGTCGCCGTCGGTGAAGGCGACGGCGCCGGCGCCGGCCAGCAGCGCCATCTCGGACATCGCCTCGCCGCGCAGCCCCTGGGTCAGCGCCGCCATGGGCAGGGCGCGGACGGTGCAGGGGGCGCGGGCGATGTATTCGACGAGGGCGGGATCGTCGACCGGCGGGGGGGTGTCCGGCTGGAGCGCGATGGTGGTGACGCCTCCGGCCGCGGCGGCGCGTCCGGCCGAGGCGATGGTCTCGCGATGCTCGTCGCCGGGTTCGCCGGTCGAGACCTTGAGATCGACAAGGCCGGGCGCGAGGACGCGTCCGCCGCAGTCGACGATCTCGGCGTCGGGCAGGCCGGCGGCGAAGACCGAGGGTCCGAGATCGATGATGCGCCCGTCCCTGGCCAGGAGGCCGCCGGCGACGTCGAGGCCGCTCGCCGGGTCGGCGAGGCGGGCGTTCACGAAAGCGATGGGGCGGCTCATGCCCAGAGCCCCTTGTCGTCGTTCTTCAGATTGCGGCTGAGCGCGTCGAGCACCGCCATGCGGACGGCGACGCCCATCTCGACCTGCTCCTGGATGAGGCTGCGCTCGACATCGTCGGCGACGGCGCTGTCGATCTCGACGCCGCGATTCATGGGTCCGGGATGCATGACGACGGCGCTCGGCCTGGCCAAGGCGAGCTTCTCCGCGTCGAGGCCGTAGACGCGGTAGAATTCGCGCGTCGAGGGCAGGAACGAGCCGGTCATGCGCTCCATCTGGAGACGCAGCATCATCACCACGTCGGCGTCCTTCAGGCCGTCCTCCATGCGGTGGAAGACCTCGGGCCCCAGGCGGCCGATGGCGGCGGGGAGCAGCGTCTTCGGCGCGACCAGGCGGACGCGGGCCCCCAGCTTCTGGAGCAGCGCGATGTTGGAGCGCGCGACGCGGCTGTGCAGGATGTCGCCGCAGATGGCGACGGTGAGGCCCTCGATCCGTCCGAGGCGGCGCTGGATGGTGAGGGCGTCGAGCAGGGCCTGGGGGGGATGCTCGTGGGCGCCGTCGCCGGCGTTGATGACGCTGCATCCGACCTTGCGGGCGAGCAGCGACACGGCGCCCGAGTCCTGGTGGCGGACAACCAGAAGATCGGGGTTCATCGCGTTCAGCGTCATCGCCGTGTCGATGAGCGTCTCGCCCTTCTTCACCGAGGAATTGCCGACCGACATGTTCATGACGTCGGCCCCGAGGCGCTTGCCGGCCAGCTCGAACGAGGCCTGGGTGCGGGTCGAGGATTCGAAGAAGAGGTTGATCAGCGTGCGGCCGCGCAGCGTGTCGCGCTTCTTGGCGACCTCGCGGTTCAGCGCCACATAGGATTCGGCAAGGCCCAGCAGGGTCGTAATTTCGGTCCGGCTCAAATCCTCGATGGCGAGAAGATGGCGGTTCGACAGGATCTGACCGGCGGAGGGCATGAATGCGGCTTATAGGGGCGGCGAGCGGCGTTGCCAACCGACCTGTCAGGCCGCGAATTTGTCCTTCCGAGGCCGCCCGCCGAGCTTCCCGTTCTCCCGCGACGCCGTCAGTCGCGCTTCGCGCTTCATCCAGTCGGTCGACCCCAGGAAGCCCGCCATCAGTCTCGAAATCGAGAAGTCCGCATCGAGTGCGGGCACATGAAGTGTCCACCCGCCGCCCGTGACCTCCACGCCGGCAAGTTGGTCCGGCGTCGCGTCTTCGAGACCCTGGGCCGCCTTCGGCGAGAAGGACACGTCGAGACCTGTGCTCATGCTGATGAAGATCTTGCCGGACCGGCGATCGAAGCGCGCTTTTTCGGCGCGCAATGCGCCGAAGCGATTTCCGCGCGCGGTGGCGGCCGCAAAGGACTTCTCCGTCACAGGTTCAAATTTTGCCATGGAAGGCACTCCATTTTCGACAACACAGCGAAAGCCTGAGGGCGATCTCGGCGCCGACCGCATTGAGTTCTGGAATCCGAAATCCCCGCTGCTCCACAAGCCTGACCGGACCGTCGGGGCAGTTGAGCTCGAACTTGGCCTCGCGATCAGGCCCTACCACATGGACATGCGGGGGCGGGTGGTCGTTGGTGTAGATGGCAACGCGAAGCTTGCCGGTCCGGAAAATGGTCGCCACACCGGAATTGATATCAGAAACCTAGACCGCGATCTAGGTTTTTCGGCGAAGGGGCGCGGGCTCACCTTGCCAAGGCGACGACCACGGGCATGGTCAGCGCCGAAAGCAGCGTCAGCACGGTGATGAGATTGGCCATCAGCGGCGCGTCGCCGCCAAGCTGGCGCGCCAGGATATAGGCCGAGGTCGCGGGCGGCACGGCGGCGCAGATGAGCGCGACGGCGCGGGCCTCGCCCTCGATGCCGAGCGCGAGGCAGGCGACCCAGACGAGCACGGGCATCACGGCGAGCTTGAGCACGCCGGTAACGGCAAGCGCGAGGCCGGAGGCGCGCAGGCGCCCGAAGTCGAGCGCCGCGCCGACGGCGATCAGCCCGAGCGCGATGGTGGCGTCGCCGAGCAGCCGGAAGCTCGTCAGCACGAAGGCGGGGACGGGAAGCTGCAGCGCCGCGACGGCGATGCCGAGCACGCAGGCGATGATCAGCGGATTGGCGGCGAGGGCCATGACGATCGCGCGGGCCGAGGCGGGACGGTCGCCGGCATAGCGGCTGATCACGGTCACCGAGAGGACGTTGACGGCCGGCACCATCGCCGCGAAGGCGACGGCCGAAAGGGCGATGCCGGACGGTCCCATCAACGCGGCGATGATGCCGAGCGCGACGTAGGAGTTCCAGCGGATCGCCCCCTGATAGACGCTGGAATAGGCGGGGCCGGGCATCGGCAGCAGCGGCCGCAGCGCAAAGAGGATGAGCGCCATGCCGGCGACGGCGAGGAGGAAGGCGGCGGCGAGCCGCAGCGCCTCGCCCTGGTCGAGCTCGGCCGTGACGATGGTGTGAAAGAGCAGCGGCGGGAAGAGGACGAAATAGACCAGCCGCTCGAGCGGCGGCCAGAAGGTCTCGGGCAGGAGGGCGGCGCGCCGCAGCGCCGCCCCCAGAGCGATCAGCAGGAAGACCGGCAGCAGGCTCTGCGCGACATCGAGCACGGGGTCAGTGCTTGACGCCGCTCTCGGCGGCAATCTGCTCGAGCGTCTTGCCGGCGGTTTCGGGAATGGTGAGCATGGCGATCGCCGTCGCGATGAGGATGACCGGCAGGAGCGCGGCGATCGATGCGGCGTGGCCGCCCATCGAATCGTAGAGGAAGCTCTGCGTCAGCAACGCCGCGCCGCCCGCGATGATGTTGACCGCCAGGCGGGCGCCCGAGGCGGTGGACCGCTGGGCGGTCGGGAAGAGCTCGGCGCTCCAGGCGCCCACCACCACTTCGAGGGCGAAGAAGCAGAAGACGCCGATGCCCCAGAGCACGCCGATCAGCACGGCATTGTGCGGCCCGAGATAGAGCGCCCCCATCGCGACGATGAAGAGGAGCGTCGCGGCCAGGAAGACCGGCTTGCGGCCGTTGCGGTCGGCATAGCGTCCGGCGATGAAATTTCCCATCAGGCCGAACAGTCCGCCGCCGATGAAGATGGCGGTCACCCAGTGCGCTTCCAGCCCGATCTCGGTCTTCAGGAAGGTGGGGAGCAGAACCATGGCGCAGGTGAGGCCGAAGGCGAGGGGCGCGGTCACCGCCATCAGCGCGAAGAAGCGGCGGCGATGGGTGATCGCCAGGGCATAGATGCTCGCCAATATGGTGTGGAGGCTGGAGCGGGCGCTGACGGGCCGCGCGCGGGCCGCCGCTTCCATCTCCCTGAACCGCCGCGTCTCGGGCATGGTGCGCCAGGCGATGGCGATGGCGAAGATCGGCAGCGCGCCGATGACGTAGAGCGAGCGCCAGCCGAAGGGCATCACCTCGATCAGCGCGAAGATGACCGCCGAGAGGCCGCCGCCGAAGGCCGCGGCCGCCGCCAGCATGCCGAGCGCCCAGCCGCGCGCGCCGTCCACCATCTCCTCGGCGATGACGACGATGGAGATCATGTCCTGGGCGTAGCCGAAGGTGCGGACCGCCGCCTGGAGGACGATGAACTGGCTTTCGGTCTGGGCGAAGGCGGTGGCGAGCGTGGTCAGCGCGGAGCCGAGAATCGTCACCATGAGCAGCGAGCGCCGGCCCCATCGGTCGGCCAGCATGGCGAGCGGAAAGGCGACCAGCACGCCGAGCCGCGCCCACATGATGATCTCGCCCTCGTTGCCGGGCGGCACGCCGAAATCGGCGGCGACGTAGGGCAGCACCAAGCCCAGCAGCTGGATGTCGTAGCCGGCGATCAGGAAGGCGAAACTGACCAGGATCAGGACTTTCCACTGGTGTCCGTCCAGGGGAACCGGGGGCTTCAAGGAAAAGCCGCCGGAGGGGGCGCCAGCCATGCAGTCAGCTCCGTGCCAGGATGCGGAGGCGGTCGAGCGCCCCCTGAAGGATGTAGGCGGCCGCCATCTTGTCGACGACCTCGGCCCGGCGGCGGCGCGAGGCGTCCGCTTCGAGCAGGGTCCGCGTGACGGCGGCGGTGGACCATCGCTCATCCCACAGCACGATGGGAAGGGCAATGAGAGGGTCGATGTTGCGCACGAAGGCCCGGGCCGACTGGGTGGAGGGGCTGTCGCTGCCGTCCATGTTGAGCGGCAGGCCGACGATGAGTCCCACGGGCTTTTCCCGCTCGATCAGCGCGACGAGCGGCGCGGCGGTCCTGGCGAAGGTCTTGGCGCGCGGCAGGCCCTGATGCGCGCTGGCGATCTGGCGCGTCTGGTCGGAGATCGCGACGCCGATGGTCTTGGAGCCGAGGTCGAGACCGATCAGCCCGCCGCGCGGGGGCAGGGACGCCGCCAGTTCCTCGATGGTGAAGACCGATCAGCCCGCCGCGCGGGGGCAGGGTCGCCGCCAGTTCCTCGATGGTCACGAGGCTCATGCGCGGCCGGGTTCCTGACTGATGTCCTCAAGCCGCCTGCCCGCCGTCTCGGGGAGGAAGTAGATGCCGATCAGAGCCAGCGGCGCGGGAATCAGCAGCATGAGGACGGCGGGGCCGAAGCCGATCCAGGGCGCCAGCACCGCGCCCTGCAGGAGCAGGCCGATCGCGCCGCCCATGATGCCGGCCATGAAGCGCATGGCCGACGAGGTCGCGCGGTAGGCGGTGGGGAAGAGTTCGGCGCTGTAGGCATCGACCTGGATGCCGACCGCGACCTGTCCGAAGACGCCGATCAGGATCGCCGCCACCAGCAGCCACAGCGTATCGACATAGTAGATGCCGGCCATGCCGATCGTCGTCAGGACGATGCCGACGAGCAGCGTCGGGCGGCGGCCGGTCCGGTCGCTGAGCTTGCCGATCCACATGCTGGCGGTGAGCCCGACAAGGCCGGTGCCGATGAGAACGCCGGAGATCATGGCGGGCGAGAAGGCGTGCTCGCTCTGCAGGAATGTCGGCATCAGGGCGAGCGAGGGCGCCATGCCGAGCGCCAGCGGGGCGACGGCCAGCATCAGCAGGCCGAGCCGGGCCGGGTAGGCGCGCAGCAGTCCGATCATCGGGCGCCAGGCGTCGAGCGGGTTGGCGGGCCTGGCGCCGGCCGCCGCCGCGCTGGCGAAGCGCCGGGTCTCGGGAAGGCCGCGGCGCATCCAGGCGAGCAGGAAGAGGGGAACGGCGCCGAGGACAAAGATCGCCCGCCAGCCGAAGGGCAGGAGATTGACCAGCGCGAACATCGCCACGGCGACGCCGGCGCCCAGGGTTCCCAGCGTGCCGAGCGCGCCGATCGACCAGCCGCGGGTGCGCTCCTCCACCTCCTCGGCGATCACCACGATGCAGAGCATGTCCTCGGTGTAGCCGAACGTTCGCTCTTCCACCTCCTCGGCGATCACCACGATGCAGAGCATGTCTTCGGTGTAGCCGAAGATCCGCACCAGGACCTGCATGACGACGAAGGTTTCGTAGTCCGGCGCGAAGGCGGTGCCGGCCGTCGAGAGGGCCATGCCGAGGATGGTGAACAGCAGCAGGCGGCGGCGGCCTATCACGTCGGCCAGCAGGCAGAGCAGCAAAGCGCCGAAGACGCCGAGGCGGAAGAGGGCGATGGTCGGGCCGGTGGCGTTCTCGGTGAGCTGGAACTCGGCGAGAATCTGCTTGGCCGCCAGGCCGAAGATCTGGAGATCGTAGGCCCCCAGGAGGGTTGCGATCCCGACGAGGCCGATCAGGCGCATATGGCTGGCCGGGACGGGGTGGGGAGGGCGCATGAAGGGCGGGAATCCCGCCATGGTATAGGTCCGCTCGGCCCGCTCCGCCGTGTTCACCACCCGTCTTCTCCCTCTGCGGCGGCTTGAAAGCCCCGGCTCACGTTGATAGCAGAACACCAGCTTTAGGCACGAAAGACCACAGACATGTCCGTCGATGAAAAGGCGGTGCGCCGGGCGGCGCGCCTCGCCCGCCTCGCCGTCCCCGAAGACCGCCTCGCGCCGCTGGCCGCCGAGCTGAGCGGGATCCTCGCCTGGGTGGAGCAGCTCAACGAGCTCGACACCCAGAACGTCGAGCCGATGACCAGCGTCCGGCCGATGCGGCTCTATCGCCGCGCCGACGTCGTGACCGACGGCTTCTATGCCGAAGACATCGTGAAGAACGCGCCGCGCAGCGAGGACAATTTCTTCGTCGTGCCGAAGGTCGTGGAGTAGACATGAGCGATCTTATGAAGATGACGCTGGCCGAGGCCCGCGAGGGCTTGCGCGCCCGGCGGTTCTCGTCCGCCGAACTCGCCGCCGCCAGCGCGGCGGAGATCGCGAAGGCGCGGCCGCTCAACGCCTTCATCGTCGAGACGCCCGAGATTGCGGCCGCGATGGCCGAAGCGTCCGACGCCAGGCTCGCCAGGGGCGAGGGCGGAGCGCTGGAAGGCATTCCGCTCGGCATCAAGGACCTGTTCTGCACCAAGGGTGTGCAGACGACGGCCGGCAGCCACATCCTGGAGGGCTTCAAGCCGGTCTACGAATCGACCGTCACGCAGAAGCTGTGGGACGCCGGCGCGGTGATGATGGGCAAGCTGAACCTCGACGAGTTCGCCATGGGCTCGTCGAACGAGACCAGCTATTTCGGCCCGGCGGTCAATCCGTGGCGGCGCGGCAACGACGACGCCAAGCTGGTGCCCGGCGGCTCGTCCGGCGGCTCGGCGGCGGCGGTGGCGGCGGAGCTGTGCTTCGGCGCGACCGGCACCGACACCGGCGGCTCGATCCGCCAGCCGGCGGCGGTGACCGGCATCGCCGGGATCAAGCCGACCTATGGCCGTTTCTCGGGATCAAGCCGACCTACGGCCGTTGCTCGCGCTGGGGCATCGTCGCCTTCGCTTCCTCGCTCGACCAGGCGGGACCGATGGCCCGCACCGTGAAGGACTGCGCCATCCTGCTGCGCGAGATGGCCGGGTTCGACCCCAAGGATTCGACCAGCGTCGACCTGGCGGTGCCGGATTTCGAGGCGGCCTGCAACGCGGGCGTGAAGGGCCTGCGCATCGGCGTGCCCAAGGAATACCGCATCGACGGCGTGCCGGCCGAGATCGACGCGCTGTGGGAGCAGGGCATCGCCTGGCTGAAGGAGGCGGGCGCCGAGATCGTCGAGGTCAGCCTGCCGCACACCAAATACGCGCTGCCGGCCTAT
>OEIV010001268.1_pt1 | contig 11852 bp, 15 predicted proteins | sample 1539231 | NCBI WGS metagenome assembly OEIV01 (sample SAMN03794762, study PRJEB22550) | activated sludge metagenome | feature: wastewater treatment plant; material: activated sludge; isolation source: Wastewater treatment plant of a petroleum refinery complex | place: Argentina: Buenos Aires ... | reverse complement strand
AATACGTCCCTGTAGGCTCGACTGCCGCATCCCTGCGGCAGACGGTCCCCGCAGCAAGAATGGCAGCGACGGCTTGGGTGGTGCTGCCATCCGCCGTCTGGTCGTGGCAGCAGACTGGATTGCGCGCCGGTGCGCCGGCACTGCGCTGAGGAACGAGTGGTTTTCAGTATTACGGAGCGGGAGCAGAACGATGGATTTCGGATTCTCGGAAGAACAACGCGACATACAGAACCTGGCGCGGCAGATCCTGAAGGACCTGGTGTCGCCGACGACGCTGGCGGCGTATGACGGCTACGCGAGCGAGCGTTTCGACCGGGCGCTGTGGGGCAAGCTGGCCGAGGCCGGGCTGCTCGGCGTGGCGGTGCCGGAGGAGCATGGCGGCATGGGCTTCGGTTTCATGGAGGTCGCGCTGCTGATGGAAGAGGCCGGGCGCAGCATCGCGCCGGCGCCGCTGGCCGTGCACATGGCCGGCGGCATCGTGCCGATCGCGCGCTTCGGCAGCGCGGAACAGAAGGCCCGGTTGCTGCCGGGCGCGGCGAGCGGCGAGATCGTGCTCACGGCGGCGCTGGAAGAACAGTTCGCGCTGGATGCCTGCGAGCCCGCCACCACGGCGCGCGCCGAGGGCGGCGGCTACCGCGTGAGCGGCGAGAAGTTCGCGGTGCCCTTCGCGCACTGCGCGCATCGCGTTCTGGTGGGCGCCATGAGCGATGCCGGTCTCGTGGTGCTGCTGCTCGACCCGCGGGCCGCGGGCGTCACGCTCACCGCCATGAAGACCTCGAGCTACGAGCCGCAGTCGCTGCTCGTGCTGGACAACGTGCTGGTCCCGGCCGCCGACGTGCTGGCCGGCCCGGAGCAGGGCGCCGAGGTGATGCGCATCGTGACCGAGCACCTGACGGTGGCGCTGTGCGCGCACCAGTTGGGAGTCACCGACACGCTGCTGCGCCAGACCGCGGCCTACACCTCCGAGCGCAAGCAGTTCGGGGTGCCGATCGCGACGTTCCAGGCCGTGGGCAATCGCGCGGCGGATCGCTTCATCGACGTCGAGTGCCTGCGCCTCACCACGTACCAGGCCGCCTCGCTGCTGGCCTCGGGTGCCCCGGCCAGCGTGGAAGTGGACATCGCCAAGATCTGGGCCGGCGACGTGGGCCACCGCGCGAGCTACACGGCGCAGCACCTGCATGGCGGCGCGGGCGTGGATCGCGGCAATGCGCCGTGGCGCTACTGCCTGTGGGCGCGCCACAACGAACTGACGCTGGGTTCGACCGCGTCGCGCCTGGCCAGCCTGGGGCAGCGCTGCGCGAACGGGGAGGCGGTGGGCGACTGAGAGCGGCCCCGCGGATTACGTGCTGTTCGAGGGCCTCGCGCCGATGGCGCCTTCCGCGTTTTCGGCCAACGGCCGGCCGTTCCTGCGCCAGCTGGCCGCCGGCCGGGCTGACGCGATCGTCACCGGCGATGCCGACTTGTTGGTGCTGGCCGGCCAGGTTGGCCACGCCATCTTCACCCGCGATGCATTTTTAGCGTCGCTCCCCGCGCGATGATCACACGCTGGTGACCGGGGTTGACAAGCTCGGCACCTGACCGGAGCGCGCCTAGCGCTTCACGTGCTCGATATCCCCCTGGTCCACCAGGTTCCATTCGCCGGCGTTGCGGAACAGGCGCTTCTCCAGGCGCGGGTAGTCGACCACGTCGTGCGCCAGGCGCTGGCCCACGACCAGGCAGACCAGCGGCTCGGCGCCGTCGTTGATCAGCTCGTGCGCGATGCCGTTCGCCGGGCAGCCGATGAAGTCGCCCGGGCCGATCGGCTGCAGCTGCTCGCCCAGCACCGCCAGCCCGCGCCCCGAGAGGACGTAGATGCACTCTTCCTCGAAGTGGTGCACGTGGTACTCCGTCGACTGGTGTCCCGGGTCGACCGTGATCAGGTGTGCGCCGAGGTGCTGCATCCCGACCGCGTCTCCCAGTGACTTGTTCAAGCGTTCGGCGGCGGGGTTCAGGTAGTGCACCTTGCGCACGCCTTCCATTTCCTCGATTTCACGGGCAGACAGGTACATCGTGGTTTTCTCCGGTGCTGAAGCCCGACAGTATACTGGCCGGCGCCGGGGCTTCGGCCCGGCAGGAATCACGATATTGCCACGGACGTGTTACCGATGTGCGGGCGCTACAACATCCATGACGATCCCTGGCTGCAGACGCTGCTGCGCGAGCTCGGCGTGGAGATGCGCATCCCCACCCGCGTGAACATCGCGCCCACCGAGGCGGTGCCCGTGGTGATCGAGGAGCAGGGCGTGCGGCGGTTGCGCGAGATGCGCTGGTGGCTGGTTCCTTCGTGGGCGCCGGAGATCGACCAGCGCTACTCGATGTTCAACGCGAAGGCCGAGACGCTCGGCACCAGCCGTGCTTTCCGCGGTCCGCTGCGCCACCGGCGCTGCATCCTGCCGGCGTCGTCGTTCATCGAGTGGACCCCGGTCGACGGCCACAAGCAGCCCTGGCTGATCCGTCCCGAGCGCGGCGCGATCGCTTTCGCCGGGCTGTGGGACGTGTGGGAGAAAGACGGCAATCACCTCGAGTCGTGCGCCATCATCACCACCGGCGCAGCCCCTGGCATCGACCGCCTGCACAACCGCATGCCGGTGATGCTGCGCGAGCAGGATTTCGCGCGCTGGCTGGACGTCGACACGCCGCTCGGCGACCCCTCGGACATCCTGCGCTCGCGCCTGCCTCATCCGTTTGTGCTTGCGCCGGTCTCGCCGGCCGTCAACAATTCGCGCCACAAGAGCGAGGCGCTGCTCGCGCCGGTGGGTGCGGAGGAGCGCGTCGAGGCGGTGGGGCAGTGAACGAAATGAAGGCAATGGGCGAAATGGGCGAGATGAGCGATGACCGATTCCCTGCGCCCGGAACAGCGGCACTGGCTGCCGACGGCAGCCTGCTGCTGGGTGCGCGGCGCATTCCCCTGCCGGCCTCGGTGAGCCCGGAGGCGCGTGCCTTCCTGGCGATGCCGCGGGTGACGCTCGGCGAGCGTCCGCCGCTGGCGGACAAGGAGGCGTGGCGGCGCTGGGTCACTACGATGAACCTCGGCAGCGAGCCGCGTGTGGCGCAGATGATGGCGCTGGTAGGGGATCGCGTGCGCGTCGAGACGCGCACCATCGCCGGCGTGGTCGTGCATGTCGCCACTCCAGCCGAATCACACCCGTCGCGCCGAGACTGGCTGCGCATCACGGTCCATGGTGGCGGGCTGGTCTACATGGGCGGCAGCTATGCGCGCGCCGAGGCGGGCCTGGTTGCGTTGCAGTCGGGTTGCGAGGCCTGGTCGGTGGATTACCGCATGCCGCCGGACCATCCCTATCCGGCCGCGGTGGACGACGTGGTTGCCGCGTATCGCGCCGCGCTTGCGACGCGTGCGCCGGGATCGGTCGCGATTTCGGGGGCTTCCGCCGGCGGCAATATCGCGGCGGCCGCGGCGCTGAAGGCTCGTGACCTGGGCCTGGCGTTGCCCGGTGCGCTCGGCCTGTTCACGCCCGAGTGCGATCTCACGGAATCGGGCGACAGCTTCGTCACGAACCTCGACGTCGACAACGTGCTGCCCGGACCGCTGCCCGAGGAGATCGCGCTCTACGCCGACGGCGCGGACCTGCGGCACCCTTACCTGTCGCCGCTGTTCGGCGATTTCGCGCCCGGCTATCCGCCGACGCAGATCCAGACCGGAACGCGCGACCTGTTCCTGTCGAACTCGGTGCGCATGCATCGCGCGCTGCGCGCCGCCGGCGTGAGCGCGGAACTGCACGTGTGGGAGGCGATGCCGCACGGCGGCTTCGGATTCGATGCGCCGGAAAACGCCGACGCGCGACGCGAGTTCAACGACTTTCTCGAACGACACCTCGGATAACACAAGGAGCGCGCACGCGTGGCAACACAGATGGGAAACTCGACGGAAATGCACGCGGAGTTGCTGGGCCTGCCGCCCTGCGACCAGGTCGGCTTCGTGGTGCGCGACCTGCAGGCCGCGATGGCGATGTACGCACCGCTGTTCGGGCCGTTCAGCACCATGGACGGCTCGGTGAAGCAGGCCACCTACCGCGGGCGCCTTGCCGACGCCGGGCTGCAGATCGCCTTCGGGCGCAGCGGCAATCTCGAGATCGAGCTGATCGAGTGGACGGGCGGCGAGAGCCCGCATCGCGAGTTCATCGAGGCCGGGCGCGAGGGCATGCACCACATCCGCTTCCGCGTCGAGGACACCGACCACTGGGTCGGGCGCCTGCGCCCGCTCGGCTACGAGGCCGTGTGGTACAAGCGCTGGTCGGCCGACACCGTGTTCGCGTACCTGGAGCGCCCGGGCGATCCCACGCTGATCGAGTTCCTGCAGATGCCCCCCGACGGTCCGGGCGCCTGATCGTCCGCTCGCGGGGAGCGCTGCACATGATCGAGCTCGCGCCGGGTGTCGCGGTGGCCGACGAGGAGGTCGAGATCAACGCGATCCGCGCGCAAGGTGCAGGCGGGCAGAACGTGAACAAGGTGTCCAACGCCGTGCACCTGCGCTTCGATCTCGGCGCCTCGTCGCTCGACGTTGAACTGCGCGAGGCGCTGCTCGCGCTGCACGATCAGCGCATCAGCAAGGACGGCGTGATCGTGATCAAGGCCCAGCGCTTTCGCAGCCTCGAGAAGAACCGCGACGATGCGCTGCAGCGCCTGCGCGAGCTGGTGGCGCGCGGGCTGCTGCGCCGCGCGCCGCGCATCGCCACGCGGCCCAGCAGGAGCGCGCAGCGCAAGCGCGTCGACGAAAAGAGCCGGCGCGGGCAGATCAAGGCCGCGCGCGCCCCGGTGCGCCGCGACGACTGAGGAGGCACGCGATGGACCCGGTGATATTCCTTTGGCTGATTGCCATCGCGCTGGTGGCGGCCGGCGTGGCCGGGCTGGTCCTGCCGGTGCTGCCGGGCGCTGCGCTGCTGCTGGCCGGACTGGTGATGGCGGCGTGGATCGAGGAGTTCCAGTACGTCGGGGTCGGCACGCTGGCGGCGCTGGCCGTCCTCGGCTGCCTGATCTTCGCGGTGGACTTCGTCGCGGGCTCGTTCGGGGCGCGCCGCTTCGGAGCCTCGCCGCGTGCGGCGCTCGGCGCGGCGCTCGGCGCGCTTCTTGGTCTATTCTTCGGGTTGCCGGGGCTGCTGCTCGGTCCGATGGCCGGCGCGGTGCTCGGCGAGATCAGCGCGCGGCGCACCTGGTCCGAGGCGGGACGCGCCGGTGTGGGCGCCACGCTCGGCCTGGTGCTGGGTGCGGCGGCCAAGCTGGGGCTGGCGCTCACGATGATCGGTATCTTTCTGTTCGTGCGTTTCCTGGGATGACGATGACGCGGATCGCATTGCTCGTGAATCTCCTGCTGGTGTCGTGGCTGACGGGCTGCGGCTGGATGGATGGGCCGGAGCCCGGGCCGGCGCCGCCGCCGTCGGATCAGCGTCACGGCGCGCAGCCCGGGCAGGTGTCGCTGGCCGATCCCGAGGCCGCGCGGGCGGCGCTGCTGGAGCAGTACCTCGACTGGGCCGGCGTGCCCTACCGCATGGGCGGCAGCTCGCGCGAGGGCCTGGACTGCTCCGGCTTCATCCAGCTCACCTACCTGCAGCGCTTCGGCGTCGAGCTGCCGCGCGATACCTCGGCGCAGCGCGGGGTGGGCAGCAAGGTGGCGCCGTCGCGCCTGCGCCCGGGCGACCTGGTGTTCTTCGATACCGGGCCCGCCGAGCGCCACGTCGGCATCTACGTGGGCAAGCGCCAGTTCCTGCACGTATCGAGCAGCACCGGCGTGATGCTGTCGCGGCTGGACGACGGCTACTGGGGGACGCTTTTCCGGGACGCGACCCGCGTGGCCGCGCGTTGATGTGGGTCGCCATTTGTGGCGACCCACATCAACCGCCGGGCCTTGTGCCGTGCCGTCGATGGGCGAATGCTCCTGAGTACGCACGCGGAGAGCGGTTGTGCCGCGCGCGCCGGTCGATCTCACGATGCCCTGCGAGCGGAGGTGGATCATGTCCGAGCGAAGACTCTCGAATCGCCAGCCGAGCCTGGTGTTCTACGACCTGAGCTTCGCCGACAGCGGTGAGCGCTTCGGCGAGTTGCTCGATCTCTCCAGTGACGGGCTGATGGCCCTGTGCGATGCGCCGGTGCTGCCGGGCAGCCGCGTCGCGCTGCAGCTGGACATTGCGCCGCGCATGCTGGGTACGCGCTCGGTCAGTTTCGCGGCCGAATGCCGATGGTGCGCGCCGAGTGGGCCATCGGGCGCCCATGCCTGCGGTTTGCGCGTGCTGGCGCAGGACGATGCGTCCTCGCGCCAGCTGCCGCACCTCGCCGCGACGATGATCTACGATTCGCTACGGGCGTTCTGATCAGCCGGCCTGGACGGCCTTGCGCGGTTTCAGCGCGAGCGTGGGTATCAGCGTCAACAGGAAGGCGATGGCGAGGATCACGAAGCTGTCGCGGAATGCCGCGGCGAGCGCCTGCTGCTGCACCATGCCCTGCAGGAAGGCGCGCGCGGCGTGCCATTCCTCGGTGCCGGCGAATCCCAGCGTATGCGACATGCCGCGCAGCAGTCCCAGCACGTTCAGGGTCTCGCTGCTGCCGTAGGTCTGCGTCGACAGCAGGTAGTCGGCGTGGTAGATGTGGCGCCGCTCGAGCACGATCGACATCAGGTTCACGCCAAAGGCGCCGCCCAGCTGGCGGACGAAATTGAACGCGGCCGAGGCCTGGCTCAGCCGGCTGATCTCGATGTGGCTGAGCCCGCCCAGCTGCAGCGCCGGCATCACGAAGCCGAGTCCGATGCGGCTCAGCACGAGCCACCAGGCGAGCGTCCAGAACCCGGTGCTGGCGTCCGCACCCGACATGAGCCAGAACGAAACCGCGAAAAAACCGATCCCGCCGCTGATCAGCAGGCGGTGATCCACCAGCTCGGCGACCCTGCCGGCGTAGGGGAATACCAGCACCATCGCGATGCCCGGCGGGATCATCAGCGCGCCGGCCTGGGTTGCGCTCAGGTGCTGTACCAGCTGCAGGAACAGCGGTACCAGGTAGGTCGAGGCAAAGAGCCCGGCGCCGAAGACGAAGCTGTTGAGCCCCATGATCGTGAAGTTGCGGTTTGCGAACAGGCTCAGGTCCAGCAGCGGGTGCTCGACGCGCAGCTGCCACCACACGAAGCCCGCGCCGGACAGCAGCGCGACGGCGAAGCAGCCGAGGATGTAGTCCGATCCCCAGCCGTCCTTCTCGCCGTTGCTGAGCCCCACGAGTAGCGCGATCAGCGCCAGGCTGAGTACGATCATGCCGTTCCAGTCGAAAGGAACGCGCACTGCGAGGGCCTGGCGGGCGGGCATGAACGCGAATGACGCGGCCAGCGTGATCAGCGAGAACGGGATGCCCAGGTAGAACACGTAGCGCCAGTTGAACGTGTCGATCAGCACGCCGCCGATCGCCGGTCCGATAGCCGGCGCGAGGATGATGCCCACCGTGCTGACGCCGATCGCGATGCCCTGCCTGCCGGGCAGGAACACCTGGAAGATGATCATCGTCGACAGCGGCGTCAGCACGCCGGCCGTGATGCCCTGCATGACGCGCGCGACGATCATGATCCCGGTGTTGGTGGCCATCCCCCCGAGCAGCGAGCCGGCCAGCAGCAGGCACATCGAGATGTTCACGGTCTGGCGCAGTCCCAGCACGCGTACCATCCACGAGCTGGCCAGCATCGCTACCGTCGCCGCGGCCAGGTTCGCGGTCGACAGCCACTGGGCATCGGCCTGGCTGATGCCGAAGGCACCCATGATGTCGGGGATCGCGACGTTGATGATCGTGCCGGCGAGCATTGCCGCCACGTTGCCGGTTACGGTCGTGAGCAGGGCGAACCAGCGGTACTCGAGGCCCCAGGCGCGGAACCCGGCGGCGAGGCCTTCGCTCGGCGGCAGCCGCGCGATGTAACGCTCTACCTCCTCGTCAGCGGATTTCAATCGCGACCTCGACCATCATGCCGGGGCGCAGCAGCTCGTCCGCCTGCTCGATCGAGATCTTCACCGGCAGGCGCTGCGTGACCTTGGTGAAATTGCCGCTCGGGTTGGTGTTCGGCAGCAGCGAGAACTGGCTGGTGGCGGACTGTCCCACGCGCACCACTTCGCCGCGGAACTCGCGGTCCGGGTAGGCATCGACGCTGATAGCGACCTTGTCGCCCGGCTCGACATGGCGGATCTCGGTTTCCCGGATGTTCGCGTCGACCCAGATGCGCTCGGGATCGTGCATGAGCAGCAGCCGCTGCCCCGGCACCACGTATTCGCCCACGTGCACGAAGGTCTCGTCGACGGTGCCCGTGCCGGCGCTGGTGATGCGCAAATCGCCGATCATCACCTTCTGCTTGTCGATCGAGGCGCGGATGCGGTCGCGCTCGTGCTGCAGGCCGCGCAGTTCGTTCGCGAGGACCTGGATCCGGCTCTGCCCGGCCTCGGCTTCCACGACCTTGCCGCGGGCGCTCTCGACTTCGGCCAGCGCGCGCTGGTGGAGCTGCTCGGACTGCTGGTGCGCGTTGCGCGCGTTCTCCCACTGCTGTTGCGAGATGATCTGGCGTTCCCGCAGTGACTGCGCGCGCTCCCATTCGCTGTGCTTGAACTGCAGGTCGGACCCGGCGGAGGCGAGCGAGGCCTGCGCCGCGTCGAGGTGCGACTTCGCGGAGCTCAGCTGACCGCCGGACTCGCGATCGACCATGTCGATCTGCACCTCCAGGCGCAGGCAGGCCGATTCCATCGACTGGAACTGGGCCTCGAGCTCGGCGAGCGTCAGGCGCGCGGCGCGATCGTCGATCTGTGCGATCAGCGCGCCGGGCAGCAGTTCATCGCCCTGCGAGACGGGGAACTCCACGACCTGCCCGGCGACCTTTGCGCTCACCTCGATCATGCTGGTGGCGATGCGCGCGTCCTCGCTGAAGACGTGCGTGTGCCGTTGGTACAGCCACCAGGCGGTGGCGATGCCCAGTGCCACGGTCGCGGCGACCATCAGTGCGCGCCGGCGCGCGCGCTGGTTCATGACGAGTCGATGCGCGGAGGATTGCGCTGGGGTGTCTGTGGACATCAGTGTGCTCCGGCAAGTCGGGGTTCGGTGGTCTGGGGGGATTCCTCGAGCAGGCGCTGGCGGATCCAGCCGAGGCTGTTCACGAGCAGTTGCGTGCGGCGCAGCCCCAGGGGCTGCAGCAGCGCGGCATGCAGTTGCTCGAAGCGCTGGCGCTTGCCGCTGAGCAGGTGGTGGGCGCGGCGGGTCAGGAACAGTCGCTTGGCACGCCGGTCGCGCAGATCCGCGCGCCGCTCCAGCCAGCCGTCCGCCTGCAGGGCGTCGATCACCTTGCCGAGCGGCGCCGCTCCGATCTCGGTGGCATCCGCTATCGCGGTCTGGCGCATTCCTTCGTTGCGGTACACCGTGTTCATGACCAGCCATTGATTGCGCGTGAAGCCCATTTCCGCGAGCCGGGCATCGAAGCGCCGGGTCAGCAGGCGCGCGCACTCGAACAGCACGCTCACGTAGGTTTCCGTCCGGGCATTGGCGGTGGTGGTGGTGTCGGTGGCGGTGCCCGGAGTGGCGACGGGTGCGGTCCGCGCGGCGGAGGCGGGCGTCGGCGCTGCGGCGCGCAGCGTGTCACGGATGACCTGGAGGCTTTCCAGCATCTGCGCGACCTCCTCGGCATCGAAGCCGCGCAGGTAGTTGGCCTCGATGGCACGGAATCGTTCGGACATCCGCGCCAGGGCCGGTTCGGCCCTTGGCAGCAATGCGGCGCGGCGTACCCGCCGGTCTGCGGGGTCGGCCTTGCGCTCGATCCAGCCGGCCTGTTCCAGCCAGTCCAGCGCGAGCCCCAGCGGTGCCTTTTCGATGTCCAGCCGCTCGGCCAGTTCCGACTGGCTGATGCCGGGACGCTCCATCAAGGCGGTGAGCACCCGCCATTTGGCCTGGGTCAGTTGGAGATCGCGTATCGACAGCCCGAAACGGCGCCGGATCAGGCGTGCCGTGTCGTGGATGAGGAAGGCGCAGTTCTGTTCGAAGTCCGGGAGTGACATGGGAGGACGTTAATAGTAATGCAGATATAATATATTCCTATGTCACTATATGATCCAGTTACTTGTTGGCAAGGCCCCTCTCCGAGGCCCGGGGATGCTCTGAGATACCCGGTGTGCAGGACCTCAGCGTCTGGGCAGGTCGATCACTCCCGGGGGGCGGCATTCGTTGACGAACTGGCCCAATTCGCGGAACTCCGCCGCCCGCGCGCTGCCCTCCCGCCACACCAGGCCGATGTCACGGTAGGACTTGTTGTCGAGCACGTGGGTCTCGATACCCGTGCCCTCCAGCAGCGACGAGCCTTCGGCCATGGCGGGCAGATAGGTGACGCCGAGGTCCGCCGCCACCATCTGCACCAGGGTGTAGAGGCTGCTTGCCGCGAAGCGGTTCAGCTTGTCGGGGCGGCGCAGCCGGCAGGCCGAGAGCGCGTGATCGCGCAGGCAGTGCCCGTCTTCCAGCAGCAGCACGCTCTCGGGCGCGAGCTGATCGGCGCGCAGCCGCCCCTTTTCGAGCAGGGGCGAGCCGGCGCGACAGGCAAGCCGGAAGGGATCGCGGAACAGCGGCAGGACCTCGGCGTTGCGGATGTCCCACGGCAGCGCCAGCAGCAGCAGGTCGAGCTGGCCGTCGAACAGCGAGGCCAGCAGCCGCTCGGTCGTTTCCTCGCGCAGATACAGCTTCATGTGCGCAAAGCGCGCGCTCGCGGCCGGCATCACACGCGGCAGCAGGAAGGGTGCGATGGTCGGGATGACGCCGAGGTTGATGCGCCGCGCCAGCGGCGAGCGCTCGCGTTGCGCGAATTCCATCAGCTCCTCGGCGTCGGCGAGCGTGTGCCTGGCGAGCACGGCCACTTCCTGCCCCACCGCCGTGATCGTGACCTGTTTCGAGGTGCGGTCGACCAGGCTCAGCTCGAGCTGTGCCTCGAGCTCGCGGATCGCGATCGAGAACGCCGATTGCGACACGTGGCACTGCGCGGCAGCGCGGCCGAAGTGACGATGACGGACCAGCGCGACGAAGTAGCGCAGCTGGCGCAGCGTGGGCATGTGGCTCATGCATCCCTCCTGATCATTCAGAAAACAGATTGAATCACTAAATTCAATCAATTTCACAATTTATTGCGCCGCGGCCAGAATAGTGCCCGTGTCAAACAGCCTGCAATGCGGGCACGGAGAAACGCAAATGAAACAGTCCGGAACTCGCGACATCGACATCGGCATTCCGCGCGAGCAGCGCGCTGCGATCGCGCAGGGCCTGTCGCGCCTGCTCGCAGATACCTACACGCTCTACCTCAAGACGCACAACTACCACTGGAACGTCACGGGACCGATGTTCAACACGCTGCACCAGATGTTCGAGCTGCAATACAACGAGCTCGCGCTCGCGGTGGACCAGATCGCCGAGCGCATCCGCGCGCTGGGTTTGCGCGCGCCCGGGTCCTACCGGGAATACGCCGCGCTGACGGTGATCACGGAGGAAGACGGCAGTCCTGATGCCATGGGCATGATCGAGCGCCTGGTCGATGGCCAGGAAGCGGTGATCCGCACGGCGCGCAGCCTGATCCCGGTGGCAGCCGAGGCGCACGACGAGCCCTCCGCGGACCTCCTGACGCAGCGCCTGCAGGTGCACGAGAAGAACGCCTGGATGCTGCGCAGCATGCTGGACTGATCGGCGCCCCCGTTGCGGCGGCAGCACGATCCACTTGCCGCGCGCGCGGGGGCACAATGGCGTCACCAACGTGTGCGCGGCAGGGGCGGCCATGGACGGCCGCCGGTTGCCCGAGCCCCGGTCCGAGGGCCCGCCCGGAGGCC
>OEIV010001266.1_pt1 | contig 11860 bp, 8 predicted proteins | sample 1539231 | NCBI WGS metagenome assembly OEIV01 (sample SAMN03794762, study PRJEB22550) | activated sludge metagenome | feature: wastewater treatment plant; material: activated sludge; isolation source: Wastewater treatment plant of a petroleum refinery complex | place: Argentina: Buenos Aires ... | reverse complement strand
ACTTCACGACTCGGTCTCCCAGGCGCTCTATGGCATCGCGCTCGGGGCACGGACGGCGCGCCGGAGGATCGGGGATGACGGCCCCGCGAATGTCACCGAGCCGCTGGATTACGTGCTCTCGCTGGCGGAAGCGGGCCTCACGGAGATGCGCGCGCTCATCTTCGAACTGCGGCCCGAATCGATCGCGCAGGAAGGCGTCGTCGCGGCGATCGGGCGGCAGGTGGCCACCACCCAGGCGCGCTATGGCGTGAGCGTCGTGGCCGATCTCTGCGACGAACCCGACGTCTCGCTCGATGTGAAGGAAGCCGTGTACCGGATCGCGCAGGAGTCGATGCACAACACGGTGAAGCACGCGCGGGCCACCCGCGTCGACGTGAAGCTCGAGATGACCGACGACGGGCTGTGCCTCGAAATCGCCGACAACGGACAGGGCTTCAACGCGGAAGGCGAGTTCCCCGGGCACCTTGGGCTGAAGTCGATGCGCGAGCGCGCCCGGGACATCGGGGCCGACTTCTCGGTCTCGAGCGAGCCCGGGGCGGGCACGCGCATCACCCTGCACGTCCCCCGCTCCTAACGGCGGGTGCGCGGATCCAGGGCATCCCTCAGGCCGTCCCCAAGGAACGTGAAGCAGAGCATCAGCACCGCGATGGCCGCCGAGGGGAAGATGATCATCCACTGGTTGACGCGGACATAGCCCTGGCCCTCGGCGACGAGCGTACCGAGACTGGCGGTTGGCGGCGGGAGCCCGAAGCCGATGAAGCCGAGGAAGGCTTCGGCGAAGATCGCCGTCGGCACGCCGAAGGTCACCGCAACGATTACGGGCCCGAGCGTATTCGGGAGCATGTGACTGAAGACGATGCGGCGGGTGCTCGCGCCCATGGACTGGGCTGCGAGGACGTACTCCGCATCGCGCAGGGAGAGCATCTGGCCGCGGACCAGGCGAGCGAGCGTCACCCAGCTCACGAACGAGATGGCGAGGACAACCTGCAAGAGCGCGCCCGGCATGCCCGGCAGCTGCGGATCGCCCGTGCCAATGATCGGCCAGTCGCGCTGGGAGAGGACGGCGCGCATGAGGATGATGGCAAGCAAATCCGGGAAGGCGTACATCAGGTCGGTGAAGCGCATCAAGACACCGTCGGTCGCCTTCCCGCCAAGGGCCGCCCCGGCGCCGACCGCGATGCCGATGGCGAGCACCACCAACTGGGTGCCGATCCCGATCTTGAGCGAGATGCGCGTGCCGGCCCAGACGCGGGCCCAGGTATCGCGCCCCAGGTTGTCGGTGCCGAACCAGTGGCTGGAGGTCGGTCCCGTCAGGATCTCGGAGTACTGCTGCTCGGAGGGGCTGTAGCGCCCGACCGCGTCTACCAGGCCGGCGAGGGCCGCGAAGACGACGACCGAGGCGAGGATGATCCCGGCGGCGAGCGCGAGACGATTCTTGCGCAGACGCTGGAAAGCCATGGACCACAGGCCAATCTGCTTGCGCCCGGGCGCGAACCCGGATTCGAGGATGGCGGCTTCGTTGGAGATGGCCATTAGTACCGGATCCTGGGGTTGGCGACCGCATAGCTGACATCGACGGCCAGGTTGAGGACGGCGATGAGCGTGGCGTAGAGCAGCGTCATCCCCATGATGATCCCGTAGTCCCGGGCGCCGACTGCCTCGACGAAGGCGCGGCCGACGCCGGGGATGGCGAAGTACTGCTCGATGACGAATGAACCGGTGATGAGGCCGGCAAGGATCGGCCCCAGCACCGTGAGCACTGGCACCATCGCGTTGCGCATGGCGTGGTGGAGGACGATCGAGAACTCCTGGACGCCCTTCGCGCGGGCTGTCCGGATGTAGTCCTGGCGGAGCACTTCGAGCATGGAGGCCCGGGTGATGCGGGCGATGAAGGCCGCCGGGTACATGCCGAGGGCGACGATCGGCAGGACCATCTGCCTCGGATTGCCGAACTCCCAGCCGATGACATCGAACCAGCCGAGGTGGAGCGCGAAGAAGAGGACGAGGAAGACCGAGAGCACAAAGTTGGGCACGGCGGCGCCAGCGGTGGCCACGAACACTCCGATGTAGTCGAGCGGGCCGTTCTGCTTCACGCCGGAAAGCACCCCAAGGCTGAGGCCGACAAGGAGCGCGAAGGCGAAGGCGCAAAGGCCGAGCTGCACGGTCTCGGGAAGACCCTCGGAGATGACGTCGCTCACGGGGCGGTCTTGCCGGAACGAAAGCCCGAGGTCTCCCTGCAGGAGGTTGCCGAGGAAGCTGAGGTACTGGTCGGTGAGGGAGCCATCGAGGTTGTACTTGCGCTCGAGAGCTTCGACGGTGGCGGGGGGCAGCGGCTTCTCGTTATCGAACGGACCGCCCGGCACAGCGTGCATCAGGAAGAACGTGATGGTGGCGATGGCCCAGAGCAGGGGCGCCATCACGACGAGTCGGCGGAGGATGTAGGCGGTCATGGGTGGTTCTCCCCGGAAGAAAGCGGGGCTGGCGTCCGATTCCACGGGCGCCAGCCCCGGGATGGGGGTTTGAGGGACTACTTCTCGAGGTACCAGGCCTCGATGTTCCAGTCGCCGGCGAGGAAGGCATCGAGCGGGCCGGCGTTCTCCTTCGGCCCCTTGAGCTTCGCTTTGGCGATGTAGTTGAAGCTCTCCTGGTAGAGGACGGGCCCGGCGAGGAGCGGGTCTTCGCTCAAGAGCTTGTTGATCTCGCGGTACTGCGAGCGGCGCTCTTCATCGTTGGTGTTGAACGAAGCCTTCTTGAAGAGGTCGTCCAGCTTCGCATCCGAGATGCCGTAGTGGTTGTTGGCGCCGCCAGTCTGGAAGAGACCGGCTACCCAGTTCTCCGGGTCCGGGTAGTCTTGCGTCCACCCGCCGGGGAAGAGTTCGTAGTCCTCGCTGGTGAACTTCGCGGCACGGGTCTTCGAGTCGACCACTTCGATGGTGATGTCGATGTTGAGGATCTTCTTCCACTGTTCCTTGAGGAACTCGGCCGTGGCCTTCCGGTCGGGAACGTCGTTCACCGTGATGGTCAGGACGGGGAATCCCTTGCCATCGGGGTAGCCCGCTTCGGCGAGGGTCTTCTTCGCCTGGTCGGCGTTGAAGCCGACGGTCTTCGAGTAGGACGTTTCGGTGATGCCGCCGCCGACAACCGCCGGGGGCATCCAGGTGGTGCTGGGGATGTAGGCGCCCTGGAAGGCGACCTTGTTCAGGGTGTCCCGGTCCGTCGCCTGGGAGAGGGCGAGGCGGACCTTGGGGTTATCGAGCGGCTTCTTGGCGAGGTTCATGTGGACGGCGCGCGTGGTGACGCCCGGGACCTGGAAGTACTCCTTCCCGAGGGTTGGGTCGGCCTTCACGACGGTTAGGTTGGTGAGGTTCACGCGAGTGATGTCGATCTGGTTCGCCCGGTAGGCGTTCTCGGCAACGTCGAGCTTGTCGATGTACTTCATCGTGATCTTGTCGATGTTGGCCGGGGTGCCGTAGTAGTTGTCGTTGCGGACGAGGACGGCCTGATCTTTGGCCTTGTACTCGATGATCTTGTACGGACCGTTGTAGACGAGCTTCGTCACATCCGGCCAGGCCTCGCTGGACGTCTTCACAACGTGCGCCGGCGAAGGGAAGGTCATCCAGAGCGAAAGGATGAGCGTGAAGGTCGGCTGGGCGTTCTCGAGCTTGAACTCGACGGTGGTGTCGTCGGTCGCTTTGACGCCGACGGCGTCGCGCAGCTTCGTCTTCTGCTCGGCCGATTCCTTGGACGCGGCGTAGAACTCGTCGCAGCCGACGATGTTGCCGATGGTGTCTTTGTAGTTGCCGGCGTTGTCCGGGTCGCAGGTGCGCTGAATGCCCGCGACGAAGTCCTTGGCGGTGAGCGCGGCGCCATCGGACCATTTCAGGCCGGTCTTGAGCTTGACCGTGTAGGTCTTGCCATCGCTGGAGATGGTGGGCATGGAGGCGGCGAGTTCGGGCTCGGCCTTGTTGTCCTTATTCAGGCGGTAGAGGCCGCGCCAGACCATGCGCTGGACGCCGATGTCCTGGGCGAAGGCCGAGTAGTGCGGGTCGAAGCTGTCGGGCTCCGGGTAGACCATGGTGATTTCGCCGCCCCTTTTCGGCGTATCACCAGCCTGGGTTGCGGTAGCGTCGGCGCCACCGTCGTCGTCGTCGTCATCATCGCCGCACGCCACCATAAGCAGCGAAATAGCGAGGACAGCGAGAAGGCCAAATAGGAATCGCGGTTTGAAACGCATCATCAGGGACATTCCCTCCTCTTTCTTTCTCGCCGGTAAATTCGTCTACCGATCGGTCGAAGTCAACGGAGTTTACGCGCCAATTCCGCATACGGGATGGATTCTTCAACAGGTCTCCACAAGTACCAAGAAAGTACGTGGTACTAGTGAAGATAGAATGATGATCCTATGAAAAATCAAAGATCGTTCAACGCAGAGAAAGTTGGTTTGGGACGAAGTTCGGATGAAGTTCTCAACGGTGGCGCGGGGTTCGGGCACGCCGGCCTTGAACACCTGCCCGCAACGGGCGTAGCGTCACCGCGTATGGGATCTGTCTGGGTGGAGAGCCTCGGTCGCGGCTTCGAACAGGCCCTCGATCTGTTGGCCGGGGCGGTGCGGGACTGCACGGACGAGCTGTGGGAAACGGCCATGTGGCGCGTCCCTGCTCCGGCGGCCGATCACCAGTTCTTCGGCCCGGACTGGAACCCCGTCGCCGAGGCCGCGCAGCGCAGCGCCCTGGCCCAGCGATGGGTCGAACGGCGGGCGACTCCGTGGGGCGTGGCATGGCACGCGCTGGAGGTGTTCGACTACGACTTGACGGGCGAATTCGGCCCATGGGCGCCACCGTCGCCGTTCACTGGGCACCCTCACTGGAGAGATCTCGCGAGCTTGCCCGAGGCCTGGCCACGAGCCGAGATGATGGGTTACATCGACTACTGCCGCGAGCGGGTACGCAACACGCTGGCCGACATGACCGACGAGAAGGCAGCGGCGCCGTTGCCGCCCGCTCACCGCTACCACGGCCAGCCACACGCCCGGATCATCACGGGCCTCCTGGGGCACACGACCGAGCACGCATCGCAGATCCGGCAATTCATCACTGCCGCGGGGATCGCGCCCGGCGCGTAGGCCGGTTCCCCGCGACTCATGCTCGCGTTCCGTTCGTTTCCAGGTGGCTTACGACGGCCGCGGCACTACCCGCACCGGCGGCAGCCCCATCGGACCCGTGGCCACCTCCGGAGCCGGCAACTCGACCGTGAACACCGCGCCGCCGGACTCGGCGTTTTCGGCCGTGACCGTCCCTCCGTGGGCGTCTACCAGCTGGCGCACGATAGCCAATCCAAGGCCTGCTCCTCCGGTCGCCCTGGTCCGGGACGGGTCGGCGCGGTAGAAACGCTCGAAGATCAGCGGGAGGTGTTCCGGGGCGATGCCTGGACCGGAATCTCGCACTTCGAGCACAGCCTTGTGTTCGCCGGGGCGGATGGTGACCGTGATGCGGCCACCGTCAGGCGTGTGGGTAACCGCATTCTCGAGGAGGTTGCGGACCACCTGGCCAAGACGGTCGGCATCGCCGTCGACGACAGGGACACGCTGGAAGTGGGCCTGGATGAGGATCCCGCGCGAACGCGCGCGAGGGACGACCAGTGCGACGGCCCGCTCCACCACCTCGACCAGGTCGAGTGGCTCGACGTGGAGGACCTGCCGGCCGGCATCGGCGAGTGAGAGCTGCTCGAGGTCGTTGACGAGCCGGACCAGCAGGCCCGCTTCCTCCTGCAACGATGAGATAACGGCAGCATCCGGTTCGACCACGCCATCGGCGATGGCATCCAGGTAGCCCGAGACGTTGTTGAGCGGCGTGCGCAACTCGTGGGCGACGTCGCTCGTCATCTGGCGGCGCAGGTCATGGTTCCGTTCGATGCTCGCCGCCATGGCGTTGGACGCCTGGCCCAGCGTTCCGATCTCGTCCGTCGAGGTGACATCCACGCGCGGGGAAAGGTCGCCCGACTCGAGGCGGCGGGCGGCGGCGGTCAGTTCCCCCCCGGGCTGGACGATCCGGCGCGACAGCCAGACCGCCGCAACCATCGCAACGAGGGCAACCCCGACAGCCGCAGCCGACACCTGGCGGTTGATTGTATCGATCGTGCCGCGCCGGTCCGCTTCGTAGGCCTCGATGAAGCCCGGTTCGGCCTGGATGGTGTAGGCCTCGCTGCCGGTATCGAAGGTTGCCGACCGCGCGATGGCGTCGAGGTCCAGCTCGGTCGTGTACACGGGGATTTCGTTGTCATCGGTCGAGCTTGTCGGGCCGCCTCCGGCCCTCCGGATCGGCTGGATCTGGAACTGCAGGCGGCCGTCCAGGTTCGAGTCGCTGGAGAGCCGGGCGGCTACCGCCACGGAAATGAGGGCGAGCACCGGGACGGCGACGAGCACGGCCAGCAACCTGAGGCGAAGGCTATGACGCATCCCGGTACTCGGCGAAGCGGTAGCCGACGCCGTAGACCGTTTCGATGTAGACCGGGCGTTCGGCATCGCGCTCTATTTTCTTCCGCAGGTTGCGAATGTGCGCGTCGATCGTCCGCTCGAGGCCCTCGTAGTTGTAGCCGAAGGCCTTCTCCAACAGTTCGAGCCGCGAGAAGGCCTTGCCGGGTTCCTTCGCCATCGTCAGCAGGAGCTGGAACTCCTTCCGGGTGACATGGGCATCGCGGCCATCGACGCGGACCTCGTGGCGGCGGCCATCGATGGCCAGCGGTCCGAACGAGAGTTCGCAGGCTTCGGGCAGCTCGTTGGTACCCTTGCGCCGGAGGACGGCGCGCACGCGGGCAACCAACTCTCGCGGACGGAAGGGCTTGGTCACGTAGTCGTCGGCGCCGAGGTCGAGCGCTCGCAGGGTATCCACTTCGTCGGTGCGGGCGGTGACGAGGATGATGCCGACATCCGATTCTTCGCGGAGGATGCGGCAAACCTCAAGGCCGTCGAGCTCCGGCATCATGACATCGAGAAGGACGAGGCCGAGGTTGTTGCGCCGGGCCAGCTCGAGGCCCTCGCGTCCGTTGCGCGCGACAGTAACCGGATAGCCATCGCGGTCGAGGTACAACCGGATGAGCTCAGCCGTCTTGGAATCGTCTTCGACGATCAGGACACCTGGCTTCATGGAACTCCCGATGCGACGGTCATCTCGCTATACTTTGCCCCTGCAACGAGTTTCAGCCTGCTTCCCCGATGTTGACGCCCGGGGAAGCAGGCGAGGGAACCACCGGCACGACGACCGGATTGGGCGCACAGTACCCCCTGCGCTGCGAAGAAGTTGTGAAGATCCCCGTGAATTCTGGCATTCTTTGGCCGGATCTGACCCCCCCGGCTGCGGCATCCGCGCGGACCGGAACGGTCGCCGCAGCCACGCTCGATCGCGGAGCACTCCCGAATGCGGGGATTCCCGGATTCTCCGGATCGATTTTTCCGAATAGATTAGAGCGGCCCGTGCAAGATCCGCGCGGAGAAGCCCCGGACGGTGCGCGTGAGCCAGACATTCGCCAGCCAGCAGACCGGGCGGAGCGTGGAAGAGCGCCTCCAGCGGCGATTCGACCTCCTGTTCGCACAAACCACAGAACCAATGCTCATCACCAATGGGCTCGGCACGATCCTCGACGCCAACCAGCCACTGCTCGACTTGCTCAGGATGGCGAAGGCGGACTTCCTCCGAACCGATGTCGCGAGCTACCTGGCGGGCGGCGAGAGCGAGCAACTCCGGGTACGGGCCGAGCGGATGGCGCAGGGATCGCTGACTGGCGAAACGATGGTCCACGTGCCCGGCCGGCCACCGAGGAAGCTCCGGTTCTGGACGATAGAAGTGGAGACCGCCGACGGCGGCCTGCGGGCCTACATCGGCGTGACGCCGGTCGGGGCCGGCCCCTCCGCCCAGCAGATGTCGGCAATCCTGCACGCGAACTTCGACGACTCGCCCGATGGGAAACTTGTGTCTGACGCCTCCGGCCGCACGCTCTATGCCAACCGCCGGCACATGGAATTGTGGGACCTGACCGAGGAGGACCTCGTCCTGCCGTTCGCCGAGCGCTGGGCGATCACGCGGACCCGGCTGAAGAACCCGCGCGCCTTCAAGAACATGCTGGAAGCCGTCGAGCAAGACCCGGCTGTGCCCCACGCGGCGACGCTTGAACTCGTCAACGGCCGCATCCTCGAGGTCCGGACGGCCGCGATCCCGTTTGAGGGAGACGTGCCCGGGCTCGCCTTCACCGCGCGGGACATCACCGAGCAGGCGAACGCTCAGAAGAAACTGCGCGCTGCCGCGACGCTCCTCGAATCGGTTTCGACCAACTCGCCGGAAGGGATCATCGTCGTCGACCTGCAGGGCGAGGTGCTCCACCACAACCAGCGGTTCCTCGACACCTGGGACGTCGACGAGTCGTACCTCCGTCTGCCGATCCAGGAGCGCTGGAAGCTGCTCCTCCCGCACGCTGTCGACCCGGTGGCGTTCGCCGAAGCCTCCCGCAGGCTGTCGGAGGACATGCCCATGGAGTTCGAGACCGAGTTCTCGATGACGAACGGCAAGACCATCCACCTCGTGACGAAGGAGCTTCGCGACGCGGGCGGCGAACGCCTCGGACGCGCGTGCTTCTACTGCGACGTGACGGCAGACCGGCAGGCGGAAGCCGTGCTGCGCGAGAGCGAAGAGCGCTACCGGACGCTCATCGCCACGCTGCCGGTGGGCGTTGTCATGCAGCACCTTGACGGCACGATCGCCACGGCGAACCCGGCCGCCGAACAGATCCTCGGACTCACCCGGGACCAGATGCTCGGGCTTACGTCATTCGACCCGCGGTGGCGCTGCGTCCGCGAAGACGGCACGCACTGCCCGGGGGAGGAACACCCGGCGAGCGTGACCCTTCGTACGGGTCAGCCGGTCTCCAACCGGGTAATGGGAATCCACCACGCCAACGGCGCCTTGCGGTGGCTGTTCGTGAACTCCCACCCACTCCACGGCGAAGACGGCGCACTGCACGGGGCGGTCATCACCTTCCAGGACGTCACCGAACAGCGCAACGCGGAACGCACGCTGACGAAGGCCCGCACCGCGGAGGCGTTCCAGTCGCTCGCCTCCGGGGTGGCGCACAAGATCAACAACTCGCTCGCTTCGATCGTCGGTAACGCCTACCTTGCCGGGCTCTCCGAAGGGCTGCCGTCCGCCACCACGGAGAGCCTGACCGAGATCGTGAACGCCGCGTCTGATTCGACCGCGCTGGTGCGAGACCTGATCGCCCTCAGCGGCGGCGGGCGCCACATCCTGCGCGAAGCAGATCTCTCGGCTGAGGCGGCGCGAGTGCTCGCGGACCTCGCGCCCGATGAGCGCGGCCGCGTAGCCGAGAGCCTCGCCGCCGGCCTGCCAGCCGTCCTCATCGACTCGAACGCGCTCGGACAGGCGATCGGGAACGTCCTCCGCAACGCGTTCGAGGCGGGCGATTCCGTACAGCTGCGCACACGCCTGGATGAGGGCTACGTGCCGGCTGCTTCGGCGACCTACGCGCCGGCCAAACCGCCCGCGGGCCGCTATCTCGTCATCGAGGTTGTGCGAGCCATTCGTGAGCACGAAGTTCGCGGGGCGGGGCCTCGGGCTGGCGGCGACGGCCGGGATCATGGGCTCGCAACACGGCTTCGTCGAGGTCTCGTCTACAACGGAAGGTTGCCGGGTACTCCTGCTCTTGCCGGCTCCCTGACCGGGAGTTGCGCTTGACGATAACGATCGCCGATTATCAACGGCCTATGCAACCGGACACCCCGCATCCGGTGGCGAGGACGGGAATGCTCCGGCGCGGTCTTCTGGCCTTGCTGGTGCTTGCCGCCGCGCTGCCGATCTCGATCGTCTACGCCCGCACGCACACCGTGGAACAGGGCGACACGCTTTCGGCCATCGCCGAGCACTACGGCGTGAGCACCGAGGAGCTGGCGGCGGCCAACGGCATCAGCGACCCCGACCGCATCTACGCAGGCCAGGTCCTCACCGTGGGAGACGGCGGACCGGCGGTGGCGCCACCGACGGAGCGCGTCCACATCGTGGTCGCCGGGGAGACGCTCTCCTCCATCGCGGAAGACTACGGGTTCACGCTTGCCGAACTCCTAGACCTCAACGGGCTCGAAGACGCGAACTACATCTATGAAGGACAGGCGCTGTCGCTGCCCGTCTCGCACTACGCCCCGGCGCCGGTGAGCCGCGCCGAAACGGAGTGGATCCTGCGGGCGGCGGCGAACGAGTTCGGCGTCGACCCGTCGATCATCCTGGGACTGGCCTGGCTGGAAAGCGGCTGGAACCAGTCGATGACGAGCCACGTCGGCGCTGTAGGCGTGATGCAGCTGATGGAGCCGACGGCGGAATGGGGACTGGAGTACCTGGTGAGCGATGCGACGAACTGGCGGATCAGCACCGAGGACAACGTGCGCCTCGGGACAGCGGTGTTCGCCCACATGCTCGTGCAGGCCGGTTGGGATGTAGAGCTTGCGCTCGCGTTCTACTACCAGGGCTGGCGCAGCATCGAAATCAACGGGATGTACGACGACACCTACCAGTACATCGACAACGTGCTGGCGCTGGCGAGCGAGTTCCGCTAACAGTTCAGCGCACGAGCGCGCCGTAGGCATCGGGCAAGCGGTTCAGCACGACGTTGGTGCCGGGCGCCATCTCTTTCATCCGGGAGAGGGCCTTGTTCACGGTCGCGGTCATGGCGACGCCGCTGCCGCGCGGGGCGACGGCGAGCGGGGCGCCGGTTGGCGCCACCACCATGGCCGCATCTTCCCAGGCAGCGGCGACGAAAACGCGGTTCTCATCGGCACGGGTGCGGGCGATGGCATCGAGCATCGGATGCTCCCGGAACACCGGCCAGGCGACGATGTCGGCCCCGGCGAGCATGAGCCCGCGCGCGACCTCGGGGACGAAGCCCTCCTCGCCGCACATGAGGGCGACGTTGCCGGCGGAGGTCGGGACGACCAGCGAGGGCGTCTCCCCGAGCTGGATCCCCCGGCCATGGGTGGCGGTGTGCTCGGTGGTCGACGCGGGAGTGATCAGCACGGCCGACTGATGCGCCGAACAACCTGTGGTCGCCACGCCGACAACCATGGAGCCCCCGGCTTCGCGGACGGCCGCCTCGAGCACCGGCAACTCCACCTGCCATCCTTCCGGGCCGTCGGCGCCACCGAAAACGACGAGGTCCGCGTCCTGGGCGCGAAGCTCCCGGAACCTGGCGGCTGTTGCGCGCGCATCGAAGGAGCCGTTCGAGGGCACGACCGCGACGCGGCGGTTCTCGAGCGCCGGGACCAGCGGCTCCGCGAGCACCTCCACGATCGGCTGCTTGTCCACCGGCTCCACGAGTGAGCGATAAAGGGCGGGACGCCTGGGGACGAGTTCGGAGGCCATGGGTTCCAGGTCGTAGACCACCACGGTCTCCTGGTCGCTCGGCGCGCGGACGCGCGTGACCCCGGCCGGGTCGATGACGAGCGACCGGCCGGCGTAGACGATGGAACCGGCCTCGGTGCCCCACTTGTCGGCGGCGGCGACCCAGACGCCGTTTTCGAGCGCCCGGACGGGCATGAAGTACTCGGTCTGGGTGTTCGAAAGCTGGGAGGTCTCGCGGCCGGACGAGACCCAGGCCGTAAGGTCGAGGATCACTTCGGCGCCGTTCAGCGCGAGCGAACGGGCGATCTCCGGCTGGCGTCCATCGGCGCAGATGAGGGCGCCGAAACGCGCGAAGCCGGCATCCCAGACGGGAAACGCGCACCCTCGTTCGAACCAGTTGCTGTCGAAGTGCCAGAGGAAGTTCTTATCGTACTGCCCGCGCACCAGCCCTTCGGGCGCGCGTACCACGG
>OEIV010001265.1_pt1 | contig 11873 bp, 9 predicted proteins | sample 1539231 | NCBI WGS metagenome assembly OEIV01 (sample SAMN03794762, study PRJEB22550) | activated sludge metagenome | feature: wastewater treatment plant; material: activated sludge; isolation source: Wastewater treatment plant of a petroleum refinery complex | place: Argentina: Buenos Aires ... | reverse complement strand
TGATGAAACAACGCGCCGGCGCTGTGTCCCAGAGCGTGGGCTAACGCCACCGAACTGTTGCCCAACACCATCCCGGCAATGGTGGCCGCGTTCGCCATTTTCTCGCGGGCTTCGTTGTCGCCATGGCCGTTGGCGACGGCGCGTGGCAAATAATTAAAGACGAGCCGCATAGCTTGCAAGCAAAGGCCATCGGTAAAATCGTTGGCCCAGGTAGCCAGGTAAGCCTCCATGGCGTGCGTGAGAACGTCTATGCCGGTATCGGCCGTCACCTGGCGCGGCAACTGCGCCGTAAAATAGGGGTCCACAATAGCCATGTCCGGCGTGGCTTCCGGCGAACCGAGGGTTAATTTGCGGGCGTTTTCTGTGTCGGTGAGGATGATGCCGTAACCAGCTTCGGAGCCGGTTCCGGCAGTGGTGGGAATACAGATGAGGCGCGCTTTCTGGCGCAAACCCAACGGTTCAAAAGGATTAATGGCTTCTGGCTCAATATCCGGGCGCTCGTAATGAATCCACATGGCCTTAGCGGCGTCCATGCTGGAGCCACCACCCAGGCCGATAATCCAATCCGGCCCATAGGCCAGCATTTGCGCCGCGCCGCGCCGCACCGTTTGCAGAGAGGGGTCTGGTTCCACCTCGGCAAAGACCTGACTTTCCAGGCCCGCGGCGGCCAGTTGTTCTTGCACGACAGCGACAAATCCAAGTTTCTGGATGACAGGATCGGTGACAATGAAGGCGCGTTTACCTTGAATGAGCGCCAGTTGTGTCAGGGCATCTTCACCAAAAGAAATTTCAGGACAGCGAAAGAACCACATAAGAATTTCGGATTTCGGATTTCGGATTTCGGATTGACGATTGACGATTGACGATTGACGTTGGTAATTGGCCCTTGCTACGCGGGCCAGTCGGTGTGAATGCGGGTGGTGCATTCGACGAGTTCGATAGCGGCTTTGGGAGCTTTCATGATTTTCATCATGTTCCCTTTGAGCTTAAGCTGACGGGTCATCAACCCTTTGATGGGGTCTATCTTTTTCTCGACCACTTTGCGCCATACGTCCACGGGAGCGCTCATAACAAAAGCGGGGTCCTTAGAGGTTGAATCAGCCACTTCCATCGCGTCGCGGCATTCGCCGTGCCAGAGGTCCATGTACATGTAGACATCCTGGGGGATGCCGCCACCGGCGGTGACGACAAAATAGAAAACGCCTTCCCCGGCGTTGGCGGCTTCTTGATAGCCGGCGCTGCTGTTCAGCTCTACTTGAAGCGCCTTAATCCATGCTTCTGTTGCGAACGGTATACCCATTGTTTGCCTCCCAAGGTGTGGAATTTTTTGGAATCGGGTTCTGTTTTCCCTGGTTCAAAGATTAACACAGGGTGGTATTTTTGTCACCTGACTGGATGGTTTGGGCAGGTTGGGCCAATCCATGAGCAATCGTCACCAAGGCAACTACCAGCCAGGGCACAAACGAAACCTGGGTACTCCACAAACCATTGTCTAACAAGCCGTGCGCCGAGTAACCTACAATACCGGCAATCGCCCCGATCATCATGGCCTGGAGGTTGGTATCTTGTGTTTTTCGCGCTTTTTTTAGCGTCATCCACCCCATATAAACCACTAACAACAGCAGCGCGACATAGACAATAAGGCCGGGAAGGCCGAGGTCTACACCAACTTGCAGAAATATATTGTGCGTGCCCGGATTATTGCTCTCGGCAATAGGATAGAGGCGCATGGCAACATCGTTGAAGGCGCCAATACCGACTCCGGTGAAGGGAAAATCACTTAACATTCGCAAGGCAACCTGCCATACTTGCAGACGAAACTGCATAGTACTGGGATCAGTCAAGCCGTTGGCTGTCTCGGTTAGGAGTAAGGCGTCGTTTGCGCTGTAGAGCAGCCAGAGAATGGCAACGGCCGTTCCCCCCAGCAATACCAGCGCCAGGATACGACGGCCTGCCAGCCACAGAGCAACCAGCGCAGCAACCACGATCGCCAGGTAGCCACCACGCGATTTGGTCAACAGCAATACCACACCGGTCAGGCCGAGGACGGCCAACCAGAGCCACCAGATCAACTCGCGCCGGGAGACATGCACCAGGACATAAGCCAGGGGGAACGGCAGCAGCAAAATCATCAGGGAGGCCATGATATTAGGATGAATGGCGTCGGGGGCAAGTAGCCGAAATGAATGATAGACGGCGTCGGGAATGGGGATACCCTTAGCCAGGTTCCATTGGACAGCGAAAGGGGCTATGAGGGCAAACAAGGTAGACAGGGCCATGAGGCCATAAGCAAACCACGTCAGATGGGGGCGCTGCTGAATGGCGGCGATTGCCGCGTAAAAAACAATCAGGCTGGCGATGAATCGGGTGAATTGCGGCAAAGTTTTGTCGGGGTCGGCGGTGATAAGGATCGAAACTCCCAGGCCGATCAGCCAAAGCAAGACGAGGAGATTCATGGGCGTGCAAGATAGGATGGGGCGGTGGCGCGTGAATAGGGGAAGAAGTAAGAGGAAGGAGAGGAGTAGGAGAGAAACGGCCGTGAGTATGGGAAAACTCGCTGGGAAGAAAAGGAAGGGCAGGATGAGTAGGAGAAGGACTCCTTCCAGATGGGCAAGGGAAAAGCGGAGAATTGAGCGCGCGTTGAAGTTCGCGGGAGATGTGGTCAAAGATGATCTCGCTAGTGAGGTAGTGATGGTTGGCAAAGATGGTAACAGAGTTGTTCGTAACTATCGGTAACTGTTTCCCAATTGTAGGCAGTTTGGGCACGCCCACGGGCTAGACGGCCGTATTCCTCTACCAACTTTAAGTCAGTCAGCAGATGCGCCAACACAGGACGCAAAGCTTCCGCTCCTTGTGCCCCCTTATAAGCAAAGCCCGCCTCACCTATCGTCTCCAGGTTTTCCAAGGTGTCGTTGACAATGATGCAACTGCCAAAAGCCATCGCCTCGGTCAGGGCAGGATGGGTACCTCCCACACCTGAACTCTCAATGAAGACGGCCGCGTTGGTCCCCAGTTCATGGTACCCTTTGCCAAATACATAACCAGTAAAGACGATGCGCGGATCATTGGCTGCTTTTGCCCTAAGAGAGGCGATATATTCTTCAGCATAAGCCGCATCCCCTACAATAACACATTTAAAGTCGGTTTCTATCTGCTTAAACGCATCTACAATGTGATGAGCGCAATTTTCTGGGACGAGACGGCCAACAAATAACACATATTTTTGCGGTTCCAGGCCAAATTGGGTCAATGTTTCGCCCGCGGGCAGCAACTCTATCTCCGAACCGTAAGGGATGTAAGGAGGGCAGCTCTTAAACCGATCTTGATAATAGTTCTGCACTACCTTGGAATCGGTGATGTATTGATTGGGTAGTTTGGTAGCCAGATACTCGGCGAATTGGATATATTTTTTAGCAATGGCAGGCCATTTTTCACGCTTCCAATCAAGCCCATCTACGTTGAGAATTGTTTTTGTGCCAACCAGACGGGGTATCCAGGTGACAGGGCTGTTGCCCGCAATAAAATAAATGCCAACATCATACCGCTGGGTTAGAGCATGAATAGAGGAGATAAAAGAGTGAATGAGCGTATCCAGATATTTGTTGGGGATGGTTGGTAATTTAACAAGTCGCATCCCCTTGTAGGTCGGATCAGGATAGGTGATATGGTGAGTACGACAATAGACTGTAACCTGATGGCCGCGTTGGACAAGCCGTTGACCAAGTTGTTCGACGCAGGTTTCAAAACCACTGTAGCTGGCAGGTATGCCCCGAGTGCCCATCAATGCGATTTTCATATCTCTTTGGCTACTACTCTAATTACGCCCCCGGCTTTGGTCAATGAAGCAACTAACTCGAGGGCAACGGCCGGCAAAAACAAGAGTGTTGCGAGCAAAATGTTTGCCAATATCCAATGTACTGGAAGTTGTTCTGAACGTTTTAACCAGCGAAATAAGGAATTAGGCGCAAGCCCAATGCGATTAAGGAGGCTCTGCAACATTCCGAAGATTCCCAGTTCAATGGCAAACGTATGGACAGCGATTATTTCAAATCCATGCTGTCGCAACAAATGCTCTACGGCCGTTGGCGTGTAATGAATCAGGTGGCGTGGAACATCTAGTTGGAACCAATTTTCTCTGCCGATTTTGGCTTGCCAGCTCGCGAAATTGGGTGTTTCAAAAACAAAAAAACCACCCGCTTTTAAGATTCTGGCTACTTCGGCGGTAACTTTGTGTGGGTCATGGAGATGTTCAAGGACGTGCCAGGCGGTTATAACATCGAAACTATTCGCAGGGAATTCCGCTTCCCACACTTCGCCATGAAACGCTTTTAGCCCATATCTTTCAGCCACAGCCAGCAGTTGCCCCGTAGCGACATCGGTTCCTTGTGCTTGCCACCCATGGTTAGCCGCTCTAGCCAAAAAACGTCCTTTACCGCATCCTACATCTAACAAGCGGCCCGAGCTTGCCCCTACAACACGATGAATCCCGGCTAATCGCCAATCAGCTAAGCGTGATAATATGGTATCAATTAACTTACCCGCACGGCCGCCGCTTTGCTTGTAAATGCCCTGTTCATAATAACGGCCGATCATATCAGGTGTGGGTTCAGGTGTTGTATGACCCGCGCCACAATTTGCACATACCCACAATGAATAGTTGTCTGATAACACGCCATCCGCATTGCTTTTTACAGGCCAATTAATTCCTAAATGTGCGCCGTTACAAACCCGGCAGTAATTTGTGCTAGGTATGTAACTGTTAGTTCCCATTGATTCCATTGATGATTTGGTTTGCTTTTGTTTTCCACGAATAGTCCGTGGGCACGGGTTTTGCTTCAATCGGCCCTTTTTCTTTTACCAGGGACACTACTTCACGCAGGCTAGAGACAAATTGCACGGCCGTTTGGGTAATGTACACTTGTGGGTATTCACGAAAAATCCCCACACCGCCAATATCTGCACTAACGATGGGTTTGTTCATTGCCAGGTATTCATAAAACTTAATGGGATCGCCCCCATGTTGCCGCTCAATGCTATAAGGAATGATACAAATATCAAACGCCGCCAGATATTGTGGTAACAGATGATATGGTTTGTCGCCCAAGTAGTGAGCATTGGGATATTGCCAGATCGCTTTAACCCATTCCCGGTTCAATTGCTGGCCAATAAAAACGAAATTCACATCGGGCATGGATTCGAGGGCTTGTTCGATAGCTTCCATGTCAAACATTTCTTGCATTTTGCCTGCATAACCAATGATGGGCGGAGCAATGCTCTGCAAGTCTGTTGGTCGTGAGTATGTTCGATGAGGTGAAAACATCTCTGTATCTACGCCATTCGGTATCCATTTGGCATCTGGACGTTTTTCATGAAACCATTTTGTTGTTTCTAACGAGTTGGCTGAAATGAAATCCGCCTTTTCTAAACAAAAGTCATAAAAACTCTGAAGATTGGGTGTGTCTCGGTACAGCGATTGTTTTAACAAGTTGTCTAAAGCATCAAAAGCTAAAATATCGGGGGATAGGTTTTGTACCAAAGGAACAAACAATGGAGCCGATATAAACATGTTATAGCTGTCCATTTGTAAGTAGTCCAAAGTTTGTTTCACAACGTGGGCGATTTGGGGCTTGCCGAAGATATACGGTGTCCAGTTACGTTTCAACCGAAACGGCCGTAATAGCTCGGGAATAACAATATCGAAGGTAACTGTTTTTTCACCCACTTGGGTAAGGTAAACACCTTTTTCATGGCGAATTAATTTCCCATGTTGTGGATAACGGCGGCGCCTTAATAGAAGCATTTCCGCCCAAGAAAGTGGCCGATTGATAACAAGCATTTTGGTGATTTGCGAGTGCCTGCCAAATTCTTGCATCAAATGGGCATCGCGGGTGCGAAACCCCTCGTTTTCACATTTTTTCCAATCGTGAAAGGGGACAACGATAAGGTTCATGGCGTCGGGGACAATCGTGCGATTGTTTGCATTTTAAGCCTCACCTTGCGGTGCGGTGGTTAGGGAAGCATTGTGTATTTCTGTGAATTCACGACTGGATATAAGGCCAAGCAATAGCCAAAAATAGTAGTTTACGGGATAGGTGTCGAGGGTGGGAATGACTAATCCGGCCACCAAAAAGGCGGCGATGCTCGCAATCCCCCAGCGCTGCGTCAATACCATGGCAGGCAATGCAGATTGCTTTCGCCGAACGGCTTTCCAGCCTTTCCACAAACTACCGGCAATGAGCGCGATAAATAAAAGGAGTCCAGCCAGCCCTAATTCTAAAAACACTTTTAGGTACAGGTTGTGGCTAGGAAAGTGCCTGGAGTTTGTTCCCTGGTATAGGTTAGACAAGCCTTCTCCCGCGCTGCTAGTTCCATAACCAAATAGCGGATTTTCACGCAAGGCAGGAACCATAATTTCTTCCCATAGTTGAACACGATATACGAATGTTGGAGCTTCCAACGGGTTTGTAACAGCTACAATGGCATCGTCTAGTACCTTGAGTGTGTTGTCGGGGGCCAGGGCTAAAACAATGGTGATGACAAGAATGCTGGCTAAAGCCAATCCTGCAAGTTGCACGAATAATTTCAACGGCCGTCGCGTTTGCAAGATCATTAACACGACAATTCCGGCCACTAATCCTACCCAATTGCCTTTGGTACGAGTGAAAAATAATACAACTAAGTGTAAGACCAAAACAAAAGCAAATAATACTCGGATGGGGAAACGGCCGTGTTTTAACATCAGTTGGGCGAGTAAAAGCAAACTGACTATGACCAGATATAACCCTAAATGAAAAGGGCCAGACAGAGTGGAAAACGGCCGAATCCACCCACCCATCAAATACGTTGTGCGGCTGGCCGAAGCCAACTCGATCATACGATAATCAATGGCCGACATGAAAACGAACTGCTTGAGCCCATATAAGGCGATCAATATTGAAATAATGATTAATAATTTTTGGAAAAGCTTGATATCTCTTGCGCGGAGAAAATGGCGGCCCATATAAAAAAGGATACTGGCATAAGCAAATTTGCGCAGCCCTTCTACGCCCGCTTGTAAGCCCGGCACGTTGGGGTTGAACATTTGCAAACAAGCCCACAACAAAAAAAGGGCAAAACAAAAATCGAGCCACCCTAAGCGAATTTTGTGCCTCAGAAACCCCTCGCCAAGGTGTAACCCAAACGCCAGTAGGAGGGCCAAATCAAACGTAAGTGGCGCGAAGCGGGAACCCGTAACCGCTTTGAGGATGCTGGTGAGGGGAACAAAGACAAGGAGTAGGATAACGGCCGTTGACCGGGTCTGTTCACCAATAACCAGTATGGCAAACGGCAAACCCACCAATAACACCGCTATCAGCAAAACATACTCCTGGCTCAAGATGGCAACCGTAAAGCCACCCACAGCAGCCAGTAATAGCAAGAGCCCCAGCCCTTTTGTTGTGAGCAATCCAAGCGATATACTCGGCACTCGTTCCCAATTCCCCACCATTACACTCCTATCACCTATGATCTGAAGTCCGCAAGCTCTTTCCACAGCCGTTTACCAGAGGTCGCTGCTTTCGGATTGTCGAATACGAACATTAGCGCGTTATATGTACATATTCAATATATGCGTTTCTATCCAGCCCTTGTTCTGCGTCAAACAGGTCATTCACATACCACAAATAGAAATTATGAAACCCAGGAGCGATCTGCGCAGACAACGATAACGTCTCCCAACTGTCATCACCTTTATCAAAATTCAAATTACCAACAAATCTGTCATCTAGCCAGACTTCCAATATCACAGGAGCAGGAGCATCATGCTTGGCGTGAACAGAAATCACCCATAGTTCAGGTTCCTCGCTCAAGATAAACAAACGGCTGCTTATATACCTTGTGCCAAATAAAGTAATTCTATCAGCGACCGCTTCAACAGGTTGCGAACTTCCCTGCGCCAAAGTATTTGCAGAAAGTTGTACCGTATTAGTAATGATATGTAACGGAAGTATATGATTGACATAACAGGAATCAAATGCTTCAATGATTGCCTTTGTAGAACTCAGATCATGATCGTAAGAGCAATTCCCTGGGTGAAGGCTGTCAGCAATCGTCTTCATACTCTGTTGGTCAATGGCTGATAATGCATAAACTTTATTAGCAGTGACATACGTCTTATTTTGGAAGAACCCACTGACAAAAACAGACCGCAGTAACAACAAGAAAAATAAAAGAAGCACCCCCGCATGTAATTTAGGATAACGTGTCATTTTGTCTATGTCGTGGGTCGGTTTATTTACCCTACTTGATAGTTCCGTATCACATGGAAAACCTGATCCCACATGCTTTGCGCTTCTGCTTTCTGTTTGACACTGGCTGCGGAAAGACGGGATAAAATGTCTGCTCTGCTTGTTTCATTGACAACAAGCTCAAGTTTGCCCAGCATTCCCTCATGTGAATCATGCAAATCAACGAGGCATTCAGGGCATCCATAATCTTCAAATAAATTCTGATATTTATGACTCCAACCAGTCGCAATGGATGGCACATTTTGTGAAAGAGCACTCACTAAGCCGTGGTAGCGGGAACCAACCGTCAAGAAGCAGTTGCCCACTATACCCTTGATATAAAGCGGGTTCGTTTCATGAACAATATCTATAGGTTGTTTTATCTCAGAACGCACCGCTTCGGCTAATTTATAATCTAGACCTGTTTCATGAATAAGTATGAATGGGGCGAAACCTTGCTGACGTAAATAGCGAATGCTGGTAATTAAAAAGGGCAGGTATTTTTCCCCCAAATCAACAGAAGTCTTATCAATCATTCGGTAATTCGGAATAATACAAGGACGCTTGGCAAGGGTATTTCCGTAATCAGGTATCAGCCCTGGAAGTAAATTGGTGAAATCTGGCGCGATTCTGATATGCTCCGAGTGGCTGTCTAGCTGACGTAAATAGTCATATGATTGCGAGTCACGAGCATAAACAAGGTCTGCATGAGCCAATATCTCTTGCATTATTTGTTTTGAACGCTGTTTTTCAAAAGGGCCAAAAGCCTGAGGTAAAAGTATAACCTTTTTGCCTCCTTGCTTTAGCCGTTTAAATTTTGTTGCGCTCAACGCCATGTGTTTAGGCCAGGCATCGTCAGAATAAAGAAAACCCGAAGCATCTAAAATAATATCTATCTCATTGTCACGAACGATGTGCCATTTGCGGCGCAAATAAGCCGGAAGTAAAGCGGCGACAGTATTTAGCGCCTGCCCTGCAAAGGGCGCTTTTGCCAGATACAACCAGGTTAAGTGTTGCACACCCATCTCTGACCGTTGTTGAACACTACCATTACGTAATGAGATAGCACTGATTGCACTGTCATCAAACTGATTCAGTTGCTGAACCACGGCATAGAGCATCAATTCTGCCCCTTTATTGACAAAATCCACGCCTCGGATTTCAATAATCATTGTCTTCAACCTTGTTTGTTCTGAGTCACTATAGAAACTTTAGTTGGCGACGTATCATGTAAATGCTAAAACCCAAATGGATGCATAACATGAGTACGGCCGTTCCGACAACAACCCATGAAGATAATTGCAGGTATTTCATTACCAAAAGAATGAGAGCAGCGGGGATAAATTCAGCAAAATTAACCCACAAAATATGCCATACATTGCGCCAGGGAACCCCAGATGCAAAAACGATGGACAGCCCTAAATAACCATAAAAGAGAAAACCTGAAACGGAAAATAATACTAAGGCGAGTCGAGCATTGTTTAGCCAGCCCCCAATACTCAAAGAAACAAGGCGCGAAACAAAAATAGCAATATTGAGGCCAAGACTGAATTCCTGTTTTTCTAACACGCGGAAAAGAGTACTGAGAGGGGATGATATAAACCAAAAAAACATCCAAATACTGAGGATTTGAGTATAGACACCTGCTTCTGCCCAGCTTTCCCCAAATGCAATAACAAATAAATCACGGCCGATGATAGCCAACAAAAACATCGGAAACATCCCCAACATCACCAAATAACGGAAGGTGCTTTCCACTACAACAGCCAGAGTGCCATCTAGCTTTGCCTCAGCAGCACGGGGGAAAAATACTTGAGCAATCGCATTGCCAATTAAGCTCATAGGCAAACGCAACAATTGATTACCCAGAGCATAATAACCTACCACAGTTGAAGAAAAAAATGCAGACAAGAGAAATGCAGGCAATTGCCACGAAATTGCATTTAACAATCCGGCCCACGCATCAAAAAGCGGGAATTTTCGATACCGCTTCATAACCGCGACCAGCTTTGTCCGTTTTATGCTTCGCCGCAACAAAGCTCCATCGTCCCGCCAAATTTGCCCGCCAAGTATTAAGGTGGCAACAGTGGAGCCGGTGGCATAAGCCGTAATCAATCCCCCCCCGCCTGTATGACCGCTGTATCCTGCTCCCAACTGAATACCTGTAGTCGTAGCTGCGCTGGTCACTCGTGCCAGGGACAAACGGCCGAAATGTCTTGTCCGCGAATTCCAATAATTTAGGGCCAGAAATATACCGCCAACGAAGACAACGGGAGGAGTCAGCCAGAGGTACTTGCTTAATTCTGGCGCTTTTAACCATTCGGCAAATGAACTGCCCATTAGCCAAACCAGAGGAATGAGTAATCCGCTAACAAGAGCAGCAAAGCCTAAACTAACTCCCAGCACATTGGCCGCTTCCTCATCTTCTTCGGGTAACATAATAGCCAATTCATAGCGCAAACAAGCAATGACCCCCACAACATTCACAACAGAGACAAACAGAGCAAATAAACCAAAAGCCTCTGGTCCATAAAGGCGTGTAAGCAACGGAGCAGTGGCAACAGTTAATATTTGGGCAAATGTTGTTCCCGAAACTAGTTTGAGAACATCTGCGACAAACCCCCCTTTTCTTTTTTCCTTTTTTGCTTGAGGCAAATTGGTAGACTCGGCTACAACAACATCTATTTTGTCCATGTGCGAGAACTCATTCTATGTGTTGTCTTTAGCTGTTGTAAGAGCGGATAACATCAAGGCTTTTCTTCTGGGAATAAGCGACCATTCCCTCAGGATCAGGATAGCCAACTGAAATGAGCATAACCGGCCTTTCATCCGGCTCTAAATTCAATTTGACCGACATTTTCTTTTCGTAACCCTTGATGTCAGGCCAATTAATAGGGCAAGAACTAAGGCCTAATGTCTCTAACGCCAACATAAATGACATGGCAGCCAAAGCAGCATCAATGTAAATTAAGTGGCGGTCTCGTTCGTTGAAATAACTCCTCAATTTGCCTACGACAACAATGATAACCGGGAAATTTTGGCTAAATCCACGTGTACCCATGGGAATGGAAGCTATTTCTTGCACCAATGATGGCTCATCAAAAATGCGGAACTCAAAGGGTTGCCGATTGCACGCACTGGGAGAAAACGCGGCTGCATAAATCGCCCTGTCTATCAAATCTCGCGGTACAGGTTCCTGCAAATACCAGCGTACCGACTTGCGCCACTGAATAAGCGCCAAAAATTGATCGTAACTGAAAATAGGACGTTGGTTAAAATCCCGCTTGTAAGGAATACAATGAGAATCTGAGAGTTGCGGAGACAGACTCTCAAACCTCTCTTTGGTTTTTTCAATAATTGGGTGGCTGGCTACAATAGAAAAGTACTCGGTTAATACGTCATTTGCCCATTGTAGTTCTTTTACATCTAGCCCTGCGTCCCCTTCCAAAAGGGAATGCTCATAGCAGGCAACAGTAGCTTCGATATAGTCTAAAGCGAAAATATCTCGCTGCGGGCGCATTAATAAGCCCTTTTCAAGCATATGAATGTTGCGCCGCAATAGATAGCTTGTCTTTTGCGAATTATTTAGTTCCTTAATATATTTTAAAC
>OEIV010001264.1_pt1 | contig 11880 bp, 9 predicted proteins | sample 1539231 | NCBI WGS metagenome assembly OEIV01 (sample SAMN03794762, study PRJEB22550) | activated sludge metagenome | feature: wastewater treatment plant; material: activated sludge; isolation source: Wastewater treatment plant of a petroleum refinery complex | place: Argentina: Buenos Aires ... | reverse complement strand
CCGAGCCCGCTTGCGACGACGAGGCCTCCCGTGAAAAAAACCGCAAAACAGACCACCTCTGAATTCAAGAACTTCACCCCCTACAAGGCCAAGAAGGGTGAGGAGTACATGAACGAGAACCAGAAGGAGCACTTTCGCGGCATCCTGAAGAACTGGCGCTCCGAACTCATGGAAGAAGTGGACCGCACTGTCTCGCACATGAAGGACGAGGCGGCGAACTTTCCCGATCCGGCTGATCGGGCCACGCAGGAAGAGGAATTCAGCCTCGAGCTGCGCACCCGCGACCGCGAGCGCAAGCTGATCAAGAAGATCGAGAGCACGCTCGAACTGATCGATCAGGATGAATACGGCTTCTGCGATGCCTGCGGCATCGAGATCGGCATCAAGCGCCTGGAAGCGCGTCCGACCGCGACGCTCTGCATCGACTGCAAGACGCTCGAAGAGATCAAGGAGAAGCAGGAACACGGCTGATCGGCAGTCCCCGACGCGGCACATGGCGACAGGGCCCGCTGCCGGGCCCGCTCACCGGATGACCGCCTCCGCATACCGGGGCCGCTTCGCCCCCTCCCCCACCGGCCCGCTCCACCTCGGATCATTGAGTACTGCGCTGGCGAGCTTCCTCGACGCCCGCGCGCATGGTGGTGCCTGGCTTCTGCGCATCGAGGACCTGGATCCGCCGCGCGAACAGCCGGGCGCAACCGGACGGATACTCGCCAGCCTGCGGGCGCACGCCCTGCATTGGGACGAGACCGAACTCTTCCAGCACGACCGGATGGCCGCGTACGAGAGGGTCATCGCCGCACTGCTCGACAACGGTGACGCGTTCCATTGCACCTGCAGCCGCCAGGATCTGCACCTCGGCCAGGGGGCGCATCTCCCGGCCTGCCCGCGATCGCGCACGCCGCCTGTCGGCGAATCCGCGATTCGGCTGCGCGCACGCGACACGCCCTACCGGTTCGCCGACATCTTCCTCGGGGAAGTGGAACTGCCGTGCCCCACCGGCGCGGACGACTTCGTGATCCGTCGTCGCGACGGTCTGTACGCCTACCAGCTCGCGGTCGTGATCGATGACGCCGAGCAGCAGATCACGCACGTCGTACGTGGCCGGGATCTGCTCGAATCGACGCCACATCAGGTCTTTCTGCGCGCGCGGCTCGGGCTGGCACCGGTGTACTACGGCCATATCCCCCTGCTGCTGAATGCGCAGGGGCAGAAGCTCAGCAAGCAGAACCATGCGCCGGCGCTGGACGATATGCGTGCGCCGCAGAACCTGCTGTTCTGCCTGGAGGCGCTGGGCCAGCTGCCGCCACCCCCTGCCCTGCGCGACGCCTGCGCGCCGATCCTGGACTGGGCCATCGCGCACTGGCAGCGCGCGCTGGTGCCCGTGCAGGACCGCGTTGTCCTTGTGGGTTCGGCTTCAGCCGAATATTGATCAGGCATTTCCATCACCGCATGTCAGGCCAAAGCCTGACCCGCAAGGCCATAGCCCGACCGGCATTGGCAATTGCCGGCGGCGCTCTTTAACATCGCCGTCATCGATCGGGGCAACGCGCTATGTACCTGAACAGGATCCTGCTGCTGGTGCTGGTATTGCTGTACGTGTTCGCGCCGATGATGGCCGACTGGATCGCGGCAGGCGGAACGCAATGGTACCGGCCCCACCTCATCTGGATGCTCGTGATCGCCGCGTCGGCTCTCGTGCTCTACCGGGAGCCGGGCGATGGGACTTGATCTCGGCACGATACTGTTCACCGGCGTCGCCTACCTCTACCTGCTGTTCGCGATAGCCTGGGCCACCGATCGCGGCTTCATCCCTGAATCGGTCGCCTCGCACCCGCTGGTCTACACGCTGTCGCTGGGCATCGTCGCCGGCGCCTGGGCCCTGTTCGGCATCCTCGGGATAGCCGCGCACTTCGGCTACGGTTACCTCGGCTATTCCGTCGGCGTGGGCGTGATGTTCCTGTTCGCGCCGCTTCTGCTGATGCCGCTGTGGCGCATCTGCCGTCGCTTCCAGCTCACCTCGCTCGCCGACCTGCTCGCATTCCGTTACCGCGGCGCGCAGGTCGGCGCCATCGCGACACTCGGCCTGCTCGTCGCCGCGATGCCGCTGCTGATGGCGCAGATCAAGATCGTGTCGGGACTTGCGGCGCGGCTCGGCGGCAATACAGTCGCGACGCAAACACCGGAGAGCCTGGGCCTGGTGTTCGCCGGTGCCATCGCCGTGTTCGCGATACTGTTCGGTGCGCGCCCCATCTCGGACCAGGAGCGGCACAACGGCCTCGTGGTCACGATGGCCTTTGAGTCGCTGGTAAAGTTGTGCTGCTTCCTTCTGCTGGGCGCGTTCGCCCTGTGGCAGGTGCACGGTGGCAGCGACGGACTCTCGCAGTGGCTCCACACGCAGCCCGGACAGCTCGAGACGCTGCACGCCAGCATTCGCTCGAGCTCCGCGCACATGATGACGCTCACCTTCTTTGCCGCGGTCATCGGGCTGCCCGACCTGTTTCACATGGCAATCTACGAGAACCCGAGCACACGGGCGGTGACCCGGGCCAGCTGGGGGTTCCCCCTCTATCTGCTGCTGCTCAGCCTCCCGGTGCTACCGGTGCTGTGGGCGGGAATGAAACTGGGCACCGGGGCGCCGCTGGAATACATCGGCATCGATATCGGCCTGCAGAGCGGCAGCACGGGCGTGGCAATGCTGGCGTTCATCGCGGGCGTCTCCGCCGCGACATCGATGATCGTGGTGACCACGCTGGCGCTCGCCTCGATGACGGCGAACAACCTCGTACTACCCTTCTTTCGTCCCCGCGGCAGCGACAATCCCTACCGCCGCCTGACGCTGACACGCGCGGTCCTGACCGCCGTGATCATCCTCACGGCGTACCTGCTCTCGATCAGCCTGCGCGATGAAGGGTCGGTGGAGAAGCTCGGCTTGACGGCATTCATCGCCGCCGCCCAGTTCTTCCCCGGCACGCTCGCGCTGCTGTACTGGCCGCGCGCCAACCGCAACGGCCTGCTGGGCGGACTCACGGCAGGTTACGGGGTGTGGCTGCTGATGCTCATCGCACCCGAGGCGGGCTCGCCGCTTGCCGCAGTGCAGGCCGCGCTGCCCTTCGGCATCGCGGACAACGCGTGGGCGGGCGCGGCGGTGAACAGTGTGGCGCTGAACGCACTGGTGCTCGTTGCGCTGTCCTACTTCAGCCCGCAGAGCCGCGAGGAGCACGAGGCCGCCATCAGTTGCAGCCTGGACAACCTGAGCGGCCCCGCGCGACACCAGTTGCAGGCGCGGTCGCCGGCTGATTTCGTCGCCGGCCTGAGTACCGCGCTCGGCGCAACGACTGCGCAGCGGGAGGTTGAGCGCGCGTTGCGCGACCTCGAATACGGGGACAGCGAGGCGCGGCCCTACGCGATGCGCCGTCTGCGCGACCGAATCGAAGCCAACCTGTCGCGCCTCGTCGGCGCATCGGTCGCGATGGAACTGATCAACCGCAGCGTGCCCTACTTGCGCGAGGACGCGGGTCCAGCCGACGACATCACGCTCGTCGAATCACGCCTCGAGGGCTACCAGCGCTACCTGACGGGCTTCCTGGCGGAGCTCGACGGCTTGCGCCGCTTCTACCGCGACACGCTCCAGGACCTGCCGCTCGGCGTATGTGGCATCAATACCAGCGACGAGATCGTGATGTGGAACCACGCGCTGGAAAGGATTACGGGGATCGCAGGCGAGACCGTGCTCGGCTCAACGCTCGAGGAACTGCCCGAGCCCTGGGGTCCTCTGATCCTGCGTTTCGCGCAATCCTCGGACTCGCACCTGCACCACCATCACCTCGCCACGCCCGGCGCGCAGCTCTGCCTGTCGCTGCACAAGACACTGGGCGCGACGCACTCCAGCCACAGCACGGACGCACGCTTCATCCTGCTCGAGGACGTCACCGAAACGCAGCGCCTGCAGGATGAACTGGTGCACACCGAGCGGCTGGCCTCGATCGGCCGTCTCGCCGCCGGCGTAGCGCACGAGATCGGCAACCCGGTGACCGGCATCGACTTCCTGGCGCAAAACCTGCTGGCCGAAAGCGGGGACGCCAACACGCTCGAAGGAGCGCGCCACATCCTCGAGCAAACCCAGCGCATCAGCACCATCGTGCATGCATTGGTCGGTTTCGCGCATTCGGGCGCCAACGGCAACTCGGCAGCCGCGCTGCCGGTCGCGGTAGCGCAGTGCGCCGACGAAGCCATCTACCTGCTCGGCCTCGACCGCAGCGCAACGCCGGTGAACTACCGCAACCTGTGCGCGCCGGAACTCAGCGTGCGCGCCGACGGGCAGCGGCTGCTTCAGGTGTTCATCAACCTGCTCAGCAACGCGCGCGCGGCATCGGAACCCGGCGGAGAGATTCGCATCGACTGCGTGGTCCACGATCACGAGGCGCTCGTCACAGTGACCGACGACGGCTGTGGCATACCAGCCTCGCAGATCGACCAGGTGTTCGAACCGTTCTTCACCACCAAGGCACCGGGCGAGGGAACAGGCCTCGGGCTCGCCCTGGTCTATTCGATCGTGCGCGATATGGACGGCAGCGTGGCGATACAGAGCCCCGCGGACCCCGCCTCGGGACGCGGTACCCGCGTGCTCATCTGCCTGCCGCGCGCGACGACAACGGCGGCGGACTAGATAATCCCGCGCTCAGGCGCTATGTTTGGCTCCAACCTGACGCGACCCACGAGGCAGTACCAGTGGCGGACATACTCGTCGTCGAGGACGAATCGGTCATCCGATCCGCATTGAAGCGCCTGCTCGAGCGGCACAAGTTCCGCGTGTTCGAGGCGGCATCGGTCAAGGAAGCGGAAGAGCACTTCCAGCTGGACCGCTTCTGCCTGATCATCAGCGACCTGCGCCTGCCGGGCGCTCCGGGCACCGAACTGATCCGTCGCGCGGGAGAGGTGCCCGTGCTGATCATGACCAGCTATGCCAGCCTGCGCTCCGCCGTGGACGCGATGCGACTGGGGGCGGTCGACTACATTGCCAAGCCCTTCGATCACGACGACCTGCTCGCCACCATCAAGCGCATCCTGCGCGAGCGCAGCGCGCAACGCCTTGCTCGAGGCCGCGATGCCGCGCGCCCGGCCAGCGATGGCATCGATGGCATGATCGGCAGTTGTTCCGCGATCCTCGAGGTGTACGAACGCATTCGTCGCGTGGCGCCGACCAGCACCTCGGTGCTGATCCACGGCGAAACTGGCACCGGCAAGGAACTGGTGGCACGCGCGATCCACCGCGCCAGCAAGCGCTCTGCGCAGCCGCTGATCTCGGTCAACTGCGCCGCGATCCCCGGGGCGCTCATCGAATCAGAGCTGTTCGGCTTCGACAAGGGCGGCGCGACGGGCGGCCGCGGCGGCATCATCGAGGCTGCCAACGGTGGCACGCTGTTCCTCGACGAGATCGGCGAACTGCCCCTCGAAGTCCAGGCGCGACTGCTCCGCTTCATCCAGAGCGGCGAACTCCACGGCGGGGGTGGTGCTGGCCCGCGCACGGTCGACGTGCGGTTGATCTCGGCGACACAGCGCAATCTCAAGGCGCTGTGCGAGGAGGGGAAGTTCCGCCAGGATCTTTACTATCGCATCAACGTGGTGGAACTCACCCTGCCTCCGCTGCGAGCGCGCGGCACAGACGTACTCAAGATCGCAGAATTCCTGCTCGACGACGCCTGCCGGCGCCACGACAAGACCCCCAAGCGCTTTTCCGCCGAAGCCATCGAGGCCATCACGGCGTACCGCTGGCCGGGCAATGTGCGGGAGCTGGAAAACGCGATAGAACGCGCCGTGATCCTCGGCGATGAGCAGGAAATTCCCGGCGAGGCGCTGGCCATCGACTTCGGCCTGCCCGGCCTCGCCGAGCTCGATGCGGTAGATGCACGCCACGACGAACGCGAAGCGCCACCCCCCAGCGCCGAAGACCCGGCGGAAGACCTGTCGCTGGAAGAGTATTTCCAGCGCTTCGTGTTGCAGAATCAGGACCACATGAGTGAAACCGAGCTCGCGCGCAAGCTCGGCGTCAGCCGCAAGTGCCTGTGGGAACGCCGGCAGCGCTTCGGCATCCCACGCAAGAAATCGACCGCCGAAGAGGATGACGAGGGACGTCGCTCGGCCTGAAGCGCGTCAGGCCCATATGGGTCAGCTCGTACCGCCTACGCCGGGGCCAACGGTAACATTTTTCTCCGCGCACTTGCCCGTCAGTGTTACGTTTTTTCACAACGCATTGATTTGATTAAAAAAATCTTGCGACGCATCAAACGCGGTGTTTTACTGCAGCCATAACAATAACGACACCAAAAATAACACTAACTCGGGTTGAGACCTGTATGGGGAAGGCACCTGCTTCCCCTTGCTGTTTCCAGGATCCGCCGGATCCGCAAAGTCCTCCCGTCGGTCCATGACCACCACCCTGTGCTAAACTCGCGCCCCGTTCGAATCCGGCAGGGAAGCGTATCCAGTTGAACGACGCGGCCGACCCCATCTATCCAGATCAGTCTCTCGACATCGGCTGCCGACGCTACGGAGCCGGCGAGCATCACATCGCACCGCAATCGATCCCGCCCGAGGCAGTGTGGGTCTACCGCGAACTGCGCGAGGCCGGTTTCGAGGCGTACCTCGTCGGCGGCTGCGTGCGCGACCTGCTGCTCGGCTACGAGCCAAAGGACTTCGATGTCTCGACCAATGCGACTCCCGAGGAGATCCGCAACATCTTCCGCCGCTCTCGCATCGTCGGGCGGCGCTTCCAGATCGTGCATGTGCGTTCAGGGCGCGAGGTGATCGAGGTATCGACCTTCCGCGGCCATCACAGCGCCGAGTTCGAGCCCGACAGCGAGGACGAGCAGCCGCCTGAAGGCAGCGCATCCTATGCCGAATCGGGCATGCTGCTGCGCGACAACGTCTTCGGCAACGTCGAAGAAGACGCCTTGCGGCGCGACTTCAGCGTCAATGGCCTGTATTACGATCCCGACGCCAACTGCGTACTGGATTTCAGCACCGGCGTTGCAGATCTCGAGGCGCGCGTACTGCGCGTGATCGGCGACCCGGTGACGCGCTTCCAGGAAGACCCGGTGCGCATGCTGCGCGCGGCACGTTTTGCCGCGAAACTCGATTTCGCCATCGAAGAGACCGCGCTGGCCGCCATCGCGAAGTGCCACAAGCTTCTCGCGCAGATCCCCGCGGCGCGCATGTTCGACGAGGTGCTGAAGCTGCTGCTGGCTGGCCAGGGCGCCGCGACGTTCGCGGTCATGGACCACCTCGGGCTGTTCGAGCCGATCTTCCCTCAAACCGCGCGGGCGCTGCGCGAATCGCCCGAGGAACGCAACCTGATCGTGCACGCGCTGCGCAACAGCGACGAGCGCATTGCGCAGGGCAAGCCGGTGACGCCGGCCTTCCTGTATGCCGCGCTGCTTTGGCCAGCGCTGGAGCGCCGCCTGCGCAAGCTGCAGGAACGCGCGCAGTTGCCCCTGGCCGCCGCCATGTACGAGGCAGCCTCGGAAGTGGTGGCCGAACAGTGCCGCAGTACCACGATCCCGCGCCGCTTTTCGACGCCGATGCGCGAGATCTGGGACCTGCACCAGCGCCTGATCGGGCGCCGCTCGCCGCAGAAGCTCGCGGCGCATCCGCGTTTCCGCGCGGCCTACGATTTTGTCCTGCTGCGCGAGCAGTCCGGCGAGGACCTGAACGGCGCCGGCGAGTGGTGGACGCGCTTCCAGAGCGGCGAATCCATGCCGGCCCCCGCGGCGCCGGCGGCCCGGCCGCGCCGGCGCCGCCGGCGCTCCGGCTCGGGCGGCAGCGGCGCGGATGGCGGCTGAATCGAGCGCGTATATCGCGCTCGGCGCCAACCTCGGCGACGTGAAGGGCAACCTGCGGCACGCCATCGAAACGCTGGACGCCACGCCCGGCTGTCGCGTCACCGGTGTGAGCCCCTGGTATCGCACTCGCGCCATCGGTCCCGGCAATCAGCCCGATTACCTCAACGGCGTGTTGGCGCTGGCCACGACGCTCGAACCGCACGCCCTGCTGGATCTGCTACAGGCGCTTGAAGCCGCCGCCGCACGTGAACGCACGGTGCGCTGGGGCGCGCGTACCCTCGACCTCGACCTGCTGCTGTTCGACGATCTTTCGCTCGCCGATGAGCGCCTCACGCTGCCTCATCCGCGGCTGGCGGAACGCAACTTCGTGGTGTACCCGTTGAGCGATCTCGCGCCAGCGCTGCACCTGCCCGACGGCACTCCCGTATCAGGCCTGCGCAAAGCCCTGGACGCGCGCGGACTCGAAGCCACCTTTGCCACCCTGGAGCAATCCGATGACTAGCCGCACTGCGGCCGCATCCGCGCGGCAGATTCCGCGCTTCATCGCCGTCGAGGGTCCGATCGGTGCCGGCAAGACCACACTCGCGCGCCGGCTTGCCGCGAGCTTCGGCCACGAACTCGTGCTGGAACTCGCCGACGAGAACCCCTTCCTGGAGAGCTTCTATCGCGAGCGCGCGCGCAACGCGCTCGCCACCCAGCTGTTCTTCCTGATCCAGCGCGTGCGCCAGGTCGATGCGATACGTCAGGCCGACTTGTTCCAGAGTTCGCGCGTCACGGACTTCCTGATCGAGAAGGACCGGCTGTTCGCGCGGCTCAACCTCGACGCCAACGAATTCGAGCTCTACGAAACCGTTTTCGAGCGCCTGGTGCCGAGCACGCCGCGTCCCGACCTCGTGATCTACCTGCAGGCGCCAGTGGAAGTGTTGATCGAGCGCATCCAGCGCCGCGGCATCGCTGCAGAGCAGTTGGTCGAGCGCAAGTACCTCGAACAACTCAACGAAGCCTACAGCCAGTTCTTCCATTTCTACGACGAAGCGCCGCTGCTGATCGTCAATGCGGCCGCTATTGACTTCGCCAATGACGATAACCACTATACCGAGCTCGTCGAATACCTGCTGAACGTGCGCGCCGGCAGACACTACTTCAATCCCACCTTTTTCTGATGCGAGCCCGGGCATGAAAGCCGTAACGATCAGGACACTGCAGGAGATGAAGCGCGAACGGCGCCGCTTCTGCTGCCTGACCGCCTACGACGCGAGCTTCGCGCGCGCCGCCGCCGGCGCAGGGATCGAAACGATACTCGTCGGCGATTCGCTCGGCATGGTGCTGCAGGGACATGCGAGCACCGTTCCGGTCACCATCGAGGAGATGGCCTACCATACGCGCTGCGTGAGCCGCGGTGCCGCTCCCGCGCTGGTGATCGGCGATATGCCCTTCATGAGCTACGCCACGCCCGAAGAGGCCATGCGCAATGCCGCGGTCCTGATGCAGGCCGGGGCGCACATGGTCAAGCTCGAGGGTGGCGCCTGGCTCGTCGATACCGTGCAGCGCCTGAGCGAGCGCGGCGTGCCGGTCTGCGCGCACCTCGGGCTCACGCCGCAATCCGTGAACAGCTTCGGCGGCTTCGTGGTGCAGGGCCGCGATCCGGTGGCAGCTCAGCGCATAGCCGACGACGCAAAGGCGCTCGCTGACGCGGGTGCCACGCTGCTGGTACTGGAATGCGTACCGCGCGCGCTGGCCACCGACATCACGACGCAGTTGACGGTTCCCGTGATCGGCATCGGCGCCGGCGCCGGCACCGATGCGCAGGTGCTGGTGATGCACGACATGCTCGGCATGACCCCGCGCCCCCCGCGCTTCGTGCAGAATTTCCTCACCGGCGGCCGCGACATCGCGGGCGCCTTCGCGGCCTACGCGGCCGCGGTGCGCGACGGCAGCTTCCCGCAGCCGGAACACGGCTTCGACTGACAGCGAACACCGGCAGGGAGCCCGCCGCCATGCAGATCTGCAAGACCTTCTCCGAAATCCGTGCGGTCGTGGGCGACTGGCGCCGACACGACCAGGCCGTGGTCTTCGTGCCCACGCTCGGCAACCTGCACGAAGGCCACCTGCAACTGGTGAAGCTCGCCGCGGAGCATGGCGACAAGGTCGTCGTCAGCATCTTCGTGAACGCGCTGCAGTTCGGCAAGAACGAGGACTACGCGCTCTACCCGCGCACCCTCGATGCCGACATTGAGAAGCTGCGCGGCGCCGGGGCGGATGCGCTGTTTTGCCCGAGCGATCGCGAGGTCTACCCGAACGGCGTCGAGGAACAGACCACGGTCGCGGTGCCCACGATGACCAACATCCTGTGCGGCGCCACGCGCCCGGGGCACTTCACCGGCGTCACCACGATCGTGAGCAAGCTGTTCAATATCGTGCAGCCGCACAAGGCCGTTTTCGGCGTCAAGGATTTCCAGCAACTCGCCGTCGTGCGCCGGATGGTCGAGGACCTGTGCTTCCCCATCGAGATCATCGGAGCGCCGGTCGCACGTGCCGACGACGGTCTCGCGCTCAGTTCGCGCAACGGTTACCTGAACGCCGCCGAGCGCGCGCTGGCGCCCGCGCTGTACTGCGCGCTGGTCGCGGCGCGCGACGCGATCGCGGCCGGGGAACGCAACTACGCGCTGCTCGAGGCGCGCGCGCAGATCAGCCTGCTCGAGGCTGGCATGCGCCCGGATTACTTCTCGGTGCGCGCGGCAAAGACACTGGAGCCGGCAGCGCCCGGCGACCACGACCTCGCGATCCTGGCGGCAGCCTACCTGGGCAAGACCCGCCTGATCGACAACGTGACCATCAACATCCCGTGATGCGGTGCCGCCCGGAAGCGGGCAGCGTGACCGGGCACGGAGACCCTGAGCCAGCAATAACGGAGTTGCCATGTCCGAGAGGCCCACCTATCCGGTATCCGTCGAAACCAGGGCGCACGCCCTCATCGATGAAGGCGACTACCAGCGTCTCTACGCCGAGTCGGTGCAGGATCCCGATGGATTCTGGGCACGCCAGGCGGAGGAATTCCTCAGCTGGGACCAACGCTGGAGCGAGGTACAGGACACCGATCTGGCACGCGGCACCGCGCGCTGGTTCGTCGGCGCCCGCCTCAACGTGGCGTACAACTGCATCGACCGTCACCTGCCCGCGCGCGGCGATCAGGTCGCCATCATCTGGGAAGGCGACACGCCGGGCACTGACGCACGCATCACTTATGGCGAACTGCACGAACGCGTGTGCCGGCTGGCCAACGTGCTCAAGGCGCGCGGCGTCAGCAAGGGCGACCGCGTGTGCATCTACCTGCCGATGATTCCCGAGGCCGCTTACGCCATGCTCGCCTGCGCGCGCATCGGTGCGGTGCACTCGGTGGTGTTCGGAGGCTTCTCGCCGGAGTCCCTCAAGGACCGCATCCTCGATTCCGGTTGCCGCGTGCTGATCACGGCCGACGGAGGATTGCGCGGCGGCAAGCTCGTTCCGCTCAAGGCGAACGCCGACGTGGCGCTCGAGCATTGCCCCGAAGTGCACACCTGCCTGGTGGTACGGCACACCGGCTGTGCGATTGCATGGCGCGCGCCGCGCGATGCCTGGCATCATGAACTGGTCGCCGACGTGCCGGGCGAGTGCGCCCCAGAGTCGATGGACGCGGAAGATCCGCTGTTCATCCTGTACACCTCGGGCTCCACCGGCAAGCCCAAGGGCGTGCTGCACACCACCGCGGGCTACCTGCTGCAGGCCGCGATGACACACCGGTACGTGTTCGACTACCACGACGGCGATATCTACTGGTGCACCGCCGACGTCGGCTGGGTCACGGGACACTCGTACATCGTCTACGGTCCACTCGCCAACGCCGCGACCACGCTGATGTTCGAGGGCGTGCCCACCTATCCGACGCCCGCGCGCTGCTGGGAAATCATCGACAAGCACGGGGTGAACATCTTCTATACCGCACCGACCGCGCTGCGCGCACTGATGGGCATGGGCAACGATCAAGTGAGCCGTACCTCGC
>OEIV010001263.1_pt1 | contig 11893 bp, 10 predicted proteins | sample 1539231 | NCBI WGS metagenome assembly OEIV01 (sample SAMN03794762, study PRJEB22550) | activated sludge metagenome | feature: wastewater treatment plant; material: activated sludge; isolation source: Wastewater treatment plant of a petroleum refinery complex | place: Argentina: Buenos Aires ... | reverse complement strand
TTGAACGCCACGTGGTGCGCCGCGCCGATGACCTCCGGGGTTGGTTGGCCGGTCGGCCGCCGGTCTTCGCGGGTGAAGATGGTGATGAGACGGCCGTCGCCGGGGTCGAAGTACAAATGGCTCTCTTCAGGCACGTCCAGATTGGGCTGCTCAAAGATGAAAGGCATGCCCAGCACGCCCTCCCAGAAATCGATCGACGTTCGTCGATCCGCGCCGATAAGGGTGATATGGTGGACGCCTTGGGTCTGTAGATGGGGCATAGTTCCTCTTGAGTTGTGAGCGGTTATCGGCTCGCAGTCAGCCATGGTTCTTGGTTAGATTATAAGATGGGTGGCGCGGGGCGACAGCAGTTTCTCTGCGAAACCCGACATTTGACCCATGATGCGCGGCCGCAGCCTTAGTACAATGAGGCCAAGCAGACTGTGAACGTCCGGCATCACTTATGGAGCGTACAGTTCTCTACCCCGGAACCCTCTTCTACCGTGTCTTCCACGACAGCCCGGTCGGCATGGTCATCACCACGTTGGCCGAAGGGCGCTACGTGGAGGTCAACAACACCTTCGCCCAGATGCTCGGCTACACGCCGGAACAACTCATCGGCCAGACGTTTCCCATGCTCGGGCTGGGCCACACCGAAGAGCGCAACATGGTCATCGAAGTCTTGCGCCGCGCCGGCAAGCTGGGCGACATCCCGTTGCTGCTGCGCACCCGCAATGGCGAAACGCGCGCCACCATCGGCTCGGTGCAACTCGAGGAGTTGGACGGCAAGACCTACCTGGTATCGATGATCCAGGACCTGAGCGACCATGAGCGCATCCAGTCCGCCCTGCAAAGCGCCGAGAGCCGCTTCCGCCTCTTTTTCCAGAATATCCCCTTGCCCCTGCTGGTCTACGACGTGGCGACGCTGCGCTTCGTCGACGTCAACCCCGCCGCCTGCCGCCAGTATGGCTATAGCCACGACGAGTTCCTGGACATGCGGGTGTCGGAAATCTGGGAACTCACCACTCCGGACGAACTGGATACCATCCGGCAGCGCATCATCGACCCAACGCAGACACGCCTCGGCGTCGACCGTCACCGGCGCAAAGATGGCTCCCGGATCGAAGTCGATGTCGTCAGCTACGCCTTCGAGATGGAAGATCGTCCCGTGCGCCTCTCCATCGCTCAGGACGTGACCGAGCAGCGCGCCGTCGAAAGCGCGCTACGGGCCAGCGAAGAGCGACTGCGCATCATCGCTAACGTGACCACCGACGCCATGTGGGACCGCAACCTGATCACGGACGAAGTCGAGTGGAGTCCCGGCCTCAGCTCCCTCTTCGGTTTCGACCTGGCGGACGACCTCGACCACGTCTGGTGGTACGATCACGTCCACCCCGACGAGCGCGACGACGTAGAGGCGGGTATTAATGCCATTCTGGCCGGCGACGAACACTACTGGGCCGACGAGTACCGCTTTCGCTGCGTCGACGGCTGCTATGTCAACGTCCTCGACCGCGGCTACGTTCTGCGCGACGACGCCGGCCGCGCCGTGCGCTTCATCGGCGCAATGGTCGACATTACCGCCCAGATGCAGGTGGCCGAGGCCACCGCCCGCGCCGCCCAGGAAGAGCGCCAACGACTGGCCCGCGACCTGCACGAAGCGGTCACCCAGTCGCTCTACAGCGCCAGCCTGATGGCCGAGGCAGCGCGCCGCCACTCCTCCACCGACGACCTGAGCACAACCGGCGAGTACGTCGTCCGGCTTAGCGAGCTGTCGCAGCAGGCGCTGCGCCAACTGCGCCTGCTGGTCTACGGGCTGCGGCCGACCGTGCTGGAGCAGGAAGGGCTGGTCGGCGCGCTGCGCCACCGGCTGGAAGCCGTCGAACAGCGCGCCGGCATCCAGGCCCGGCTTATCGACGAGGCGGATGGGACCATTCCAGCCGCGGTCCAAAACGAGCTGTTCCTGATTGCCCAGGAAGCGCTCAACAACTCCCTCAAGCATGCCGCCGCTTCGGCCGTGATCGTCACCGTCGGCGCCGCGCCGGAGAGCGTCTGGCTGGAAGTGCGGGACAACGGCCGCGGCTTCGAGTTTGACAACGGACAGGCCAACGGTTTGGGCTTGAACAGCTTGCGTGAGCGCATGGCCAGGCTGGGCGGCCGGCTGGCAATCGAGAGCGCGCCGGACGGCGGCGTCGTCGTGCGCGCTCAATTGGCGCTCGATAGCGACGGAAGGCACGATGGGTGATACTCCGGGCCAGCCACACCGGACCGACACGCCGTCTTTCACTGCCGCACCCCCTAGCCCTTTGCCGGCCGACCACTTACTGGCGGCCACACCTCTGTTTGCCCGTGTCTTTTGCCACAGCCCCGTCGGCATGCTCATCGTCGCGCCCGACGGTCGCATCGCCGCCGCCAATGACGCCTTCGGCCAGTTACTCGGCCAGCCGCCGGCCGCGCTCATCGGTCGCACCACGCTCGATCTGGGCCTGCGCCACGCCGGCGACGAACGCCCTTTCGCTCCCCGACCGGACGCGCCGCGCGCCGACGTGCCCCTGCGACTGCGCGACGGTGACGGCCGCCTCCATCACTTCGTCGCTTCCGTCCAATCCCTCACCATTGGCGGCGAGCCATACGCCGTCAGCTACATTCAGGACGTATCCAAGCTCAACCGCCTGAGCGACGCCCTGGCCCAGAGCGAAGAACGCTTTCGCCTGTTCTTCGAAAACGCGCCGCTGGCCCTCATCGTCAGCGACGCCACCACGGGGCAGATCATCGACGTCAACACCACCGCCTGCCGCCAGTACGGCTATTCGCGCGCCGACTTCCTGAACGCGCCGGCGGAACAGCTCGCGCCGCTCGTGGCCGCCGAACCGGGCGTGGCCCAACACACGACCGCCGGCGGCCGCTTGCTCGACGTAGAGATCACCCTCTTCTTCTTTGACCTCGACAACCGCTCCCTGCAAATAAACGCCCTGTTGGATGTAACCGAGCAAACCCTCAACGTCAGGGCGCTGCGCGACAGCGAGGAGCGTTTTCGCATCGTCGCCCAGGTATCCAATGATGGCCTGTGGGATTGGGACCTGAACAGCGATCGCGTCTGGCGCAACAATAGTATCCAGCTCTATGGTCAATTCCCCTATGATCCCACTCACCCTTGGGCGGCGCGCATCCATCCCGACGACCTGCAACAGAGCATCGCCGACTTCGCCGACGCCCTGGAGGCGCGACAGCCGGGCTGGACAAGCGAGTACCGCGTTTTGCGCCCCGATGGCTCCTGGGCCAATGTGCTGCAACGGGGCTTCATTCTCTACGACGGCGACCAGCCGGTGCGCGCTTTGGGGGCCACGGTCGACATCACCGCCCCGCTGCAACTGGTCGAAGCCGAAGCCCAAGCCGTGGCGGCCGAGCGCCAGCAGCTGGCTCGCGATCTGCACGATTCGGTGACCCAGTCGCTCTACAGCGTCAGCCTGTTGGCCGAAGCCGCCCGCCGCCACGCCCTGGAAGGGCAAGAGCCGGCAGCGGCCGAATTCATCGGTCGGCTGGGCAGCTTGGCCCACCAGGCGTTGCGCCAGATGCGGCTGCTCGTCTACGAGCTGCGCCCGGCGGTGCTCGACACCGAGGGGCTGGTCGGCGCGCTGCGCCACCGGCTGGACGCGGTCGAAAAGCGCGCCGGTATCCAGGTTAATCTGGTCATCCGCGGCGAGCGAACGATTCCCACCCCCCTCCAGGGCGAGATATATCGCATCGCCCACGAAGCGCTCAACAACGCCCTGACCCACGCCGCGGCCAAGGCCATCACCGTCCGCCTCGACACCCTGGGCAATCCCATTTTGCTCGAAGTCATCGACAACGGCCGTGGTTTCGACAGCAGCGCCCCGTCGCCGGGCCATGGCCTGCCGACAATGCGCCGGCGCAGCGAGCAGCTCGGGGGCGACCTGGCAATTCACTCGACCACGCGCGGCACAACCGTCCGCCTGAGCCTGCCTCTGCCGGCTGCCTAGACGACCATTTGTCTTGCCCGATTAAGTCATTTAGCCCATGTTGTTAGACAACATTGCCGGTATAATGTGGGTGTCCTTTTAGCCTGTCAACACGGTCGTTGCATGGTAGCGCCAACATTTGCATCCGGCACACTATTTTCCCGTATATTCCACGCCAGCCCCGTCGCTATGACGGTTAATGCGCTGCCGGATGGGCGCTACATCGATGTCAACGACTCGTTCACACAGCTTGTGGGCTACGCGCGTGACGAACTCCTCGGCCGCCGCGCGGTCGAACTGGGCATCCTGGAACCCCGCCAGCGCGAAAAGGTGGTGCAGAACCTGCTCCAGTCGCGCGGTCTGGCCAACGATCCCCAGGTGTTGCGCCATCGCTCCGGCGAACTGCGCCAGGTGATCGTCTCGGCCCAGTTAGAGGAGCACGAAGGCACGCTCTTCACGGTCGCCATCATCCAGGACCTGACCGACTACCATCGAACCCAGAACATCGTGCGCGCCTACGAATCGCGCTTCCAGTTGTTCTTCGAAAGCATGCCGCTGCCCGTGCTCGTCTTCGAGTTGGAGACGCTGCGCATCCTGGACGCCAACCCGGCCGCTTGTAGCGCCCATAAGTACACACTCGATGATCTGCGGGCCATGACCATCCTCGACATCAGCCCGCCGGAGGAACACGACACGCTGCTCGCCCAACTGCCCCAACTGGGCGCGGCCGAGCCTAGCGCCGCCGTCTGGAAGCACCGCAAACGCGACGGCGCGCTCATGGAGATGGCCGTCAGTAGCTACACACTCGAACTGCACGGCCGCCGCGTCTGCCTGGCCGTGCTGCGCGACATCACTCAGCAGATGGCCGCCGAACACGCCCTGATCGACAGCGAGCAACGCCTCCAGATCATCACCGAATTGAGCACCGACGGCATCTGGGATTGTGACCTGTTGACCAAGGCTGTCCACCTCAACGAGGCATTTCGACTGATCTATGGCGCGCCGGACGATTTCGAAGACCTGCTCCACTGGTGGATAGGCCGCATCCACCCCGAAGACCAACCGACCGTGTTTCGCAGCCTGCAAGAAGCCCTGTCCGGCGGCGGATCATACTGGTCAACAGAGTGCCGCATGTTGCGCAGCGACGGCACTCACTACGCTACCGTCATCATCCGCAGCCACATCATTCACGACGACCACGGCCGGCCGACGCACCTGTCCGGGGCACTGGTCGACATCAGCCGCCAGATGGAGATCGCCGAGGCCACCGCCCGCGCCGCGCTGGAAGAGCGCCAACGACTGGCGCGCGACCTGCACGACTCGGTGACCCAGTCGCTCTATAGCGTTACCCTGCTGGCCGAGGTCGCCCGGCGGCGCGCCCGGGCCGGTGACGCCGCGGCAACGCTGGAACAGATCGACCGGCTGGGCGATCTGTCTCAGCAGTGTCTGCGCGAGATGCGGCTGCTGGTTTATGAGTTGCGCCCGGCGATGGTTGAGGAAGTCGGCCTGGTCGGCGCGCTGCGCCAACGGTTGGAAGCCGTCGAGCAGAGGTCGGGCGTCCGCGTCCAGTTGACGGCCGACGACGATCAAAACATTCCTCTGCCGATGCAAAACGAGTTGTTCCGCGTGGCCGAAGAGGCGCTCAATAACGCCCTGAAGCACGCCCACGCCTCCCGCCTGACCGTGCGCCTGCGGACGGCCGACGGCGCGGTCGAACTCGACATCGCCGACAACGGCTGCGGCTTCGACCCCGCTCGGGCGGCGCTCTCCGGCGGCCAGGGGCTGAGCAACATGCGCGAGCGCGTGGCCCGGCTGGGCGGTCGCTTCGACATCGACACCGCCGTCGGACAGGAGACAACGATCCGCGTCCGCGTCGCTCTGCCGTCGGCCGACCCCTTCGCCGCCCGCCGACCGGCGATGCGAATGGCCCAGCGCCAGATGCCCCTTTAAAACCACCCGACCAGAAGAAGCTTGACTGTTGCCATGCCGCCTGAGCTACTCGCCTCCGGCTCCCTTTTCGCCCACATCTTTGACGCCAGCCCGGTGGCGATGGCCCTGTTCGCGCGCGCCGACGGGTGCTGTCTGGCCGCTAATGACACCTTTGCCCGGCTGTTTGGCTACGCCAATAGTGAGCTAATCGGCCGTCGCACCGACGAACTGGGGTTTTTGGACAGCAACACGTGGCGTCTCGTCGGCCAAACGGTGGTCACGTCCGGTCAAATGACCGATCGTCCGCTCCAGGTACGCGCCCGAGACGGCGTCGTCCATGACGTACTGGTGTCGATCCAGACCACCGAGTGGGCCGGCAAAGAGAGCATCCTCGCTCTGCTGCAAGACCTGACCGAGTACAACAGCGTCCGCCAGGCGATGCGCGACGCCGAGGCGCGCTTCCGCCTCTTCTTCGAGTCCATTCCCCTGCCCGTCGTCGTCTTCGACAGCGAAACGCTGGCCATTCTCGACGTCAACGCCATGACCGTGGCTCAATACGGCTACTGCCGTGAAGAACTACTGGGACAATCGGTGCTGATGCTCTGGCCGGCGGCGCAACAGACGGCGTGGGCCGCGGCCCTGCGCGCCGGCGATGCTCCGTCCGGCCCCACCGACCACGTTCGCCGCGACGGTACGCCCATCGCGGTTGCGGCCGACAGCCAGCCGATCACCCTCGACGGCTGCTCCGCCCGCCTGGCGACCTTTGCCGACGTTACCGAGCAACGCGCCCACGAAACCGCCCGCCGCCGCAGCGAAGAACAGCTGCGCCTCATCGCCGCCGTGACCACCGACGTGATCTGGGACTTCGATCTCAATCGGCAGACGGCCCACTACAGCGGCGGCATGCACACCCTGTTCGGCCACGACGCCGGCCCACGCCCCGCGCCAAGCTGGTGGCTGAGCCACGTCCACCCCGACGATCGCGACCGCGTCCAGCAGGAGCTGCGGGCGGCCATTCCCCGCGGCGGCGGCCTGTGGATAAGCCGCTACCGCTTTCGCCGGGCCGACGGCAGCTATGCCCACGTCCTCGACCGCGGCTACGCCCTGCCCGACACCGGCGACGGGGTGCGCGCCGTTGGCGCCATGGTCGATATCAGCCGCCAGATCGAGTTGCAGGAGGCCGCCGCGCGGGCCACCCAGAGCGAGCGCCGGCGCCTGGCCCACGAGCTACATGACGCCGTCACGCAATCGATCTACAGCCTGGCCCTGATGACCGAGGCGGCGCGACGGCGGGCCACAGCGGGCGAACAAGCGTCGGCCTTTGAGTACGTCGACCGGCTGATCGAGTTTGCCCGCCAGGCGCTAAAGGAGATGCGCTTGCTGGTCTATGAGCTGCGGCCGGCCGCGCTGCATAATGAGCCACTGGTGGCCGGGCTGCAAGCGCGCCTGGATGCCGTCGAGCAGCGCGCCGGCGTGCGGGCGCGGCTGCGTGTGGCAGCTGAAGTGCGTCTGTCCCCGGCCACCGAGGCCCTGCTCTTCTACGTGGCCGAAGCGACGCTCAACGACGTGCTGAAGCACGCCGCGGCCACGGCCGTCGAGGTCATCATCGACGACGACGCCGATCACGTCGTTCTGGAGATTCGCGACAACGGCGCGAGGCCCCATCCGACATCCATTTCCGACCCGGCTAACTTAGAGCTTGTCAGGTTGCGTGAGCGCGTGCACAATCTTGGTGGAACCTTCGAAGTCAACACTTATCCCGGACAGGGCACGACGGTGCGCGTTCGCGTGAAACCAGGAAATGGAGAACATGGACAAAGCCATCCGCATTCTAATTTGTGACGACCACGCAGTTGTTCGCGAAGGCCTGCGCGCCCTGATCGGCACCGAACCGGGCATGGAAATTGTCGGCGAGGCGGGCGACGGGGAGCAGGCGGTCGAAGCCGTGCGCGCCCTGCGCCCCGACGTGACCCTGTTGGATATGGTCATGCCGCGCATGGACGGCCTGGAAGCCATCAAGGCCATCAAAGGGGAGTTCTCCGAGGCGCGTATTCTGGTGCTGACCTCGTTTGCCGAGGACGACATGGTCTTCCCGGCGATCAAAGCCGGCGCGTTGGGCTACCTGTTGAAGGACTCCTCGCCCGACGAACTGGTGCGCGCCATCCGCGACGTCAGCCGCGGCGAGGCATCGCTGCACCCCAGCATCGCCCGCCGCCTCATCCTCGAACTCAGCCAGCCGACGAGCCTGCCGCCCACGCCCGAACCGCTGACCGAGCGCGAGTTAGAGGTGCTGCGCCTGGTGGCCAAAGGGTACTCCAACGAAGAGATCGCCGCCGCCCTCATCGTCAGCGAGCGCACGGCTCGCGGCCACGTCAGCAGCATCCTCAGCAAGCTCCACTTGGCCAACCGTACTCAGGCCGCCCTCTACGCCTTGCGCGAGGGGCTGGCTTCGCTCAACGACGCCGGCAACTCTATTTAGTTAGCGGCCAGCGTCGCCACCAGCGCCGCCGCGGCATCGATCTCGTCCTGGTTAATGGTGTGGCCGAAGCGCGGGTAGATGCGCTTGTCCACCACCGCGCCCAACCGGGCCAGCACCGCGGCCGTCTCGTTCACCCGCGCCAGAGGGATGTGGGGGTCTACGTCGCTGCAACCCAGGAAGACGGGTGTGCCGCCCAGCGCGCCCTCATACGACCGCGGGGTGCCCGGCGGGCCAATCAACCCGCCGCTGAACGCCAGCAGCCCGCCGTAGCGCCGCGCATGGCGGGCCACGAACTCCGACGCCAGACACGCCCCCTGTGAAAAGCCGGCCAGCACCACCCGCTCCGCCGGAATGCCCGCCCGCGCCACTTCGTCTAGTAGCGACGCCAGCCGCGCCAGCGCCGACGACAGATACGGCTCGTTTTGCTCCATTGGCATCAGGAAGCTATAGGGGTACCAGGTGTTGCCGGCCGCCTGCGGGGCCAGATAGGCCATCGCCGGATGGGGCAAGTAATCGGCCAGCTCCAGGATGCTGGCCGCCGTCGCCCCGCGGCCGTGGACGAGGATAAGCGCCGCCTGGGCTTCGGCCAGCGGCCGCCCGGCGCGCAAAATGGGTTGGTTCTCGTGCGGTGAAAGCATGGCGTTCCCTCTCATTGGGCCAGCCCCAACTGGCGGCAGAGGGCGGCCAGCGTCGTCTGCTGTTCGGCCGACAACGCTGCAAAGGCGGCCACCACCCCGCCGACGTGGTCGGGCATGAGCTTGGCGATGAGCGCCCGGCCGTCGTCGGTCAGGCTCACGTCGATGCAGCGCCGGTCGTCCGGCCGCCGCGTCCGCCCCACCAGGCCACGCTTGGCCAGGTTATCCACCACCAGCGTCAGGTTGGCGCTGCTGCGCAGTATCTTGTCCGCCAACTGCCCCACCGGCATTGGCCCGCGAAAGTAGAGCGCTTCCAGGACGCCGAACTGGCTGGTCGTCAGCCCGTGTTGGTGCAAATGGTCGTTTACCCGCCCGTTGACCGCCTCGGCGGCGCGGGTCAGCTTGATGTAGGTGTCGAGCGCCCGGCGCTCGGTGTCGCTGCCTTCGTAGTGCGTCGGCATAGTTTGTTCCATATCGAATAGTTTGATGTCATAATAACCTTATTGCCTGGAGATGTCAAGAGGAGCACGGAGAAACACAGAGGGGCACAGAGAAAAGAATCTTCTTCTCTGTGTCCCTCTGTGCTCCTCTGTGTCTCTCTTATCGCCGCGCCAGCTTCAACCCGCGGAACCCCGTGTTGGCCACAATAAAGCTCCCCAGCGCCAACCCCAGAGCGATGAGCACATAGCCCACCAGGACGCGCACCAGGAACGCCTCCGGCGCGACGACGGGCGTGTGGACGGCCATCCACTGAATGGCGTAGCTGCCGACCTTGGGCGTCGAGGCGTAGAGCGGGGCCATGACCAGGTTGTTGGTCAGGGCCATGGCCGTGAAGAACGGCGCGCGCGGCATCTTGGAGAAGCGGCGCATGACGTAGGCGGCGATGGCCATATCGACCAGCGGCACGGGAATGGTGCTGATGAGCGTGCCAGCGGCGAAGGCCATGGACATCTCGCCCGCGGGCGCTTCGGCGGCCGTCATCTCCTGCCAGTGCGCCCGCGCCTCACGGCGAATGCGGTCGACCCGGTTCAAGGCCATTTCCTTCAGTTGAACAAAGTTGATCGCTTTCATCGTTTCCCTCGCCGGCCGCCGGATATTTCGTTTGCGCGGCCTTACATGAGGGAAACGACGCCGGGCAGGGGGTTGTTCCGCGTTTTTGGCGGCCGTCGGGTTGGCGACGGGGGAGCGTCAGGTGGGCGTAGGGAACCGCCGCACCAGCGCCACTTTGTCCCCATCGCGGACGAAGTGGAGCGCATTGGCCATCACCAACCCATCCAGCGGCGGCAGGTCAAACGGGCGGGTGAAATCAGCCGTCTGGGGCAGAAGGCGGACGCCGGGATAGCGTCGCGAGGCCTCGGCCGCGCCCCGCGCCAGTGCCGCTCCGTTGCGGTCGATGGTGTGGATCGTTGCACCCGGGCCGAGTAGTTCGGCCAGGGCCAGCGTGAACGCGCCGTCGCCCGCGCCCACATCAGCCCAGATCGCCTCCTCCACAACTGGGACGCCGGGGCGGAGAAGGGCAACGTGGTCGTCGTGGTTCATGGTCGATGCTGACGGAGGGCTCCGCTTTACGCTTCTTTGGGAGTCAGGTCTTTGTCTTCCATCTCCCAGGCATGATCCAGGGTGTGAAAAGCGGTGTGGCGAATCAGAAACCGGAGCGGCCATTTCGCCTTCGTGCCGGCCCACTTACCCTCTGCGTGATACTCTCGTATGGCCTGGCAATAGGCATCGCGATGGGCTTTCAGCCCGTCGTCAGTCAGCATCGCCCCGTCGGGGGTGAGGACACCGATCCCCTTCGCCCAATCCTGCTCCGGGGCAAAGGTGTGACGGACGATGTGGTCCCGGTCTCGCCCGCCCCCTCGCGGCCCCTTTCGCATCTCGGCCGACACGCGCCCGCGCACCTCGTCGAAAAACGTCCAACACGCCCGCATCAGCGTCAACTCGCGTTCCAATTCGTCATCCGACATGACTTGCTTGTCGATGCTCGAAAACGCGAACGAGATACCCCAGAAGTCAGTTGAGCCTGTTCCCGGATACTGCTCGACCACGTCGACGTTCTTAATGGCGTCAAGCTCCGCGCTCATCTGAGCTAGCTTCGCCACCTGGGCATAGCGCGGAATATAGGACCGCAGCCTTTCGATTGCCTTCTCTGGGGTCTTTGCCCCGCGCTCGAGGCCGGGCCAATCGGGCGCCACTGCCACCACCTTCTTGCCCTTCGGTCCGATTTCTAACGCCACCCGAAAAAGGTTAGTCATAGCTGCTCCAATTAAGAATGCAACCCCAGATTTCAAAGATGACACAGATTTTTCAGAGGTCAATCTGTGAAATCCGTGTCATCTATGGTTGCTTCGCATATCGCCATCAGGCACTGAGTACGCTCGGCCGGAACGGCTTGAGCAGCAAAAAGAACAGTAGCGCGGCCACACCGGCCAACGCCGCGCCGAAGAGAAAGGGCGCCGCCGGGCCAAAGCCAGCCCAGCCGCCGACACCCTGCCACAACACCCCGGCGATGAGGCTGGCCGGTAGCGTGGCCAGGCCGACGACGGCGTGGTACAGCCCATAGGCCGCGCCCCGCCCCTCGGCCCCGGCCAAATCGGCTACGAACGCCCGCGCGTTGCCCTCCACCAGGCCGTGGTACGTGCCATAGGCAATGAACAGCGCCACCACCTGCCACGCCGCCCCGGCCAACGCCAGCCCCAGATAGATGACGGCGTAGACCGCCCAGCCGGCCAGAATGAGCCGCGGCCGCCCGATGCGATCCGACAGCCGCCCGGCCGGCCCGGCCACAGCCGTGTAGACGACGTTGAACGCCAGCAGCATGGCCAGCACGCCGACAACGCTCAGCCCGCGCTCCTGGGCGCGCAGGATGATGAAGGCGTCGGCCGAGTTGCCCA
>OEIV010001262.1_pt1 | contig 11896 bp, 19 predicted proteins | sample 1539231 | NCBI WGS metagenome assembly OEIV01 (sample SAMN03794762, study PRJEB22550) | activated sludge metagenome | feature: wastewater treatment plant; material: activated sludge; isolation source: Wastewater treatment plant of a petroleum refinery complex | place: Argentina: Buenos Aires ... | reverse complement strand
GCCTATATCGTAATCATCGAGTGGGACGGCCAAAAGCCCCCCTCTGCGTGGTACCCCTATCTCTCCAGCTTGACCGGGGGGAAGGGGAAGATCGGTGCTGTGGCCGGTTGGAAGGATCGTGAACTGGATACCGTCGCCCGCCGCACGCTGACCGACGATGCGACCGGGATCGTGGTGCAGGAAGGGTGCGTGATTTGCCCCTCCCAATCGCTGGCTGAGACCATCGCCGGATATGCCCGTAACGTGTTCGGTGAGCGGTTGGAGCGGCAGCCGGTCGTGGCTATCGGCAAGGTGCAGTTGACGTTCAACCCGTCGCTGTCGCCCGAAGTCGCCCCGCTCATCAGCCGGGTGACGAACACCCTGGGCAAGCGTGGCCGTAAGCCGCCCGCCCAGGACTGGGTAGTGACCTGCCCGGAATGCCTGCATAACTCCCTCGTCAACGACAGCCGCCCCCTGAATTGCCCGCGTTGCGGCGGTCTGCGGATTCACACGCTGAAGGGTAAGCCGGTTGTCTATCGTGATGACAACGACAACATCCTGAGCTTCTGGCTGCGGACGCGGTTTGCCGGCCCGTTCTGGCAGCCGTGCGAGACCCAGGTTGACGAGGGAATTGCCGCCCCGTCCCTGGCTGACCTGCAATCGGTGGACGCCAACCAAAAGACGGCCGACATCGTTGAGGCCATCCGTACCAGCCCCATTGTTTGCCAGCTTGAGGAGATGCCCCGGCCCCTGGCCCTGGCCGTCCTGGACGCGGTTTTCGCCGCCCGGATGTACCACTCCGCTGAGAAGCGCCAGCGGGCGCGGGTTGAGGCGGTGACGGAGGACCTGACCCCGTGCGCTTCCACCGGCGTGACGCCCCGGAATGTCATCCTGGGCGAGGTCGTGGTTGACCTGCTGGATACCGGCCTGCTGCTGAAGCGACAGACGGCCGTGGATTACTTCATGGCCTACGGGCTTTAAGAGCTTGCTGACAGGGGAGCCGCATTTAGCGGCGGCTCCCCTGCTTCGCTTTAGGAGACCTAACCATGTTCGGGTTGCTAATCCACTTCCGTCGTTTTGATCCCGAAGCCGCGGCATTCCAGAGATTGCCCAAAGGTTTTGCCGTCACCCTGCTCTTCATGAGGGTGGGCGTGATTTGGGCGCGGCGTGCAGCCGATTGGAACATTACCGTCTACAACAGTGAGACGACCGCGAAGAAGGGAAATGACCACTGAGTATTTCCGGGAATATTCCCGATAGGATAAATAAAATGCTAATCGACCCTGGGGCACTAACAAAACTTGAACGGACTTTTGAGCCGCCGCTGAGCTTCCTGGCAAGCCTATCAGTGGATACATTGCGGAAGGTTAGGGCCGCTGCTCAAGATGAATACTACCAGGTAGAGCGCCTGATTAGCAGTGGCAGCTATACCTACAACCGCGAAAGCTCAGAGTTGCGGCGGCTCTACTGGCTTTCTAAAAACCTTTCCGGCGTCATCGGCTGCGCGACCTACAGGATCAGCGCCATAGCCGATGGGGTTGAGTGGCCCCAGCACGACCCGGAACCGGACACGACCTACACCCTGATAAATGCCCTGTCGAAAGAAACGCTCAAGCGCGTCAAGCGGGCGCTGGTTGAGGAAATCGAACCGCTGCGGAAGAAGCGCCAGGAGGGTGGGGCCGCGGCCCTGATCGGCAACGCCTCGCTGACCTTCTCCATCCTCAACCAACACCTGGCGATGGTCGATGGCATTCTGACCCAGCGCGGCTACGACGCCCTGGCCCAGGCCAACCATGTGAATGAACAAGGCGCACTGGACTACGATCCCGCCCTGCTCATCACCGAGTAAAGAGAGGCACAGACACAATGGTAACTATCGACCTGCAAGAGGCCGGCAAGGAACGACTGGCCAGGGCCGCGAACAATCCGTACATGGCCCCCAAGACGGCCGACACCGAGCTATCGCTGCTCATCATGGGGATGAATCCACCGGTTCCCCAGCAATGCTGGAAGAACTCCTTCCTGGCTTACAGCGATGCCCGGCACGCGGCCGAACCGGATCGCATTTTCTACGTCGAAGGTCAATTGCTCATGCCGTTCAAGAGCGGCGGCGCTATGGCTATCGAACACGCCTGGTTGGAGACGGAAGACGGCCGCGTGATCGAAACCACGCTCCAAGAAGCCGCGGCCGGCGAAGAGGGCTGGACGTACTACACCGGCCTGCGCCTGACCATGGAAGAGGTCTTGGAGTGGCTGGGCGTGAATCGTAGCCTGTTGCCGCTCATGCCGGCCGCGCCGCGGATGCCTGATTTCGACCGCATCGGCCGCAACGCCCAGGCCGCCCTAACCGCGGCCTACTACGAGGCATGGGGTGTTAACATCGAGGATGTGCTGGGCCTACGCACCCGCCTGGCCGCAGAGCAAGATTAACAACAGCAGACAGCAGAAGAGAGGGAACCAGCGATGGGGAATATTGGCACGCCAATGCAGGCAATGCGCGATCAGTTGGATGCTCTAGGGAAGGGCAACCAGCCCTATTACCAACGCTTCCGCGCGGGCATCAGCCTCCACGCCGACGCCAGCATGTCGATGCCGGCCATCGTCGTGGCCGCCCTCGATCTGGCCCGGTGGAGTATCCGGGACATGATCCGACAGCACTTCACCGACGATAGCTGCGCGGCCACGGCCGGCTTTGTAAACGACATTATGAACGGCATGGGCGTCGATGCCGAGGCCGTGCCCTGCTCTGTGGTCTGCCTCAACCCGAAGTACTGGGAATGGGCCATGCAGAATTCGCGCATTCTCCCCCAGACCGAAGAGGAGACCGACAGCCTGAAGGCCGCAGGCGGCAAGATGGTCATCATCGCCGGCGAACCCCCGGCCGATGCCACCGAGGTTCATACGCTGTCCGAGGCCCTGGGCGCGGCCATGCGCACCAACAAGCCTGACCAGGAGAACCGTTTTCCCGGCCACGTGGTTAACGTCCTCTCCACCGGCGATTTCGATCTGCTGGCCGATCTGAGTATCGACCAGGTGCAGGCTAAGGGGCTGACGGCCGAACCGCTGATCGTGCCCATCCCGCCCGGCTCCTTCTCGAAGCCGGGCCACTCGCTGGCCGTGATGAACAACGGCACGATGCTCATCTACGAGCGGATCGATAATCAATCCTTCCGCGAATCGCCGGATTTTACGAGGACGCACGAAGACGATCCCCAGTTCGGCAGTATGATGAGCGCGCTGAAGACGGCTATGGCGATGGTTATTTCCACGGCCGCCAGCGCCCTGGTATCTGGCGGCGTTGTGAGAGGGACGCCCTCCACCGCTATGGGTGAGTATCGTTCGTTCAGCGATCCCGAACTGAAGATCGCCATCGTGGACGGTTTCATGCGGACGTTCGGCCGGCAGGCGAAGCCGGAGAAGAAGAAGCCAAAGAAAGCGATGAAGAAGGCAAGGTGATTATGGACACTGTAGAGGTAACTGAAACCGTGGTCGAGCGGCCGATAGACCTGACGCCCTTCGAGGTCTTGGCGCTTTCGCAGGGAGCCACCCAGCTTCGGCGGATCGTCGCTGCGCCGGCCGCCCGTTATTACGTGGAGTTTCCCGCGAAATGGCATGATGAATTCCACACCGTTTCACCGGCCCGATTGTCCGGCTGGGTTTTCTGGTCTTCCTCTAGAGAGGACTTGCCGCCCGACGCTCAGGCGCAATATGACGAATTCACCCGAAAGGTATATGACCGCGGCATCCTCTGCCCGTTCGGCCGTCCTGGTGATCGGCTGTGGGGTAGGGAGACGTGGGCCGCGATCTGGCCGGGCATGGATGAGGTTCCGCTAGAGGAGTGCAACATCGAATACCGGGCCGAAGGCGATCCACGGCGGTTCCCCGGCAACTGGCCCCAGGAGTTCGTAGGCGACCCGGAGAAACCGCAGTGGCGACGGGCCAACACTATGCCGCGCTTCGCCAGTCGGTTCCTGTTGGAGATCACGAACGTCAAGCCGGTCAAGCTCCACGGCCTGACCGTAGAGGACGCCGGCCGGGAAGGATACTATGACCTGGCCGATATGCAGGCGGGGTGGGACAGGCAGCATAACGGCCCACGCATAAAGCGACCGACGGCCGCGCACCTGCCGTGGTCGGCCAACCCATGGGTATGGGTCATCGGATTCAAAACGCTTTCAGCGCCTTAATCCGGCGTTAAGTGTTTCGTATAGTAATAAGGGCTTTTCTCCCCTGAGAGAGCTTGAATGTCGAACGAATGTCAGGGGAATGCGGAGGGGTGGGGGAAGGGTTTAGGTAATTCTACCCAGACCCTTCCCCCCTCCAAGCGTTAAGGCCCACGTTCGGCCGTTACTCATTTTCGATCCTGGCCGACAGGAAGCGCCGCGCGTCAGGCAGTGGGAACACCCCACTTCCCGCACAAGGCGCGAAGGTTCCCGGATTTGATGCGGGTTGGTGTGTCTGTTAGTGGCTGCTGGTCGGCCAGCTTAAGGGCCGCACAACGTCAGTCGGGACGTAAGCAAGACCGGCTATAATTTGTGCGTCTTGCGGCCGTTCGCAAGCCTCGTGATGTGTCTCAGGGTAGGGTAGGTGGTAGGCATGGGCATAAGGATTAGTAGACGGCGTTTCATTCAGGGTGCTGCGGGTGTGGCCGGCGCTGGCACGCTAACCGCGCTGGCCGAGGGTTTATTCAGGATCGGCATGGTGACGGCCGAAGGCGAAGAGCCGACAGCCACGCCCACAGGGACAGAGGAGGCGACCCCAACGCCGACTGAGACGCCCACAGAAACCCCGACGCTGGAACCTTCGCCCACGGCAACCGACACGCCGACGCCCACCACAACCCCCACGGAAACCCCGACAGAGACACCCACGGGCACGGCGACGGAGACGCCCAGCCCAACACCCACGGAAACCCCCAGCCCGACGCCAACCGACACGCCCCGCCCAGGCCGGCCCAATTTCCTGGTCATCATGACCGATGATCAGGACTATGCCAGTTGGGCAGAGCCGCACACGTTGGCCGACCGGCGCGGCCGGCCGATGGTGAATGATGGCGCGCCGGTGCAGGGTTACGCCATGCCCTTCCTTCGTTCGGCCATCACGTCGCCGGTTGAGCCTGGTTGGGTCGAATATCGGGATGCGACTGTAGTCACCGCTCTATGTGGCCCGTCACGCGCCAGCGTCCTGACCGGCGTGCGGGCTGGCGGCCCGCAGGGTCATGGCGTCCTGACCAACGGCCAGATTGACCGTATGGATGAGAATCGGGCGCTTCCGGTCTGGCTGACCCGCCAGGGTTATCAGATGGCGCTCTTCGGCAAGTACAATTTTGGCAGCCGGGAAAAGGATCGCCCGAAGCCGCCAGGCTGGACGCGCTTCGAGGTGGGGGGGACGGCCGCAACGGTCTTCGCTAAGGGAGAAAGCTACATCCGTGGCCGGGCCAGTGATGCCGGCCCCTTTTGCCTGTTCCTGTGTCCGGTCGATCCTCACGCCCCGGCCCGGCCGCAACCCCAGTTCGCGCGCATCAACCTTATCCCGGCTCCGGCTCCCCCTAACTACGATGAGCCGGATGTGAGCGACAAGCCCGCCTGGGTGCGGGCATTGCGGCGGGTGGGGCCGGAGAACAGGTTCAAGAAAGATCGGATGAAGGTTGCTCAAACCCTGATGGGCGTGGATCAGGGGATCGCGGCCGTCGTTGAGGCGCTGCGCGACACCGGCCAGCTTGAGAACACGGTCATCATTTTCACCAGCGATAACGGCCTGTCATTCGGCAGCCACCGCCTGGTCTATAAAGATTCCCCTTATGAGGAATCGGTTCACGTGCCGCTGCTGATCCGGTATCCGTGGCTGACACGCAACCATGTAGAGGAGCGCACGGTCTCCCATCTCGATCTGACGGCCACTATCGTTGACCTGGCCGAGGCCACGGCTGATCGGCCGCTTATGGGTCAAAGCCTCGTGCCTATTGCCGAAGCCCCTCCTACCTTCTGGGAGGGCATCGCCTACTTCGAGGGGCACGGCAGAGACGACCGCACGCCCAGAGGGAACAGGCCACCCTTCCGCGGCCTGCGGGCCGGCGGCGATGGGGTAGGGGGCCGCTGGTCATATGTCGAATACCCAGTGACCGGCGAAGTAGAGCTATACGACCTGGCGGCCGATCCCTTCCAGTTGGAGAACGTCGCCGGCCGGCCGGAGTATGCGGCCGTGCAAGACCTGCTGGCCGCGCGGCTGGCGACAGTGACGGCTACCGGATCACAGTCGCCTTAGCCGGCCCCAACTGCGGGAAACTTCGGGCTATTGCAGCGCCGTCCGGCCATCTGGACGGCGCTTTTTCGTGTTCCACTTCGGCAACATATCAGGAATAAAGATATAAAAAACTTGACATACCGTAATAGTCGATTACAATTGAGTTCAGTTGAGATTGCCGATTCAAAGGAGACCAACCGATGATGCCCGTAACCGAACCAGATAGCGGCCAACTGTTCGCCATGGCCGTGAACAAGTTGTCGAGGAATGATTCGCCAGACAACCGCGTGGCGGTTCTGAACCTGTACGACACAGTAGCAATGCACAACTCAGAGCTAGAGAGCCGCCTGAACTCCCTGACGGCCCGCGTGCGCGAGTTGGAAGCGTCACTCGATGACGCCCAACTCCTGGCCGATGAACGCAGCCGGAATATTGACGCGCTGAAGGCCGAACTCGCTCAATACGACTTGGGCGAATGGGAAGACGGCCAGCTAAAGGAATGGCTGCCCGGCGCGGCCGAAGTGGAACTGATCGCGCGGCTAGAGGCCCGTGCGGAGAACTGCGCCGATGACGTGCGTACGGCACGAATCGAATCGGCCCGGTTGCGACAACAGTTGGAAATGGCAAACAAGGCGAACCAGTGGCGGCCGGTAAGTGAGGAGCCGACAAGGGAGGAGCAGTCAGGCTTGTTCTGGACTATCGATATGACCCAGGAATATTATCCTGGCTCCGGCCAACATCCCCAAATGCTCCTCAAATACGACCAGGAAGGTGTGCAAGTGAATCATGTGATCCACGGCAAGGTGCGGCTAAACTTCTACCGACCAGAGGGGCATATATATTGGTTCGCCACTCACTACTTCGCGCTGCCCAATTCGACGCCACAGGAATGAGGCTGGCTATGACCCCAAAGAAACCGAAGAAACGGCCACAGATTCAAGACATGCCCGAATTGACGGCCGATCCGTTCATCGTCAAGCAGTTCACCAATCACCTGATCGCGGCCTTCGAGCAGTTCATCCGTGACTATCCCGGCAACGTGGATTACATCGACGGCTTCATGGCCGCCCACAATTTCCACAAGGTTGTCATCGGTCACCTGGTCGAAGAGACTGAGACGCCGCTGTTGTGGAACATGGCCCTCGCAACCTTTCAGAAAACGGCCGAAGCGGAGATGAATAAGCCGGCCGCAGGAGACCCATCATGAAAACCAAAAAGAGACTTCCAGGGTTCTTGCCGCCGCCGCTTCTTTTCATATTGGCGGTGTTGACGTTGGCTGGGGTAGTTCTGGCGGGCAACCAAGCCTGTCGGCAACCCCCCGGCGTGGTCATCACCGGCCAGGCCGTGACCCCGGTGATCATCTCTACGCCGAACGCGACTGAACAGGCAGCGGCCGAACGTGCGACCATCGAGGCGATTCAGACAACGGCAGAGGCGATGGCTCAGGGCGATGGATGGGATACTGTGGCCCAGGCGACGGCTGAGCGCGTCCATATCGAGCAGACAATCGCCGCGATCAAATCGCAGATAGCGGCCGTGGGCCAGACGAGAACCAGGCAAGCGTCCCCGGCCGGCACGCCTGTGCCGGAGACAGAGTGGCGCGGCTTCTCCGAGAAACCCCCGGCGTGGCAGGTGGTGGAGGTGGTGATCGTAGCCAGGTACGTCTACGATCCTGAAAGGGACGTGTGGATCGCGCTTGAAGATGATCCCCAATGGCAGGGATGGCGACCCGCTCAACGGTAAGCGGCGCGGCAACACAGCAAGAGGAAGGGAAAGGGCAATGTCTGACCAACCGGAAGAAGAGGATTTCGATGAAGCAACGCTCCAAATGGCGGCGCTGCTGGAAGCATGGTTCCCCGATGCCACGGCCGCAGAGCGGTTCCAGAACTGGCAGGCTTACATGCTGGAACTGATAGAGCAGGGGGATATTGTCGCCCTGCTGCTGGCCGATGGGAACATCCGCTACACCCACGCGGAACACTGCACCGACGACGAATTGAAGCGCCGGATGACGGCCGAACAGTACCGCTTGTTCATGGAGCAATGAGAGGGTTACGAATGGATACGATTCAAGAGCAAGAAGCCTGGCAACTTTTCAAGCAAATGATGGAGCGCCGCGCCGACTACCGGCAGATCGCGGCCGATGCCGTCAAGATCATTCTGGGCAACGAAAACGAAACCTTTCTGCTGTCCCCGGAACTGAAGGCCGCGGTCAACAACATTCGTCGCAGCATCTACACCATAACTAAATCGAACATCGACCTAACCGACCGGGTTGCGCGGTTGGAAAGCGCCCTCGAAGAGGCTGGTCAGCCCTTGCCCGAAAGGGAGCCGGTCAACTTAGATGATGTTGGTTTCATGTACCCGCCCCTGCGGCTGGACGCGCTGATAGCAAGTGTTAATGCCGGGCCGATGTGGAAGTCGGCCGCGGAACCGCCCCCGCCCGAAGTGCGTGATGGGCCGTTCTGGGTCTGGCCCCTGCACTCCAACAAGATCATCAAGAAGGCCGGTGGACGGCCGGCCCGCTACGATGCCGAAACCGGCTACTGGATCGACCCCAGCGACGGGATAGCCTTCGAGGTGACCCACTACGTGGCCCTGCCGCAGACCCAGCCCGCGGCCCCCTAATGGCGGGAACTTTCGCGCACTGTGCGAAGGTCTTCGAGTAAAGCAAGTAAAGCAACATGATCGGAGAAAACTACTGGACGACCGGCATCACCGTCAATTTCTGGCGATGCCCCACCACCTACATGGCCCGCCTCTATAGTGTGTCGCTGAACTTCCACGACCACGGCGTGGCCCAGGAGGGCAGCACCGTGGGCACGCTCCTCTCTCAATATTTTGAGAAGGACTTGGGGAAGGCTCTGGATACCCTGATCGCTGACGCCCAGCGGTTGGGGATCGTCTTCGACCGCAACGGCGAAAAGCTGATGCTCTACACTGAGAATGACGGCGAAGGCCATGACCACAACCGGCCGCACGACTGGCTTGAGCAGTTGCAGGCCCAGGCCCGCCGCCTGGGCTGGACAACCTACTACATGGATGAGGACGCAGTAAACGCGGCCGAAGAGCCGGCCGCCTCGTGACGGCCGAACGAAGGAGTTATAGAACGTGGAAAACATTGTCGCTTTAACAGTAGATCGGGCGCGGCGGGAAGGGGGGAGACCCATCGGCCAACTGCCGCAGTCGGAAGAAGAACGGCCGCATGGTGTAGAGTTCCTTATCCAACCCGGTTGGTTCAGGGATGGTCGTCCTATGTGGGCGTCCGGTCAACTAATCCAGAGCGCCGGGGCCGGGCAACACGTGCGCTGGCGGCCCCGGCAACACGTTCCCCGGCCCACTGTCGTCTGCCTCTGCGGTTCCACGAGGTTCTACCGGGAATTCCAGGAGGCCAACTACAACGAGACGATGGCCGGCCGCATCGTGTTGAGCGTCGGCTTCTTCGCCCACAGCGCGGCCGAAGCCCATGGGGAGACAGTTGGCATCACGCCGGAAGACAAGCTGGCGCTGGATGAACTCCACAAGCGCAAGATCGACCTGGCCGATGAGGTCTTGATCCTCAACGTCGGCGGCTACATCGGAGAATCGACCCGAAGCGAAATTGAGTATGCAAACCAGCGAGGCAAGCTGGTGCGCTACCTGGAAGCGCCGCATGGACACGCAAACGATTGACAACCTATTGAGACAACTGGCCTCCAGCCTGGCTGCTCTACACAGAGCCGGCCTGCCCGTGTCGGCCGTCAATCGACCTGCAACAGACCGGCCGCCCCTCGTCATGATCATCATCGATGATGTTAACTTTCGGGATGGGGTTTTCCATCGGCCGACGGCGCAGGTGGAATTTATTCACGTCAGTTCTGAGGAAGAAGAGTAAACGCATGGGTGATCTGATGACCACGTTCCAGGAAGCTATGGAGAAGATGATCCTTGTAACTGTGGAGGCGGCAAAGGTTACCGGCGATTTTACGGTAATGCTTCACGTCTATCGTGGATCGGCTGCTCACCCTGTTTCCCTGGCCCGCGCGATCCGTAGTACGCAACGCCATACCCGCCGCCAACGCATCATTAACACGTGGCGGCAGGGGTAGGGGGATGAACATGAGTGACAGCCTCGATTACATAAGAGTGGACATTGCGACCGGCGATTCAATGACCAGCATGTTTTGCACTCGCTGTGGCCGTGACGCCTATCTCGTGCTGTCCGGTGATCCCTACAAAGCCCTGGCGCAGATGGAAGACTTCATGGAAGCGCATAAAGACTGCCGGCCGATGGGAGCGGCGCAAGGCTCTATAGCGGAAGGCGGAAAGCCAGAAGAATAACACCCTATTCTGTGGGTCAGGATTAGCCCGAAGAGAGGAGAAAACAGCACAATGAACACAGGATTAACAGCAGCAGAGGAACCGGCCGTGACTGAGGAAGTAGATCAGTTCATGAGCGGACTAAAAGCCGCCCGGATAGTGGCCGGGCAAATGGCCCGCTGGCCGTCCGACAGGAACGCATCGGATGAGATTCTAGTCAAGCAAATGAACGGGATCATCAAAGAGATGATCAGCGCCCGCGCCAAGGTTATCATTTACCAGTTCCCCGATCTGATCCTCGTGCTTCAGGCGGGTGTGGCGCTGTTCAGGGCCACGCAGGAAAGGGCCATCAGCAGCCAGACGGCCGCAATGACCGCCTGGCTAAACCTTCTCGATGATACGGCCGTGCTGGTGATCCACACCCACCTTTTCCCCCAGGATATAGTAACCGGCCGCGCCGTTGCGTATTGGAGCGAGTGGATGGACATTGCCTCCGACGCGCCGCCGCTCATGGTGGGGGCCGAAGAAGAGGAGTAAATGGCGAAGCCACCTGTTAACACGGACGGGGATCGATGCGTGGGCGCGTTAGCAGAGGCACGTGCGATAGCGCGGAATATGGTCAACTGGCAACCCGGCAGGGAAGCGGTAGCCGATTATCTAGTCGCGGGGATGAACGGGATCATTGGTTCGCTGGTGTCTGCTCCAACGAACACCTTTATCCACCAGTTCCCCGATCTTGTGCTCATGCTTCAGACGGGTATAGCCCTCTTCGAGGGCCAGCGGCAGCGCCCGATCCGTTACCAGTCGCCCACGTCCAGGGGCACGCTGGACGCCTGGCTAGAACTTTTCGATTCGCTGGCCGTTCAGGTAGTCTATGCCGCGCGGTTCTCCGATTCTGATGACTACGGCCAGGCCGAACAACATTGGAACAACTGGGTAAGCATTATTGAGACTATGACACGTTGAGGTAGTGAAGCCGGGGAAAGAGAGGAGTAAGCAGGAGAACCAATGTTCATCAACTATCCTAAATGGCGGCATGGGTGGCAGTATATAAAGGGGGTATGGGTCAAGTTCATCATCAGTGATGACGGCCAGGAAACCCGCACAACCTACCCTGGAAGGGAATGGTTCATCAACGCCAGATGGGTTCAAGGAGTGCATACCCCGCCGAAGAGAAGGCGGGCGTGGCCGCAAAGCCACAGCCGGCGTTTCTTCGTCATGCGCTACTGGTAGTGGTCTTCCTCTATGGCGCTATGGCTGATGAACCTTCACAACTCCTGCTCATTCCAGGCTGGTTCCACTGCGACGATTGCGGCCGAACCGTGGCCCACCTTCGCAGGACGCGCCGCTTTCGGCTGTGTGACGAGTGTTATGA